>Ga0182018_10000861_pt1 | contig 37403 bp, 33 predicted proteins | sample 812P2MmetaG_FD_120490 | JGI IMG/M metagenome (GOLD analysis project Ga0182018, IMG submission 120490) | Permafrost microbial communities from Stordalen Mire, Sweden - 812P2M metaG | ecosystem: Environmental > Terrestrial > Soil > Wetlands > Permafrost | place: Sweden: Stordalen | collected... | reverse complement strand
GGATCGACTTCTTCTGGTCGTCCATGGGCGACAGCGGCGACGTCATGCGGGTCACCCGTGCGTTGTACGAGTCGATGCAGAGCACCGAGACCATTCACGCCGAGATCGCCGCCATCGAGCGGGCCATCAAGCTCGCCGGTGGGCCCCGGGTGCGCGCCGATGCCGAGGCGCATGCCGTAGCCGCCCTCCTCCGAGCGGGCATCGGCACCGCGATTCGCGAACGACACCACGGCGGGGCCATCCTCAGTCCCCGTGCCGAGGAGGGACTCGCCTCCTACTTGTGCGGACCGGTAGCCACCCAGGCCACGGCCGAGATCGGCAACCCGGGCGAGGTCACCTTCGTCTTCGGCCACACCCACAAGCCCTTCGTCGAGGAACGCACCATGGCCACCTTCTCCTCGCCGGTGGCGGTGGTCAACACCGGTGGGTGGGTGGTCGACGCGCCACAGCTCAGTCCCCTCAAGGGCGCATCGCTGGTGCTCATTGACGACCAACTGAACGTGGCGTCCGTCCGTTGCTACACCGAGGGCCCCGATGCCTCCTCCTACCGGGTCCGGGTCGATCCCTCCAACTCGACCGGGGCCAACGAGCTGGCCGACCAGCTGCGCGCCGCCATCGACCCGGATCGGGACCCGTGGGCGTCACTCGCCCAGGTCACCCGGACGGCGGTCGGCGATCGCGGCCGGCAGCTGGCCGATCGCCTGCAGGCCGACGCATCAACCCTCAATCGGCTCAACCGGGCAGCCGACGACGACGCCGATACCACCGGGAACTGAGACGCCGGATCTCCTGGGAGGACGGCTTCGGACACTGGGGTCCCTGCGAATACAGAGGCACGGTGACTCAGGCGTTGGCCCCCACCAGTTCCTTCAGCTCGTTGGCCACATCGTCTTGGTGCTCGTCCTCGTCCTGGCGAGCCCGCTTCGGGCTCCACCGTCCCCGGCCGAGGAAGATGGTCGGGATGAACAGCACCATGCCGCCGATACAGACCCAGAACCAGTGCTGCCACTGCTTGGGTGACTTGGCCACACCGGAGAGAAGAGCGTTCAGTTGGGTCTGGTGGGCGGACAGGTAGGCCAACTGGGTTCGATAGGTGAAGACAGGACCGTTCACTTCCTTCAAATTGGCCACGATATGGGCAACGACCGCAGGCCCGACTGCCTTGGTCAGGGCGGGCAACCCGGTGACCGGGTTGTTGTGGGCCGCCACCACCACGGCCGCGTTCTTCGGATCGGAGAGCGGCCTCAGCCAGCTTGCGTTGGCGGTGGCGAATGCCACCAACTGCGGGTGTTGGAGCTGGAACTGCTGGACGTTGAAGGGTGCGGTGCCGGTGGGCGGCGTTTGGGCGTAGACCAGGTTGTCGACTACCGGGTTGACCGCGTTGATGACCAAGGGCAGGAAGATGAAGGAGAGGCCCACGGTGAGGCGGAGGATCCACCCCCACAGGGCCAGGCCGGTGCCCACCAGGGCCGGGTTCTTGGCCTCCACCATCTCGGTGTAGGCGGCCATCCACGGGGCGTAGGTCAGCGAGATGAAGGCGGCCAACAGCACCTCGATGGTGATCAGGGTGCCGAACCCGGTGTAGGGGTGGTCGGCCTGACGCAGGAAGACGATGAGCATCACGATCGAGCCCACCGCCCCCACCAACATGAGCGGCTTGCGGACCCGGAGCTTGTCGGACAGCACGCCGAAGACGATCAGGGCCACGGCATCGGCTCCCCAGTACCAGGTGTTCAGGTAGTTGGCGTTGGAGGTGGTCAGATTGAGGCCATCGGCGCTCTTGAACACGGTGGCCCAATAGATGGTGAAGAAGGCGGAGGCGGCGTAGTAGACGAGCAGGAAGAGCGAGATGCCGATGGCCGAAATGGCCAGGTCCCACTTGAGGATCTGGCGCCACGGGTGGGTGGTGGCGGCCATCACCTCCTCGGCCGAGATGCCCCGGGCCTTGGCCTCGATCAGGGCGCGGTCCTGCTCGGAGACCATCAGCTGGTCACGGAGGCTCGACGAGAGGTCCTTCATGAAGAGGAGGGCGACGACGAAGACCACCAGGGAGGTCACGCCGGAGATCACGAACTGGCTCTTCAATCCCGACACCCCACTGGTGTGCAGGAAGTGGTTGAGGGTGTTGGTGGCCACGATGGAGGTGATCAGGCTGCCGGCCACCGGTCCGATCGTCCAGAAGCCCATGGCCGAGGCCCGGCCCAGCTGGGGGCTGAAGTCGCGGACCAAGGCCGGGGTGGCCACCAGAATGGCCCCCTCGACCAGTCCGAGGGCGGAGATGACGATGGCGAACTGCCACTGGGTGTGGGTGGCCGGCACGCCGATGGCCACCAACAGACCGATGATCAGCAACCCGTAGATGATCACGTTGGAGCGGCCGAGCTTGTCGGTCTTGCTGGCCGGGAGCGAGGCGAAGGCACCGATCAGGTTCGAGACGACCACGATGCCCACATAGAAGGAGAAGGACATGTGGTAGTACTGCAAGATCTGGGGGGTTACCCCGGTCTGGGTGAAGTAGGTGTAGTAGAGGACGATGGTGGCCAGCACGGCCAGCCCCAGATAGGCGGTCCGCTTGGCGTTGTCGGGGTACTGGTCGATCTCGTGGACGAACAGGAATCGGAACAAAGGACTGCGCCCCGAGCTCCGGGCAGGGACGACGCCATTGTTCGCCGCCGACGTGGAATCCGGTGCCATGGATGTTCCCCCTTGCTATCGAGCCTGCAACCCTCCCCGGTCGCAGCCCGACCGTAGCGCAACGCGAGGACCCCTGGTCGGCTTCCTGGCCTCGGGCATCCGGCCCCGGCCCGGTAGCTCGGCGTTCAGGCGTCCAGTACCGCGGCGGCGACCAACTCCTCGAGATGGCGGCTGTCCCACCACGAGATCTGGAGCTGCTTGGCCCGGCGGAAGTAGAGCTGGATGTCGAACTCGACGGTGAACCCGATACCCCCGAAGATCTGCTGGGCGGTAGCGGTCACGTCCCGGAAGGTCTGGCAGGCGAAGAGCTTGGCCATGGGTGCCAGTTTGGACACGTCACGGCCCTCGGACCGCGCCCAGGCAGCCTCGTGGACCAACACCTCGGCACCGTCCACGGCGGTCGAACCGTCCGCCAGGTAATGGGCCAGGGCTTGGAAGGCGCCCAGCGGCTTGTCGAATTGGTGGCGGTCCTTGGCGTACTGCACGGTGATCTCCATGGCGTAGTGCGCGCCCCCAACCGCTTGGGCTGCGGCCAGGATGGCCCCCTCGTGCATGACCGTGTCCCACGCCGACCATCCGGTGCCCTCTGCGCCGATCCGGTCGGCGGCCGCCACCCGCACATGGTCGAGGTCCACCCGGTACTGGCAGTCCGAGGCGATGGTCATCTGCTGGGTGAGGGTCACCCCGGCGGCGGCGGGGTCGACGAGGAAGAGGTCGACGTCGCCCGGGCCGTCACCGGTGCGGGCCACCACCACCAGCCGGCTGGCCGCTCGTGCGAAGGCCACGTGGCGCTTGATGCCGGTGATGGTGTAGCCGTCCCCGTCGGGCACCGCCCGGACCTGCACGCCGCGGGGACCGAAGCTGTTGCCGGGCTCCAGCCACGCCGGGGTCAGGATGGCCTCACCGGTGACCACCTTCGGCAGCCACTCCTGCTTCTGCTCGGCGCTGCCGGCGCGGGCCAGCACCCCAGCGCACAGGATCGAGCTCACGAAGTGGGGGGAGGGCGCCAGCGAGCGGCCGAACTCCTCGTAGAGCACCACGTTCTCCAGTGTGGTCATGCCGGATCCGCCATACTTCTCGGGCAGCTGCAGACCGATCAGATCGAGGTGGGCCAGCTGCTTCCATAGTTCCGACGAGTAGCCGATGGCGTCGTCCTCGAGCTCGCGGACCACACTGAGGGGACTGGTGGTGGCGCACACACCGCGCACCGTCTCACGAAGCATGTCCTGCTCGGCGCTGAAGGCAAGGTCCAACATGATCAACTCTCCTCTTCGGGTGATTCGGGTGGTGGTGCCGGCTGCGTCACGGCAGCCACCGGTCGCCGTGGCGGCTCCAGGGGTTGTCGTCCTCGGTGACCGGCAACGCCACTCGGGCCTGACAGGTCGTCTTGACCTCGCCGTCGACCGACACGGCGATGTCCAGGGCCACCCATCCACAGCCGGTCTCGTCGACCCCACGGTCGGTCACCACGCCGTGGAACACCATGGTGTCGCCAGGAAAGATCGAGCCGAGCATGCGGAAGGTCATTCGCTGCAGGCGCCCGTACGGACCAGTCCAGTCGGTCACGAACCGCTCGAACCAGGCCGCCTGGTTGGGCGTGTTGAGGAAGATGTCACGGGTCCCGTTTCGGTGAACGGCGAAGTCCTTGTCGTGATGCATGGGTCGCCAGTCACGAGTGGCCAGGGCGCCGAGCACCACGGTGGTGGCGGTCACCGGATAGGCCAGATCCGCCAATTCGTCCCCCACCGCCACGTCGCCATGGAGCAGCCGGGTCACCGGGATGGCGCTCACGACCGGGCCCCACCATCGGTGGATAGCGGGCGGCGGTAGCCGAAGCCGGTGTAGCTCTCGACCGCCACCAGGTCGCCGCGTTGGTTGCGGTACTCCACGTCGATCACCCAGAAGCGGCCGGTACCCAGCCTGGTCGTCTTCTCGTCGCTGACCGAGCGCAGGATCTGACGGGTGGTCAGCCGGTCACCAGGGCGCACCGGCTCGTGGAAGACGATGGTGTTGTCGCTCATCACCGCTTCGGGCAGCCCGAGGCCCTCCTTGAGGTCGAAGTGGACCTGCAGGGGCAGCCCCCCGGTGTCCCGATCGGGAGCCCAATGATGGGGACGGAACCACACCGAGACCATGGTCGGCGGGGCGATCGGTCCGCCGGTCACCTCGTCGGCCACCTCCGGGTCCCAGAACAGAGGGTTTCCGTTCTCCACCGACGAGCAGCTGGACCACACGTAGCCCTGCTCGACGGGGAACTCCCCCTCTTCCTCGTACTGCTCGACCCCGAGGAGCCCGTCGATGTCGGCGGCGCCGATGGCACTCATGCCACCACGCCCCTCTCCCGTAGATGGGCGATGTGCCCGGGCGTCAGCCCGGCGCCCGTCAGCAAGCGGTCGGTGTCGGACCGGCGTGGATCGCCGATGGCCACCGGGCCGTCCGGTGCCTCCATCCCCGCCAGTACCGGCGCCACCTGTCGGAACCGGATCGGCGCCGTCCCGGCGCCGCCCTCAGGGGCGGTCGGGGTGATCACCGCCTCGACGAAGGCGTGGCGGGCCTGGTACTGGTCATCCTCGGCGAGCTCGGCCACCGACAGGACTGGGGTCACACAGGTATCGGCCCCGGCCAGCTCGGCCACCCAGGCGTCGCGGCCCTTGGCCGCGAACGCGGCACGGAAGTCGGCGCGGATCTTGGGCTGGACCTCGTCGTCGAGCTGGTGGGCCAGCCACTGCTCACACCCGAGGAGCCGGCAGAGGTTGGCGTAGAACTTGGGCTCGATCGCCCCCACCGCCAACCACCCCCCGTCGCCGGCCCGGTAGGTGTCGTAGCAGGCGTACCGTCCAGTGATGATGTTGTGCCCCGGTCCGACCGGGTCGCCGGTGGCCAGATGCTCGTCCACCGCCAGTGACGTGAGCCACAGCACTCCGTCGGCGATGGACACGTCGAGATGGACCCCGCCGCCACCGTCGGCTCGCCCGATGAGCGCGGCCATCACCGCTATGGCCGCCTGCATCCCCCCGCCGGCGGCGTCGGCGATGGTGGCACCGGGCACCGGCGGGCCACCGTCAGCGCGGGGCTCGGTGGTGGCCAGATAGCCACCGACGGCCAGATAATTGATGTCATGGCCCGCCCACGCCGACCGGGGGCCGTCCTGCCCATAGCCGGTGGTGGAGCAGAGGATGATGCCCGGGTTGACAGCGGTCAGGTCGTCGAACCCGATCCCCAGCCGATCGACCACACCCGGGCGGAAGCTCTCCACCACCACGTCGGCCGTGCGCACCAGGGCCAGAAACGCCTCGCGGCCCTGGGGATCCTTCAGGTCGATGGCCGTCCGCAACAGGTACCGCAATCCGCTGTAGGCGTAGAAGGGTGGCTGGATCGGTTCGGCGCCCCGTCCCGGGACCGCCCCCACCTTGACCACGGTGGCGCCGTAATCGGCCAGAAGCCGTGTGCACCGGGCCGCCGGGCCCACGGTGGCCAGGTCGAGCACGGTGACGCCCCGGAGTGGTCCCTCATGCCCCTCGGTGCGGGGGGACGGGGGCGCGACGGGAATGGCGGTGGGGTCGTCGGTCACGGGTGTCGGGAGGGATCAGAAGTTCTTGGGCAGGCCGAGCTTGCGGCGGGCGATGATGTTCTTCTGGATCTCCGAGGAGCCACCGCCGATGGTGTCGATCACGGTGTATCGATAGGTCGACTCGGCGCGGCCCACCATCGGGGCGTCCTGGTCACGGACCCGCAGCTGGCTACCGGGTGCTCCGATGTCCATGGAGGCGTCGGCCAACCGCCTCGAGTACTCGGTGGTGAACAGCTTGTACTCGGATGCCTCGGCGGTGGGGGGCGAGCCGCCCTGCGACGAGGCGAACACGAACTTGAGCCCCAGTGTCCGGGCCACTTCGGCCTCGGTGTGCAGCCGGGCGAGCTGCGAGCGCACCACCGCGTCGTCCTTCAGCGGCTCGCCGTCGCGGCTGGCGGTGGCCACGTACTCGGTCAACAGGCTCAGCCGCTGCGCCGTGGGTGAGTAGGTGAACAGGGTGAACCGCTCGAGGTCGAGGGCCTCCGAGATGTACTGGAACCCTTTGTTGAGCTCGCCGACCACGTAATCGTCGGACACCCAGACATCGTCCAGATAGACCTCGTTGGTCCGCTCGTCCCCCATCGTCCAGATGGCCTTGACGGTGATCCCCGGATGGTCCATCGGCACCAGAAACAAGGTGATCCCGTGATGCTTGGGGGCGTCGGGGTCGGTGCGGGCACCGACCCAGTACCAGTCGGCGAAATGGGCCGAGGTGGTCCAGGTCTTCTGTCCGTTGAGACGCCACCCGTCACCGTCCCGTGTGGCCTTCAGCTGCATGGACGCGGCGTCGGAGCCGGCGTTGGGCTCCGAGTACCCGACGGCGAACTCCACCTCGTTGCGCAGGATCTTGGGCAGGAACTCCTTCTTCAGCCGGTCGCTGCCGTGGCTGATGATGGTCTTGCCGATGATGCCGACGCCCTTGCCGATCTGGGGCCCACCCCGCGCCGCCAGCGCCTCGTTGAGCAGGTACTCGTAGATGCCCTCGCCGTCCGAGCCCCCGTACTCCTTCGGCCAGGTGATGCCCAGCCATCCCTGCTCGCCCACCTTGGCCATGAACTGGCGTCGGAGCGGGGTGTCGACGATCTGCGCCATGTTCTCACGGGTGACGTCGAACACCTCGGGATCGTCGTTCTTGTCGAGGAATTCTTCGACCTCCTTGACGAATTCGAGCTGTTCAGGCGTGAATTCGAAGTCCATGGCCGGGCCTCCATCGTCGGGTCGCGGCCGACGCCGCAGTGGTTTCCTGACTGACCGTCAGATACGGTGGACATCATAGGATGAGGAGGCAGTCGGGAGCCAGCGTCGACGTTGAGCAGGGCCGCACCCGACGACGATGGGCCGGTCGGCGGCCCGCTCTTCCGGCGGCACGGCCACGAGACGAAGGGAACACCACACCGATGAGAGGGATCGTCAGCATCGCCGGGTACGTCCCCTATCGACGCCTGCAGCGGTCGGCAGTGGCGACGGTGTTCGGCAGTGGGGGTGGGGGCGGCACGGGCACCCGGTCGGTGGCCTCCCACGACGAGGACACCACCACCATGGGGGTGGAGGCGGCCCGCCTGGCCCTGCGGGCGGCGCCCGGTGCGGCCCCCGAGGCCATCTGGTTCGCCACGGCCACACCCGCCTACCTCGACAAGACCAACGCCTCGGCGATCCATTCCGCCCTACGCCAGCCGGCCCAGGTCGCCGCCTTCGACTTCGGCGGGGCGCTCCGGTCGGGGGTGGGCGCGCTACGGTCCGCGCTCGCCGCCGGTGGCACCGGGACCACCCTGGTGGTCGTGGCCGACATGCGGGACGGCCTCCCCACCTCGGCCGATGAGTCGGCCGGCGGCGACGGGGCGGCGGCGGTGATCGTCGGCGATGGCGAGGTGGGCTCGCCGGTCATCGCCGAGTACCTGGGCGCGGCCTCGGTGACCGATGAGTTCCTGGATCGATGGCGCACCGCCGGTGACCGGCGTTCCAAGGTATGGGAGGAGCGGTTCGGCGAGACTCGCTACGTCCCCCTCGGTGCCGAGGCCTGGGAGTCCGCCCTCAAGTCGGCGGGTCTGACCGCCGACCAAGTCGACCATGTGGCAGTCACCGGCATGCACGGTCGGGCAGCCAAGGCCCTCACCCGAAGGCTCGCCCTGGGTGACGGTGTGGTGGCCGACGATCTGGCCTCGTCGGTGGGCCAGACCGGCACCGCCCACGCCGCACTGGTGCTGGCCTCCATGCTCGAGAAGGCCGAGCCCGGACAGGTGGTGGCGGTGGTGGCGTTGGCCGATGGCGCCGACGTCCTGTTGTTCCGCACCACCGCGGCCCTCTCCTCGTGGGCGGCAGCCGAGCCGGTGGCCGTGCAGATCGCCGGCGCCGCCGATCTCAGCTACGGAAAATTCCTCAGCTGGAGGGGGATGGTCACCACCGAACCGCCCCGGCGGCCCGAGCCCCAGCGGGTCTCGGCCACCGCGGCCTGGCGCAGCGAGGAGTGGAAGTTCGGGTTCGTGGGCTCGCGCGACCGCTCCAGCGAGGCGGTGCATCTGCCGCCCTCGCGGGTGTCGATGAAGGGCGGGGCCGTCGACGACATGGACCCCATCGAGCGGGCCGACACCGGGGCCACCATCGCCACCTACACCATCGACCGGCTGGCCTACTCCCCCAGTCCTCCCATCGTCTTCGCCGTCCTCGACTTCGACGGTGGCGGTCGGTTCCCGGTGGAGCTGACCGACGTGGACCCCGATCGGGTGGACATCGGGGATCGGGTCACCATGACCTTCCGCAAGCTGTTCACCGCCGACGGCATCCACGACTACTTCTGGAAGGCCAAGCCGGCACGGGTCGTACCGTCCGACGACGGGCCGGACAACGGGCCCGCGGGCGACTGACCGGATCCCAGCCGCCCGGCGGCACGGCACTCTCGACACGAGGAGACACGATGGCATCGCATGGAATCAAGGATCGGGTGGCGATCGTCGGCATGGGCTGCACCCGGTTCGCCGAGCACTGGGACAAGGGCCTCGATGACCTGATCATCGAAGCGTCCGAGGACACCTTCTCCTCCGCCGGTGTGACCAAGGACGACGTCGACGCCTACTGGTTCGGCACCGCCCAGTCGGGAATGAGCGGCATCACCCTGGCCCGGCCCCTCCAGCTGGAGGGCAAACCGGTCACCCGGGTCGAGAACTACTGCACCACCGGGTCCGAGGCCCTGCGCGCCGCCGCCTACGCGGTGGCGTCCGGTGCCTACGACGTGGCCATGGCCGTGGGCGCCGAGAAGGTGAAGGACTCGGGCTACCAGGGTCTCAACGCCTTCCCCATTCCCAACGACGGCACGGCCCGGACGCTCACCGCGGCAGCCATGTTCTCCATGGTGGCGCCGGCCTACGGCAAGAAGTACGGCGTGAGCCAAGAGGAGTTGACCGACGTATTGGCCCGCATCTCGTGGAAGAACCACCGCAACGGCGCCCTCAACCCGCGGGCCCAATTCCGCAAGGAGGTGTCCACCGAGACCATCTGTGCCTCGCCACGAGTGGCCGGTCGCCTCGGGGTGTTCGACTGCGCCGGGGTGGCCGACGGGGCGGCAGCGGCCATCGTCGTCCGGGCCGAGGACGCCCATCGGTATACCGACAAGCCCCTCTTCATCAAGGCCCTGTCCTTCTCTGCCGGCAGCGGCTCGGGGCTGATCGACCCCGAGTACGACTACACCTGGTTCCCCGAGTGCGTCCGGGCCGCCGAGGACGCCTACCGCCAGGCCGGCATCACCGACCCGCGGCACCAGTTGGCCATGGCCGAGGTCCACGACTGCTTCACGCCGACCGAGCTGGTCCTGATGGAAGACCTGGGGTTCGCCGAACGAGGCACGGCGTGGAAGGAGGTGTTGGCCGGGACGTTCGACCGCGACGGCCAGCTCCCCGTCAACCCCGACGGCGGCCTCAAGAGCTTCGGCCACCCGGTGGGCGCCTCCGGCCTGCGCATGTTCTTCGAGGCCTGGCTCCAGTTACGGGGCGAGGCCACCCCCGAGCGTCAGATCGACACCGACCGGACCTTGGCCCTCACCCACAATCTCGGCGGGTACCCCGGTGAGATGGTGGCCTTCGTGTCAGTGGTGGGAACAGAGCTCGGCTGAGGCCGGCGCCTCGGACTGGCGCTCGTCCAGCAGCGCCCACCACGCGTCAGCGCCCCGGCGGGCCGCGTCGGCCACCTCGGTGGGGTCGGCCCCCAGCAGGGCCAGGGCGTCGGTGACCCACTCGCCGTGATCGGCATCCATCCGCGCGTGGACGTCCCAGAACTCGCATCCGGCCGCGTCCAGGCCGTACCAGCGCCTCAGGCCGTCGGACTTGGACCCGGCGATGGCCGACGCCTGGGTCTCATAGGCGGCCAGGCCGGCCAGTGCGGCCACCGGTCCCTCGGCCACCAGATCGAAGTACGTTCCCGCCAACGCCTCGGCGGCTGGACCCGGACCCGTTGCCACCGACGGGGGCAGGGCGGCGGCGAAGCGGTCGAACAGGGCCAAGTGGGGTTCGGGCCGGCCCAGCTCGTCGGCCAGGTTCTCCTCGACCAGCGCGGCCGCCTCGGAGTCTCCGACCTCGCGCAGGCCCGATGCCACCGCGGTCAGCACGGCGGGGAGGGTGGCCTCGAAGGCGCGGTAGTTGACGGCGTAGTCGGCCAGCTCCCCGAGGACCAGCTCGCCGGCCTCCCAGCGCCGGTAGAAGGGGTGGGTGAGCAGCTCCCGGCCCTGGATGGAACGGGCCACGACCGCGGCCAAGCCGGTAGGTGGCGCACCCGCCGCACGTGTGACGCCGGGAGTGGCAGCGTCGGTCGTTCCCAAGTCGGAGGTCACCAGATCGAAGGTCATGCCGCATCCTATCGAGGTCTGCCGGACCCGTTCAGCGTGCGGCGACCGCCCCATTGGACGGGTGTGCGTACCGTCCGCTCGAGTAGGGGGCGGCCCGGGAGGAGCCACTGGCGTCCCCGACCCCCGACCCGTCCGGTCTCAGGTAGCGCAGCTTGCGCTCACGCTCCTCCGCCCGCCGGCGCAGGTTGGCCAACAGGGCGACGTAGGCGACCAGCACCATGCCGGAAAGGGCGGTCAGGACCCACACCACCGCGGCACCGGGCACGAACCCGATCATCATCGTGCCCAGGAAGACCATGGTGATCACCCCGAGCGTGTCGCGCCGACGCCTCCGGACCTGCTGGCGCGACAGGGAGTCGTACACCCGGCCCGGGGAGACGAACGTCTGGAGGTCGTCACCGTGTTCGTCGTGACTCGAGTATGCGGTGACACCGGAGGACGCCGGTAGCGTCGCCTCGTGGTGGTCGGGTGACTGACCCAGAAAGGCCAGGGCCGGCCGGGGCAACTCCTTCGCCCCCACCACCGACAAGACCGGAACCGCCGCCACCTCCGGATAGCTGCTCCCCTGACCCGGATCACCGTCACCGCCCATCGACCGCAACCGGTATGCCGGGGCCACGATGGGGTGCGGTGCGGAGTGCTCGAGTACCGACAGTTGGTGGTGGAAGTGGGAGATCGATCCGATCTCCCCCACGGTACGGGAACGACGATTCATCAATTTGGGGCCCAAGATGACAATCCATGCCGCCGCAATGATGATCACCAGGACCACGGGCATCAACTCCTCGACCTACCTTCCGTGCGGTGAAAACCCTAACCACAGGCAATTCCGCGGTGGTGGATGGTCGGGGAATGACAGCGCCGACAGGGGCCACATGACGTGGCCTCAACGGCCCTCCCCGGGTTGCGTTGGGACACTTCCTACTCCTACCGAACCAGCCGCTCAACTCGTCCGCAACGGTCCAGGTGACGGCGGGTGGCCGACCGTTATGGTCTCCGGGGTGACCGCGTTCTGGATCCTGATGGGCGTCGCCGCCGTGGCCGCTGCCACTGACTGGGTCGCCGTCGGAACCTCCAACCACCGGCTCCTGTACGGGGCCAAGCCGGCGGTGCTCGTCGCCCTCATCGCCGCTGCCGCCACCATCCCCTCCGGCCACACCGACCTGGTCGACCGGCGATGGTGGTTCGTGGCCGCCCTGGTCTGCTGCCTGGTCGGCGACGTGGCCTGGATGCTCCCCCGGGACCTGTTCGTTCCCGGCCTGGCCGCATTCCTCGCCGGGCATGCGCTGTTCATCGTGGGGCTACTCCAGCCGCCGGCCCCACCCGGGGTACCGGGTTTCGCCTTCTCGCCGACCGGACTGGCGGTGGCCGCCAGTGTGGTCGTGGCCGTCGAGGCCCTCCCGGGGCGCGTGCTCCTCACCGCGTTGGCCGGCAGCGGGCACCGGCCCTTGATCGCGCCAGTGTGCATCTACATGGTGGCCATCGCCACCGTGGTGGTGCTGGCCACCAATGTCGCCAGCCGCCCGGCCGCCCTGGGTGCGTCGCTCTTCTTGGTGTCGGACACCGCGCTGGCCCTCGATCGGTTCGTGTGGCCGCGGCCGTGGGGCACCCTGGTGGTGCATGTCACCTACCACCTGGCCCAACTGCTTCTGGTGCTCTCACTGGTGCGCTGAGCGCGGCGGCCGAGCGCCGACCGTCGAGGAGGCGGTTTGCCGGGGACGCCGAGACGCCGGTCACCGCGGATCACCATGGAACAGGCGAGACCCACTCAGTCGGTCGTGCGACGCCGATACAGGTGGACGGCGAGCGGCGCGAACACCACCAGGATTGCCACCGACCAACCGAGGGCAGCCCACACCGGGTGCTGCATGGGCCAAGCCGGGATGGTCGCTGACGGGTTCGGATTTCCCCACAGGTGGCGGACCGCTGACGCCACCGCACTCACCGGGTTCCAATCGGCCAGGGTCCGGAGCCAGGTGGGCATGTGCTGGGTCGGCACCATGGCGTTGGAGACGAAGGCCAGGGGGAACAAGATGAGCAGCCCGACCGACTGGGCCGACTCGGGCCCCATACTGACCAGGCCGAGACAGGCACAGGCCCAGCTCATGGCACCTGCGCACAGGGGGTACTCATCGGCGGCCTGCTCTCCTCGGGGAGCACGTTCACCGACGTCTCCACCGACGAGCTGACCGCTCTGCTCAAAGAGACGTTGCACGACGTCCTCGGGCAGCCGACACCCGGCTGACCCCGTCGGCGAGCGGGGCCAGAGGATGCTTGAAGGCGGGGCCAGACGAGACCACGATGGGCGGATGCTGGCTCCCGACCCTGATCGAGCGCGCCTCTTTGGTGAGGAAGCCGAGCGCTACGATCAAACCAGGCCCGGCTACCCCGGCGAACTGATCGACGAAATCGTCGGTGCCTCACCCCAACGGTTGTCCGTGCTCGATGTCGGCTGTGGCACCGGGATCGCGTCCCGACTGATGGCCGCACGGGGAGCGCACGTGCTGGGCGTCGAGCTCAATGCCCCGATGGCTGCTGTTGCCGAGCGGAGCGGCATCCGCGCCGACGTCGCCAGCTTCGAGAGCTGGGACCCGGCGGGCCGCATCTTCGACCGCGTGACATCGGCGCAGGCGTGGCACTGGATCGACTCGGTGACTGGTCCGGCCAAGGCGGCGTCCGTGCTGCGCCGTCATGGCCGCCTCTCTGTCTTCTGGAGTGTCGGACGTCACCCCGACCAGCTAGGGCTCGATCTCGAGAATGTGTACCGGCGCGCCCCTCTGCGCGCTCCACTGAGATTCGGATACGGGGCAAACAAGCGGACCGATCCAGAGGATGACTATTCGCCGATTACCGACGCCATTAGTCGCGGTGGCGAGTTCGGGCCACCCGAGGTGAAGCGGTTCCCGTGGAGTCGCACCTACAGCACCGACCACTGGCTCAGCCAGTTGCGTACCCACAGCGACCACGCTGCACTTCCGGCCAACGAGCGAGCCAGCCTGTTCGCCGACATCGAGGATGCCATCAACCGGTTCGGCGGGAGCTTCACCATGAGCTACACCACCATCCTGTTCTCCGCGACACGCCGCTGAGCCGCTCGGCCACCTACCAGCCCCATTTGGTGTTCGACGCCCGCCGTTCCCGACTGTTCGGTGTCAGGGCACACAGAACCAACGCGCGCTACCGCGGCACTACTCCAGCCCCAGGACCCGCAGCGCGTTGGTGCGGAGGAATTTGGGCCACACCTCGTCGGCGAAACCGACCGATGGCAGCTCGGTCATGATCCGCTCCAGGGACAGGCCCATCGGGAAGTAGCCGGCGTAGATGATCTTGTCGGCCCCGCGGGTGTTGGCGTAGTCGATGATGGCCTGGGGGTAGTACTTGGGTGCGAACGCGCTGGTCGAGTAGTGCAGGCCGGGCCACTTGAGCATCAGCTTGACGGCCAGGTCGGTCCACGGCTCGCACCCGTGCCTGGTCACGAAGACGAGCTCGGGGAAGTCGAACATCACCTCGTCGATGAGCTCCACGTGCTGACAGGCCGCCTTCAGTCGCGGCCCCGGTATTCCCGCACAGCAGAAGATGGGGATACCCAACTCCACGCATTTGGCGTAGAGGGGGTACATCTTCTTGTCGTTGATGGGAACCTGAGGGAAGGTGCCGGCCGGGAACACCCCGACCGCCCGTACGCCGAAGGTCTCGTACTCGTCGACCAGGCGCCTGATCCCGGCCATGCCGTCGTTGGGATCGGCGTTGGCACAGGGGATGAACCGATCGGGATGCCGACTCACCGCCTCGGCGCCGAGACCGGACGGATCACCGACCCCGATCAACCCCTTGTCGATGCCCCAGAGGTCCATCTCCCGCAGCGTCACCCCGATCGGATCGGTGGAGCCCCTCAGGTCCTTGCCCGGGACATCCTTGAAGATGTACTCGACGGGGAACTCGAACTCCTCCTTCGACTCGAGGTCCTTGGTCTGGCGGGTGATGAAGCGATAGGCCTCCTTCATGTCGGCGTGGGGGAACCCCACCATGGTGTCCACCACCCCGAGGTCCTCCGGCATTCCCATCTCAGTGCGTTCCTCCCGGCCACTCGTAGCTGCGTGGGTGACGCCGCAGTTCGGCGCGGGATGCTAACCGAAGTGCCCACCGGTCTCCACCGGTCTCCACCGGACTCCACCGGTCTCCACCGGACGAGGCGTGCCGGTGCCGCGGCGGGCTACTCCGAGCGGGCCGTCCACCGTCCGTCACGATGCTCCACGGCAACGTGGACACCGAAGGCCTCCGACACGGCCGGCCCGGTGAGGACGTCGTCGATCGAGCCGGCGACCACCAGGCGCGCTTCACGCATCAGGGCGGCGTGGGTCACCCCCGGCGGGATCTCCTCGAGGTGGTGGGTGACCAGCACTAACGGGGGAACCGCGGGATCGTCGGCCAGCGAGGCCAGACGGGACAGCAGCCGCTCTCGGGCACCGAGGTCGAGGCCGGCAGCGGGCTCGTCCATGAGGAGCAGCTCGGGTCTGCCCATCAATGCCCGGGCCAACAGGACCTGCTGGCGCTCGCCTTCGGACAGCAGCCCGAAGGGGCGCTCACCGAAGGCGGCGTCGCCGAAGCCCGCGGCCTGCAAGAGGGAATGGGCCTGGACCCGGTCCGCGTCCGTGTACTCATGCCACCAGGTCTCCAGGGCCGAATACCGGCCGGTGAGCACCACCTCGAGGGCGGGGAGTGCCGGGCGCAGCGTCCTCGCCACCGACGCACTGACCACCGCGATGCGCGTGCGCAACTCGCGCATGTCCACCCGCCCCAGCCGCTCACCCAGTATCTCGACCACGCCCCGGGTGGGCCACAGCGAGGAGCCGAGCACCCGCAACAAGGTGGTCTTCCCCGAGCCGTTGGGGCCTAGCAGGGCCCAACTGTCCTCCCCTCCCACCGTCCAGGAGACATCGTCCACGAGGGCGGTCCCGTCGCGCACCACCGAGACGTGCTCGAGCCGCGCCACCGGGTCGACCTTCAGCTCTCGCTCTCCCATCAACGGATAGTGTGCTTCAAAAGCGAAGGCCGTCGATAGGGGCGGGGGCGTGGAGGATCAACTGCAGCACTGAATACCGGACCAGATCATCGAGCGCATCCTTTGCCCGACGTGCGGGCACTCTCTGGTGGTCGATGCGTCCGACGACGTCGCCGGCTCATGACAGGGTGTCGTCCAGCCAGTCGAAGGCCGCGGCCCAGAACACCGTGGGCGCCATCCCCTCGCAGTGGCCCTCGGCTCCCTCGGCCTTGGTGAACAGCCGAAAGGTCTTCTCGCCGGTGAGGTGCTCGAAGAGCACCCGTCCCTGCCCGGTCGAGACCTGGTCCGACTCGTTGTCGGTCACGAAGCTGGGGTAGGTGATGAGGGTCACGGTCTCCGCGTTTGTGTAGCGAAGCAGGTCACCACAGAACTCCCGAACGCTGGTTACCCCGTGGGTCACCATGCGGGGCGCGAACAGGGCCCGCACGGCCGGGATGGTGAGCAGCGATTCGAACTGGTCATCGGCCGTCGGGTCGTCCACCCGGTCCATCAGGTCACCGAGCCGGCTGACTGCCGTCCCGATGTCGAACTGGCCGGGGTCGACGATCATGGCGGCCAGACGTCGCTCCCCCGCCGCACCCCGGGGGGGCGAGCACGCCACCGAACGATCGGCCGACCAGGACGATGCGATCGGGATCGACCTCGGGACACGCCGACAGTGCATCGACCATGCCCGGCACCACATTCTCCCAATCGGGACGCATGGGCAGGCGTCGGTCGTAGAGCATCGATCCCTGGCCAGGGCCGTCCACGGCGGCGAAGGCATAGCCGCGATCGAGCGCTGGTGCGGCCGAGGCGTACAACTCCTCGGCGGTGCCGTCGTAGCCGCCAATGTGGAGGATCAGGGGTCGTGGCTCATCGGACCCGGTCGGGACCATGAGATACCCCGAGAGTTCACCGGAAAGGGCGCGGGCGAGATGGTCGAGGAGGGGTAGCGCGGCGCGGAATGCCTTCACACTGGCGGGGTAGGCGGTGCGGAGCTCAGCTCCGTCGAGGTCGTCGCGATGGAAGAAGAAGGCCTGCCGGTAGTACTCCGCCGCCCGGAGGTAGGCGTCGCGGGCACTGACCAGGTGATCCACCCCCATCGCCCCGTCCGCCCGTTCCGTCAGCTGGGACGCGAAGTCGGACCAGGCCCGGTACCAACTCTCTCGGTCCCCAGCCACGATCCGGGCGGCAATGGCCAGGCACTCGCCGACGTTGGCCATCCCGGAGTCGGATTTTCCGACGCTTCGCTGCAGCTGACCGTCCAGGGAGTCATCATCGAAGTACAGCTTCATCGTGCGCCTCCTCCTTCCCTCCGCCGGCGTCCGGAGCCGCCCGGGTCACGGCAACCAGAGATGATCAGCTGGACTGTCGCACGGTCACCGTGAAACCGGGGAACTGGCCAGGTGCCGGGGTGGGGATGGTGGCCCCGGTGTCGCCGTCGAACTGATTCTTGAGCTGGACCACCGTGTAGAACTGGACGATCGGCCAGAACCGCTGCGCAGGAAGGTCCGATTTCTGGCATCCGTTGATACCCAGCTTGGCCAGGGAGGGAGTGATGAGGTGGCTGGCCACCGCGTAGCTGATCAACCCCCCACCCGACCGAATTCCCACGCAGATGTCGGTGTAGGTGTTGTGGCCCTCACCTGATATCTCGACCAGCGCCTTGGGCCCCGGAAACGCGTTGTAGGTCTTCCGCACCGTGGCCGGGGGTACCACCTGGTCGCCCTCTGCGCCGATCAGCATGACCGGCTTCTTCGACGGCGTGCCCACCGGAGCCACCGGCGCCCAGCCGATGGCCGTAGTCACCTGTGGGTTGCCGAGGGCGTCGAAGGCGGTCTCGCCGCCGGCGGAGTGACCGACAGCGGCCACCCGATGGGTGTCGGCGACGCCGTGGAGGACCGAGGTGGGAGCAGCTGACGCCTGCTCCACCGCGCTGAGCGAGGACTGCATGATGGTCGTGTCCATCGCCGGCGTCGACGTCACCTTCGATCCCAGAGTCTGGGCGGCCAGGCCCCGCTCGAGGTAGTCAGCGCTGACCACGACATAGCCCCATGAGGCGATGCCGGTGAGCAGGGTCGAATAGTAGAGCCGTTCGCCGCCGTAGCCGTGGCTGAATAACACGATGGGGTACGGCCCCTTGGTCGATGCCGGGGGATCCGAATAGGCGTCCACGGTGGTGGTGGTGTTGTACTTGGCAGGGACGATGCCCTGCAGTGCGGCGGGGAGCGTGGACGCTTCCGTGTAGCTGAAGCGGGCATGCCCGGCCACCGTGCTCGGATCGGCCGGGTAGTAGACGGTGGCCAATCGCTCGCCGAACACCGGTCCGGCGGACCCCAGGTCGAGGGTGGTGACACCGACGGTGTCCGGCCCGGAGTGCTGGTAGGGCAGCGGGGTGACGGCCGGCGTGCTCGATGAGCACCCGGCGAGGACGATCATCAGCACCGTCACCATCAGCGCCGCCGTACCAGCTCGCTTCATTGCCGCTCCCCCTGGTTGGTGTGATGCCCTGCGAACAGTAGCGGTCCGGTGGCGCCGGGTGCCGATCGACGTCGGGTCACGTCCGTGCCGTCGGATCACCGAGCCTCCACCGGGCGGCACGGGGAACGGCGATAGGAACCAATGGGTCGATTGCGCAGCGGGACACCTCCACACGACGTCGGTCCTTCCGAGTGCCCCGACGCGGCCAATGACATGGGCGATAACCGTGGCTCGAGCACGTCGGAACGATATTCTGGGCGCTTCCGGTCCGAGGAGGTTCGATCGTTCATGGCAGATCATTGACTCGCCTTTTCACCAGGCTGGGCACGTTCGTCATTGCCCGTCCTTGGTGGATCATCGGCTCGTGGATCATCGCCGGGGTTCTCGTTGTCCTCCTCTCCCCTCAGCTGGTCACCTTCACCTCCAACAACAATTCCTCGTTCCTGCCCAGTAGTTACGAATCAGTCCAGGCCCAGGCCGTGGCGGCCAAGTACTTCCCGTCGGATGCCGGCGCCACAGGCACCATCGTGGTCAGCGCCACCAATGGTGGCGTGCTCAGCGCCGCGGACCAACAGAAGGCCGACGCCCTCGCCGTCTCACTGACCGACGACAAGATCCCCTCGGTCGTATCGGTGACCACGTCGGCGCCCTACCTGTCGGCCAACATGAAGGTCCAGTTGGTCCAAGTCGTCTTCACCGGACAGGCGGGAGACGCCGGCCCGAACGCGGCCGTTCCCATCGTGCGGGACAAGACGAACACCTTCCTCGAAGGGTCCGGCCTGAGCGGTGGATTGACCGGGAACGCCGCCATCAGCGTCGACTCGACCAGCGCCTTCGACAGCGCCGAAGTGATCATCACCATCGCCACCGTCCTCCTCATCCTGCTCCTGCTCGGAATCGTGTTCCGCAGCGTGCTCATCGCCATCCTGCCGATCGTGGTGATCGGCGCCGTCCACGAGATGGCACAGTCCATCACCGCCGACCTTGCCGACTGGTTCCACTTCGTGGTCGGGCCCGAGTTGGCGCCACTGCTGGTGGTGGTCATGTTCGGCGTCGGCACCGACTACATCGTGTTCCTCCTGTTCCGCTATCGCGAGCAACTCTCAGAAGGCGATGAACCCAAAAAGGCGCTGGTCTACTCGCTGTCCAAGGTCGGCGAGGTGATCGCCTCCGCCGCCGGCACCGTCATGGCCGCCTTCGCCGCGCTGTTGGTCGCCAGCCTGGAGTCGCTTCGCACCCTGGCTCCCGGACTGATCGTGGGGATCGCGCTCATGCTCGTGGCCGCCCTCACGCTGGTTCCTGCCATCCTGAGCTTGCTCGGCATCAACCTGTTCTGGCCCACCAGGCCGGCAGCACGGGTGTCGAGCCGACGCACGCGATCGGAGCGGATCGGCGACATGGTCTCTCGGCACCCGGGGATCGTCCTCGCCACCTGGAGCGTCCTCCTCATCGGCCTCGCCTTCGGCACTATCGGGTTCAAGACGACCTACAACCAATTGGCCGAACTCCCCGCATCCACCCCATCCCAGGTCGCCTACAACACCATGGCCACCGCCTTTCCCGCCGGCTACTTGGGCCCCACCCAGGTCTTCGTCACCTCAAACACCGCGACCCCGCTGAACGAGTCCGACGTGTCCGCGTTGGCAGCGAAATTGGCTACGACAAAGGGCGTCTCGAAGGTGCTCCCCCCGGAGTACACCGCTACCAAGCAACAGGTCCTGATCAACGTCCTGCTCACCGATGACCCGTACTCCATCACCGCCATCGACAACGTGGCCGGCCCGGTGCGCTCGACGGCCAACTCGTCGGCGGTACCCGGAGCGGAGACACTGGTCGGCGGCACCAGCTCCCAGCTGGTCGACGTCCGCGCCGCATTGCGCCACGACGTGGAGCATGTCTTCCCCTTGGCGCTCGGCATCGTGGCGGTCATCCTTGCCCTGCTGCTACAAGCGCTCCTCGCGCCCATCTACTTGTTGATCGGCGTCGTGCTCACCTATGCGGCCACCATCGGGGTGATCACCCTGGTGTTCATCGAGGGATTCGGCTTCGTGGGCCTGGACTTCACCATCCCCATCGTGGTCTACCTCTTCGTCATGGCCATCGGCACCGACTACAACATCCTCATCTCCGCGCGCCTGCGGGAAGGGTTCGAGGAAGGCCTGTCTCCCCGCGAGACGTCTCGGATCGCGATCGTGCACGGCTCCCCCGCGGTGGGCGCCGCCTCGCTCATCCTGGCCGGCACGTTCGCCTCGCTCCTCCTCACCGGCATCCAGCTCCTCGAGGAGATCGGACTGGCAGTGGCCCTCGGGGTCCTGCTGGCGGCCAACGTCCTGGCCACCCGCATCGTTACGACACTTGCCGCCCTACGGTTCTGGCACTTCTGGTGGCCGCACCGCATCCACCATCAGACGGCCACCAGCCGGGCAGAGTTGGTTCCTGTAGTGCCAGGCCCCGAGGAAGCTCGTGGCCCCATCGGGAACGATCATGCCGATCCGTAGACGGCTGTAGCCCGCCGGGTTTTGGCCTACACCTCGCCGGCGGCCGGGGCCGTGATCCACTCGGCCAGTTCGACGACGATACCGGGTCCATCGAGGAAGACAAGGCGGCGATCGTGGAACGCCATGACCTCATTCCTCGGTGTGAACCCGCAGACGGCGAGCCTGGCTAGCATGCCGTCCAGGTCCCGGACCCGGAAACAGACGTGATTGAAGCCGGTCCGATCGAGAGTGCCGGCGCCCGAGTCATCGACCACCTGGGGCTGATGGAAATACAGGAGCTGTACCTCTTGGTGCGTGGCGGCTCCATCGAGGACCAGGGTCACGTGATCGGCGGTCCAATCGGCGATGCCCATGTAGCGGGACATCTCCTCGCCGGAGACCACCACCGATATCCGTTCCTCGAATCCCAGCAGCCCGAAGAACCGCTTGGCCTCGTCGAGGTCGGTGACTACGACGGTCATGTGATCGAAACCGTCATTCCCCATGCCCATGGCGCGAGAGTACCGGGCGGGGGGTCGGGGGGTCGGGGCTCGGCGGGGGCGAGCTGGCATGCGTACGGTTGCCCCGGTTCGCGCCATCGCCCATGGGTGTTGCGGTTTTCAAAACTCTGTAACAGCGTCACAGAGTTTCCGAAAACGGCGCAGGGCTGCCCCCCGCCCTGGGTCCTTGGGGCCAGCGGCACGAGGCCGGCGATCACACGTTGAAGCGGAACTCGACCACGTCCCCGTCGCGCATCACGTACTCCTTGCCCTCGACGCGGGCCTTGCCGGCGGCGCGCACGGCGGCCAGCGACCCGGCCTCGACCAGGTCGTCATAGCTGACGATCTCCGCCTTGATGAACCCACGCTCGAAGTCGGTGTGAATGGTCCCAGCCGCCTGGGGAGCGGTGTCACCGATGTGGATGGTCCAGGCCCGCGACTCCTTCGGTCCAGCGGTGAGGAAGGTGTGCAGGCCCAGGGTCCGGAACCCTACCTGGACCAGCTGCACCAGCCCCGACTCATCCTGACCGTATCCGGCCAGCAGCTCGGCGGCATCGGCGGGGTCCAAGGCCGCCACCTCGGCCTCGATCTGGGCGCTCACCACCACCGCCTCGGCCGGCGCCACCATGGCGGCCAGCTCGGCGTGGAGGCGCTGGTCACCGAGCGCGCCCTCATCGACGTTGAAGACGTAGATGAACGGCTTGGCGCTCAGCAGGTGCAGGTCGGCGATCAGGGCGGGGTCGATCGCCCCGGCTGCCACCGCGCTGGCGATGGTCCGCCCGTCGTCGAGCACGGCCTGGGCCTGCTCAGCCGCCCGGAGTGCCGGAACCAGGTGGGGTTGCTTGCGTGATTCCTTGGCCAAGCGGACGAGGCCCTGCTCCACCGTCTGGAGGTCGGCCAGGATGAGCTCGGTATTGATGGTCCCGATGTCATCGGCGGGCGCGATCCTGCCGTCCACATGGATGACGTCGGGGTCGGTGAACACCCGGACCACCTGGCAGATGGCATCGCATTCGCGGATGGCGGCGAGGAACTTGTTTCCCAGTCCCTCGCCCTCCGATGCCCCCTTCACAATGCCGGCGATGTCCACAAAGGTGACCGTGGCCGGCACGATCTCCTTGCTGTCGAAGAGCTGGGCCAGCCGCGGCAGGCGCTCGTCGGGTACCGCCACCACCCCGACGTTGGGGTCGATGGTGGCGAACGGGTAGTTGGCCGCCAGCACCTCGTTGCGGGTGAGCGCGTTGAACAGGGTGGACTTCCCCACGTTGGGGAGACCGACGATGCCGATTGACAGTCCCACAGGCGCTTCCTCCGATGACGGTGCCGGCCCACACCGGGGCGGGCCAACGCACGAGCGTAGTCACCGTCGGGCCCTGCTCCGGCCTTGTCGCCGGGCATAGGGCCGGATGAGCGGGCCCCAGCGTCGGAGGGGGCGCCGACCACCAAAGGGCCGACGGGTCAGCCGATCGGGGTGACCAGGTACTCGCTCATGGTGGCGCTGCGCAGTCGGTCCAGATCGAGACAGGCCTCCACGCTGGCCATCATCCGGGCCACGTTGGCGTCCAGCTCAGCGGGGGTGGTTGCCTCGAAGAAGAGCATGGGGTCGGCCACGTGAGCAGCCGAGGGCCAACCCTCCTCGACGATCCCGTCGATCTCGGGTGCTCCCCCGGTGAGTGCCCGCACCACCTCGTTGCGCACGTAACGGGTGCGCGGCTGCAGCTCGGCCGATACCGGGGACTGGGTGCCGTGCCAGCGGGTGATCCACTCGCGGTAGCCGAGACCGGCCGGTCGATGGATGAGCGCCACCGTCAACACCCCCGGCGACCGCTCGCCGTCCTCCCAGTGGCGGGCCGCAGCGTGCGGTGTGGTGCCGTAGTCGTCATAGAGGGACTCGACGACCAGATAGGCAGCCATCCGAGGACCGAGCTCGGCCAGGGCCGATTCGACCTCACCCCGTCGTTCGTAGCTGTCCAGCCACACGGACACCTCGGCCACGTGGGGATCCTCGCCGGGAGGGGGTGGCGCCGGCGATGGCACCGCCGCCGCGTCGGCATCGTGCACGTTGATGCCGACGCCCCGGGACCCGGCGGCTGCCAGGCGCGGCACCGTCTCTCCGAGGAGCCGGTCCCGCAGGGCGTCACCCGCCTCGGCGGCGCCGTCGTCCCACAGCAGAAAGATCACCTTCTCCATCGGATCGTCCCCGCCGGTTCAGCGAGTGGTCGGTGCCGGGACCCGGCATGCACCGTCGATGTCGAAGACCTGGTTGAACCGGCCGAGCGCCAGCCATGAGGCCACGCACAGCGCCAGGTCGACCAGCTCGTCATCGCTGAAGTGACGGTGGAGGCGGTCCCAGAACAGGTCGTCCATGCTCAGGTGGTCGGTGGCGTAGCGCTCGGCGAACTCGGCGGCCAGCCCCTCGCGTTCGTCGAGGGAGACCCAGTTGCGGTGCACCCCCACCTCGTCATAGAAGGACTCGGGGATCTCGCCCGGATCGGAGGACCGGCCGGGCACGTCACGGGCGGTCCTCCACCCGATGCAGATGGCGCACTGGTTGATCCGAGCCATGGTGATGCGGGCCGCCTCGAATTCCCGCAGGGACAGGGTGGACCGCTCGTAGACGGCGCTGCTGTAGGACCCGGCCGCCGCGGTCAAGGGGAGGGCCAGCTCGGTCCACACGTGGACCAGGGGGTCCGACCCCTCGGGAACGCTGACCCGCGGCATCGATCCCGCTAGTCCTGCTCGGACGCCACCGAATGGGCAGCCTGCCGTCGATCGCCTGCCGTCATGAACGGGTGTCCGGCAGACGCCGGACGATCCTGCCGGCCAGGCCGGCGAGGAACTGGAGCCACTGGCGGTCGCCGATCAGCCAGAGCCACAGCTCCCGTTTGTCGGCGATCACCGCCTCGACGAACTCCTCCCGGCTCATGCCCTTGGGCTCCAGGGCCGGCTGCCACTGGCGCCACAGCCAGACGCCGATGCAGATGTCGTTGCTGAATCCTTCGCGCCAGTCCCGGCCGTCGAGCAGAGCGTCCCGGAGACCGTCCTTGATCTCCACGGGCTCCTCGGGGAACTCCAGCCGGGGCCCTCCCTCCACCTCGAGCACGCTCACGTGATCCACCCTACCCATCTCCGGCCAAATCCGCCGGACCTCTCGACCGGGGACGAAACCAGCAGGTCAACAGTACGAATACCAGAACGCACCGTCGTCGCAGGCAGCACCCGCGAGCCGGTCATCGGTCGGCGACCACCGGGGCCCGGTCGGTGCCCTCGTAGGCCGAGACGTGCTCGGCGTAGTCGATGAACAGCGGCGCGTCGGGATCGAACGGGCGGCGGAGGCTGTCGAAGGCGACCCGCTTGTCGAACGAGTCGAGCTTGACCAGCGCTTCCGGGTTGTCGAGCTCGCGGAAGTCGAGCCGCCCTCGGGCATTGTCGAGGGCCCGACGGCCCCGCTCGCTACGCACCAGCACGCTGCTCCACCCGTCCATGGCCCCCACGCTCCCCACTGACAGGTCGGCGCTCCGGCCCAGAAAGTCGGCGCACTCGTCGCAGCCCTTGAGGGCGGCGCCGTGGAAGTTCTTGATGGGCTCGTCGACGGCCAGCTCCCCGTCGCGGTACTCGACGATCATCCGGCCCCTGATCACGTCCACCTTGCTCACCCGCTCGATGTCGATGTCCCGATCGTCGCGGAGCAGCTGGAGCATCAGGCCCTGGTAGTCGAAGCTCTTGGTGCACAGCAGTGCGATGGTCAACACCACGGCGTCGATCCGGTGGGCGCCGGTGGGCCAGCGCCTCGACTGCATGGCCCGGATGCCCTGGATCTCGCACGGGGTGCCGACCACTGCGATGCGCGGTTTGGCCGGCAGGTCGTAACGGGAGAGATCCAGTTCGGCAAGGGCCATGGTCTGGTTGTAGTAGCTGCCGGCGGCGGCGGTGATCTCCTTGGCCGTGGTGGCCAGGTGGGCCACCCCCTTCCAGGGCTCGTCGGGATCGTCGCTGGGCCGGGTCACCAGGGCACCGTCGATCTCCCCGCCGGCCAGCGCCGCGATCAGCAGGGCGGTGACCACCCCACCGTCCTGGGCCTCGTCGGGACGCGCCCCGGCCCGCACCGAGTAGGCGTCGAGGACGGCGCCGAGGCCGTCACCGGGCGGGCCCCCGGTGATCTTCCAGTAGTTGTCGGAGGAATCGGCGCGGACCACGGCGCCGCCGCCGAACTCGTCGGCGGCCCCGGATGCCACCGTCGACGGCGGCCACAGTGCCTCGTAGCGGAGACCGCCCCGCGGGCAGAAGTCCCAGCACAGCGAGCAACCGGTGCACATCTTGACCAGCTCGGGAAGGTCGGTGTCCTCGTCGATGCCGATGGAGTTGGACGGGCAGGCGGCGACACAGGTCCCGCACTGGATGCAGCGGCCGGCGTCGATGACCCCGGCCTGCAGCTCCCAGAACCAGGTCTTGCCCGGCGGCTCGGCGATCCCGTTGATCTCGTCGCGGATTCGGTAGGCCTTCACCCGACCCGCTCCCCCGGCTTGGATCCCAGTGTGACCGGCGTGCCGGTCCCCTCCTCGGCCAGCGTGCGGCGCAGGTCGTCGTTGGGAACCCTCCGGGCCCAGTTGTAGAAGGGCTCGTCCGCCCGCCGCTCCGCCTGGTACCGGCGGACCACCCGCAACAGGGCGTCGGGAACATCGTTCACCGGGCGGGCATGCTCGATCCAGTCGATGAATCCGGAATCGGCACCGAGCGAGCCACCCATGCCGATGTCGACCGCCTCGGCCAGGTGGTTGCCCACGTGGGCCACCTCGCCCCGGAACCCGATGTCGGCGATTTGGGGCTGGGCGCAGCTGGCCGAGCACCCCGAGAAGTGCATCCGGATGACCCCGGCGTCCTCCTTCGGGCCGGAGTGCCCGCCCGGAGAGGGCCTGCCTCCGACCGGCTCGCCGGCCAGTTGCTCGTCGAGGAAGCGGGCCCACTTGACGGCGCGCTCCTTGGTCTCGACGATGGCGTAGCGGCAGAACTCTGATCCGGTGCAGGCCACCACCCCACGGGTGAACGGCCCCGGATAGGGCGAGTACTTCTGCAGCAGGTCCTCGCCCAGCAGTGCGTCGATCCGGTCCTCGGGCACCCCGGTGAGGGTGATGTTCTGGTCGGTGCCGATGCGCACCGTGCCGTCCCCGTAGGTCTCGCACAGTCGGGCCACCTCGACCAGCTCGAGCCCGTTCATCCGGCCCACCGGAACCGACAGGCCGACGTAGAAGATCCCCGCCTCCTTCTGCGGGTGCACACCGACGTGATCGCCCCGATACCGGCGGGTCAGGTCCTCGCCGGCCGGTCGGAGGTCAAAACGGGCGCGGGTGGCAAGCTCGGCCCGGAAGCCCTCGGGCCCGAGCTCCTGGACCAGATAGCGCATGCGGGCCAGCCCGCGGTTCTCGCGGTTGCCAAGCTCCCCGAACAACTGGGCGATGGCCCGGGTGATCTCGACGGCCTGGTCCTGGCCCACGAAGACGTCGATGTCCGAGGCCATCCGCTCCCCGTCGGAGAGGCCGCCCCCGGCCAACAGGTTGAATCCCAGGGTGCCGTCCTCGAGCCTCGCCGGCCACAGGCCGATGTCGTTGATCTCCGCCTGGGCGCAGTCCTCGACGCATCCGGTGACCGAGATCTTGAACTTCCGGGGCAGGTTGGCGTACTCGCGATTGCCGGTGAAGAAGTCCGACACGGCCCGCGCCACGGGTAGGGCGTCGAAGGCCTCGTTGGCGTCGACGCCGGACACCGGGCAGCTCAGCACGTTGCGGGCGGAGTCCCCGCATGCCTGCACCGTGGTCAGGCCCACCGCCGCAAACCGCCGCCAGATGCGGGGGATGTCCTCGATTCGCAACCAATGGATCTGCACGGTCTGGCGGGTGGTCAGGTCGGCGTAGCGGGAGCCGAAGACCCGGCTCTCGGTACCGTCCGGTCCCTCGCCGAAGGCGTCGGCGACCACGCCGATCTCGCGAACCTGGGGCGCGGTGAGGTGGCCACCGGGGATCTTCACCCGCATCATGAAGGCATCCCCGCCCTGCTTCTGCGGGTAGATGCCGGCCCACTTCAGCCGCTCGACCTCACCGGGGACTTTGGCGATGCCGGCCGGTCCCTCCTTGGCGTAGGTGTCGATGATGGCATCGGCGATCTCCAGCGGATGCCGCTCGAGCTTCCACTGCTCGATCTCGTTGAGCTCGCCCTTGGTCCGGTATGGATTGACGAAGGGCATGGGACGCTCGGTGCCGCGGATGTTGAGTCCGTAAAGCTCGTCCCGGTCCTTCGTCATCAGTGCGGGACGGTCATGTCAGATGTGCAGTCCGCACTCGACCTTGTCCGAGTCTGACCACCGTCCGGCGCGCGGGTCCTCACCCACATCCACCGGGCGGGTGGTGGGCGCGCAGCCGATGGACAGGTAGCCCCGGGACAGCAAGGGGTGCTCGGGGATCCCGTGGTCGGCCTGATACCCGGCCACATCCTCTTCTGTCCAGGTGGCCAACGGGTTGATCTTGACCATTCCCCAATTCTCGTCGAAAGAGGCGATCGGCGCCGACCGCCGGGTCCATGCGTCCACCCGCTTGAGGCCGGTGATCCAGGCCTCCTTGCCGGCCAGGGCGTCCTTGAGGGGTCGGACCTTGCGGAACTCGCAGCACTGCGCCGTCCCGCACGGCCACTGCTCGGCGCCCGCTGCCGGCTTGGTCACCGTCAAGTTGAGGTCGTAGCGCTTCCGAATGGTCTCGACGTACTCGAGCGTCTCGGGGAAATGGGCACCGGTGTCGAGGAAGATCACCTCGATGGCCGGGTCGACGGTGACCGCGATGTCGATGAGGACCGCATCCTGAAAGGAGCTGGCCATGGCCACCTTCTCCCCGAACCGCTCGACGGCCCAAGCGATGACCAGGCCGGCCGGTGCCGACTCGAAGAAGGCGGAGCGCTCCTCAGCCTCGTCGCGCAACTGCGCCACCTCAGACGTGTTGGCCATGATGCTCATGTTCCCGACCCTCTCTGCCCACTGTCCTGACGAATGCTGTCCCGACGAGTGCGAGCACCCGGCCCGTCTCGTTGATCACCCCTCGGCTCGAATCCTTACCGTTCTGGTCCACAATCACCCTCTAGAGAACCCACATGCCTTCGGTTCCATTCCTCTGCTCCCGCACCGACCGGCGGGACGCCGGTGGAAACTCGGCCGGCAGGAGCCGTTCCACCTGGCAGGAGCCTCGTCCGGCCCTCCCGGACCACCGGTGCTCCCTACCCGAAAACTATACATGACTAATCAGATCAAGTTTTTGTACAATCCCGGTCGACGAGGTAGGTAAGGGGCCGGTGGCGGCGACCCGGGTCCACAATGCGATCCCCATGACGACCTCCCCCGACCCCTCATCCGGGAGCAATCACTGGCCCGACTATCCGGTGGTCCTGAGCGTGTCCGGGCGCCCGTGCCTGGTGGTGGGAGGAGGGCCGGTGGCCGCCCGCCGGACGGAGGGGTTGGTCTCCTCGGGGGCTCGGGTCACCGTGGTCGCCCCTCAGGTGGTGGGAGCCATCGAGGCCTTGGCCACCGCCACCGCCGGTACCGGGTCGGCGAGGTCTCCGCCTACCAGATGGTGGTCACCGCCACCGGGGTGCCGGCCGTCGACCGTGCCGTGGTCTCCGACGCCGTGGCCGCCAGTGTGCTGGTCACCAGTGCCGACGGCACCGTGCCGGGCGCCGTCCGGCTCCCCGCTGACCGACGCCATCGGACCGCCGCCGCTTCCTCCGGGGCCGGTGACGATGCTGGTGCCCCGGTCGGGCCGGTCGTAGGGTGATGCCCATGGTGCCGGACAGCGTGATCGACCTCGACCAGATCGACCTCTCCGAGCTCACCTTCTGGGACCGGCCGTGGTCGGAGCGGGAGAGTGCCTTCCAACTCTTGCGACGCCAGCGCCCGCTGGCGTTCTTCGAGGAGCCCGACATCCGGGAGGTCTCGCCCCTGGCCCCACCACCGGGGCCCGGCTACCGGGCGGTGACCCGTCACGCCGACGTGGTGGAGATCAGCCGCCACCCGGAGATCTACGGTTCCGGCCAGGGGGCGGTCAGCATCCTCGACCTGCCCGAGGAGATGGTCGAGTACTTCGCCGGCATGATCTCCACCGACAACCCGCGCCACGCCCGGCTGCGGCGGATCGCCTCGGCCGCCTTCAACCCGCGCCGCATCAAGAGCATCGAGGCCACCATCGAGGAGGTGGCCGACCGGGTCATCGAGCGGGTGGCGGGCCTGGGCGAGTGCGACTTCGCCACCGAGATCTCCGCCCCGTTCCCCCTCGAGATCATCTGCGACATGATGGGCGTCCCCGCCTCCGAGTACGCCACGGTTCTCCGTTGTTCCAATGTCATCCTCAGCGGCGGTGACCCCGAGTACGTCCCCGAAGGGGCCGATCCGGTCCTCGCCTTCATGACCGCGGGGCAAGAGCTCACCATGCTGATGAACGAGCTCAGCGCGGAGCGGGTCGACCACCCGGCTGACGATCTGACCACCGCGCTCATCACCACCAACATCGACGGTGAGGCGCTGACCCCGGGGGAGTTGGCCTCGTTCTTCATCCTGTTGCTGACCGCCGGCAACGAGACCACCCGCACCGCCATCACCCACGGGCTGTGGGCCTTCACCGAGCACCCCGAGCAGCGCGCGTTGTGGCAGTCCGATCCCGCCACCGTCGGCGCCACCGGGGTCGACGAGATCGTGCGGTGGGCGTCGCCGGTCATCTGGATGCGTCGCACCGTCAACGAGGACACCGTGCTCTCGGGCCAGGAGCTACACCCCGGGGACAAGGTGATCCTGTTCTACAACTCGGCCAACCGGGACGAATCCGTCTTCGAGGATCCGTTCCGATTCGACGTCCTCCGCTCCCCCAATCCCCACCTTGGGTTCGGGGCGGCCGGGCCCCACTTCTGCCTGGGGGCCCACCTGGCCCGCCGAGAGATCGACGTGATGATGCGCGGGTTGCTGGGTCGCTTGCCCGACATCGAGGCCAGCGGCGAGCCCGATCGGCTGCAGTCCAGCTTCATAAACGGGATCAAGCACCTCCCCTGCCGGTACACCCCGCGCTGAGGGCCCGCCCCCGCGGAACCGGTGCCGGAACCCGTGAGCCCCGGTCAGGGCTTGGCCACCATCACCACCGTGGCCGCCACCAGCGCCACCGCCAGCACGGCCGCCACCGCGGCCAAACGAAGGCACGCTGACCGCAGATCGGTGCCCGCCGAGGGTTGGTCGACGGCGGCCTGGAGGCGCCGCTCGGACGGCCACAGCACCAGCTCCGCCACCATCGCCACCGCCGCCCACAGGACGAGTCCGATGCCCACCCACAGGTCGGAGAACGACCACTCGCCGTGGCTCATGGCAATCAGCGCCACCCCGAACACCGGCACCAGGAACACCACCCGCCCGGCCCAGTTGACCCCCGGCCGGTAGTACCGGCGCAACGGCTCCGAAGCGGGCCCGGAGCGGGACAGGGCCAGAGCACAGGCGGCCGCCACCACGATGGCTCCGAGCCCGACGAGGGCGGCGAGCACATGGGCCAGCAGCACGAGGTCATAGGCGGCACTGTGGGCGAGGCCGGTGGTGGAGCTCACCGGGCGGACCGAGGTCATACCGGGGATTCTGACACCCCCACCACCGGCGACGGCCGCCGCCTGCCACGTTTCGCAGTGGGGGAATTGCTACGTTATTGTCATGGCTTCCGCCACTCCCCGGCTGCCCGCGCCGGGAAGGAAGGTCGGAGCCCGGCTGGAGACGGAATAGAGGTGGCAGCCACCGTGCGCACAGAGACCAACCCACCACACAGGATCGCCGCGCGCCGCTGATGAACCAGCTTCGCCTCGATCCCCTCACCGGTCGATGGGTGGTTGTCAGCACCGATCGGGCGTCCCGGCCGAAGGCGTTCGCACCACCCGTCGCCTCCATCCAAGCAGACACCTCCCACCCCTGCCCGTTCTGCCCGGGCAACGAGGAGAACGCCACGCCCTCGCTCGAGATCAACGGGCCCGACGGGAAGTGGTTGGTCCGGGTGGTCCCCAACCTGTACCCGGCCTTCGAGGGCAACGCGCCGTTTGTGGTCACCAATCGGGGCCCGGTGTTCACGCAAGCCAGCGCGGGCGGTATCCACGAGGTGTTCGTACTGTCGCCGAATCATCAGAACTCGTGGTCGATGCTGAGCGATGAGCAGACAACCGCGGTGATGACCGCCATCCGCGATCGGATCGAGGAGCACGCGTCGATCCCCGGGCTCCGCTACAGCCAGGCCATCGTCAACTCCGGGCGCGAGGCCGGCGCCTCCATCGAGCACCCCCACGGCCAGCTGCTCGGGATGTCCTTCGTCCCTCGTGAGCTGGTCGAGGAGCAGGCCGGCTTCGCCCGCTTCGCCGGACGCTGCCTGCTGTGCACCATGGTGGACGCCGAGGAGAACGTGAACCACCGGGTCGTCTACGCCGATGAGCGTGTGCTGGTCATCTGCCCGTTCTGGAGCGGGGCGCCCTACGAGATGCTGGTGATCCCCCGGGCCCACGGGCCCCATCTCCACCACAGCCCGCCGGCCGATCTGGTGGCGGTGGGCAAGGCGCTGAAGGTGGCCTTGGGCAGCCTTCGGGATGTGGTCGGCGACGTCGCCTACAACCTGGTGTTCCATTCGGCCCCCTATCGCGCCCCCGAGCCCTACCACTGGCACGTCCACGTGGTTCCCAAGCTGACCACGGTGGCCGGGTTCGAGCTGGGGACCGGCGTGCTGATCAACATCGTGAACCCCGAGGAGGCGGCCATCGAGCTCGCCGTCCGGGTTCCGGTGGACCGGGCCGGCTGACCCCTCAGGCCAGCTCGAAGCACAAGGAGCCGTACGAGGCCAGGGTGACCGGATAGGGATCGCTCCCGATCAGGGGGAAGGCCACCCGGCCCAGCAGCTCGATCGGCTGGCGCCCCACCCAGTGCTCGACGTGGAGCTCGGCGGGCTGGGCCAGCCTGCTCAGGTTGTGAACGCACAGGACCGGGTTGACCGGTCCCCGGTCGGCCCGGTCGGGTGCCGAACGAACGAAGGCCAGCACCGCCGGGTTGGCCGAGGCGATCACCTCGAGCTCCCCGGTTCCGAGGACGGGGAACTCGCGTCGCACGGACAGGATCCGCCGCATCCAGTGCAGGAACGAGCTCGGATTCCGCTGCTGGGCCTCCACGTTGACGGCCGAGTAGCCGTAGACCGGGTCCATCAGGGGCGGAAGGTAGAGCTGGGCGAAATCGGCACGGCTGAACCCACCGTTGCGATCCGGGGTCCACTGCATGGGTGTGCGCACCGAGTCACGATCACCCAGGTAGAGATTGTCTCCCATCTGGATTTCGTCCCCGTAGTACAGCACCGGGCTGCCCGGCAAGGTGAACAGAAGGTAGTAGAGGAGCTCCGACAGCCGCCGGTCGCGGTCGAGCAGAGGGGCGAGGCGGCGGCCGATCCCCATGTGCCGTTTCATCCTCGGGTCCTTGGCGTACTCGGCGAAGAGGTAGTCACGCTCTTCCTCACTGACCATCTCCAGGGTCAGCTCGTCGTGGTTGCGCAGGAAGATGGCCCACTGGGCGCCGCCCGGTGGCTCCGGGGTCTGGGCCAGGATTTCGGTGATCGGATAGCTCTGCTCGCGTCGCACCGCCGTGAACAGCCGGGGCATCAGGGGGAAGTTGAAGCAGAGATGGCATTCGTCGTCATCGCCGAAGTAGTCGGCGACGTCGGCCGGCCACCCGTTGGCCTCCGCCAGGAGGATGCGTCCGGGGTAATTGGCGTCCAGCTCGGAGCGGACCCGGCGGATGAATGCGTGCGTCTCGGGCAGGTTCTCCCCGGTTGTGCCATCCCGCTGGAAGAGATAGGGGACGGCGTCCAGCCGGAAACCGTCGAGCCCCAGGTCGAGCCAGAAGCGCACCACATCGAGCATGGCCTCGGCCACCTCGGGGTTGTCGTAGTTGAGGTCGGGCTGGTGGGAGTAGAACCGGTGCCAGTAGTACTGGTTCCGTCGCCCGTCGTAGGACCAGTTGGACCGCTCCACATCGACGAACACCACCCGGGCCTCGGGCCACCGCTGGTCGTCGTCGTTCCACACGTACCAGTCCGCTTTGGGATTGTGCCCGCTCTCCCGCGACTCGACGAACCACGGGTGCTGGTCGCTGGTGTGGTTGATCACCAGGTCGGCGATGACCCTGATCCCGCGAGCGTGGGACTCGTCGAGCAGCCGGCGAAGGTCATCGACCGTTCCGCTCTCGGGATGCACGGAGACGTAGTCGCTGATGTCGTACCCACCGTCGCGTAGGGGTGACGGGTAGAACGGGAGCAACCACAGGCAGTCGACCCCCAGCCACTGTAGGTAGTCTAGCTTGGCGATGAGCCCGGGGATGTCCCCGACACCGTCGTTGTTGCCGTCGAAAAAGCCTCTGATGAAGACCTCGTAGAAGATGGCCCGCTGGAACCAGAGCGGATCCTGGGCGGGATCGACCGCCGGCTCGTGACGCACCGATGCGGCAACGTCGGTCAGCGCGCCGGGCACCGCAATCGGGACGGTCAGGGGAGGGCTGGGGTTGGATTCGACGGTCACCTCCGCACGCTACCCGAGCACATTCGACGGATGGTTGCTTGTCACGCCTCTGACGACGGTGGGGGTCGGTCCCTGATCATCCCGGCCAACAACCGATCGGCCGCCTCGTAGGGATCGAGGTCGCCGGCCACCATGGCTTCGGTGATGCCGGCGAGGTGATCGGCCACCAAGAGCGCCGCCACCTCCTCCACCCGGGCCACCAGTATCTGCCGGAACTCGCGCAGCAACCGGTTGCGGCGCATCTCGTCGAGCGCTCCCCGCTCGATCTGGTGGTCCCGGTGCCGGCCGATGGTGTCCCACAGGGCGTCGATCCCCTCGCTGGTCGAGGCCACCGTCTCCACGATCGGCGGCCGCCACTCCCCCAGCTCGGTCAGATCGAGCATCAGATCGAGGTCACGGCGGGTCTGGGAGGCGCCGGGGCGGTCGGCCTTGTTGATGACGAACAAGTCGGCGATCTCCAGGAGACCCGCCTTGTTGGCCTGGATGGCGTCTCCCCAGCCCGGATTGACCACCACCACGGTGGTATCGGTGGCCGCCGCCACCTCGACCTCTTGTTGGCCCACCCCCACCGTCTCCACCAGCACCAGCGGGAAGCCCACCGCCGAGAGGACCCGGACGGCGTCGGGCACCGCCACTGCCAGCCCACCGAGGTGACCTCGGGTGGCCATCGACCGGATGAACACGCTGTCGTCGAGGGCGTGGCTCTGCATGCGGACCCGGTCGCCGAGGATGGCTCCCCCGGAAAAGGGAGAGGACGGGTCGATGGCCAGTACCGCCACCTGCCCACCGCCGGCACCGTCTCCGCCTGCGGCCGCGTGACCGCTCGCACCGAGGCCGCGTCGCCGGCCGGTGGCGATGAGGTGATCGGTCAGGGTCGACTTTCCGGAGCCAGGAGCGCCGGTGATCCCCACCGTGTAGGCCTCTCCCGGTGACTTGTAGGCCAGTCCGGCCACCGACCGCGACTCGTCCCCGCCCCGTTCGACCAAGGACAACAGGCGGGCCAGGGCCACCCGGTCACCGTTCCGGGCCGATTCGAACAGCGTGGAGGGGTCGGGCATGGAGTGGCGAGCGTAGACCGAAACAGCCCGACCGTCAGGCCCGGGAGACGTGGGCGCCGAGGGTGGCCAGCTTCCCGTCGAGGTCCTCGTACCCGCGATCGACGTGGTGGGCATCGGTGATCACCGTCTCCCCGTCGGCCACCAGTCCGGCCAGCACCAATGCCGCACCCGCCCGGACGTCGAAGGCCCGCACCGGTGCGCCCGAGAGTCGGTCCACGCCCCTGACCACAGCGTGGTGACCCTCGGTCCGGATGTCGGCGCCCATGCGCCGGAGCTCCTCGACGTAGCGGAACCGGCCGAAGAAGAGGTTTTCGGTGACGATGCCCACACCCTCGGCCACGGTGAGGAGGGTCACCAGCAACGGCTTGTAGTCGGTGGCGAATCCCGGATAGGGGAGGGTGGCGACGTCGACCGACATGAGCTGTTCGCCACGGTCCCGGGCGGCGCGCAGTCCCGAGGGCTCCTGGGTGATGTGGATGCCGGCAGCCGTCAGCTTGCGGATGAGCATCTCCATGTGGTCGGGCCGCCCGTCCTCGACCACCACCTCACCGCCGGCCAGCCCGGCCGCCACCAGAAACGTGGCCACCACCAACCGATCGGGGATCACCGCATGGGTGGCCGGCTGCAATCGCTCGACGCCCTCGACCTCGATGCGCGAGCTGCCCGCACCGGTGATCCGGGACCCCATCGCGTTGAGGAACTCGGCCAGGTCGCGCACTTCGGGCTCGCATGCCGCGTTCTCGATGACCGTCGTCCCCTTGGCCAGCACCGCAGCCATGAGCACGTTGTCGGTTCCGGTGTGGCTGGGGTACTCGAGCACCACCCGGTTCCCCACCAGTCGGGGCACCGACGCCACGGTGGACTCGACCGTTCCCTCGACGTAGCCGTGCGCCGATTCGAACCGCGCCCCCAACGACTCGAGGGCGCGCAGGTGCATGTCGATAGGACGGGGGCCGAAGTCGTCACCCCCGGGCATGGAAACCTTGGCCCGTCCGTGGCGGCCGAGCAGTGGCCCGAGCACCACCACCGAGGCGCGCATCTTCTCCACCAATTCGTAGGGGGCCTCGGGCACCACCGTGGCCGGTGTGGTGATGACCAGCTGGTCGAGCGATGGTCCCCGCTGCACCGCCACCCCCATGGCACCGAGGACCTCGCTCATGATGTCCACGTCGGTGATGTTGGGAACGTTGGTGAGCACATGGCGGCCCTCGGCCAACAGGCAGGCGGCCATCAGTTTGAGCACCGAGTTTTTGGCACCACCGGCCCGGACCGTGCCCGACAGCGGCCCATTGGGTGTTACGACGAACCGATCCACCCCACCAGTATGGCCCGCCAGGCACCATGGCCCTGTTGATGGTGACCCCGTTGATGGTGGCGCTGTTGATGGTGGCCCGTTCGGTACCGGTGCCCCGAGGCCGTCGACACCGGTACCCGGCGCGGTCAGATGACGGCGCGCTCCTCCCACCGCCCGAACACGCCGGCAAGCGAGTTGATCATCTCACCCACCGTGGCGTAGGCGCGCACCGCGTCGAAGATGGCCGGCATCAGGTTGGCGTCGGGGCGGGCGGCATCGCGTGCCAACCGGGTCAGCGACTCCTCCACCGCCGAGTCCGACCGGTGGTGCTTCACCTCGGCCAGCCGCTTGCGCTGGACCGCCTCGACCTCGGGATCGATGTGGAGGGTCGGCATCTCGGAATCCTCGTTGCCCCCGGTGAACCCGTTGACACCCACGATGACCATCCGGTCGGCGGAGACCTTGCGCTGGAAGCGGTAGGCGGCATCGGCGATCTCGCCCTGGAACCAGTTGGACTCGATGCCGGCGATGACACCTTCGAGCATCGAACCATCGCCCAGCCGGTCGAGATGGGCGAAGACCGCCTCCGCCTGCGCCTCTATCTCGTCGGTGAGGGCCTCGACGAACCACGAGCCACCGAGCGGATCGGCAACCGTGGCCGCCCCGGTCTCGTGGGCGATGACCTGTTGGGTGCGCAGGGCGATGCGGGCCGCCTTTTCGGTCGGGAGGGCGAGCACCTCGTCCATCGAATTGGTGTGCAGGCTCTGGGTGCCGCCGAGCACCCCGGCCAACGCCTCGATGGCCGTGCGCACGATGTTCAGCTCGGGTTGCTGGGCGGTGAGCGACACGCCGGCGGTCT
>Ga0182018_10000860_pt1 | contig 37424 bp, 36 predicted proteins | sample 812P2MmetaG_FD_120490 | JGI IMG/M metagenome (GOLD analysis project Ga0182018, IMG submission 120490) | Permafrost microbial communities from Stordalen Mire, Sweden - 812P2M metaG | ecosystem: Environmental > Terrestrial > Soil > Wetlands > Permafrost | place: Sweden: Stordalen | collected... | reverse complement strand
CTACCAGGCCCAGTCCGAACGCCTCTACCGCCGCTCCCTCGAAGAGTTCACCCGCCTCAAAGCGCTCCGCCCTGAATTACCAAACGAACCCATTTCCGGCCCGCAACCCCAACCCGAATCAACCATTTCCCCCACTTCCGGAACGAACCCATCTCCCCCGCAAGATGCCTCGCCACCCCCTTCCGCCGCCGTCCCGCGCCCCGTGGCGCTCGCGCTCGTGCGCGCCGCATCCCGGCTCATCGGGATGTCCGGCCACCATCGGCAATCCGCCCCCCGCGGGTATATGCTAAACTGGCGTTTTATGACACCATCGTCCGTGGCGCGGCATCCTCGTCATCACCATACCGCGCGTTCGTTCCGGGCGATTTCCTGACTCGATTCCACTCGAAATTGGAAAGGACGCCCGCCGCGGTACTGGCGGGTTTTTTATTGTCTTTGCGATGAATCTGGACTTTGCTAAATCGGATGGGCTGGTCACTGCCGTCGTTCAGGACCATGCCACGGGCCGCGTGTTGATGGTCGGCTATATGAATGAAGAGGCCTTCCGCAAGACCGTCGAAACCGGCTTCGTCACGTTCTACAGCCGTTCGCGCCGCAAGCTCTGGCTGAAGGGCGAAACCTCGGGCCATCGCCTGGTCCTCAAGAGAATCTCCACAGATTGCGATGGCGATGCCGTGCTGGTTCAAGTCGAACCGCTCGGTCCGGGAGTTTGCCACGAAGGGTACCGGAGTTGCTTCTTCCGTCGCCTCGAAAACGGCGAATGGCTGGTTTCCGAAGAGCGCACCTACGATCCCGCCGCGGTCTATGGAGGCCAGGCATGATGCTCAAACTGGGAATCCCCAAAGGCAGTCTGGAAAACGCCACCATCGACCTGTTCCGCCGCGCCGGCTTCGTCATCACCACCAGCTCCCGCTCGTACTTTCCGGCCATCGACGACCCGGAAATCGAGTGCATGCTCATCCGCGCGCAGGAAATGGCGCGCTACGTCGAAGACGGAATTCTGGACGCCGGTCTGACCGGCCGCGACTGGATCCAGGAGAACGAAGCCGACGTGGTCGCGGTGGCCGACCTGATCTACGCCAAACAGAGCTTCGGCAAAGTGCGCTGGGTCCTGGCCGTCCCGGAAGGTTCCGCCTTCGCCTCCGTGAACGATCTCAACGGCAAGATCATCGCCACCGAACTGGTAGCCACCACCAGGCGGTACCTGGCGTCGCACGGCGTCACCGCCAAGGTGGAGTTCAGTTGGGGAGCCACCGAAGTGAAGCCTCCGGTGCTGGCCGATGCCATCGTCGAAGTTACCGAGACCGGCTCGTCGCTCCGCGCCAACAAGCTCAAAATCATCGATACGGTGCTGGAATCGAACACCCAGTTGATCGCCAACAAGGCGTCCTGGGAGGATGAGCACAAGCGCCGCAAGTTGGAAGATCTCAAAATGTTGCTGCAAGGCGCTATCAACGCCCTGGGCAAAGTCGGGTTGATGCTGAATGTCCATAAGGACAATCTGGCGGGTGTGCTGGCCGTGCTGCCGGCCTTGAAACGGCCCACCATCTCCAACCTGAGCGATGACGATTGGCTGGCGGTGAATACCATCCTCGATGAAACCACCGTCCGCTTTATCATTCCGCGGCTCAAAGAAGCCGGCGGGCAGGGCATTGTGGAGTATCCGCTCAACAAGATCGTATTGTGATGCGCATTCTGGCGGGGAAGGACATCGGGCGCTTGTTGAAGCGCCGCGCCGCGCGGCTGGCGGAAGCCGAACAGATCGTGCGGCCCATTCTGGATGCCGTCCGCAAACACGGCGACCGCGCCCTGTTGGAGTACGCCCGCAAGTTCGACGGCCTGGACCGGCGCACCGTTCGCGTCCCCGAGTGGGACTTGCGATGGGCCGAAGCGCGCCTGGCTCCCGAATTCCGCAGCGCCGTGGCAACCGCTTCGGCCAACATCCGGGCCTATGCCCAACGGCAGATGCCGCGCGAATGGAGCCGCCTCATGAGTCCGGGATTGCGCCTGGGTCAGATCGTGCGTCCGCTCGATACCGTGGCGGCCTACATTCCCGCCGGCCGGTATCCCCTGCCGTCCACGCTGCTCATGACGGCCATACCGGCGCAGGTGGCCGGCGTCCCGAATATCTGTGTGGCGTCGCCCAAGCCCGTACTCGAAGTCCTCGGGACCGCGTCCCTGCTGGGCATCCACAACGTGTTTCAGATGGGCGGCGCGCAGGCCATCGCCGCTTTTGCCTTCGGCACCCGCACGGTGCCGCGTGCCGATCGCATCGTTGGACCGGGCAACATCTATGTCGCGGCCGCCAAGAAACTGCTTTCGGGCGAGGTCGCGATCGATTTCGTGGCCGGACCGACCGAGATCCTCATCATCTCCAGGAACGGCAACCCGCGGCTCCTGGCGGCCGACATGCTGGCGCAGGCGGAACATGATGCCGATGCGTCGGCAATATTATTGACGACATCCAAACGCCTCGCGGCTGCCGTGGCCCGCCAGGTCGATCGGCAACTGGCAACCCTTCCGACGGCCGCCGTTGCCGCCAAGGCCATCCGGCGGAATTCGGCGGTAGTGCTGGTAGGTTCGTTGGATGAGGCGCTGGATATTTCGAATCGCTTCGCCCCCGAACACCTGAGCATCCCCGAGGCCGCCATGCTCCCCCAGGTTCGCCATGCCGGCAGCGTCTTCGTCGGCCCGTACAGTCCGGAGGCCGCCGGCGATTATGCCTCCGGTCCGAACCACGTGCTCCCCACCGGTGGTGCGGCCCGCCAGCGCGGCGGCCTCGCCGTCACCGACTTCGTGAAAGTAATCTCGGTACAAGAGCTATCCGAAAAAGCGGTAAGCCGCTTGGCGCCCGCCATCACCACCCTGGCCCGCGCCGAAGGCCTGGAAGCCCACGCCCGCTCGGTCGAAATGCGCCTGAAGCGGGCGGCCCTCCCCAAAAACCATGAAACTGCCTAAAGGAGCCATCCAGCCGCGACCCGCCGTACAAGCCATGGCGCCCTATTCCCCTCCCACCGCCGGCCGCGCCGGCAAGCTCCGCCTCGATTTCAACGAAAACACCGTCGGCTGCTCCCCGCGCGTCATCCAAGCCATCCGCGACGGCGTCACCGCGGAAACGCTTACGCTCTACCCGGAGTATGGCGAAGCCAGGGAAGCCGTCGCCCGCTACTTCCGCGTCCCCCCTGCCGGGATGTTGTTCACCAACGGCACAGATGAAGCCATTCAGGTCTTCGTCAACACGTATGTCGATGCCGGCCAGGAAGTCCTGCTGCTGCGCCCCTCCTACGCCATGTATCGTTTCTATTGCGAAGTGGCCGGCGCCAGCGTCCGCGAAGTGGCCTATCCCATGCCCGGAATGGAGTTTCCGTTGCAAGAGGTTCTGGACGCCATCACGCCCCATACGCGCGCGGTTCTCCTGTCCAACCCCAACAATCCCACCGGAACCGGCATGTCGCTCCTGGCCATCGAGCGCATCCTGCACCGCGCGCGCAAGGCCGCGGTGCTCGTCGACGAAGCTTATTACGAATTCTCCGGCGTCACCGCGCTCACCGAGATCGAGCGCGTCCCCAACCTGTTCGTCACGCGCACGTTCTCCAAGGTGTTTGGCATGGCCGCCATGCGGCTGGGCTGCCTCTTCAGTCATGAAGCCAATATCGCGTACCTGCACAAGGCTCAATCGCCCTACAGCGTCAATGCGCTGGCGGTCGCCGCGGCGCGGGCGGCGGTGGAAGACACCGCCTACGTGGAAAGTTATGTCGCGGAGGTGCTGGCGTCGCGCGAGTTGTTGTGCCTGGGCCTGGAAAAATTGGGAATCGGCTATGTCCCCAGCTCCGCCAACTTCGTCCTGGGACATTTCGGCGAGCGGGCCGTTCCGGTGCGTGACGCTCTGCGCGGCCTGGCGATCCTGGTGCGCGACCGAAGTTACGAAGCGCCCGGATGCCTCCGCATCACCGTGGGGACGCGCGAGCAGACCCGCCGCCTGCTCGACGCGCTGAACGAAATTTGGAACTTATGAGCAAACCCATTCTGGTTTTCGACATGGACGGCGTCCTGGTGGACGTGACCGAAAGCTATCGCGAAACCATCGCGCGCACCGTCGAGCGCTTCACCGGAGCCGCCATCACGCGTGAAAAAATTCAGGAGTACAAAAACCAGGGCGGCTGGAACGACGATTGGAAGCTTTCCCACCACATTGTGACCTCCGCCGGAATCGATGTTCCGTTCGATGAAGTGAAGGGCCATTTTCAGAAGCTGTTCATGGGCAATGGCTCCGACGGCTTGATGCAGCGCGAGCAATGGGTGGCCCGTCCGGGCGCGCTGGAGCGCCTGAACCGGAAGTTTCAGTTCGCGCTGTTCACGGGACGGCCTATGCCGGAAGCGCGGATGACGCTAGCCCGCTTCGCCCCGGATCTGGAGTTCGCGCCCATCGTCGGTATGTACGAGGTGGAGCACCACAAGCCCGCGCCCGACGGCCTGCTCCAAATCCTCGATGCCCACCCCGGAAGCAAACTGTTCTACGTAGGCGACACCGTGGATGACGCGCGCTGCGCGAAGTCCGCCGGCGTACCCTTCATCGGAATCGCCGCGCCGTCGAACCCGCTGTATATCGACCTGGTATTCCTGTTTCAGGAGACCGGCGCATACGCCATCGTCGACGACATCAATTACCTGGAAGAGGTGTTCGCCGAATGAGGAAGGCCACCATCCGTCGCGATACCAAGGAAACGCGCATCGCGGGCGATTTGCGCATCGAAGGCCGTGGGCGATACGAAATCTCCACTGGCGTCCGGTTTCTGGACCATATGCTCGAACTGTTCGCCAAACATGGCGGCTTCGACCTGAAATTGCATGCCGAGGGCGACTTGGATGTGGACCAACACCACACCGTGGAAGACGCCGGAATCGTTCTCGGCCAATTGTTCGCTCAAGCCCTGGGCGATCGCAAAGGCATCAATCGGGCCGGCTATTTTGTGTTGCCCATGGACGAGACGCTGGCCGTAGTGGCGCTCGATTTGGGTGGCCGGCCCGCGCTGGTCTATAAGGATCTGGTAAAGGTCCGCCTCATAGGCGGCCTGCAAACCGAATTGCTGGAAGATTTCTTCGGAGGCTTCGTCAATCACGCCGGAGCCAATCTCCACGCCAAGGTTCTCTACGGCCGCTCCAATCATCACAAAGTCGAAGCAGTCTTCAAATGCTTCGCGCGAGCCATGAAATTCGCCTGCTCCAAAGACCCTCGCCTGAAAGGCCAATTGCCCTCCACGAAAGGCCTCTTGTGATCACGATCTTCGATTACGGCGCCGGCAACCTGCGCTCGGTCGAGAACACGCTCGGCGAGCTAGGCTGCGACTACCGCCTGGTGCGCGATGCCGCGGGTCTCGAAGCCGCGGCCAAGATCGTCTTACCCGGCGTCGGCCATTTCGGACAGATGATGCGAGCGCTGGACCAATTGGGTGTGCGCGCAACCCTAATGGACCGCATCGCAGCCGGTGTCCCGTTCCTCGGAATCTGTCTCGGGCTGCAAGCTCTGTACGAATCGAGCGAAGAGGCCCCCGACGTTCGCGGATTGGGCGTATTTCCGGGCGTGGTGCGCCGTTTCCCGGCCGATGCGCGGGTCCCGCACATGGGATGGAATCAGTTGGAGCCGCGCCGCGAATCGAAGCTCCTAGCCGGATTGGGCGCTCACCCGTTCGTCTACTTCGCGCACAGCTACTACGTTCCCGAATCGCCCCTCGCCGCCGCCGTCTGCACCTACGAACTCCCGTACACCGCCGTCCTAGAGTCGGCCAACGTGTTCGGCGTGCAATTCCATCCCGAAAAATCCGCCGCCATGGGCCTCCGGATTGTGAAAAACTATGCGGACATGTGAAACCATGATTTGTGCTTTCCTATGCCATTAGCCAAGCGCATCATTCCGTGCCTGGACGTCACCGGTGGACGCGTCGTCAAGGGAGTCAATTTCGTCAACCTGCGGGATGCGGGCGACCCCGTGGAACTGGCCGATCGCTATAACCGCGATGGCGCCGACGAGCTGGTGTTTCTGGATATCACCGCTTCGAGCGATGCCCGCGATATCATGGCCGGCGTGGTGGCGCGCACCGCTCGGAAGGTCTTTATTCCCCTCGCCGTAGGCGGAGGCATCCGCTCAGTTGCCGACGCTCGGCACATCCTGATGTCCGGCGCGGATAAAGTCTCGATCAACACCGCGGCCGTCCGCCGGCCCGAATTGATCGGTGAACTGAGCCGCGAATTCGGCGCGCAGGCGGTTGTCTTGGCCATCGACGCGCGCCGCATCGCGCCGGGCAACTGGACCGTCACCACGCGCGGAGGCCGCGACGACGAGCATCTCGACGCCGTCGCCTGGGCTGCCCGCGGTGAAGCCCTTGGCGCCGGCGAGATCCTGCTGACCTCCATGGACACCGACGGCGTGCAGGATGGCTTCGATTGCGCGCTCACCAAAGCCGTCTCGCAGGCCACGCACATCCCGGTGATCGCCAGCGGCGGGGCGGGGAAGCCTGAACACTTCGTCCGCGTCCTGACCGATGGCTGCGCCGATGCCGCCCTGGCCGCCTCTATTTTCCATTTCGGTGCCTATACCGTGGAGCAGTTGAAGGAAGCGCTCGATAAGCGCGGCATCGCCGTGAGGCTGGCCGCCCGATGATCATCCCGTGCATCGACCTCATGGACGGCAAAGTGGTCCAGTTGGTTCAGGGCCGCGAGAAGGCCCTGGAGGCCGATTCGCCTGAAGAAATGCTGCGCCGGTTCGCAGGGTTTCCGGAGATTCAGGTGATCGATCTCGATGCCGCCATGGGCAACGGTTCGAACGACGAACTGGTCCGCCTGCTGGCGTCGAAAGCCACTGCGCGCGTAGGAGGAGGTGTCCGCACGGTGGAGCGCGCCCAGGCGCTGGTGCGGCAGGGCGCGCACCGCGTGATCGTGGGCACCTCGGCATTCACTGCCGCCGGTGTAAGCCACGAGTTCCTGGCCGGCCTTCGCGACGCGATCGGGCGCGAGCGCACCGTGATTGCCCTCGATTCCCGGAACGGCCGCATCGTGGTGCGCGGATGGCGGGAATCCACCAGCCTGAGCGCCGAGCGGGTGCTGGGCGAACTGGAACCCTATTGCTCCGGCTTCCTCTGCACGTATGTGGACAAGGAAGGCATGCTGCAGGGCACCGATCTGGATTGGTTCCGCCGCCTGCGCGCCTCCACATCGCTCGAACTCACCGCGGCCGGCGGCATCACCACTATGGACGACGTCCGCGCGCTCCTCGAAATGGGCGTTCATGCCGCGCTCGGAATGGCCATCTACACCGGCCGGCTCACTCTGGAGGAACTACGTCTCCTTCAGTAACCGATTGCCGTGGCCACCGTCTTCCACCATTCGAAGAACGCGGTCTTCTGGGATTCGCGGCCTCGCCACCAGGTGTCGGGATGGAAAAACTCGTCGGATGCCGCGACCATCCGCAAGTCCGGACCTCCGCCCATGGCGTTTTTAGCGGCCAGGAAAATGCGGCGCGCCCTGGCCGAATGGTAGTTGCTGGTGACAATCAGGACGGAATGAATTCCGCGTCGGCGCAGTTCCGCAAGCACCACGCGAGCTTCGTCCTTCGTGGAGAGCGCATCGTGCGGAAACGCCTGGAACCAGCCCGCCGGAAACCCCTTGCCCACCGCGTAGGGGATCGACAGATCGCTTTCATGGACGCCGTAAAATCCCGGAGGCCCGCTCACCAGCACCGAAGGAACGTATCCCCGCCGCACCAGCATGCCGGCCGTTTCGATGCGGTTGCCCCAGTAATCGCCGCCCAGGACTACCGCGAGATCGGCTTTGGCCGGGCCGTCATCGTGCACCAGCGCACGGCCGATCAGGGGAAGCCACAGCCGGTAGGAAACCACCAGAGCGAGCGCTACGATGGCGATCGCAATAAGGAAGCGGGAGAATGAACGACGGCCGCGCACCACGGACTATTTCTCGTCCGAGCCGCTCTTTTGATCGAGATTGCCCACCGTCTTCAGGCGCTGATACAGCCGTTCCACTTCCAACTCGTCTTCAGGCCGTAGAATGCGATAGCGCGGTGGCGGAGTCGGCTGTTTGCGTTCCGCGTTGGGCGCGAGCACTTCGCCCCAGTATTGGCGATAGGGAACGCCATCGATGAGGGCGTCGCGGGAAAGCCGGCGAAGGTTGCGGAGCAGGCTATTGCAGGAATCCAGGTCCCCGGGAAACACCACGTACACGCGGGAATCGTCGAACAAAGTGAGGCGGACAAGCAGCGGTGAGACCCAACTGGCGGCGCGATCCACGCGCCGGATGTCCATCCAGGGAATGATCCGGTGGCCAAGCGAAAGGTACCCCTCGTGGAGTTCGAGGGCCGGCCGGGACGCCATCAGGAAGAGGAAAACGGCGCTCACGACGAAAAGGGCCGCGGGGATCAGGGCGAACGGCCGCTGCCAACCCATCCAACCGGATAGGCCGGCTAACACCACAGCCGCGATGCCAGACCAAAGATAGTAGCGGGCGGGCAGGTATCGAGTCATCAAACCCGGTCTCAATCTTTAGACTACTCCCGTGCGCGAACCCCGTCAATGAGAACGCCGCGGCAGTGTACGAATGGTCTGTATTCCGCGCCATGTGTAATGGACCCCACTCCATAGGGTGAATCCCGCGCAGATCCACAGGCCCGCCCTAGCCAGTCCGTTCCAGAACCAAAAGTTCCAAATATTCCTGACCATCCAGGCCAGCGCGGCGCCAATCTGCACACAGGTGGAGACTTTCCCCCAGATGCTCGGCGGAAACCGCCGGATCGGCGTAGCCAGCAGCATCGCGCCGGCGCCCAGCACTATATAAAGGTCGCGGCCGAACACGATGGCGACGAACCACCAGGGCACGATTCCCGCCGCTGCCTGCGCCAGAAAGACGCCGCTCAGCAGGATTTTGTCGGCAATCGGGTCGAGCACCGCGCCGGTCTGAGTGCCGAGATGCATCCGGCGGGCAGCCGCGCCATCCAGATAGTCCGTGAGAGCCGCCGCGCCGAAGAGCGACATCGCCAGCGCCGGACGGCCGGACAAAATCGCCCACGCGACCACCGGCGTCAGCGCCACGCGAAGCAGGGTGAACAGGTTGGGCAGGTTGATCAAGAATGAGTGTAGCGCTCGCCGGGGGTGCTAGACTGCCCTTGTGGAGAAACGCGTCCTGGCGGTGGATGACAATCCCGTCAGCCTGAAAATCACGGTTGGCCTGATCCACTCAGCCGGTTTCCACACGGATACGGCCGGCAGCGCGGAACAAGCGCTCGATCGGATGGCCGAAAGGTCCCCCAACCTGATACTCACCGGGCTCCGTCTGCCGGGAATGGACGGTCTGGCGCTGGCGCGCGCGGTGAAAGCTCACGCGGAGTGGAAGTCCATCCCGGTGATCCTGCTGACCGCCGCCTATTGGCCCGAAGAGGAGGCCGAAGCGGTGAAGGCCGGTTGCGAGTGCTCCATCGCCAAGCCGGTGGATGTCAAGCTTTTCCCCGGGATGATTGCTCTGTACCTGGGCGCCCCGGCCGGCATTCCCGTTCGGGCCGAGCCGCTCCGGACGGACAGCCTGCCCATGCGGGAACTGCGGGACGAGTTCCTTTCGATCGGCGCGGAAGAGTGCCGGCAAATTCTCGCCGGTTTCGGGGAGGTTCCGGATTACCCGGCCATCTGCAAGGCGCTGCACCGCTGGGCTGGAGTTGGCGGCACGCTGGGTTTTCCCGGCATTACGGCGGCGGCGCGGGAACTGGAAGTCCGAACGGAAGATCTGCGCCCGGGACTTAGTGAACTATTGGATATGTTCCTCCACGCGACTCCCGTGGAGTTGCCGCCCTTAGGGGAATCGGACGCGCCTTCCGCGAAGGCTTCGACCATCCTGGTGGCGGATGACGATCCGCTGGTGCGGGCGGCCATTCAGCGATCCCTGGAATCGAACGGATACCGCTGCCGTCTGGCCGGCGATGGGGCCACCACGTTCGCGCTTGCGCGCGCCGAGCCGCCGGACGCGATCGTGCTCGATATCGACATGCCGAATATGGACGGGTTTCAGGTACTGTACGCGCTGCGCAACGTCTGGGCGACGCGGTCGATTCCCGTCCTGCTGTTGACAGCCAGCCGCGACCAGGCGGACGTGATGCGCGGCGGTCTTCTGGGCGCTTCCGATTACATGACGAAACCGTTCGCCCCGGATACCCTGGTGACGCGCATCGAGCTGCTGCTGGCGCGATAGTTCGATTATCCTAACTGGTATGAAGGTAGGATTTATCGGACTTGGCCGCATGGGGTCGGGGATGGCGCGCAACCTGCTTCGGTGCGGGCATGAAGTGGCGGTGTACAACCGCAGCCGGGAGAAAGCGGAAGCCCTGGCCGGCGATGGCGCGCGCGTGGCGGATTCCCCCGCGGACGCCTGCCGCGGCTCCGAAGCGGTGATGACCATGCTGGCCGACGACGCGGCGGTGGAACAGATCGTTTCGGGCGAGAACGGCATCTTCTCGGCTCTGCCGAACGATGGGATTCACATTTCTTGCAGCACCATCGGCGCCGCGCTGGCCCGCCGGCTGACCGCCGAACATGCCCGTCTGAGGCAGGGATATTTGAGTGTTCCCGTCTTCGGGCGTCCGGAAGCCGCCGAAACGAAGAATCTGCTGGTGGTTGCCGCCGGACGCCAGGATCTTATCGATCGCTGTCGTCCGCTGTTCGATTCCATCGGGCGCCAGACATTTGTAGCGGGGGCCGAGCCCTGGCAAGCCAATGCCGTTAAGCTGTGCGGGAATTTCATGATCGTCAGCATGCTCGAAGCGTTCGGCGAAGCCTACGCCACGCTGCGGAAAGCGGAGGTGGCGCCAAACGTCTTCCTGGAAATCATGAACGGGCTGTTTGGATCGCCGGTGTATGCTAACTACGGGCGTTTGATCGCGGACGGGAAGTTCGAACCGGCCGGCTTTGCTTTGCGCCTGGGCCTCAAGGATGTCCGTCTGGTACTGGCGGTGGCCGAGGAGTGCGCGGCGCCCATGCCGCTCGCCAGCCTTATCCGCGACCAGGGCCTTTCCGCGTTGGCGCATGGGCAGGGCGAGCTGGATTGGTCGAGCCTCGCGAAAGTTGCCGCACGGAGCGCCGGCCTGGAGTAGAGAAAAATGGGTTTGGGAGGGTTTCCATGAACAATCGAAACGGCAATATCCGCAAAAGAAAGTTCCCGATCGGCATTCTGGCAGCCGCCGGTATTCTGGCAGTTCTGCCGGGGCGCGCACTGGCTCAAGGGCCGCCGTCGTTCGCGCCGCCGGACCTGGATCGGCTGGTCTCGCGCATCGCCCTCTATCCCGACCCGCTGCTGGCCCAGATTCTGGCGGCGGCCACCTATCCCGACCAGATACCGGAGGCGGCCCATTGGGCCGACGAGCACCACTATCTGACGGGAGACGCTTTGGCGGCCGCGATTTCGGGCGATCGTTTGCCATGGGACCCCAGTGTGCAAGCTCTGCTGCCATTTCCCTCGGTTCTCGATACGATGGCGTCGGACATGCACTGGACGGCCGACCTGGGCAACGCCTTTCTGGCGCAGCAACAGGACGTGATGGACGCGGTTCAGCGCATGCGGCGCCATGCCTATGACTACGGATATCTGCGGGGCGGTCCCAGGGTGTTGGTGAACGCCGGACCTTTTATCGAAATCCTTCCGGCCGATCCGGCTTTCATCTGCGTGCCCTTCTACGACCCGTTGATCGTATTCGCCGCGCCCCGGCCCGGGTACGCGATCGGTGCGGCCATCAGCTTTAATTTTGGTATCGGCATCGGCGTGGCGTTCCGCCCGTGGGGCTGGGGACTCAACCGCTTCGCGTGGGGTTCGCACGCCGTCTTCATCAACAATGCGCCGTGGAGACGAAACTGGGCCAATCGGGCGACTTATGTGCATCCTTATTCGGTTCAGCGTTATGAGGCGTCGCGGCGCGTCGAGAGCCACGAACTGCACGGACGCAGCGACCGGGAGAAACAAGCCGCGCGAACCGGCCATGAACGAGTCGAGGAGCATGGGCGGGGCGGCCGCTAGACGCGGGCCTGAGTGTCGGAAAGCGTCTCTTCACGCCGGGGATTGTTGCCATTTCTCGGACTGGCCTGCGGCGCCAGTGTGGCAACCATCTACTACAATCAGCCTCTGCTGCTCGAGATCAGCCGTACGTTCCGTGTCTCGCCCGCGGCTGGCGGCGCGATCCCTGTGGCCACGCAGCTTGGATTCGCCGCCGGGATCCTGCTGTTTGTGCCGTTGGGCGATGTAACGGAGCGGCGCAAGCTCATCCTGAGACTGTTCGCGGCGGTATCGCTAGCTCTGGCGGCGGCCGGCCTGGCGCCTTCCTTCTGGGTTCTGGTGGCGGCCAGCGTGGCCATCGGGATGACCGCTTCGGTGACCCACATCATGGTTCCGATCGCGCCGGAACTGGCGGGACCGGGCGAGGGTGGGCGAGCCATCGGCGCCGTCATGAGCGGTCTGCTGCTCGGGATTTTGCTGGGCCGTACCGTTTCGGGGGCCATCGCGGAGGCTTTCGGATGGCGGGCCGTGTTCCTGCTGGCCGCGGTGTCCACGGGCGCTTTTGTCCCGCTGCTGGCGTGGCGCATGCCGGTGCTGCCGCCGCCGCGGCCTTTGCCGTATGCGGAAGCGCTGCGCTCGCTGTGGGACTTGATTCGCCAGCAGCCGGTGTTGCGGGAAGCGTCGGCGGTGGGGTTTCTGGTTTTCGCCGCGTTCATCTCATTCTGGACCAACCTCACGTTTTTTCTGGGTTCGCCGCACTATCGGCTTGGGGCCGGCGTGGCGGGAGGGTTCGGCCTGGTAGGGGCGGCCGGAGCGTTGGTGGCGTCCCCGGTTGGAAGGCTGGCCGACCGTCGCGGGGCGCGGTTTACTCTCACGCTCGCGCTCGGTTTCGTGACCGCCGGATACGTGCTTCTGTGGGTTTTCGGGTATCGCATCGCGGGCTTGATCGCGGGTGTGGTGGTGCTCGATATCGGACAACAGTCGATGCAGGTGTCCAACCAGACTCGCATCTTCAGCCTCTCACGAGCCGCCAGAAGCCGCATCAATACCGTCTACATGATCGTCTTTTTCCTGGGAGGCGCGCTCGGGTCGGCGCTCTCCGCGCTTGCCTGGAGCCGCTGGCAATGGAGCGGCGTCTGCGGCTGGGGATTGGCCATGCTGGCGCTGGCTTGGGTTTGCCACGGGCTGGGAACTGCGTCACAGTAGAAAGATGCGAAACGTTTTCCGGAAGTTCCCTGCCTGTCTGGCGTTGACGGCCCTAGCGGCGTTCGGCCAGACCGCGGCCACGTTCGATGTGGCGTCCGTAAAGCCGTCGGCTCTCGACATGGCGAAAATTGCGGCGGCAGCTCAGGCCGGACAGATGCCGAAGATGGGCCCGCACATCGACGGGGCGCGAGCGGAATATACCTTCATGAGCCTGAAGGATCTGATTACCGTGGCGTATAAAGTGAAGCCTTTCCAGATCACCGGTCCGGACTGGCTCGCCGGCCAGCGATTCGATATTGTGGCCAAGCTGCCCGACGGAGCTTCCAAGGACGACTCTCCCAAAATGCTGCAGGCGCTGCTGGCGGAACGCTTCAAGCTGGAGGTGCACCGCGACAGCAGCGAGCACCCAGTGCTCGCACTGGTGGTTGGCAAGGGAGGCCCAAAACTGAAGGAATCTCCCGAAGCTCCGAAAGCGGTCGACGAAAGCGCGCCACTGAAACCCGGCGAAATGCAAACGGATTCGGCCGACGGGCCGATCCGGATGACCGTCGGCAAGGACGGCAGCGCTACTGTGGACATGGGAATGAAGGGCAAGATGAGCTACAAAATGGACCTCGGCACTAAGTCGATGCACCTGGACGCCAACATGATCACGATGGGGGGACTTGCCGACATGTTGACGCAATTCTCGCAGATTGGCGGCGGAGGCGGGCGCCAGGTTGTGGATATGACCGAGCTCAAAGGGTACTACCAGGTGGCCATGGATATCTCGCTGGCTGACCTGATGAATATGGCGCGGGCGGCGGGTATGGATGTGCCCGCGGGCGCGGCCGGAGCCCCTTCGGCCAATCCTTCCGACGCGGCGTCCGACCCCAGCGGCTCTTCCACGCTCCTGACATCGGTGCAGGCGTTCGGTCTTAAGCTGGAATCGCGGAAAGCCAAGGTGGAGCAACTCATCGTCGACCACGCGGAAAAGAGCCCGACTGGGAATTAAGGAGCGCACTACTTGCGAATTCGAAAGGCGGTCATCACGGCCGCCGGTCCCGACCAGCGGGCTCTCCCGCTCCAAACCCTGATCGACCGCGACGGCCGCGAGAAGACCGTTCTCGGCATCCTTGTCGAACAGGCGCTCGCCGCTAAAATCGAAGAGATCTGCGTGGTGGTCTGGCCGGGCGATGAGGCACGCTACCTTCAGGCCGCCGGCGCCCACGCCGCCGATGTCCGCCTGGCGCCGCAAGCGCGGCCTTTGGGCTACGCCCACGCCATCTATTGCGCGCGCGATTTCGTGGGCGGCGATGCGTTCCTTCACATGGTGGGCGACCACCTCTACGTGAGTCCCGGACAGCCCTCCGCCGAGCGCATTGTCGAAATCGCGCAGGCCGAAGGCTGCTCGGTTTCGGGCGTCCAACCCACCCGCGAACACCTTCTTCCCATGTACGGCGCCGTCAGCGGACGCCGCCTGCCCGGGCGCGACGGCCTGTACCGCATCGACGCCGTAATCGAAAAGCCCACTCCCACGGAGGCCGAACAGCGCCTGGTGGTTCCCGGATTGCGCGCCGGGTATTATCTCTGTTTTTTCGGCATCCACGCCTTCACGCCCACAGTGATGGACCTGCTGGGAGCGGCGATCGACGGCGCTTCGGGCGCGTCCGTGGTGTTCTCTTCCGTGTTGGCGTCGCTGGCCCGCCGCGAACAATACCTGGCGGCCGAGGATTCCGGGCGGCGCTATAACCTGGGGGCGCGCTACGGTCTGCTCACGTCGCAACTGGCGCTGGCGCTCAACGGCCGCGACCGCGCCGACGTTCTGGCGCAACTTCTGGAACTGTTGGCGGACCGCGAACTGGCGGCGGGATCGCGGCCGTGAGCCGCCTTGTGGCGATCGTTACGGCTCAAGAGGCAGCGTTGCGCGACTGTTCGCTCGACGCCGTCTGCCGCGGCCTGTCCCTGGATGAACTGCGGGCCGAGTGCGCCGCCCTGGACCGCTTCCGCCGCGGCAGCGAGAACCTCTACGAACGCGTGCGCGCGCTGTTCTTTCTCTACGCCATCCATCGGTTTCACGTACCCTTGCGCCAACCCTCCGGCGTGCCCGGACACATCCCGTACGCCGGGTACACCCACCTTCTGAAACGCCGCTTCGACGAGGCTATCGACGTCTTCCTGGCCGCCGAACGCGCCTCGGGCGGGGGCGCGGCTATCTCCAGCGCGCTGGCGGCGGCTTACCGCGGACTGGGCTTTCAGACTCTCGCCGACCAGGTGCGCCGCAGTGTCCGTTCGGCGCCTGGCAACCAGTGGATGTTCCGCGCCGGGCATCCCGCCGATTATCCGCTGCGCCTGCGCGCTGAACTTCTGCGCGCGGAGAACGGCCTGTTTCCCATCCTCCGCGAGTGTACGCCCGTTCGCATGGACCTCAGCCACAGCGGCTGGAGCGATATTTTTTTCCTGGGCATGGATTTTCCGGAAGGCGCGCGCGTCCTGAATATTTCCGTGGATCTGAGCGTTCATGGCGAGGCTGCCGCGTCTTCTCCCAAACCTCCGGTGGAAGCCTGGCTGCGAGTGATCGATCGCCCGGTGCTCCGCCTGGTGAGCGTGGACTTGCAGGCCATCGCCGAGATCTCCAGCTTCGCGGAGGTTTTCGATTTCGCGCGCGATTACCTGGGGCTGCTCAAAGCCGCGGCCATCTCGAGCGGCCTTGTGCCGCCCGGCATGGAAGGCGCCACCCAGCCGTTGTCCGACTTGCTGGAGCGGCTCACCGGCGCGCCCGGCCTGGGCATCGAAATCGTTTCCAAGGTCAACGACATCCCGAAAGGCAGCCGTCTGGCGGTCTCGACCAACCTGCTGGCGTGCCTGATTTCGGCCTGCATGCGGGCCACCGGCCAGATTCGCACGCTCTCAGGCGGGCTGGAAGAACCGGAACGGCGATTGGTGGCCGCGCGCGCCATCCTGGGCGAATGGCTGGGCGGCTCGGGAGGCGGCTGGCAGGATTCGGGCGGCGTGTGGCCCGGCATCAAGCTGATCTACGGCGTTGCGGCGGCCGAGGGCGACGCCGAGTTCGGGGTCAGCCGCGGGCGCCTGCTGCCCGATCACCGGGTCTTCGATTCGGAAGAAGTTCCGCCCGCCACCCGGCAGAAGCTGGAAGACAGCCTGGTGCTGGTGCACGGCGGCATGGCCCAGGACGTGGGACCCATCCTCGAAATGGTCACCGAGCGCTACCTGCTGCGCAGCGAGCGTGAGTGGCTGGCGCGCCGCGAAGCCATCGGCACGCTGGACGAAGTGGTGGAGCGTCTGAGGGAGGGCGATATCGCAGGCATTGGCGCTTCGACCGGCCGAAACTTCGACGGACCCATCCAGACGATCATTCCGTGGGCCGGCAACCTCTACACCCATACCCTGATCGAACGCGCCCGCGCGGCATTTCCAAATGATTTCCAGGGCTTCTGGATGCTCGGAGGGATGTCCGGCGGCGGCATGGGATTCCTGTTCCATCCGCGCCGCAAAGCCGAAGCACAGGAACGCCTGCAGCAGATCATGAGCGAAACCAAGCGCGGCCTGGAACACGCCGTCCCGTTCGCCATGGAGCCGGTGGTTTACAATTTCGCCATTAATGAACGCGGAACCGAGAGCCGGCTGCTGCGCGGGGAGCAGGCTCTGATGCCCGCCGCTTACTACCCGCTGGCCGTTCCTCCGCTGGTGCGCACGGAGGCGCGCCTGCTCTCTTCGGCGCGGCGCGCCGAACTGGACCGTTTTTCCGCCGCCTGCCGCAACCAGCCCGAGTTCGCGGGGATGGTGCAACAGATGTTCGACCACCTTCTGCCGCGCAGCCAGGAGACATCCGCCGACACTCCGCACAGCTTGGAAACCATGCTGAGAGAGCACGGTTTCGACGCGGCGCAACACACCCAGATTCAGGCCGACCTGCGCGCCGGACGCATCGGTTTGGCGCAGAACCGGCTTCCGGTCAGCACCGTCATCGAAGACATCCGCGCCGGCGACTTACTTGACGCCGCCAACATCCCGGAGTCTTGCCGGCGAATCGGCCAGGAAGCCTTGGCGGCGGGCCGCGCCGCCGTGGTTTCGCTGGCGGGCGGGGCCGGCAGCCGCTGGACCAGGGGCGCGGGCGTGGTCAAGGCTCTCAACCCGTTCTGCAAACTGGGAGGCCGTCATCGCAGTTTCGTGGAGCTTCACCTGGCCAAGAGCCAGCAAGCCAGCCGGGCCGCGGGTGTCCCGGTGCCCCACGTCTTCACCACCAGCTACCTCACCCACGACGCGATGGACGAGCATCTGCGCGCCCGCGGCAACTACGGCTACCCCGGCCCGGTGAAGTTGTCCCAGGGGCGCAGCATCGGACTGCGCATGGTCCCCACGGAGCGCGACCTGCGTTTCGCCTGGGAGGAGATGCCGCAGCAGTTGCTCGACGAGCGCGCGCAGAGAGTCCGCGAGAGTCTGCATGCGACCCTGATCGACTGGGCGCGGCAGGCCGGCGAAGGTAACGATTACACCGACAATCTGCCGTTGCAGTGTCTTCATCCCGTAGGCCACTGGTACGAGATTCCGAACCTGTTGCGCAATGGCGCGCTGCGCTCTCTGCTGGAACACCACCCTCGCCTGAGCTACCTGCTGGTACACAATATCGACACCGTGGGCGCCGATCTCGACCCGGGTCTGCTGGGATACCACATCGCAGAGGGCGCCGCTCTCACGACGGAAGTGGTGGCGCGCCACATGGAGGATCGCGGTGGCGGGCTCGCCCGCGTGAACGGCCGGCTGCGGCTGGTGGAAGGCATGGCGCTGCCGGACGAAGAAATCGAATCGCAGCTTTCCTTTTATAACAGCGCGACCTATTGGATGGATATCGACCGCCTGTTGGCCGCGTTCGGGTTGGACCGCGTGGATCTGTCCGATGTGGGGAAAGTTGTGGAGGCCACGCGCCGCGTTGCTTTGCGGATGCCAACCTATATCACGCTGAAGGATGTGAAGAAGCGTTGGGGCAAAGGGCAGGAGGACATTTTTCCGGTGGCTCAATTCGAGAAACTTTGGGGCGACATGACGGCGCTGCCGGATCTGGTGTGCCGGTACGTCTGTGTTTCGCGGGTTCGCGGGCAGCAGTTGAAGGAGCCGGCGCAACTGGACGCGTGGCTGCGGGATGGGTCGGCGGCGGCTATCGAAGAACTGTGCGGGTGGTAGCCGCCTACTGAACACGGGATCGGGGCCGTGCCGGAGGTCTCTACTACTCAGGGCGCCGGATTCCTTGAGCAAATCCGGCGCGACGTGTTCTGCCTGGGGCGAGGCCAGTCAGGTTTTGCTCACCTGCATTCCCGGGCCAGGCGGTGAGGCGACGGACGACGCCATCGCAGGAGCGCGGCCGTCACGGTCAGGCACTAAAGAACGCCGGGCAAGCGATGGTTGGAGACTGGCAACTGGCGATGCAGGATTTGGTGGTTCGTGGCGAGGGATGGCGAACGCGCTTCTTGGATAACCTTCCAAACTAAACGCTTGACATGTACGGTATAACCGTACATGCTGGAATCATGAAGGGATGACATGCAGCTTGTCCGCTTTCGTCATAAGGGGCTAAGGCAGCTTCACGAAGACGGGAACGCCAAGGGGCTGCCGCCCGCGATGGCCGACAAGCTGCGAAAGCTTCTGTTCGCCCTCGAAACGGCGGAGACACTGGAGCAGTCCAGCCGGTTTCCAGGCTGGAAGCTGCATCCGCTTACAGGCGACCTGAAAGGATTATGGAGCCTGACTGTTACCGGAAACTGGCGGTTGATTTTCCGCTACGACGAACAGACGAACACCGCCGGCGATATTGACTTGATCGACTACCATTAGGAGGCCCGCAATGCCCATGAAGAACCCGCCCCATCCGGGCGACCTGATCAAAACCGAGATCGTCGACGCTCTCGGCCTCAACGTGTCGAAGGCGGCGGAGATTTTGAAAGTGCGCCGCGCGACGCTCTCCGATCTTCTGCACGGCAAGGCCGCGCTGACGCCGGAAATGGCTCTGCGCATCGAAAAGGCGTTCGGCCCGGACATGGACCATCTTCTCCGCATGCAGCTCGCCTACGACGTGGCGAAAACGCGGGAGAACGCCCGGGACATCTCGATCAAGCGATACGTCCCGGCCTGAAGGCAGCGCAGGGAAGGCGCGCCGGCAGACGCCGGTCTCGACTACCCTGAGTAATTATGGCATTTTATGACATAATCAAAAACGCCGGCACCCGACGGAGAGACGGCTGCCGAGACCCGAGCCTGACTTTCAGGAAAAGCGCCGCTTCGACCATTGCGCGACGCTTGAGGTAACGATTTAAAGGCGACCATCGCCACTACGGGAGCCGCGAGTTGCCGTACGCATTTTCGACGGTTGAGCGATTGATTGCGGATTTTTTGGCGGACGTTGCGTCTATCAGGAAAGGGAAAGGGCCCACATGAAAGAAAAGTTGGAAGTTCACGCAGGCGACGCCCTCGAAGACACCGGCCGTCGCTTCATCGATGCCTGGCGCCGCCTGGAGAATGGCAAAAGGGTTCGCGAGCGGCATCTATCATTCGAAAGCTTGGAGGGCCTCTTGTCGCTCCTGACCCCAAAAAGATGGGAGCTTCTCAAATATGTCCACGGTCATTCGGTGCGGAGCGTTCGTGCGCTTTCCGTGCAGCTCAAGCGCGACTACCGCCGGGTCCACGGCGATGTCGAAGCTTTGGCGACGGCGGGCTTGCTGGAACGTATTGGCCGAGAGGTGCGAGCGGATTATGACGGCATCGACTCCACATTCCGGTTTGATCGCTCTCAACTCTAGCGCTTGGCCCACTCTTCGTCGAAGCGCTGTTGCGTGGGGAATGACATCTGGGTTCCGGCGCCTAGGGTGGATAGCGCGGCGTAGAGATTGGCGCGCGCGATGGATTCCGACTCGGGGTATCCGCCGGCCAGGAACCGCGCAAAGCTGCCGATGAAGGCGTCGCCGGCTCCGGACGTGTCGAGAGGCGTCACTTTGTGGGCCGGCACATGTTGCTCGCCATCGGAACCGCAACACAGGGCGCCGTTGCCACCGAGAGTTACGATCACACGGCGCAGGCCGCGCTCCAGGAGGCTCTTGCCGCAGGCGCGGGCTTCTTCCAAATCGCGCACGGGCATGCCGCTCAGGACTTCGGCTTCGGTCTCATTGGGAATCACATAGTCGGCATTGGCCACCTCGGACAGGTCGAGCGCCTGGCCGGGGGCCGGATTCAGAATGGTGCGGATTCCGTGCCGGCGCGCGAATCGCAGGGTGCAGTACACGGTTTCGATGGGCACTTCGAGCTGCAATACGATGCAATCGGCGGTGTGCAGCAAGGGCGCGGCCGCGTCCACATCGGACGGGACGAGTTGGCCGTTGGCGCCCTTCACCACAAAGATGCGATTCTGCCCGGAGCTATCGACGAAGATGGGCGCGACACCGCTCGAGAAGCCGGGGGTGATCCACACGTGAGAGGCATCGATTCCGCGAGAGGCGAAATTTTGAACGGTGGCCGGCCCGAAAAGATCATCGCCCAGGCGCGCCACCATGGAGACCCGCGCGCCGCAGAGCCGCGCGGCTACGGCCTGGTTGGCGCCCTTGCCGCCGAAGCCCAGTTGAAAACGGTCGCCAAAGATGGTTTCACCAGGGCGGGGGAATTGGTCGGTGAAGGTGGTGAGGTCGATGTTGGCGCTGCCAACCACGACGAGGTGCGGCTGCTTGTCCATGGCGAACCAATGTATCATCATTGACGCATGCCGCTCGATGGCACCCAGCGTTTTTCCGTGCGCGCGGACGCTTACAGCCGCTACCGTCCGTCCTATCCGGCAGAGGCCGGAGCGTTTCTGGCCCGCGAGTGCGGGCTGACCTCAGGCTCCCGTATTGCCGACATCGGCAGCGGCACCGGGCTGCTGGCGGAACTGTTTCTGCGGCTGGGCTGCGATGTGTACGGGGTGGAACCGAACCTGGAGATGCGGAAGGCCGCCGAGCGGCTTCTGGCCGCGGAACCGCGATTTCACAGCGTGGAAGGCCGCGCGGAAGCGACCACCTTGCCGGATGCGAGCGTGGATTTGGCGACCGCGGGGCAGGCGTTCCACTGGTTCGACCCGGCCCGGGCCGGGACGGAAATCCGCCGCATTCTGAAACCGGGCGGATGGCTGGTGCTGATGTGGAACGAGCGCGCGCCGGCCGATGCGGGATTGCAGGCGGACTATGACGCCCTGGTGCGCCGCTATGCGCCGGAGACCCGGCGTATTCGAGAGAACGATATCGAATGCGTCTTCGGAGGGCGCACCTGGCGATTGGAGCAGTTCCCCAATGGGCAGCAGCTCGACGGCGCGGGACTGGAAGGCCGGCTGAGTTCGTCATCGTACGCGCCATTGCCGGGGACGCCGGAGCACGCGGTGATGGAGGAAGCGGCCGGCCAGTTGTTCGGGCGATATCAAGACAACGGCACGGTGACGCTGCTGTACGAGACCAGAGTGTATGTGGGGCAGGTTGGTTCCTGACGAGCGGGCGGCAGGTTACACACCTGCCCCACAAACCGGGCCGGAATCTATTGTTTGCCTCCGGTCTATTGTTTGCCTCCGGCGGTGGACGCGCCACCGACGGTGGGCGGATGCTGGTAGTTCGGGTACGCGGGGCGATGCGGCTCGGTGATGGGGTGCTGCTTCAACTGCTCCAGCGCCACCTGAACGGCGCGTTCCAGTTGCGGGTCGTGGCCGTCGCGGACACTCTTGGGATCCATCTCCACCTCCACGTCGGGCGGGATTCCCTTGTTCTCCACATCCCACTGTCCGTCCGGGTTGAAGAAGCCGAAGTCGGGTGAAGTGACGGAGCCTCCGTCCATCAACGGCGGATAGGCGCCGATGCCGACCAGGCCGCCCCAGGTGCGTTTGCCTACGAGCGTGCCGGTCTGGGTGTGGTGGAACATCCACGGCATCATGTCGCCGCCCGAACCGGCCATTTCGTTAATGATCATCACCTTGGGTCCGAAGATGGCAGCGGCGGGCGTGCGATAGATTGCGCCGTAGCGCGGGCTCCACCAGCCCTCCAGCGGGCGGTTCAATACGTTAATGACATAGTCGGCCACCTGACCGCCGGAGTTGAACCGCTCATCGATGACGGCGCCTTGTTTATCCACCTGCGAGAAGTAATAGCGCGTAAAGCTGGTGAGGCCGCCCTGGCCGGTATCGGGCATGTGAACGTAGGCGAGCTTGCCTGCGCTCAACTGGTCCACTTTTTGGCGGTTGCCCTCAATCCAGGCCTGGTATCGCAAGGGCTGCTCGTTGGCGGTGGGGATGACGGTGATCTCTCTCGCGCCGGAGCCCGAAGCATCCGGAGCGATCCGCAGGGTGACCGATTTGCCGGCGGTATTTTCCAGCAGACGCGAGATATCGTCCTTGCCGGTGAGATCCTGACCGCCGATGGAAAGGACATAGTCGCCCGAAGCGACGTTCAGCCCGGGGGCGGCCAGCGGACCTTGCAATTGCGGGTTCCAGCTTTCGCCGGTGTAGATCCGGCGGATGCGGTAGCGGCCGTCGGCCAGTTCGAAATCCGCGCCCAGCAGGCCTCCCGGAACGGTTGCGGCGGTGGGGATATGGCCGCCGCCGCCGCGCAAGTGGCCCACGGTCATTTCACTGAGCATGTCGTGGAAGATGTAGTTCAGATCGTTGCGCGAACTGAGGGAATCCAGGTACTTCTCGTACTCCTTTTCGGAATCGGCGACGTTGACTCCGTGAAGATTGGGATCGTAGAAGTAACTGCGTTCGATACGCCAGACTTCGTGGTACATCTGCTTCCATTCCGCGATGGGGTCGACGTGGACTTCGACCTCGGTGAGATGGAGCGCGCCTTCACCGGCTTTGACGGGGGCGGTGGCCGATACGATGACATACTGCGGACCGGCCGGTTCGGCTCCGCCGCGTCCGCCACGGCCGCCGGCGCCGGCTCCGCCGCCCATGCGCAGCAGCATTTTTTCGCCGTTGGCGGAGAGATCGAAGGAGGCGACGCCCGAGGCGAGAGTGTCCTGCTTACGGGTCTTGAGATCGAACCGGACGAGCGTCGCGCCGCCGCCTCCGGCGCCTCGACCTCCGGCGCCGGCGCTTTCCACCAGATAGATGACGCCCGCGCGGCCGGCGGTGAGCGATTGATAGGCCCGTGGCGGAAGGGGCAGAGCGACGATGCGCTGGGGCAATCCGTCGAAATCGATGTGCACGGGTTTGGGCGGGGTGTTGGCCGCCGCGGCTCCACGCCCACCGCCGCGCCCGCCGCGGCCGCCTCCGGCATTGCCTGTGGTGGCATCCGGCGTTTCGCCTGCCGGGGCGGCTTCACCGGCCGGCTTCTCTTCGTCGCTTTCGGGGGCCAGCGGCGAGGGGATGTTCTTCGGCAGCACCGCCAGGTAGACACTGCGCGTGACGTCGTGTTCGTCGCTGGTCATGTCGAGGCCGCTCGAAGTGGGGCCGAAATTGGTGCTGGCGGTGAAATAGAGGTACTGGCCGTCGCGGTCGAACGCGGGTTGGCGCGCATCGCTCATGCCATCGGTAACCTGCGTGGTTTTGGCGTCATCCAGGCTGTAGACGAAAATGGCGTGTTGGCGGTTGGGCAGGTAGCGCGCGAAAGCGATCCACTTGGAATCGCCGGACCACGAGAAATCGCGGCTCAGTTCGAGGATGTAATCGGTATCCACCTTGGTGAGTTTGCCGGAGGCGATCTCGACGTCCCAGAGGTTCAACTGGTTGTCGTTGAAGGCGAGGTGCTTGGAATCGGGCGACCACTTGGGGTTGAAGTAGTACGCGGATTTGCCGGCCAGCGGGAGCTTGCGGGTCTCGCCATCGCCCGACTGCGGAGTGAGGTGGAGGGCATAGTCGCCTGATTCGTCGGAGAAGTAGGCAATGAGGCGGCCGTCGGGCGACCATGACGGGGTGCGCTCCATGACGCCGGGGGTGTTGGTCAAATTGCGGAGGCCGCCCTTTTCGGCGGGCGCCGAGAGAATCTCGCCGTGGGCTTCGAAGACGGCGCGGACGCCGGTGGGGGAAATGCGGGCGTCGCGGATCTCGCGCGCCACGTTCTGGAAGTGCGGGCGGACTTCGGAGAGATCGGCGGCGACGTCGATGGCTACGGCGTGCTCCTTCTGGGTCGCCAGGTCGTAGATGTGAATTTGACCGAACTGTTCATAGACGATGCCGCCGGGGCCGGCGCTGGCCGATTCGAGGTCTTTGCCGGTGTTGTGGATCAGCTCGTCGACCTTCTTACTCTGGGGATCGTAGCGGTAGAGCGTCATGGGGCCGTTGCGGTCGGAGAGGAAGTAGATCTTATCGCCGAGCCACATGGGATAGATGTCGTTGGAATTGGTGCGCGGGAGCTTCTGCATGGAGAGATCGGCCAAATCGACCAGCCAGAGGTAACTGGCTTCGCCGCCGCGGTACCGCTTCCAGGCGACATAGTTGGTGAAGCCGGGAGCGAACTGGCCGCCATCGAGCGGGGCATAGACCATGCGTTTGCCGTCGGGCGAATAGGCGCCCATGCAGGCCATGGGCAGCGGCAGGACGTCGGGGAGACCGCCTTCGGGCGACACGGCGAAGAGCTGGGTGAATCGCGAGTAGCTCAGGCGGTTGGAGCGGAACAGGATGCGCTTGCCGTCGGGGGTCCATCCGACCACGCGGTCGGCGTCGGGATGGTAGGTGATGCGCTTGGGGACGCCGCCCGAGGCGGGCACGGTGAAGACATCGGTGTTGCCGTCATATTCGCCCGAGAAGGCGATGGTGGCGCCGTCGGGGGAATAGGCGGGGTCGGTTTCGAAGCCAAGTCCCGAGGTGAGACGTTGGGCGACACCGCCCTGGCGGGAGACGGTCCAGAGATCGCCGGCATAGGAGAAGACGATTTCGGTCTTGTTCATGGCCGGTTTCTGCAGCAGGTGCAGGGTGCCGGGGGCGGCGAAAGCGGCCGGCAGTGCGGCAGCCAGAACGGCAACGAGAGAGTACCTCATGGCGAACCTCCAGGTTCTAGGGGTGTGCTGAATAGTGTATCGAAAAGCGGAGGTGGGGGGAGGAGTCGGTTATCCGCTTGAAATCCGCTCGACGTGACATCGACGGGCTGGGAGAGGGTGTAAAAAGATCCGGGTAAACGTTCTCCGCATAAAATAAGGAGAACGAGATGGAACTCAAAAAGGAACTGATTGACGAGCTTGATTACGCCATAATCGCAACGATCGGTGGACAAGCATCGCCAGTGACCACCTTGATCACCGTGCAGCAGTGAGTTATTGTCCGCGATCCGCCCGTGATGACGGGCGGAATCCCCGATTGAAATCACTGAAAGGGGCATCCGGAACGTTGCTGATGGAGGTTGGATTGTAAAAGGTCGTGTCCTGTGAGCTGGACTATCTGCGTTCATCCGCGTCGAACACACTTACTTAGCCGGCGGAGGAGTGATAGCCATGAAGCAACCTTCCAACCCGGGAAAAGCCCGTGAGTAGAGGGGCGACAATGCGCCCGTGGCGCCGTCAATCTTGTAGCCTTTCACATTGCAATCCATATAGGTTATATGCAAAACATTACGGCTCGGGTCCACCATAGGGGACCCAGCGTCTTCTGCCTGGCGCTGTGGAAAAGAGATTCCAGGGAGTAGTTTCAGCGCGCCGGTGGCGGCATCGATTCTGTAACCCGGACTTCCGTGGGAACCGGCCATCGCCACGTAGACGAACTTGCCTGTGCCGTCAACGGAAAGGGACATCGTTTCAGGTCCAGCGCCGAAGGGGGATCCGGCAACGACGGTTAGCGCCCCAGTCGGGGCGATCCTAAAGCCCCAAACGCCGTCACTCGCCACGTAGACGAACTTGCCTGTGGGGTCAACTGAAGCCGAGTGCGCCGTTCTTCCCGCGGGGAAAGGAGAGCCGGGGACAGCGGCCAACGCGCCCGTGGTGGGATTGATGGTGTACACAAAAACGTTATCGGATGCGGAATTCGTCACGTAGACGAACCGCCCTCCAGGATGGAATGCAAGGGACTGTGGAGCTGTCCCGGCGCGAAAAGGCGATCCGGAGAGGGTCGTTAGCCTGCCAGTGGCGCTTTCGATCCGGTAGGCCGAAATATTGTCAGAACCCAGATTTGTCACGTAGACAAACTTCCCGGCGGAATCGATCGAGATGGAGTTCGGTTCGGATTCAGCCGGGAAAGGCGACCCCTCGACAGGGGTCAGTGCGCCAGTGTCGCCGTTGATCCTGTAGCCCAAAACGTTGTTGGAATCCATATCCGCCACATAAACGAACTTACCTGTGGGGTCAATCGCCAGCGAACTTGGGGATTTTCCGGCCGCGAAGGTCATTCCGGGCGCAACCATCAGCTCCCCTGTCTTCGTGGAAATTCCGTGGACCGAAATATAGCCCGAATCGTCGCCCGATGAATGAGACCGGACACCGACTATATAGGCAAATCGCCCACCGAGAGGAGCGGAGCCTGGACCGGGCTGCTGCCCGAAGTCCAGCGCAGCAGGGCCGAAGAACGCGACGCATAGGACAGGTAAGGACCTGTACTTCATGACGCGCACTATATCATTTTTTCCACTCGTCAGAAGAAAGCGTGGGTCAGTTCCGGATCGGGCGGGTTGCCAAGCGAGCGATACAGGGCGAGTTCGAGGACTCGGAACGTGAGTTGAGGATCAGCACCCGGTGCTGTCGTATCGAGCGGAAGATCTTTTTCGCCGGTCGATGCGGGAGCGCATCGTCTGGCGGCGCCATTCACTCCTCGGATGACGCGGGGGCCGGCAGCCAGCCCCCAAATTTCGTCCGACGGTCAGTCACGTTCCCGCGGCGGGAACTTCTTAAACATCTCCTCCACCGAGTGCTCCATCCTCTTGTCGTTCTTGTCCACCCGATTCGACAGAGTGTCGGATGCCTGGCCTCGGAAAATCAGCTGCTTTGTACTTCCATCGAAAATGTCCACTGTGAGGTTACCGACGCGCTCCGGAATTACTTGGGTGGTCTCAGTTCCCATACCGCCCCACCAGGCCGCGCGCCAACCCCATCCCGGAAAGCCGGTGTAGAACGTCTCCAGGGTATCCTTCTCCGTAGTCCGGCCAAATGCCGAAATGGCCGCGTCGCCCCCGGACTCCACTTTGGTCCATCCTTTGGCGGACAGAGCGAGATCTACGGCGCCGCCGATGCGGCTCTGCCAAGGAGTTTCGCCCGACTGGACGGCGATCCACGAATAAGTGTGGTATTTGCGGAAATCGGCTTTGTGATCGAAATCCGTGTGAACGGCCGCATACAAAATGCATACGGACGCGAGCAGCACGGCCGTGAAACAGGATAGTCGGTTCTTCATAATGCGAAATATGGGCACGTTCAGAGCCAAACGGCAATTGGCGAACGGAGGGTCGGCAGATTTCGCACACTCAGATGCAGCCGTTGCGTTTCCGCTCAGCTCCCGGAGCCGAAGTCGACGTCGTCCGGCAATTCGTTCTTATCGCTGGCGGCGTCGTAGGGGAAATGTTTGGCGAGGTCCTCGCCGACGGCTTCGATTCCGGCGACAAGGCCGCCCGTAAAATCGCCCTGTTTGAACTTTTCGGACACGGTGCGGACGATGTGATTCCAAAATTCCCGGTGAACCTTCTGGTGGATGCCGCTGTCGCCTATCACGACGAATTTGCGGCGCGCGGGCACGACGAAGAATAGCACGCCGTTGCGATCCTTGGTGGCGGTCATGCCGAGCCGCTCGAACGCCTTTTCGGCGGCTTTCCGGACATCGCCCCAGAACAGCGGTGAGATGGAAACGCGGATCTCGCCCGAAGTCCGAGTCTCGGCTTTGTGAATGGCTTGCTTGATGAGATCCTTGTCGATGGTTACCATGATCCGCTGGCTCCTCCACCGCCGGACCGACCGCCGCCTCCGCCAAATCCGCCTCCGCCACCACCACCCCCGCCGCCCGAGCCGGACATTATGCTGGCCAGGAAGTAGAAGGCCAGGGCCGGATGGGTAATCGCGAAGGCCAGGATCAGGATCCCGATGATGCCATAGAAGATCCATTGAAACAGGGTTAAGGGCTTGGACTGCGCGTGCGCCGGCGGGGGCGGAGGCGCGGACGTGTCGGACTGGCCGCCGATGACTCCGGTTAGCGATTCGATGGCCGCGGTTACCGCGTCGTCGGGATGGCCGGCCTGAATGCGAGGCGCCATCACTTCGTTGATGATGCGGGATGCGATGGCGTCGGGGACTACGGGTTCGAGCCCATAGCCGACCTCGATCCTCATCTTGCGATCCTGGGCCATGATGAACAGGGCCAGACCGTCGTCAAGACCTTTGCGGCCCACCTTCCACTTGGCAAAGGCCCGGACGGCCCAGTCCTCAATGGGCGCATCGCCCGTGGTGGGGGCGATGTACACAATCAATTGATGGCCGGTGGCCTGGTTGTAGGCGGCGAGGCGAGCGTCGAGCGAGCGCACCGTTTCCGGGGACAGGAAGTTGGCGGTGTCGGTGACCCACTCGGTGGGCGACGGCGGGATTGGCGTTTCCGCCGCGAATAGCAACGCAGCGGAAACCAGGAACAAAATGCGCCGCGGAAGCAAATTAGAACTTGACCTCGGGGGCCTTTTCGCTTCCGGCTTGTGCCTGGAAGTAAGGCTTGGTTGCGAATTTATCGCCGAAGAAGCCGGCGATCATGACCGTGGGAAAACTGCTCCGGCGGGTGTTGAAGGCTTGCGCCGCCTCATTGAACCGCTGCCGCTCAACGGTAATGCGATTCTCGGTGCCTTCGAGTTGCGCTTGCAGGTCGCGGAAGTTGGCGGTGGCTTTGAGTTCCGGATAGTTTTCAGTGACGACCAGCAAATGAGACAGCGCCGACGACAAACCTTGCTGGGCCTGCTGATACCGCGCGAAAGCCGCCGGATCTTTAGTGATGTCCGCCATGGCGGCGGGTGTGACTTGACCGACCTTGGCGCGCGCTTCCGTGACGGCGATCATGGTGCTCTGCTCAAAGTTGGCTGCGCCTTTGACGGTGGCAACCAGGTTGGGCACCAGATCGGCGCGGCGTTGATATGCGTTTTCGACCTGGGCCCACTGTGCCTGGGTGGCCTGATCGAGCCGCACAAGCGAGTTGTAGGATCCTCCGATCGAGAGTCCCACGACCAGCACGACGGCGACTAGTAAGCCCGCACAACCGAGGGCTATCTGTGTTTTTCCCATTCACGCTCCATTCTTCGCTTCAATTATAGGGTGGCCGGGTGCAGATTCTGCACCGGCACTCCCAGAATCTGCGCGGTTCCCGTTTCGGTATATCGAGACTTTCTTCGGCGACCAGGCCCCGGCTATCGGATTGCATGCAGGTTCGCATGCTCGCCGCGCATCCTCTCACGACGCATCCCGCCGCCACGAAACGTCCGCCAATCGTAAAGTGGCTTTGGGCGCTCGGTGTTGTCTTTCTCGGGGTGGTTGCCGGATTCACGATCTTATTGGCAACCCATTGGCCGTTCACCCGCGAAGCCATAACCGGGGCACTGGAAGCCGCTTCGGGACGCAAGGTACAGATCCGCACCTTTTCCAGAACGTACTTTCCTCCCGGCTGCATTGCCGAGGGCATCCACTTCCTGCGCCACAAGCACCCCGAGGCCGAGCCGGTGATTCAGGTTGAGAAGCTGGTAATCCAGGGCAGCCTGACCGGGATGTTCAGTTCTCCCAAGCGCCTTGCGGCCGTGCGCATCTTCGGAATGCACATGCGGATTCCGCCGAAGACCGGCGCCGCGGAAGGCAGCGTTCCGCTGAATTCCGGGCCTGGCGGCAAACTACTCGCCATTTCGGAGATCACGACCGACGGCGCGTTGCTGGAATTCCTGCCGGAGGAAAGTGGCGGAGAGCCGTACCGCCTCAAGATCGACCATCTGCGAATTACCAATGTCGGCGCGGGCGCGCCCATGTCGTACCGGGCGACGCTCACGAACACGGAGCCGCCGGGCGTCATCAAGTCGGAGGGCAAGTTCGGACCCTGGAATCCGGTGGACGAGGGAGCCACGGCCGTCTCCGGCTCCTATACTTACGATGGCATCGACTTGAGCGCCTTCCACGGCATTTCCGGGATGGGCAATGCGAGTGGTACATTCTCCGGCCCTCTGGGACGTATTCACACTCAAGGCAACATTACGATTGCCGGGTTTCACGTGGATGGCAGCGACCATTCCGTTCAGATGGCCACCACCTTCAACGCGACCGTGAACGGCGCCAATGGCGACGTTTTCCTGAACCCGGCGGCCGCCAGCTTTCGCGGCACCCGGGTGGAGGTGCGAGGCTGGATTGCCGCCCGGCCCGGAGAGAAAGGCAAGACAGCGGCCTTCGACATCGCCGTGCCGAAAGGCCGGGTGGACGATTTCCTGCTCCTGTTCACCACAGGCCAACCCGGGATGAGCGGCAACGTCACCATGACCGGCAAGTTCGCGTGGCCGCCGGGCCCAAGCAAATTCGTAGAGAAGATTCGCATGGACCTGACCTTCGGCACAAGCGCCGGCCGTTTCACGAATCCCGGCACCCAGGACAGCGTCGACCGCATCAGCCAAAGCGCGCAGGGCGAATCGAACAAGCAACAGGACGAAGACCCACGGACCGCGCTTTCCGAGGTCCGCGGCGACATCCACCTTCGCAACGGCATTGCTTCCATTGCCAATGCGAATTTTGAGGTACCGCGCGCGCATGCCACCGTGGGCGGTACGTACAGTCTGGTGGACACTCGCGTGGATCTGCATGGAATGCTCGACACCCACGGCCATTTATCCGACACGACGTCGGGATTGAAAGCGGTGGTGCTGAAGGCCGTGACCCCGCTTTTCAAGAAAGAGGGCTCGATGCGAATCGTGCCGTTCAAGATCACCGGCAAGTACGGCAACGCGTCGGTGACGATCGATTGGAAGAAGGATTTGAGTTCTACGGCGGGTTCATCGGGCGGTCGATGAAGCGGGCGGCCTATCTTCCGGTTCGACCGCGAGTTAGCGCGCCTCTCGCGCGTTCTTGAGCTCTTCACTCATGACGGACGGAAGGATCGCGCTCAGGCGGGTGTGATACCCTTTACCGTGCGATTTCAACCACGCCAGGACGTCGGCATCGATACGAATGGAGAGTCGACGCTTCACCGGCGGGATGCCGTAATCGCCATCCTCAAAAGAGCGGCGGCGTGCTGCTGTCTGGTGCTGGCAGGGGCGCTCCAGGCGCAGCAACAGGCTGGTGAAATCCGGCTTGAGGTGGAGGACCCGTCGGGCGCCGGGGCATTAGCCTCAGGCACGCTGCGGAATGTGGCTGGTGGAACGGAGCGGACGTATCAGACAGACACGCAGGGCAGATACACTTTTTCCGGTTTGCCGTATGGGCGCTACCGGTTGGAAATCCGGAAAAGCGGATTCGCCCCTCAAGCGATCGCGATCGAAGTGCGATCCGCAACTCCCGTCTTGCGGAGCGTGACGCTGGCGCTGGCAGAGGCCGGAACGAAAGTCGAAGTCATCGCGACCATGCCCCTATCCGGAGTCGATCTTTCTCCCAACCAGATCGCGGCCTCCGTGCAGACGGCGACCGAGGCCGATATCGAGACAAGCGGCGCGCTCGATCTTGCGGATTTCATGAACCGGCACTTGAATGGCGTATATCTGAATGAAATGCAGGCGAACCCGTTCCAGCCGGATGTGAATTTTCGCGGCTACACGGCCTCTCCACTGCTCGGAACACCGGAGGGCGTCTCGGTCTACCTGGACGGCGTGAGGCAAAATCAGCCATTCGGCGACGTGGTGAGCTGGGATCTGATTCCCAAGAATGCCATCTCGGAGATCACGCTGATCGCGGGATCGGACCCCTTATTCGGATTGAACACGCTGGGGGGCGCGCTCTCCGTCCGGACGAAGAACGGCATGGACAATCCGGGCGCCGAGGGAACTGTGACGTACGGCGGCAGCGGGCGAAAACAGGTTCAGGGTAACTATGGCGGCGGAAACGCGACGGGGTTCAATTGGTTTGCCGCCGGGAACTTATTTCACGAATCAGGGTGGCGCGTCGATTCGCCTTCGGACGTCCGGCAGGCGTTTATCCGGCTTGGGTGGCGCACGGCTAAGACCGGGATCGCACTCACTTACTCCTATGCCGACAACCGGCTGATTGGGAATGGATTGCAGGATTATCGTCTGCTTGACGCCAAGTATGCGAGCGTCTATTCCATCCCCGACAGCACGGTTGACCGTGCCCCTTCCATCAATCTCATTCTGCGGCACACCTTCAGCAGTACGCTGACGTTTTCCGGGAACGCATGGTACCGGCACATCCGCACCAATGGGATCGACGCCAATCTCAACACCGGCTCGTTCGACGAATCGGTTTACCAGCCGAGCGCTACAGAGCAGGCGGCTCTCACTGCCGCGGGGTATACCGGTTTTCCGACGAGCGGCTCGAGCGCCGCCAATACGCCGTTTCCGAAATGGCGCTGTATCGGCGAAGCGCTGATCGATGGCGATGCCGGCGACCGATGCAATGGCATCGACATCGACTCGACCGAAATCCAGAACGACTATGGATTTTCCGGCCAGACGACATGGAGCACATCGCCCGGAATTGGACACAATCAGTTCACCGCGGGGGCGTCCATCGACCGTGGGAGCGTGGCCTATGTCCAGAACAGCCAATACGGCTATCTCAATCCCGACTACAGCGTCACGCTTGTCCCGGCATGGCAGCAAGGGTCCGCCGTGAACCTGCATGGACTCACTCCCAACTGGAGCCTGTATTTTACCGACACGCTTACCATCGCCAAGACTGTAAACGTCACGGTTTCGGGCCGCTATAACCGGCTGACGGTCGACAATAGCGACCGGATCAACCCTATTGCAGGACCCGGCTCGCTCGACGGCGACTACGTATTTGCCCGATTCAACCCCGCCATCGGAATTACCTGGAGCCCGGCGGCCACGGTAAATGCCTATGCGAGCTATACCGAGAGCAGCCGCGCGCCGACGGCCATTGAATTGGGCTGCTCCGATCCGGCTAACCCTTGCAGCCTGCCGAATGCGCTGGCCAGCGACCCACCGCTGCAGCAGGTGGTCTCGGGAACCTGGGAGGCCGGCCTGCGCGGCAAGCCGGAGGTCTGGTTCCTACGCAATGCAAGCTGGAATGCGGGGGCGTTCCGGGGCGACAATCGCAACGATATTCTTTTCGTGTCGTCCGTACAGTTAGGCACGGGTTACTTTCAGAACTTCGCCAGGACACGCCGGGAGGGGTTCGATGCCGATCTGGATGGGCGCATCGGGCGGGTTACCTGGGGCCTGGATTACACTTTTCTGTTGGCCACCTATCAGAGCCCCGCGACGGTCGACGGCTCGGCGAACAATACCAGCGACACCGCATTGTCGGGGTATCCGGGACTCGACGGCAACATCTATATTCACGCCGGCAATCGGATTCCGCTGATTCCGAAACAGAGCGGGAAGGCGTACGCGGACGTGCAGGCCACTTCGAAACTCGTGTTCGATCTCAGCGAGGTAGCGGTCTCGAGCTCGTACGCGCGTGGGAACGAAAACAACGCCTATAAGGCCGATGGCGTCTACTATCTGGGGCCCGGAGTGGCGCCGGGCTATGCGGTCTCCAATCTTCTGGCGCATTACGACCTGACCAAACACTTCCAACTGGCCATCCAGGCGGACAATCTGTTCAACCTGCGCTATTACACGGCGGCGCAGCTTGCGAATACGGGATTGAGCAGCCAGGGGACGTTCCTGGCGCGGCCCTTCCCGGAATACACCACCGGGGCTCAAGCCGGAAATTACCCGCTGACGAGCGCCACGTTCTTCACGCCCGGCGCACCGAGGAGGGCTTGGGTAGAATTGCGGATCCGGTTTTAAGAATCGGGTACACTGGAACCATTGCACTATGCTGTCTCGCACGATCCTCCTACTTCTGGCAGCCGGCGGGCCGAGCTTCGGCGGGGACTGGAACCCGCGGCTGGCGGCCGACTATCTCGATGGCCGCCAGAAGGCGTGGTTCGCATGGCCAGCGGCCCAGCGGCCCGGGGGACCGTGCATGTCCTGCCACACCGGATTGACCTACCTGCTGGCGCGGCCGGAACTGGATGGCGCGCTTCGCGAGAGTGGGCCGACGCTCTATGAGACCGGCCTTCTGGACAGCGTGCGGAACCGGCTGCCCAAGAAAACCGCTCAGGAGTATTCGCCGGGCCGCGCGGAGCCCAGCGCTTCGCAAGCGGTTGGCGTGGAATCGGTGCTCTCCGCTCTGCTGCTGGCGTCGAACGATGCCCGGCGGGGCGGAACGCTGAGCGCGGAAACGGAGCAGGCGTTTGACCGCATGTGGCCGCTCCAGACGGCGGGGGGGTGGAACTGGTTCAACCTCGATCTGGAACCCTGGGAAGAGCCGGAATCGGCGTTCTATGGCGCATCGCTCGCGGCGCTGGCGGTGGGCGTGGCTCCCTCCGGGTATCAGTCGCGGCCGGAGATTCAGAGTAAGGTTGAGGATCTGAAGCGGTATCTGACGGCCCGGCAGCAAACCCAGCCGCTCCATAACCGCCTGACGCTGCTGTGGGCATCCACCAAACTGCGGGGACTGCTCTCGGGCGTCGACAGCAAGGCGATCGTCGAGGAGACCTTGCGGCGGCAGCAGGCCGACGGCGGATGGACGATCGAATCGCTCGGCTCGTGGAGGGCGCATGCGAACGCGCCGGCCGCGGCCGGATCGAACGCCTATGCCACGGCTCTAGTGGCGTTCATCCTGCAGCGCGCCGGCAGGCCGCCCGATACAGCTTTGGATTGGCTGCGCGCGCATCAGGACCCCGCGGGCTACTGGGACGCGGCATCCATGAACAAACGGTACGAGCCCGATTCCATGCCGCTGTTATTCATGCGGGACGCCGCCACCAGCTTCGCCGCCATGGCATTGCTGGAGAGCGCCAAGTAGGGCAATCCGATGCGCCGGTATGGGCTTGGGCATCCGGACGTCAGCGAGGGCGCCCGACTTCGTTGCAATCGTTTGGGCCGCCATCTCAAGAGCATAGAGCCGATTCATCGCAGGGTGGCGGATAACTCTCCGAAAGCCGGCCTAGTGACGGGTGATCCGCCGCTTGCAGGGCCGGCATCCGCGCTGGTAAACCCTACGGCGTTACCGGCGACTTATCTGCGCTGTTCGTGGGGAAACCAACAACGACAGTGTCGCAGTGCTATCCTTTTCCTGCGGGACAGTGCGGGGTAACGTGAAAGTCTCATTTGGCGTATGGACAGCATTGGCGCTTTTGGGACTTCAAGCTGCGGCGGGTCAGGAAACCGCTTGGCTGAGCGATGAACAGGCGCGTGAAGTTGCGGCGGCAGCGATACATTCCGTACGTCCTGAGCCTTGCTATAGCACGTATCGTAACGAGCGCCTCGAAAGCTTTGTGGCCAGCCTTCGACAGCGTAGATCCATGCTTCGCCGTCAGGCGGGAGGCATCGCCTGGATCGAGCTTTCCTCGATGGCGTCGAGGACCTGTTTGACGATCTTCGGGTGAAGCGTCGCGTTGCTATGGAACGGAACCACCACCCTGCGTCCGACCTTGGCGTAGATCCGATGACTGCCCTTGGACCGCAACCAAACGAAGCCGCCTTTCAACAGCATCGCTTCGGCATCCTCCGCAGTTAGGCGCGGCAGCCTAGGCATGAACTTCGACCGCGGTGGTCAGAATCTCCTGGCTCAGCGCCGCCGACCGCTCTTCATCGGTCAGGGTCTCTAGGAAGAGTTCGATTGCCTCGCGGATATTGACAAGTGTCTCCTCGACCGTCTTGCCTTGCGTTTGGCACCCCTTCAGTTCTGGGCACCACGCGTAGCAGCCCTGCTCGTCCTGTTCGATTACGACGCTGACCTTGCCCGTCATCAACCATCATTCTACCGCCAGCGGCTCCCGCCCGGATGTTCGGGTCCAAAGCGGCGCTCGACATGTGGACGGAAACCCCGCCAAAAGTCGTTAAAAACCGGCCAATCTTTCATTGAGGCGTCCGTTGGACGAACCAACTCAATGTCCGATGGATAGGCCTCATTTTTTCTTTTCGTTCGAGCTGCCTTACCAGATAGGGCGTGCCCTAGGCCCGTTTGGGCCGGTCTCCTGAGGTGGGTGGACAGGTTCTCACAAAAACCTCTTGCAGTCCCCGCCTTCACGGGGCAGCATGGCCCTGCGTAGTCTTGAGTGACTCGCGGCGCCACCACAATGGATCGGGCAGAAATAGGCCGGATAAGTCGCCAAGGGTAGAGCTATGGGCGCGACTGCCGAAAGCGTGGAGACATGCTGCTGGCTCGTAAGCATCTGGCGCCAGTTTTCTTGCGGCGCCTCCGTTGCCAGGGTTCACGGCGGCGACAAGCCGTCAAGTGGATCCGTAGACAGTACGCCGTTCTTGGTGGGTTGACACGCGGGACGCGTGGAAGTATGGCCTTGCGCCATTTTGGCTGGGGGCCGGAGGGCAATACGGTTCCCCGTTGCGCCCGACCGGCGCGTCAATACATAATGTAAATATGGACCGATGAACTACGTTTGGGACAAACGAAAGGGCCGGGGGAATGTTGCGCGTCATGGAATCGCTTTCAGAGGATGCGATCCGGATTTTCGAAGGGCGGACGCAATCGGCGTCGTAGACGGTTTTGAGGTCACGTTGATTTACACCGATGTATCGGAAACCGCGCGACGGGTCATTTCGGCATGGAGGGCAGAACGCCATGAAAGAACAGCCTACTGGCAGAGCCTCAGGAAACGCCTGCGCGCCTTGAGCGGCAAAAGCATCAGGAGCGCGGTCAAGGCAGATCCGGAGGCGCGCCCGGCAGCGTGCTTGGAGATTCGCCATGGAGTTTCCTCCGCCTTTTACGACAGGGCAACGCGGCAGATCGGTGCAACTTCACTAGTTGGGGGGCACTGAAACGAGAGCAAGTAATCGGTCATCCGATAGCTGAAACCGTCTTTGCGGTTTGCGATTTGATGTTCCTGCGAGACGATTCGAGTGGAAAGACCCAGCACTAATTGAGCAACAGTCGATCGTTCCCGTCAAATCGGACGGGCCGCGATCATCAGCCAGAGATCCCCTTCGAAGGCCCGCGAGTTACTCGGCGCGTCCGGCATCCGCTTCAGAAACTGCTCGTCGCAACTGAGGACCCGGAAACCGGCTTGCTCCACCTCGTCCCGGACGATACTGGGGTTGATTTCGTGCCGCCTGAGTTGGTCCGCTCGG
>Ga0182018_10000859_pt1 | contig 37504 bp, 25 predicted proteins | sample 812P2MmetaG_FD_120490 | JGI IMG/M metagenome (GOLD analysis project Ga0182018, IMG submission 120490) | Permafrost microbial communities from Stordalen Mire, Sweden - 812P2M metaG | ecosystem: Environmental > Terrestrial > Soil > Wetlands > Permafrost | place: Sweden: Stordalen | collected... | reverse complement strand
GGCCCGACGCGATGGGGCCCGATACGATGGGAATCGATACGACGGGAATCGGTGCAGCGATCGATGTGGCGAAATGATTGTGCATTGTCATTCGCCTCGCAGGATGGGCGCCGGCTCATAGCGCGCAGCGCGCCGCAGCGGCAGGGCGCTGCCCAGAAGCGTGACCGTCGTGGCCAGGCCCACGATGACGACGAAAACCAGCAGCGATGGTTGCGGGGCAACGCCGAAGATTTTTTCGCCGACCAGGCGAGCGAGGAAAATGCCGAGCGCGTAACCTACCGCACCGCCTACGACCGCCAGCAGGAGCTGTTCCGCGGCTAGCAAAAAACCGACCATGCCGGAACCTGCGCCCAGAGCCTTCATCAGGCCAATCTCGCTGCGGCGCTCGATGACCGCCGCGGCTGAGGATGCTCCTACGGCAAGCGCGGCGGCCAGGAGTGCGGCCAGCGTCACCAGCCACAGCAACGTACGCACTCGCGTGAGGATGCGGCCTTCGCCTTCGGCGACGCGGCGAATCACGCGCACGTCGGAGCCGGGAAGAACTTCCTGGATCGAGTGGGCAATCGAGGAGACATACGGAGTACAGCTCCAACGCTCCAGTTCGTCGGGCGTCATCGTCGCGGGACTGCGGCGGGCAAAATCGTCTTCGGGCTTGGTAAGCGCGCTGACGTAGAGCGTCCGGTATTGGCCGGACTTACCAGCAAGTCTTTGGGCGATCGGCAATGGAGCAACGACGGCGTCGTCCTCCGGCCCACCGGTATCCAGAATTCCGGTGATGCGCAGCGCGACGGGATGCGCGCCGGACTCGCGATTGACCGAAGAATCCGCATAGACGTACAGCGTATCGCCGATTTTCAGGTGCGATCCGGCGACCTGCGCGGGAATCTCGGCCGAGAGTTTTTCGGCCAGCTTGTGTCCGACGACGCACTCCTCGGCGCCATCCTGGAACCACGCACCTTCGACACGCCACCAGGGATTGGTTTTTGCGATGCCGGTAGGGTATTCGGTACCGTCGGGGAGCCGCACCGGGTGCGACGCCCAGGTGCCTATGAGCTTGCCATCGGCGTGAATGGTGGGGAATTGATTGACCGGCAGAGGATACGCAGAAACCAAGATCGAGGTTTCGAGCGTTGGAGCGAAGCCGATGATGTTGTTGTGCCAGAAGACAGTTTTGATTTTGGGGAGGTCGGATTCGGGGAGGTAGGCGCCCGCGTTTATCGGGCGGTAGTCTACACCGCCGATCTCCAGGGGGAGCGTGTCGGCTTGCGGGGTGACCAGCAAGTTTGCTCCCAGGCTGCGGAATTCGTGCGAAAGGCGGTCGCCTACGTCCAGAGAAACGCTCAGCGCGGCGGTCGCCACGGCCATTCCCAGCGCCAGAGCCGCGCCAGTCAGAAGCTTGTGGCGCGGGCGGCGGCTGAACGAGTCGGCTACGAGGCGTAGGAACATTTTTAGCGATGGAGCGGCGCTGCTTACTTCGGAATCTCGTGGGTGGCTTGCGTTAAGGCTGAAATATCCAGCACCAAGTCGGCGCCCTCCGCGTGCGAGGGCACGCCGATGGGATTGCAGCCACCAGCTTGGCCGATCGTTGGGACGTAGATCGCGGAGCCGCAGTGGCGACAGATTACGTTCTGGCCGTCCTGGCGATAGCCTTCGGCGCCGCAAATACGACAAGCGTCCAATGCCGTGCCCCAGCCGTCGGGCTTCTTGATGATCATGAAGCGGACCGCTTGCCCGCCGCCGATATCGGCCGCAAACAGGTGCATCGTGCCGTCCTGCACGTCGCGAATCGGGACGCGCACTTGGCCGTTCTGCTGGGTGAGTTGGGTGACGCTGGGCGCTGCCATATTCGCGCGGGCGTAGATGAAATCCGCGGTAAGCACTAGGATTACAATCAGGCACGCCGAAGCGGCGGCAACCATCCAGCGCCGCTGGCGGCGATTCTGCGCCTCGAGCAGGCGCTTCTCGGCTTCACCCGCGGCGCGCGTCACGGCGGTGGCATGCGACGCCGATTGCCATTCGCGAAACACCAGCAGGGCGGCAGCGCCGAAGATAAACACGAAAAAGAACAGCTCATTGCGCACGATCGGGCCGATTATCGCCATTTCCGTCTTGCCGGAAGGCAGCCATTGCGCTTCGCTCAGCTCGTGCAGGCCGCTGAGCGCCAGCTGAAACACGACCAGCATCAGGATGACGCTGGTCGCGGCAAAAAACCGCTGCAAGGGAATCCGCAAAGTGCCTTTGAAGAAAAAAAACCCGACGGCTACGGCAGCGGCGATCCCCACGATAGTTCCGATCCAGGTCTGCAGGCCCTCGGTAGATAGCTCGACGGCGCGCAAAATCAGCGCCAGCTCCGCGCCCTCCCGCACCACCATCAGAAATACGAAGAGAAAAATGCCCCAACCAGCCGCCTTGCCCGCCCGGACCGCATAAGCCTCCAACTTTTGCTCGATTTGTTTTTTCAAGTGGCGCGCAACGCGGTTCATCCATACGATCATCGTAATGACGAAGGCGGCGGCGACCAGCAGCAGCACCCCCTCGAAGCCATCTTCGCTGATCTGCCAGCGTTCCAAGGCGATGGCCACGCCCAGGCTCAGTGCCACCGCTGCCGCAACGCCATACCAGACGTAACGCGCTAGATGAGCGCGGCCGGTTCGGGACAGATAGACGAGTATGATGCCAACCACGAGGGAGGCTTCGACGCCTTCACGGAGAGCGATGAGAAAAGCCGAGAGCAAGGCAACTCCAGTTGTAAATCAGTTGCAAGACCGGTTAAGTTTACCTTTATTAGCTACTTCCGTCAACCGGACCACACTGGTCGTATATCTTCACGTTAGAATACTCTAGCTATGCTTTCGGCCCAAACTTCTTCTCGAGCCGCCGCGCTGCTCGTCTCGTTAGCGCTGGTTTGCGCGGGTCTGCTTGCGCAGACGCCGTCTCCGACCGGCGGGGCGTCGCCATCGCAGCCGCCCGTTCTGGTGGACACCAGGCGTGCGCAAAAGGCCATCGAGCGGGGGGACAAGGCCCAGGCCGCAGGGCACTTCGACGAGGCTCTGGCCGCGTATGACGAAGCGGCGCGGTACGCCCCGCAGGACGCCGCGGCCTTAGGGCGAGACGCCGCGCTGCGCTCCAAACTCGTGCGCACGCACACGGATAACGCCGAGAATCTGGCGCTGGCGGGAAATGTCCCCCAGGCCATCGACGAACTGCACCTCGCCTTGCGCATCGACTCCAGCAATGCCGTCGTTGCCGAGCGCATCGCGCAAATGGAAGCGATGAAGGACGACGATGCCGTTCCACGGCCGCAATCCATCGAAGGCCTGCCGCAACTAAAGACGCAAAAAGGGAAGCACAACCTGGACTTGCGCGGCGACACCAAGAGCGCTTACGACCAAGTCGCACAGATTTTTGGCATCAAGACGGCGTTCGACCCGGACCTGCAGCCTCGCAACGTTCGACTGCGCGTCGATGATGTGGACTTCGCCACGGCAATGACCTTGCTCGCCGAGCAAACCGGGACCTTCTGGCGTCCGCTCACCGCCTCGCTGATCTTCGTGACTCCTGACACCCCAGAGAAGCGCCGACAGTACGCCGTGCAAGCGGAAGAGACCTTTCCGCTCACGTCCTCGGTCGCGCCCGAAGAAATGACCGAACTGCTCCGCGTCCTGCGCGAAATCACCGGCTCGACGCACATCGAGCTGGATTCGCACAGCCGCACCATCACCATGCGGGATACGCCGGAAAAGCTGGCGTTGGCCGGCGAATTACTGAGCCAGGTGGAGAGAGCTCGCGGCGAAGTCATGCTGGAGGTGGAACTACTCGAAGTGGACCGGGACAAGGCATTGCAACTCGGCATCACGCCCCCAACCTCCGCACAAGCTTTTCTGATCAGCCCCAACGATATCAGTGCGCTCAAACAAGCTTCCGATCTGTCGAACGCCCTGACCATCCTGGGTCAGCTTTTCAGCGCGCAGGGGTTGAGCAGCGTTCCTGGATTTACTCTGTTCGGCGGTGGTAATTCCACGTTCTTGCTGACTCTACCGACCGTGGCGGCAAATTTTTCCGATGCGCTCACCCTGGTGCAAAGCGGCACGCAGGTGTTGTTGCGCGCACAGGATGGGAAGCCGGCGACCTTCTTCGTCGGTGACCGCTATCCGATCACGCTTTCGCTACTTTCTGGAAGCCTGGGCACGGGTCCAGGAACCAGCGCAACCACCAATCCCAATTCCATCCTTGGCGCGCTTCCCACTTCCACCTCGTTCCCGGAAACCACGTTCAACGTCGGCAATAATCCGGTCGCTCTCGCGGCGGCGGCCTACAGTGGCGGCACGCTGCCGGACCTTGCCGTGGTCAATGAGAACGACGATACCGTCAGCGTTCTGCTGAACCAGGATCTTGGCAACTTCGTGGCGCAAGCGAATTCGCCGTTCACGCTGGCCAAGGGCGAGACTGGTCCGGTTTCGATCGGCACCGGTACATTCGGGAATACCGTGGTCAACTCCAGCGGAATCACCGTGGCGCCGGTCGATCTGGTCATCGCCAATTCCACTTCCAACAACGTCACCGTGCTGCTAGGAAATGGCGATGGCACTTTCGTCGAAGCGCCAGGTTCTCCCTACCCTGTTGGCACGAATCCCAGTTCCGTGGTCGTTGCGGATTTCAACGGCGACGGCGATCTGGATTTCGCGGTCGCCAACAAAGGCGACAACACCATTTCGGTTTTCAAGGGCAACGGACAAGGCGGATTCACAGCCTTCCCGGCGTCTCCCTTCGCGCTGCAAAACAGCGCCGCCAACAGCGAAAAAGGGCCGGTCGCGATGGCTACCGCAAACTTTAAGAATACGACGCTGCCCAACACGACCGCTCCGGAAGTCGATCTCGCCATAGTCAACCAGACCACCAACAACGTGACGATCCTGCTGGGCTCGCTCGACTCCAACGGCAACGTGCTGTTGACCGAGCCGAATAGTTCACCGATCGCCGTGGGCAACACACCAGTCGCCATCGCCGCCGCGGATTTAAATTCGGATGGTATAGCGGACCTGGCGGTGGTGAACCAGGCCGACAACACCGTTTCGATCATTCTTTCCAGCGCGAACGCAAACGCCACCTTCAGTTACGCCTCTGGTTCGCCGCTTGCTACGGCTACTACCCCCGCGGGCATCGTGATTGCGAATTTTACGGGCGGCAATGTCCCGAGCCTGGCGGTGACCAATCAGGGGCAAAGCACGCTGGGTCTTTACCTCGGTCTGGGTGGAGGTACATTTTCGAATCGTCTGGAAATCGCCACACCCGCGAGCCCCTCGGCGATCGTCAGTGCGACCTTAACCAGCAGCGGGCTGCCCGACGTGGCGCTTACCGCGCTCGGCACGACCACCAATCAGGGCGTGGTCACCATATTTCAGGACTCCTCGAGCTTTGCAACCGGCACCACGCCGACGCAAACACCGTATCCCGGCGCCGAGTATGTCGATCTCGGTGTGAAGGTGAAGGCTACGCCGACGCTGCATCAGAATCACGAGGTCACCCTGCGATTGGAATTCGAAATTCGCGCGCTTTCCGGGGACAACATCAATGGGATACCCATCATCTCCAACCGCACTTTGAGCCAAGTGGTACGCGTGAAGGACGACGAAACCACCTTGATCAGCGGTCTGCTGAACAAGGACGAAATACGCGCCCTCGCGGGACTTCCGGGCCTGGCCAACGTGCCCGGCGCCGGTCTCGGGTTCGGCACAAAAAATAATACCCTACAGGAAACGGAGTTCATGATCCTGGTGACACCGCGGCAGCTGCGCTCCCCGGTGCGCCAAGCGCGTAGCATCCTGGCCGGACGCGGCGATCCGACCGCTCGCGGTTCGGTCGGCGCGGGAGCGCCGGAGCCCCAGCCTCCCAGTTCCACTCCGGAGCCTCCGAATCCAGCGGCGCCACCTCCGAACTCCAATACTCCGCCTCCGAATCCCGCGCCTACACCGCCGCCTCAACCCTAAAAAGCGAGACGATAGAGCGGCTCCAACGTGAATCAATTGTCAGTTTGCTTTGGTCAGAGGATAACCGACGAGGCTTTCCAGGATCCGCAGGGGCGAAAGCTCCGGCCGCACCATCGCGTCGCGCGAAATGATGAACGTTTGCTCCAACGCGTATTGCCCTTGCAGCACCGCATGGCTCACGAAATCCGTGAACACCATCCACGTGGAGTGCGGCGGAAATTCCCACCGCTGTTTCGGGCAGCTTTGCTGGAATTGGCCGTCTTCTTTCATCGCGTTGTGGCATCGATGCATGAAGTCGTCGTAGGGCGAGCGATTGGCCCCGGGCAGATGCGCGGCTTTGGCGATGCCGCGCAGCGTTTTCGCAAATGCGTTGGGACTTGATCGCTTTGGTATTCCGATCATTTTCGCAAACTGCGGCCCGATCACATCGAACGTTTGGCTCGTGATCCAGACGCGATTCTGCGCCGGGTTGATGTTGGTGAACAGACGCAGGATGCGGTCGCCATTGGTCGGACGCGTGGGGAAAGCATCCACGTGCGGCAAATCATTGCGCGCGCGAAGACGCGCCGGGCGTCCTTGTTCTTCCAGCGGGCGATAACTCGCGAAGTCCAGCTTCCATTTTCCGGCGTACGGAGAGAGCAATTCGCTCAAAAACTGCGTCGCGCGTTGCGAATAACCCGCAACGATGGCACGCAAACGATCGATGTCAGGGCCCGCGGCAGACTTGTCAAGGCCGGTGATGCGGTCCTCCGCCGGACGATACGCGATGTTCTTGTGAAAGCTTGCGTCGGTTTGCTTGCGGCTCAGAAGAAATTCCAAGTCGTCGTCCGGAAAGGCGAACGGCGTCTGCGGAAAAAACAGAATGTTGCCGGCTTCGAGCTCGCCGCAAAGAACACCGGCGCGTTGCAGCCCGCTTTCGGCGGTTACAACGACCATCCGGCTCATTCCCGGGACCGAATTTTGCTCCAAAGACGAAGCGGTTGACATCGCAACCCCACAGAAAAACTATAACCAGCAGGATGAAGGCTTACAAGTAGCACCGGCACTCTGCGTCTTGCGCGGTAAGGTCACCGGCTCAATCGGCTTTCGCCGTTTCAGGGCGCCACGACTGGCAAGAACAGTTCAGGCTAACGGCTCGAACACCACGACCGGCTGATACGTGCGCGGCACAACCGCTTCAGCAATCGCGATCAGCTTGTCCTGCTGATTGAAGACGCGAAGCCGCGGAGGCCGCGGCTCGCCACCGTCAAGCTCCGATGTCGATCCCGGGGGCGGCTCGACGCGTCCCGGCTGAATTTGCGACACCAGTACGTTGAACTTCGTGCCGTGCCGCACCCGGCGCTCCACCACCGGCAACACGTTGGCCCTAGGAAAATTCGGCAGCAAGCTTTCCAGCTTGATCACGTAGTCGGCGAATTTGCCCGCACGCGCGCCTTCGGCCAATTCCTCAAGCTTGATCGCTTGCTCCAGCGAAAACTCTCCCACTGCCAAGCGCGTAATTTCCGCCAGATGCGCGCCGCATCCAAGCCGCTGGCCCATCTCATGCGCCAAGGAACGAATATACGTGCCCGAAGAGCATTCGATGACGAACCGCGCAATGTTGCCTTCGATCTCGGTGAGCTTGTACTCGAACAGTTCGACCTCGACTGCTTTCAGCTCGACGATTTGTTTTTTTCTGGCCAGCTCGTAGGCCGGCCGCCCGTGAATTTTCTTTGCCGAAAACGACGGCGGCATTTGTTCGAATCGTCCAATTCGCTCCGCGGCCAATTTTTCCAGGACCGTGCGATCAAGAGCCGGCGGTGCATCTGGTCCTTTTGCTTCACCGTCGGAATCGTAGGTGTCGGTCGAGAATCCAAAACGGAAACCCGCTGCGTAGCGTTTGCGGCGCCCGGAATAAAACTGCACCAGCCGCGTCGCGCGTCCTAGCAGCAACACGAGCACACCGGTCGCCAGGGGGTCCAGTGTTCCTAAGTGCCCAATCTGACGGAAGCCCGCCAGGTGGCGCACGGCATCGACGACGTCATGCGACGTCTTGCCTTTCGGTTTGTCAATCACCAGCGCGCCGTCAAACGGCGCAGGGCTCGGCTGTCGTGGCATGCGTCAAAATTCCTCGATGCTCTGTGGGTGAAACAAAAAAAGAATGCCGGGCGAAAACCCGGCGCTACACAAGTCGTGTAGCGGCGCCCTTTCCGGACGTCATCCTTGCACTACATTTTACGACTTACGGCGCTTCGGGCTTGTCCTTCTTCACTTCTTTCAATAGCTGTTCAATGCGCTCGACATGCTCCTGCGAAAGGTCCAGCGTGAAATGCAAGTCCGGCAACCGCCGAAGTTGCAACCGCTCTACGAGCTCGCCGCGAATGTAACCCGAAGCGTGATCCAGCGCCTTGATCGCGTCGGACTGTTCTTTGCTCGTGCCGCGGACATTGACGTAGACGCGCGCATGCTTCATATCCGGCTGCACGCGGACTTCGCTGACTACCACCGATCCCTCCAGCCTCGGATCTTTCAGCTCCCCGGCCAGCATGGCGTTAATTTCGTGCGCGATCTCCTCGCCCACGCGTTCATGACGGTGATTCGTGGTTGGACTCATTCGGGGTCCCCCGCCGCGCTCGATGCGCCGCACTTCCTAAACGATCTCGAATTTTTGTCCTATCAAAAACGAGCCGAGGATGCGATCGGCCTCGTCCAGAACCTTTTGCAGCAATTCCTGAACATACCGCTCTTCATTGGCCAGCGTTACAACGCCTACCACCGACCGTTGCCACAAATCGTGATGATCCAACTCCGCGACAGCCACGTTAAACTGCCTTCGCAGCTTATCCTTCAAGCTGCGAAGCACCTGCCTCTTGTCCTTCAGCGATTGCGCGTCCGGGATGTGCAACTCGAGGGTGAGCAAGCCGACCGGCATGAACGGCTCCAGGAACTGTGCTGGGGATTATCTGCGCGCCGCCGGCGCACCGGTTTGCGCAGCAGCTTCCGCGGCGCTGAGTTTGGTCACCTGGAAGCATTCCAGAATGTCGCCGACCTTGACGTCGTTGAAATTGGCGATGCCCACGCCGCACTCAAAGCCGGTGCGCACTTCGCTGGCATCGTCCTTGAAGCGCTTCAGCGAGCTGAGCTTCGAAGTATAGATCACCGCGCCCTCGCGCACGACGCGAACCTGCGAATCGCGCTTCAGTACCCCGTCGACGACGTAGCAGCCCGCAATCGTGCCGGAACCCTTGACGCGGAACGTGTTGCGTACTTCCGCGCGGCCCACATACGTCTCCTGGACCACCGGTTCGAGCAGGCCTTCCATAGCCTTCTTGATCTCGTCGGAAACTTCGTAGATGATGGTGTGCGGCCGAATCTCGACGTGCTCTTGCTGCGCGAGCTCCGCCGCTTTGCGGTCCGGCCGGATGCCGAAGGCAATGATGATCGCGCCGGAGGCCGATGCCAACAGCACGTCGTTCTCGGTTACCGCGCCCACGCCGGACCCGATGATCTTCAGCTTTACCTGGTCGTTCGAAAGTTTCGGCAGCATTTCGGTGAGTACTTCGACCGAGCCCTGCACGTCGCCCTTGATGACGATGCCCAGCTCCTTGACCTCGCCAGCCTTCAGCTGTTCGTGCAACTGATCGAGCGTGATGCGCCCGCCGCTGGAGCGTGCCATGGCCGCGTCGCGCTGCTTCGATTGCCGGAACTCCACGATATGGCGAGCTTTGGCTTCGTCGGTGACCTGGAAGTTGTCTCCGGCGTCCGGGATGCCCTGCAAACCAAGCACTTCCACCGGAGTGGAGGGCGGCGCGTCTTTGGTCGGGCGTCCACGGTCGTCGAACAGCGCGCGCACTTTTCCAAAGACGGATCCGCAGATAAAGAAATCGCCGAGTTGCAGCGTGCCGTTCTGAATCAGAATCGTCGCCACCGGCCCCCGGCCTTTGTCCACGCGCGATTCCAGCACGGTGCCCGTCGCCGGAGCATCTGGATTCGCTTTCAATTCGCGCAAATCCGCGACCAGCAGCAGCGTTTCAAGCAGCTTGGGGATTCCCGTCTTCTGCTTCGCCGAAACTTCCACAAACTCCGTATCGCCGCCCCATTCCGCGGGCAGCAAGTTCAAATCCGCAAGCTGGCGCTTCACGCGTTCCACCTGTGCCTCGGGTTTATCGATCTTATTGATCGCTACCACGATCGGCACATTCGCGGCTCTCGCGTGATCAATCGCTTCTTTGGTCTGCGGCATGACGCCGTCATCGGCGGCCACAACCAGCACCACGATATCGGTCACCTTCGCGCCGCGCGCCCGCATGCGCGTGAACGCCTCATGGCCCGGCGTATCCACAAACACCACGGCGCGATCGTTGACCATTACCTTGTACGCGCCGATGTGCTGCGTGATCCCGCCCGCTTCGCCCGCTGCAACATCGGCTTGGCGAATCGCGTCGAGCAAGCTGGTCTTGCCGTGATCGACGTGGCCCATCACCGTAACCACCGGCGGCCGCGGCTTCAGATTCTCCTTGGTCTCTTCCTTGGCAACCTCCAGCACCATCTCTTCTTCGAAAGAGACCACGCTGACCACGCCGTTAAACGCTTCCGCGATCGTAGTGGCCGTCGGCACGTCGAGCGCCTGGTTGATGCTGGCAAACACGCCGCGATCCATCAAAGTCTTCAAGAGTTCCTTGGCGCGCACATCCAGTTTTTCGGCCAGTTCGCGAATCGTAATGCCTTCCGTGATGGCCACATCACGCGGAGCACGCGGCTCCGGCGGTGCGATGACGGCAACGGCCCCGCCACGACCCGCGCCGGGACGCTGACGCGTCGGGTGTAGTTTGCGCTCGCCTTCGATTTCGCGCTTGTCCGCAGTTGGACGCTGGCGCTGCGGCGGCTTTCTGGTATAGAGCGGTTTGCCGGGTTCTGCCTTCGATGGGGCCTTGTCCGGCAATGGCGGCAGCATTCCGGGACGCCCCGGCATGCGCGGGCCCGGACGCGAACCTGTCGGTATCGGACCACGGCGTTGTTCAAAAGGTCTTGCAGGCTGGCCACCGGGTCCACCGGGCCCGCCGCCTGGACGCGGCGTGAACGGGCGCCCTTGACCACCCGATTGCAAAGGCCGCATCGGCTGGCCGGGGCGAGGTCCGCCCTGGCGCTGATGGCTTCCCGGAGTCGTGCCAGGTATGGGCCCGCGATTCCCGCCAGTGGGCATGGGTGGACGCGCTGGAGGAGGCGCCGGTCGGGCACCAGGAGCGGCCGCAACCGGCCTAGTGCCGGGAGCAGCGGCTGCGGGACGCGCAGCAGCAGATTGACCCGCGCTCGGTTGCCCAAGGCGTTGCGGTTGCAAAGGTCGTTGGCCAGGAGCCGGAGTGCCCGGCCTCGTCGTGGCACCCGCCGGTGGTGGTGTCGAAGGTCGCAGTGGCGCGCCGGCTTGCGGGCTCGGAGGCGCACCGGACCGCAGGGCAGGCGCAGGGGCCGCCCCCACGGGAGCCTCGGTAACAGGCGCTGGAGCCGGGGCTTTCGGGGTAATCACCGCAGGTGCCGCGGCCGCGGGCGTCGCAACAGGGGCTGCCGCAGGAGCCGGTGTTGGAGAAGGCGCGGCTGGCGCAGCGACGGGCGCCGGCAAAGCCACGGCCGCAGGTCTCGGTGCCGCTGGCGCAACAGGTGCCGGCGCCGTTGGAGCAACTGCAGCCGCTGGCGCAGCCACTGGCCTCATCCGCGCAGCTCTGGCCGCAGCATCCTTCGCGTCCTTATCCGCCTTAGTCTTCGCTTCCGCTGCTGCTTCTGCGTCGGCAACTCCCCGCAGGTGCGCGCGTACTTTCTCGGCGACGTCCACCGGGATCGAGCTCGAGTGCGTCTTCTTTTCGGTGACGCCGTAGCCCGCCAGAAGGTCGATAATCGCTTTCGCTTTGACCTCGAGCTCGCGGGCCAACTCGTTAATTCGTACTTGGTTTGGGTCAGTCGTCATGCGTTCCTAAGATTTCGCCTCTTCTTCCGGGTGCTTTCCTTCGCCTTGTTCCGAAGCTTCCGCAGCCCCAGTGCCATCGGCGTTCTCGTTCGCCGCGGGAGATTCCGCTTCTGCTGCCGCTTCGTCGTGCGTTTCAGGAGCCGCTTCGGCGGGTTCCCCAGGTGTCTCGGTTTCTGTGTTCTCCACCGCGGCGTCCTCAGCGGAAGCCTCCGCTGGTTCGCCGGAGGCAGTTTCCGCTGAAGCCTCGGCGCCTTCGCCGGTAGTCGCGGCCTCGCCACCGCCTTCGTAGAAGCGGTTTACGGCCTGATAGATCTTGTCCACCATCTTCTCGCCGATGCCCGGAATTTCCATCAACTGTTCCGGCGTCATCCCTGCGAGTTTCTCGACGTTGGTAATGCCCGCCGCTTCGATCTTTTCGATCGTTTTCGCCCCAACACCAGCCAGCGCGGTCAGCGGAGTGGTCGGTGCAGTCAGAGCCGTCATCTGCTCTTCGATCTCGCGGCGCTTCTCTTCCTCGCTCTTGATGTCGATGTCCCAGCCGATCAACTTGCTTGCGAGGCGAACATTTTGTCCCTTTTTGCCGATCGCCAGCGAAAGCTGCGAGTCTTCGACAATCACTTCCAGCTTGCGATTCTCCGGGTCGGTAATCTGTACACGCGTGACCTTCGCCGGGCTCAACGCCTTCTGCGCAAACGCCACTGTCTCTTCGCTGTACGGAATGATGTCAATCTTCTCGCCGCGCAATTCGCGAATGATCGATTGCACGCGCATGCCCTTCATGCCCACACAAGCGCCCACCGGATCGACATCCTTGTCCCGGCTTGCAACGGCAACTTTCGTGCGTTCGCCGGCCTCGCGCGCTGCGTGACGAATCTGCACTGTGCCATCGTAAATTTCCGGTACTTCCATTTCGAACAAGCGCTGCACCAAACTCGCATCCGCGCGCGACACGATCACCTGTGGACCCTTCGCGGCGCGATCCACCATCTTGATGACTACGCGCAAACGCTCGCCAATGTTGTAGGTTTCCAGTTTCGACTGCTCGCGCTTCGGCAACCGCGCTTCTGTCCGCCCCATATCCACGATCAGGTCCGGACCCTCGGCGCGCTTCACGATCACCGTGACGAGCTCACCGACACGCCCGTGATACTCGTTGAAAATCGTATCGCGCTCGGCTTCGCGCACCTTCTGCAGAATCACCTGTTTCGCGGTCTGCGCGGCAATCCGGCCGAGCACGTCGGTTGGCTTGGCTGCCACAATCTCGGTGCCAACTTCCGCCTCTGGATTCTTCTTTTTCGCTTCCGCCAGGCTCACTTCCTTTTTCGGGTCGGTCACTTCTTCCACGACCACATGCACCGAAAACACATCCACCTGCCCGGTTTCCTGGTTGAACTTCGCGCGCAGGTCCTCTTCTGTCTTGTAATATTTCCGCGCGGCCACCACCATGGCATCTTCGATCGCAGACACCACGATCTCCGGCTCGATGTGCTTCTCGCGGCTCAACATCTCAATTTGCTGATAGAGCAGATTCGCCATTTCCGTTGGTTCCTAAAATGCCCCTATAAATTGCGTTCTCGACAACTTCTCATCTCGCCATGTGCGCCCGGACCATCGGAGCGCCCTTCTGATTTCCAACCTCTAGCTCTTATTCGGTTACCACTCCACCACCAAATTCGCCTTCCGGATCGCCTCCAGCGGCACCTCAACAACCCGCGCGCTCTTCCCCTCCAACCCCAAGCGGACTTTCCCCTCCGCAATCCCCGCCAGCCGCCCCTCGAAAAAGCTCTGCTCACCAATCGGCTCGCTGGTCGTAATCTTCGCCAGCTTTCCCGCAAACCGCTCGAAGTCCGCAGGCTTCCTTAGCGCCCGGTCCAACCCCGGAGAACTAACCTCCAGCACATACCCGGGTCCCTCGATCAACCCTTCCACATCCAGAATTACGCTCAACTGCTGACTGACCCGCTCGCAGTCCGAGTGACTAATGCCGCCGTAAGGGTCGCTCACGGCCTCATCTGGACCACTGGCAATTTCCGCCCCGCTCGTCGAGCCTGTCGAAGCAGGGACGCGGTCGATATATACCCGCAAGAACCTCTGCTTTCCGATCTTCCATTCGACGTCGAAGACTTCCAGCCCCTCCGAACGGGCCACCCGCTCGGCGGCGCCCCGGATTTTCTCCAGATTCACGCGAAGACTCCCCGGCCAGTGCCGGTATCAAGAGCACTGCAACCGGCCAACAAAAAAGTGGGCTCGCGCCCACTCATCGTGCGACCCGCTTCAGAGCGAAGCAGCAGTATATTCCCGGAGCACGGTAAAAGCAAGATACGGGGGTGGCGCATCTCCTCCCGACAATCCTCGCGTCCCCCGAGGCTCTCCTCCTCGTAGTCCGCGCCCGCCGCTACGGCTGCTCCGACCGCGGTCCCGAAAACGATTGGAAAGGCGCGTTTACGCTCCTCCACAGCCGGTATCCCCAAAAGCGATCGGACCAAAAAGACTCCCTACTGGTTCCTATGAACACCGTGACACCGTCGGCTAGATTCGATTTGCTTAATCCATATCCGGGGTGGGATGCACTTTATGTCTATTGACCGCGATGGTCACCGAAAGCTATTGTTTCCAGCCTAAGGATTTCGATACTGCCTGCCTTTCCAGGAATTCAAATGGCCAATAGGCCACGCCAGTCTCGCATCACTCGAACCGCCGTGTCCGTGTTCGTGCTGGCCGGTCTGGTTTGCGGTCCGGCACCAGCCCGAAGAGCGCCTCAAGGTGGTGGACAAAACGGCGGCCTGCCACCCGATATGCTCGTCACGGTCATCGTCAGCGTCCGCGAGCTGGGCGGCGCACCCGTTCAAGGCAGCGCTTTCGTCAAGCTTTCCTCTGACTTTAGCGGCATCCACTTGACGGCTCCCACCCGGGACGCCGGAGCTGCCACCTTTCCCGCCGTCCGCGCCGGCGACTACCAGATTGAGGTTAGTTCCTCAGGCTATAAGACCACCACCGAACAAGCCTCCATCATGCCGAGTTTCTCCTCATACAACGTCTACGTCTATATCTCACCCGAGTCTGCGCCGGGACCAGCGAACGTAACTCCGACCAAGACAACCATCACCCCACGCGTGCAATCCGAAATCGACAAGGGCCTCGACAAAATGCGGCATCAGCAGTTCGACGCCGCGCGTGCTCACCTCGACAAGGCCGCGAAAATGGCTCCGGGAAATCCCGACGTGCAATATCTGTCGGGCATGCTTGAGTATTACCAGCAACACTACGATCTGGCACGCACCAAACTGGAAGCGGTCGTCGCCATCAACCCGACGCACGAACGGGCCCTGCTGACCCTGGGCGAGATCGAGCTTCGCAGCGGCCAGGCATCGCAGGCCACGCAGACGCTGGAGAAGGCGTACGCCGTCAACGGCGCGGATTGGCGTACGCATTACCTTCTTGCCTTTGCGTACGCCGAGCAAAAGGAATTCGAGAAAGCGCGAACGCACGCACAGCGCGCCGCGGAGTTGGGCAAAGAACGCGGCGTTCCAGCACGCATCTTGCTCGGCCGCATCCTCGCTTCCGAGAATAAAATTCCCGAGGCGAGACAAGCGTTTGCCGGCGTGCTTCGAGACTTCCCGCTCGACCCTGCGGCCCCCGATGCCAAGGCCGCTCTTGCTGCGCTCGACAAGGCGGTGCTGGTGGCGGCCGCGACTCCTGTTGGAGGCAACCTGCAGCCCGCGGCATCGACTCCCGCGGCCGATACCATACCGCCGCCGATCCCCGCGCCTCCGGCGGTGATTCGGCCTTGGGCCCCGCCCGATGTGGACGCCAAGGAATATGCTTTGGCGACCGACGTGGCCTGCTCCACCGACCAATTGGTCCAGAGAACGCAAGCGCGCACCATGAAGCAAATGGCCAATTTCGAAAAATTCATGGCCACCGAACACATTGAACATCAGGACGTCGACACCAACGGAAATCCTGGACCAGTGAAATCCAAGGACTTTACCTACCTGGTTTTCATCCGAAAGACCGGGCACAATTCCTTCTTCCTCGACGAGGAAAGGGACGGAGGCGAGAACCTCGCGCAGTTTCCAACATCCCTGGCTTCGCGTGGCTTGGTGGGGCTTGGGGTTTTTCTGTTCGATCCAGACTATCAGAACGGCCTTACGTACAAATGCGAAGGACTGGGCGAATGGCGCGGACAAGCCGCGTGGGAAATTCGATTCGAGGAGCGCAGGGAAGTCGAGTCACGCTTGATGACATGGAAAAACAACCGCGGCACTTTCCCCGTTGCTTTGAAGGGCCGCGTGTGGGTCGCCGCGAACAGCTACGATCTACTGCACATTGAGACGGACTTGCGCGAACCGATCCCGCAACTGGAATTGGACCGCGACCACTTGATCATCGACTATGGTCCCGTGAAATTCGACCACGGCAAAACTTCGCTGTGGCTGCCCTGGTATGCCGAGCTGTACATGCAAGTGCACGGCAAGCGCTACCATCACCGCCACACCCTCACCAACTATGCCCTGTTTTCGGTGGACACCAATCATCAAATCGATGCACCGAAGGACGCAACGAACCAGAATTGAGCGGTCCGCGAAAACGGGGAACGTCATCTCCGGCAGCCCCGAACAAGGCCAACCATTCAAAAAGGACCCGAGCCAGGATTCAGAAATAAAGGAGAGAACCAGCAAAATGAAAAAACGCCCCGGAATTGCTTCCGAGGCGTTCATCGTTACGCCGCTCGTTCCGAGCTCGTCGAGTTTTCTTGCCGTTGCGTTGCGCCCGCTATCGCTGCGGCGGTTTTTGCGCCGGTGGCGTTGCAGGCTTGGCAGCGGGCTTAGCCGGAGTCGCGTTACCAGTCTTGACGGGATACGCGCCATCGAACAACCGGATGATGTCCTGCGTGACGTCGATGTTGGTGGAAGCAAATAGAATCGGCGTGTTCTGCGCCGACGAATCGAGAATCACTACGTATCCGTTCTCTCGTGCGTAGCGGTCCAGCACGTCCACCATCTTCCGGCCGATGCGATCGAACACTTCACCCTGCGCGGCGTTCACATCTTCCTGGTATTCGTCCTGCTTGCGCTGGAGCTGCCGCGCCATGACTTCGCCCTGGCGCTGCAACCGCGCGGATTCTTCATCGCTAATTTTCCCTCTACCGGCCTCGAGGCGCTGGCGCAGGTCGTTGATCTGCTTGTTCAAGCCCTCGAGTTCATTCTGGCGAGCGGAAAATTGCGATTGCAGTTCGGCGCCGGCTTGCTTGCCCTCCGCGGTGCTGGCGATCGCCTGCCGAATATTGATGACGCCGGTCTTTCCGGTAACCGCGGCGCCGGCTGCGGCAGTACCCTGTGCGCGAACGGCGACGGTTGAGAAAAGGCACGCAGCGGCGAAGGCGGCTGCCCGAAGCAAGATGCCGCGTGACCGCGAAGCGGTGAAAATTCTCGAATTCACTGTGTTTCTCCTTGTCAACAAATTGACGCTAAATAGGCGTTAACGAATGACGATTGGCTTGAACCGCTTCCTAGCGGGTCATACGAGCATTACACAAACTTCGGAGTATAGCCGAGCCGCTCGGCCCCCTGCAATCAGAAAGCGCGGTAGAACCAATCGCTGACCTGACCTGCCTGGTCCACTAAGATGGCCCTCGGCGGCGGCGAGTTGGCTGGCGCACAATCGCGCCGATTCGCGTGCGCTTCCGCGCTCACGCCCGCTTGCCGCACCTGCTAATTGGGCAGTGGCACGATGAGCAGGCGATTATTGGCCTGATCGGTGACCACCGCCATATTGGTCAGCGGATGAATCGCCGCCGCGAACTGAGTCGAACCGCCGACGCTCATGGTCGCTTGGGTCTTCAGCGACTGCGTGTCCAGTACCGAAATCGTGTTGCTGAGCGAATTGACCGTCAGCAACGTCCCGGTGTTGGGGTTCACGGCCAGGGACGTAGGGTTGATGCCGACGTTCACCGGCGTAGCGGTGCCGGTGTCCGGGTCGAATACGTAAATGACATTGCCCTGACTGCCGGTTGCGTAGAACACGCCTGGAGATATGCCGGGACCCGACGCTGAGGTCGAAGTGGTCGAAGTGGTTGTCGTTGGTTGTCCGGCGGGATCAAAGACGATGCCGGTGGGAGTGGCGGTCGTGGAAGCAGCGGTGACGGTCGTACATGTCACCGGCGTGTTGGTGCTGATGTCCACGGTGTCAAGAGCGCCGGTCCCGGTGCCCGTACCCAACTCCAGAGCGGTAATGACCGCGACGCCGACCCCAGTAGCCGTTGTACTGGCGCAAGCGGCGCGATTGGGATCAATCGCAATCGCAATGGGCTGCTGGTCGATGCCGAGGGTATTCACGGTTGGAGTAGTGGTCGACGAAGTAATCGAAGTGAGGTCGATGGCACTGATGCTGTTCGAGCCAGTGTTCGCGACAATGGCCAAGCCGGAGTATTGATCGATGGCGACGCCACTAGGGTTCGTGCCAGTGCCAGGGCTGGACACCAAGGTTGCGGTGTCCAAATTGACGATAGAAGCCGTGCCAGAGCCGTTGTTGGCTACGACGGCGTAGCCAAGTCGCGGGATGACATCAATTCCCTCCGGTGAACTCCCAACGGAAATGGTGCTCTTGAGAGGCGCGCTGGCGCCCGGCGTCAAATCCACCAGAGAGATGCTGCCGCAGCCATAGTTACTCACCGCTGCAATATTGCGAGTCGTGTCGATGGCCACGGCGCCGGGTTGCGGCGTAGAGCCGGCGGCGCAAGCGGGAGTGAGATCAACGGCCTGAATGACCGAGAAATCCGTAGCGTTGGACCCGACGCCGCCGACCACAACGTCCAAAGCGTAGTGCCGGGGAACGGTGAGGAACGACGTGGGTATGGTGGCCGTAATTTCGGAATTGTTTACCACCGTCACGCTGGTCAGCGGAGTTCCATCCAGACGGACCTGCGCCCCAGAACCGGACTGGAAACCTGTGCCGGTAATCGTGATGCTGGCCGCGCCGCCAGCGAGGGGAGTGGAGTTGGTGGTGAGGACAGCCTGGGGAAGAATCGAGTTGGGGATGCCCGCCGATGTCACCATCACCGATTCAATGTGCACCGGCTTGATGGCATTGGGGCTGGCGGCGTTGCCTAGAAAAAGGACGCTGATGTTGTTGCTTCCGGAATTGACGGCGAGAGCGACGTTATTGGCGGCATCGACGGCCAGAGCGCCTGGTATCGGCAGAGGCGTAGGCTGGGAAGAACCATTGGGAACGTTGACGCTGCCATTGCCGTTGGTAGTAACTCCCGAAGGAGCCGTGGGAACGATGGCAATGCGCTGAAGGCGCGAGGGATCGATGAGAGAAATCTCGTTCCGTGTGGGATTAAACAGGACGGCGGTATTGGTATACGGTTGAAACGCAACGTTGGTGTCGCCTATCTCACCTTCCGCCCCGGTGTTGGTCGAGCCGAGGACGGCTCCTTGGATCAGCGAAAGCGAAGAAACGGTCTGATCGAGAGTATCGATGAAATCGACTTGCGCGGCGGTGGCATTGGGATCGGCAATCATCGCGGCGCGGGTGATGGGGTTGATCGCTACGCCTTGCTCGGTCTGCGAAATGCTGTACGTCAGGTACGCAATGCCATAGCTAGCCTCGCCGACAGGAGAGGCGACCGTTCCGCCGGTCACCGTGTCGTTGATCGCTGTTTGCGAATATTCGAAGTCGTTGGCGTCGATGACGGTAATGCCGGAAAAGGTTCCGTTGAAATTCGAATTTGCGGTGGAAACACCGCTGATCAGTACCGTCCCTGGATTGGCGGGACTGATGTTGTGAGGTGCAACCGTGGAGATGGTGACGATGTTGGCGGCGCGTGTAGCGCTGGCAATGCCGATGGACGCGGATTTATGGGTCAGATCGACCACGGAAAGGTTGCCCGCTCCGCCCGGCGTGACGTACGCGAGATGGACGCGCGGCTCGAGCGCCACTTGGGGATACTGGCCGGTGTTCAAGGTGACCGAGGAAGTCACACACGGCGGGGCCTGCCCGGCCAACAAGCATTCCGAAGTATTCGCTTTGTTTGCCGGGTTGATGTCGGCGATGAACCCGATGTTGGTGTTGGCATATGCGATGACCGCCGTGTGGCTAAACGGATCAATGCCGATCGAATAGGGAAATGGAGGGGGCGTCGGCGGTGTGGTCGGTGCACTGGTGGGAATCAGTGCGGAAAGACTGATGGTCCCCAGGGGCGTTGTCGAGGGGGTCTGGCCGGGCGCCGGGATGGAAAGCACCTCGACCGTTCGATCGACGTAATTGACCACCGCGGCGAGGTGCAGCATGTCGTCAACCGCGACGCCGGTTGGGACGTTGCCGACCGGAACGCGGCCGCTGATGAGTGTCGGATTGCCGTTGTTTAAATTAATGTATTCGACGCTGTTGGTGCCGGCCTCGGCGACCACGGCAACTTCCAGGACATCGTCGATCGCGATGGCGCTTGGCGTAGCGGTCGCGCCACCGGAGCCAGAGGCCAAAGAGATCAGGTTGCTTACACCGGCAGGAGTGTTGACGCCGCCAGGACCGTAGTCCGGGAACACCGCGACGTTGGTAACCGCCGTGGTGGGCGAAGCACTGTTGTTGGTGACGCTAATGGGATACAACCCCGGAGTGGGCAGGGCCGGCATGGTCAGCGAAAGCTGGCGCGAAGTAGGTTCCGCTATATTGATGTGATTGCCGCCGAATAACACCGAAACCAGCGGAGCATTTGGCGAGCCGAAATAGCCGCCGTCAATAGTGAGCGCGCCTCCCGACGGAGCGGCCGAAGCGGTTTGCGGCAGACTATTTGGCTGGCTCGAGACAACCACGGGACGCTGTGCCGCGACCGTGATGTTGAAAGGTCCTCCGCTGGAATTCGGTGAACAGGTCGACTGACCGATCGGCGGATTGCAAATGCCGATCACATGAGTCCCGGCAGTGGCCAATTGCGCCGGCAACAAGCGGGCTCGGGCTCCGGTGGGCGTGGAGCCCGCAACGGGCGGCGAGACGACCAGAACCTGCGAGCTGGGCAGGGCAGTGCCGTCGTAGAAGATACTGGTCAAGGAATTGACGTTGGTAGCCGCCAGGTAAATGTCTTGCAGCACGCCGCCTAGCGGGGCGACCGATGGCGAGATGCCGGTGAAGGAAATCACTCCGGTGGGAACCACAGTAACGGTGGAGAAGCCGATCCTGGTGGCGTCCACGACCGAGACCGCGATCACGGAGAGGCTTTGCGGAGTCGTGGTCGTGATGCTGCTTGGAGTGTTGGCCGTGGGTACAGCGGTGGGAGCAGTGTACAGACCGTTCGTGCTGATGGAGCCGCAGGTGGGGCTGCAGGTGGTGAGTTCCGCCAGCGTGGTGGTCGAGAGAGGCTCCTGAGTTAGTTGCCAAGTGACATCGTTGGGTGTGGTGTCGTTGGTCAAGCTGGCCGTGAACTGAAAGCTTTGGCTGGTGGGAACGGCAGCGTTGGCCGGATTAATGGTCACCGTGATACCAGAATCCAGGGTGACGACGCAGGTGTCGGTCTTTTTGGTATCGGCTTGCGCGGTGGCGGTGATGGTGACCGTGGGTGGAGAGACGATCGTGGTCGAAGTCGGCGCCGGGGTGGTGATCTTGGTAGGCGCGGTGTAGGTGACGGTGGTGTCTTGAATGTTGGTCAGCACGCCTGTGGCAGCGGTGCATGGGGCGGCCGAGCTGGTGGTCGAGCTTGTGGTGCCATTGGAGGCGGTCGTGGTGGTGGTGGTGGTAAAGGTGCACGTCCAGTTCACGTTGAGATTGGTGGCGCCCGCGACCGTCGCCGTGAGATTGAGCACTTGAGTCGTCACCAGGGTCGCACTCTCCTGACTCATGGTGACCGTGACGGTATTGGCGCCACTGCTGCCGCAGCCTTCCAGCCAAACCGATGCCAACGCGGCAAACACGGCAATGCAGCTCGCCATCTTTCGCAACTTCATGAAGCCTGCCTCCTACGCGTGAACCGCTTCGCGGTCACCAGATACGACGCGACGCATTCTGACCGTACCCATCAGGCCGGTCAGTGCCGCGTTCCGTTAAACTTTTACGAACTTTGGGACCCACAGCCCGCCGGGCGGCGAAACCCAGCAACCCCAGCCGCTAGAAAGTCTTGCCCACCGTGAAACGGAACGTGGTCTTGGGCTCGAAATAGTTCAGCCGCCCCGGATTCACGATGAACTCTTGCAACAGCGGCAGCACCTGCGTGTTGTAAACCTCGGTCGGCAGTGAGCTTTTCAAAAGAGCGAGATCGGCCGGATTAATGTAGTCCGCGGGCGAAATGATCTCGGAATGCAGCCTGTTGACGTTGTACGCGTAATAGATGCGGAAAGGCGCCTGAACTATGGGAAGCTGCACGCCAAACTCAATGCCGGTGGAACCTCGCACGCGGAAATTCGTTCCGGGAGCAATCCCCAGCTGCCCGCTCACGTTGGACCCCGGGAATTGCTGTTCGAGACTGGTCAGTCCGGACGGGTTCAGCTTGAGGGCGCTTTGTTTCACGATGCCGTCTGTGCCGCCATCTAGGAAGAGCGAAGCGGTAACCGGGCCTACGATGGGAATGCGGTATTCAATGTTTCCAGAAGTCTGGGTATCCCCGCCCGGCAAAGTGGCGGTGTAGGTGAGGATAGGAACGGTGAACGAACGCTGGAGCGGGCTGCCGCTGCCGGATAGCGTGGTGGGATCGGTGAACGTGAACGTTTGAGCGGTAGCCGTGGGGATGAACGTGACCGGCGAGATGGAACGGATGTCATACCCGCGAAGATCGTTTTCTCCGCCCATATAGAACCGGCTGAACGGTGGGACTTCTCCGCCGCCGTAGCCAGTGGTGTAGGCCGAAGTGAAGTGGAAGCCCAGGACATTGCGTTTCTTGAAGACCGGACGAAACTGCGTGTAGGAGAACACGTTGGTGATGGATTTGACGTTGCCGCCCAGCGGTCCACCGGAGAATGCGAACGAATAGAAGTAGCTGCGGCCCTTCCTGGGATTTTGCGGATTGTCGATCGTGTTGTGCTGGACCGAAGGAGTGATGGTGCTGGAGAGAATGCCATCGAGCGCGCTCGGGCCCGCCACGCTGCGGAACTGGAGTTGCTCGAACAAAAGTGTGGACGCGGCGTTAAACGATTCAATGTTGGTGCGCGTCAGCCCGTAGGTGAGGGCGAACCTGGTAAAGGAGAGACGCTTGACCGGGTAGCTGGCAAACGCCGTAAAGCCGGTGGAATTTTGCGTGTAGTTCTGGACGAATTGCGGGTTGATGCTGACCGATTGGCCAAGAGCGATCGCTTCCTGCTTGGCTTGATCAAAATTATAACGGCTGTCGAAAATGGTGAAACCGGAAGAAATCGGGCGATCGAACAGGTACGGCTCGGTAAATCCAAACATGAAGCTGCGCTGGAGATCGCCGAATTGCGCTGAGAAGGTCAACGTTTCGCCGAGACCCAGGAAATTGTTGGTCTGATAGGTCAGTCCGATGAACGTTCCGGCCAACCCGCTGACGCCGCCCTGCAGACCGATAGACTGCTTGCCCTTTTCTTTCAGCTTTAAGTTGAGATCTACCGTGCCGTCCTTGGTGTTGCGCTTGATTTCGACAGCCTTATCTTCCTCGATGCGCTCAAAGTAGTTGAGTTGGTTCAGGCGAAGGATGCTGATTTCCCAGGCGCGCTTGTTGAACAGCTGGCCTTCATCAAGAAGCAGTTCGCGGCGGATGACTTTGTCGCGGGTGGTGGTGTTGCCGGTAAAGTCGATGCGGCGCACGTAGTACTGCTTTTCTTCGGTGAAGCGCAGGGTGACGTCGATGCGTTTGGCGGCATCGTCGATATCGAACTGCGGCTCGGCGGTGAAATCGATGAAACCGTATTGGCCGTAGGCTTTCCCGTAATCCTCGATGGCTTTGCGGATCTTGGCGGCGGAAAAGATGTCACCCTGTTTTAAGGGGAACACGGTCTTGAGCGCTTCCACCTTGAGCGAGAGAGCTTTGTCCGGGTCGGCGCTGACGATCTTGATCGTGCCCATCTTGTAGCGTTCATTTTCCTCGATCGGGATGGTGATGTTGACGGCTTTGCCTTTGGTGCGACCGGTCAAAGGTACGCCCAGGCGGTAGCCTTGGGTGTCGATACTTTCGAGGATGGGCTCGCCGACCGAGACCTTGAAGTAGCCGTTGTCCTGATACAGTCCACGGATGCCGACTTCTAGGTCTTCGTTCAATTTTGCTTGGTCATACGTCTTGCTGAGGACGTTGATTTCCGTGATGTACAGCGGAATCGAGTAGGGCCGGTCATTGTGCATGGCGCGAATCAGCTTGCGATCGCTGAAGGCGTGATTGCCGGTGAACTTGATGCGGCCGACCTTGACCTTGGGGCCTTCCTCAATCTTGAAAACCAGGATGACGGCGTTGCTCGAGGCGATCCGTTCATACTGCGGCGTGACCTTCGCGAACTGCCGGCCGTGTTCGCCAAGCAGGTCTTTTAGAACGACTTCGGCCTTCTTGATGCGCGTGGGGTCAAACTGGCTCTCCACCGTGAGCCCCACTTTCTTTTCTTTGAAGCGATCGAGGATGTCGGATTCTGAAATCGAATGGATGCCGTCATAGCGGATGCGCCGGATGACCGGGCGCTCCCTCACGTCGAAGATAATGTTCTTGTGATTGGGCCCGTCGGGAGAATCTTCGACCCGTAGTTTGACGTCTTCGAAGAATTGCGTGTTCCACAGAGCTTGAAAATCGCGTCGCAGGGTCTCTTCGTTATAGGGATCACCTTCGCGGCTGAAGATGCGGGCCTTTAAGGTGTCGCTGCGAATTCGGCGGTTGCCCAGGAAGATAATGCGATCGACAACGGCGGCGGGGGGCTGCTGGTCAGGATTCGCCTGCGGCTGGTCTGGCGATTGGTCCTCCAGAAGGAAGGGGGTAACTTTCGCCGGCCCCGGGGAATCCAATCCGTTGCCTGGCTGCGCATGAGCAGAGTCGTCCGAGGCGACGTTATCCGACGCGCCGGCGGGCTGCACAGACGCGAGAAATAGCACGACACCCGCGATCCACAGGAACCGAACGCGCAGAAGTCCAAACGGCGAACAAACCCTTATTTGAGCGGCCAATGACGTGGTCAAGGCCGCGCCCCCAAACCCAAGTTGTTCTTCTCCCGCCGTACCCGGTGTGGGCCGGCCGTGATGTTGGCCCCGACGAGGTCAGGGCCGCCATGCGTTGTGTCTGATTCGCTAGTGGACGACCGGGGTTGCCTCACCTACGGGTCGGAACGCAAGGCCTTCCCCGGCGACATAGATCTGAAGAGTCGCGGGCCTTGTGATCCCACCCTGAATGAGCGCTTCCGAGAGCGGGTCTTCCACATACTTCTGTAAAGCGCGCCGCAATGGCCGCGCCCCGTAGTTGCGATCCGCGCACGTTTTTTCGAGGATCCACTGGCGTGCTTCGGGCGAGACCACGATCTGCACTTGACGGTGGATCAGCGTATCGTTGAGTTGTCCCACGAGCAAGTCGATAATGCGGAGCAGGTCGTCGTCACCGAGCGGATTGAAGATGATGACCTCGTCCAGCCGGTTCAAAAACTCCGGATTGAATGCCCGCTTCACTTCCCCCATCACCATTTCTTCCATGCTCTTCATGCCGGCTTCGTCGGTGCCGGATTGGAAGCCCATCGAAGTGCGCTTTTGCAGATGCCGCGCGCCGAGATTGGAAGTCATGATGATGATGGTGTTGCGGAAATCGACGGTGTTGCCGAGGCCGTCGGTCAGCTGACCGTCTTCGAAAACTTGCAACAGGATGTTGAAGACGTCGGGATGTGCCTTCTCGATCTCGTCGAGCAGAATGACCGAGTAAGGCGTGCGGCGCACGCGCTCGGTCAGCTGGCCGCCTTCTTCGTAGCCGACATAGCCTGGAGGCGCGCCGATCAGCTTCGAGACCGAGTGCTTCTCCATGAATTCGGACATATCGAAGCGCACCAGTGATTTTTCCGAGCCGAACAGGAATTCGGCCAGACGCCGGGCGACTTCGGTCTTGCCTACACCAGTGGGGCCGAGGAAGAAAAAGCAGCCCACGGGACGCAGCGGCGACTTGAGGCCGGCGCGGCTCCGGCGAATCGCGCGGGCAAGCGCGGTAATGGCCTTATCCTGGCTGATGACGCGCTTGTGCAGTTCCGGTTCGATGCGCAGCAGTTTCTGCTGTTCGTCTTCCTTGATGGAGGTGACGCCGATGCCGGTCCAGCGGGAGACCACTTCTTCGATGTCTTCGCGGGTGACGATGCCGGTCGAGGCGTCGTCGAGCTTGTAACGCTCACGAAGCGTGCGGAGGTTTTCTTTTTCCTTGCGCTCTTCTTCGGAATAGAAACGCGCCTTTTCGAATTCATGGGCGGCGATGGCGCTTTCCATGCGGTGGGTGATGAACTTGACGCGCTTCTGGACTTCGCCGACTTCTTCCGGGACGCTAGCCTGGCGCAGCTTTACGCGCGCGCCGGCTTCGTCGATCAGGTCGATAGCCTTGTCCGGAAGGAAGCGGTCGGGAATATAGCGATTCGAAAGGTAGACCGAATAGCGCAGCGCTTCGTCGGTGTAGCTGACGGCGTGGAATTTCTCGTAGCGTTCGCGCACGCCACTGATGACCTGGATGGCTTCTTCTTCGTTCGGTGCGGGCACCTTTACGGATTGGAAGCGGCGCTCGAGGGAGCGGTCCTTTTCTACGGACTTGCGATATTCGCCCGGCGTGGTGGCGCCGATGCACTGGATTTCGCCGCGGGATAGCGCAGGTTTCAGGATGTTCGCCGCGTCGAGGGAGCCTTCGGCAGAACCGGCACCAACCAACGTGTGCAGTTCGTCAATGAACACGATGGAGTTTTGGCTCTCCATCAGCTCTTTCATGATGGTCTTGAGGCGCTCTTCGAATTGGCCGCGATATTTCGTGCCGGCGACGATCAGCGAGAGGTCGAGAGACAAGATGCGCTTGTCGGCAAGGAACGGCGGAACGTCGCCGTCGGAGATGCGCTGCGCGAGGCCTTCGACGATGGCGGTCTTGCCTACACCTGGTTCGCCGATCAGTACGGGGTTGTTCTTGGTCCGGCGGCAGAGAATCTGGATGACGCGTTCGACTTCACCTTCGCGTCCAACCAGCGGATCGAGCGAGCCTTCAGAAGCGGCTTGCGTCAGGTCCCGGCTGAATTCGGCGAGCAGCGAGGTCTCTTTCGGACGAGCAGCGGCGGTCTTTTCTCCGGACGTGCGCGCCAGTTCTTCGCGCAGCGTAGAAAGGCGCAAGCCGCGCTCCATCAGAATCTCAGCGCCGAAGCATTTCTCTTCGCGCAGGATTCCGAGCAGCAGATGCTCGGTGCCCACGTGCTTTACGCCGAGTCGCTCCGCTTCTTCGCCCGCCATATTAAGGATGCGCTTGCACTCCGCGCTGAGCGGCACTTCGACGGAGGTCGAAATGCGCTCACGGATGGTGATGCGAGCCTCGATCTCTTTGCGAATCGATTCAATCGAGCCCTGCTGCCGCAGGAAGCGATTGGCCAGCGCTTTGTCCTCGCGCATCAAGCCGAGCAACAGATGCTCGGTCTCGATGTACGGGCTGCCGTATTGGCTGGCTTCGTATCTAGCAAAGAAAATAACGCGTCGCGCTTTTTCTGTATACCGTTCGAACACGATTAGCTCGCTTCTCCCCCTAGGGCCCCGCTCGCAGAGGCCGAAGCCTTGCGAGTACGCAGAACGCCGTGTTCCAAGTCCAGAATTCGGTCACATCGCGCGGCGAGCGCCAGATTGTGCGTCGCGATCAGCGACGTCAACTGGTACGTGCGATGCAACCGCTCTAATAACTCAAACACGGCCCAAGCATTCTGCTCGTCCAAATCTCCGGTAGGTTCATCTGCCAGCAGCACGGCCGGCTCGGTGACGAGCGCCCGAGCAATCGCCACGCGCTGCTGTTCCCCTCCGGAAAGCTCCCCTGCGCGGTGATCGGCCCGATTTGCAAGTCCGACCTCCGCGAGCCACTTCCGCGCCGTTGCCAGCGTGGAGGTGAAATTCTCGCCGCGCAACATGAGCGGCATAGCTACATTTTCGACAGCGGTAAAGTCCGGCAACAACTGATGCCGCTGCCACAAAAATCCCACGGAGCGATTTCGAAACTCCGCTACCGCGGCCTCTTGATTCGTTTCAATGGCTTTCGTGCCGAAGTATACTGTACCGCTCGTTGGCGTGTCTAGCGCAGCGAGCAAGTGCAGCAAAGTGCTTTTGCCCGCTCCCGATGGCGCAACGATCGCGACCATCTCTCCGCGCCGCAAACGCAGATTCGCGTCCGTTAAAATCGCCAGAGTTCGCTCACCCGAACCGTAAGACTTCTGCAAACTTCGAGCTTCCAGAACCACAGCGGCATCCGGCGCCCACGCCGAAGCGCTTAACCTTGTTTGCTCCGGGTTGGGTTCGCTTTGCGTCATTCTCGCTCGGATATTTCCGCCTGGTCGACCTGCCTCACTAGCACTGTTAGATGCATTAAGTGCAATTGAAGTGCCGTGACCGGGGTCCCCCCTCGGTTGGGCTCCCGAGCCCAGGTTGTTCCCATTGTTTGCAGTTCCTTGCCTGCGCCCCATGGGCTTGGTTGTGGTTCAATTTGGGACGCCACTAACACCCTTAATATCTGCGATTTACGGCAGGAAAACCGCTGAATTGGGGGCCAGAGGTGTCCCCCTTCCGACCTACCTGCTCCTCAGCCCACAAGGTAAAGCACCCAGCGCTCCAAAGCGGTGCTCTTCCTGGAAGGCCTAAATCGTTCTTTTATTGAGCCATGATTGTCCGCCAAAGGTCACTCTTTGTCTTCGGTCCCTGGCATCCGGCGTTCACTCATAGCGAAGAATTTCGACCGGTAGCAACCGAGCTGCGGCGCGCGCCGGGAGCATCGTTGCTCCAATCGAAATGCCCATAGCCGCGACGGTAATCCACACACCGTCCCAGACGCTCGGATGAAAGGGAACGTAGGGCACAGCGTAAACTTGTGGGTCGAGAGGGATCAGATGAAACGCTCCCGCGATCCACGCAAACGCATATCCAACACACAACCCGCAAAGCGTTCCGGTGGCTCCAATCACCGTTCCTTGCCACAAGAAAATGCGGCGGATTTGTTCGCGGCGCGCGCCCATGGACATCAGCACGGCGATGTCGCGAGCTTTGTCGGTCACCGTCATGGAAAGCACGACCAGAACGTTGAGGCCGGCGACGAAGGTGATCAATCCGATAAAGATAGCGGTGACGAGCTTTTCCAGCCGCAGCGCGCGAAACAGAGCGCGATTTTCCTCCACCCAGGTGCTGGCCGCGAAACTAGGTCCAGCCTCTAGTTCGAGGAGCCGGGCGATTTCGGTAGCGCGTTCGGGTTTCTCCAAGCGGAATTCCAGCTCATTCACAATGTCGCCGGTCCCGGAAAGCGCTTGTGCGGCGGCGAGGGTCATAAAACACCAGCTTTCGTCGTAATCATAGAAGCCGGAATCGAATACCCCGGTGACGCGAAATCTTCGCGTGCGCGGAATCATGCCAAAAGGCGTCAATCGTCCTTGCGGGCTGGTAAGCGTGACGTAATCGCCTGGAGTGATCTTCCACTCTTCGGCGAGCTGTTTGCCGATGAGCAATGCGTCGATTCCGTCCGCGTCGCGCGAGAAGTCCAGATGACCGGCAATGATGCGTTGGAGGGCTTCGTCGTTCCGGCGCTCGCGCTCCGGATCGACGCCTTTGGCGACAATCCCTCTGGCATCTCCGCCAAACGATAAGAGCACATTCTGATACACCGACGGCGTCACCGATTTTACGCCGGGAATGGCCGCGAATTTCGTGGCCAGCGCTTCGTAGTCATGAATGCCGCCGGTCCCCGGCCTGGCGAGCGAGATGTGAGCTTTGACTCCGAGTAGCCGATCCTGAAGCGTTTCACGGAATCCTGTATTCATCGAGAGCGCGATCACCAGGGTCGCTACACCCGCGGCGACACCCACCACGGAAAATGCCGTAACCAAACGCAAGACCGCTGGGCGGTACGGCGACCGCAGGTACCGTTTGGCAACGAACCATTCAAATCGCATGGAGGGAAGTAAGGATACGTCACGCGCCGTGCGCTTCGGAAGCAGACTCTTCGCGAACTTCCGGCCGAAGCAAAGGAAAGAGAATAACGTCGCGGATGGAAGGCGAATCGGTCAGCAACATCGTCAGGCGGTCGATGCCAATGCCTTCTCCCGCCGTGGGCGGCATGCCATAGCAGAGCGCGCGAATATAGTCCAAGTCGAGTTGCTTTGGAACTTCATCGCCTCCCTGCGCGATCTGCGCCAGGAAGCGGAGCTCTTGCTCGGCAGGATCATTCAACTCCGAAAAGCCGTTGGCGATTTCCATCCCTGCTACATAGATCTCGAAGCGCTCGGTCAGCGTTGGATCCTCCGGCTTTTGCTTCGAGAGAGGCGAAATGTCAGTCGGGAAGTCGTAGAGAATGGTTGGCTGGACCAGATGATGTTCCGCCATGGTTTCAAAGAGCAAGCCTGTCCATTCGCCGTCGCTCAAAGTCCCTTTGGCGGCCGCGTAAGCCGCGCCGGTCTTCTTCGCCCAAGCGTTGTAGCGCTCTGCGGCGGCACGCGGAGCCCCCGGCGCTGCGAGGTCGGCCGCGCTTGGAGTTGGACCGGCTTCCTCCGGCCAGAACCTGCCGATCGCTTCTCGCATCGTTAGTCGCTGCATTTTCCCGAAATCCAGCTCCACATCGCCGTATTTCACAATCGTCGAGCCGGTAATGCTCTTGGCCACTTGCGCGAAAAGCTGCTCATTCAAGTCCATCAAGTCCCGATAGTTGCTGTAAGCCTCATAGAACTCGAGCATCGTGAATTCGGGGTTGTGCTGCGTCGAGATGCCCTCGTTTCGGAAATTGCGATTGATCTCGTAAACGCGGTCGAATCCGCCGACGGTAAGGCGCTTCAGATACAGCTCCGGGGCGATGCGCAGGTAAAGGTCGATGTCGAGGGTGTTATGGTGCGTGACAAAGGGGCGCGCCGCTGCTCCGCCGGGGATGGGATGCATCATCGGCGTTTCCACTTCGATGTAACCTCGGGCATCGAATAAGCGCCGCAACTCCTGAATGACGCGGGCACGGGTGACGAAAACCTGACGCGATTTCTCGTTGGCAATCAGATCGAGGTACCGCTGCCGGTAACGCAACTCGACGTCGGTCAGCCCGTGCCATTTCTCGGGCAGGGGCAGTAGCGCCTTGGATAGGAAAGTAATTTCCTCCACCCAAATGGACAACTCATCGGTCCTGGTTCGAAACAGGTGCCCACGCACACCAATGGAATCGCCCAGATCGAGTAAGTGAAACAGTTGGAAGCCACGTTCCCCGACGACATCCTTTTTTACGTAGATCTGGATACGCTTCCCGTGTCCCTGCAGATGCGCGAACCCTGCCTTGCCCATAAGCCGGTAGGAGACAATGCGGCCGGCTACGCGCACTTCGCGCTTGTTGGCCTCCAACTCCGGCCCCGGGGTCGCCGTGTAGGCGTCGACCAGGACGGCGGGCGTGTCGGTCCAGCGAAACTCGCGCGGAAAGGGGTCGAATCCCAGCGCCCGGATTTGCTCCAGTTTCTTCTGGCGCTGCTCAAACTGATCGCGCGGCTCGAATTGCACTGTGGAAAATCCTCTCTGACGTAATCGGAGGCGAGTATAGCGGCCACCGCCCGCGAAGAGCAAGAAATCGAACTTTTCCGACTTGGGCCAAGAGTGAAACTCCTCCACAAAATCTGCCTGCGAATCGTCGCGACCCGCCAAGGGCACCAGCGAGGGATATAGCGGTACCAGTATCAACGCGGCAACAAGAGTAATTTTATCAATCAGTTAGACACACAAGGTATCGTAAGAAAAGTGCGCCGCCTCTTGTGGATTTTGCTATACTCCCGCGAACGGGGGGCCTATCCAATTGCTGATCCGCGCTCTTCCTTCTGTGCGAGATGACTGGTGCGCTTGGCTTCCTCAAGACAAGGCCCAAGTTTTCAACGAATACGTACAACAACTGGAATCTTTGTACATGATGTTCAGCATTGCGCTGAACGAAGCCATCGAGTTTCGCCATACGGGAATGCTGTCCATATCGTGTCAGACGGTGGGCGTGACCCCGGAGTTAGCCGGTCGCCTGTCGAGCAATTTGAGCGCGCTGCTGCGCGGCCTCGGCGGACACGCCAAGCACTACGGTACGATCCCCAATACCGCCCCACTCGATCCCGCCAACTTCCAGGGATCGAAAGAACAGCGCACCGCCAGAATGAGCGACCTTCTCAGCCGGGTCCTGCTGACGCAACGCTCCCACTTCCTTCACAAAATCGGCACGCTGGAAGAAATGGTCGGAGATATAGGCAAGGACTTTCGCATCACTGTCGAAAATCTTTCCAGTGGCGCCTCGATTAATCCCGAAGCCGATTGGCGCGTCGTGGACGCCGCGCACTATGACCTCAACACTTGCCTGCGGGAAGCCATCGTTCTTCTGAAGTCTTTTTTGGTCGTTCTGCCCCAAGATCAGTTGGGGCCTTTCCAGAAATCGGTGCGCGCCAAGGCGCAAGGCTCTGGTCCTTCCTCATCCGCGGGCGAACGTCTAATCCGCCATAGACGTATGGCGGCAGTCGGGGGAGAATAGGCAAGCCCACCAATTGGCAGGCGAGTCTGCTTGTTGGCGCGGCCAGCGGGCACACTAGGGGAAAACGCCAGTCACCGCGTATTTCTTTGGCGCCGCGGGTTCATAGCCGAATACAACTCCAGGAGGTATCCGGTGCATCCGAACCGTTGGATGCGCCGTTATAGGACCGTTGGCCCGAAACCGACCAAGCGATCCCAGCGTGTCGATCCCGTCTCAGCAGCCTAAACCTCTGACTGAAGCGGACGCCATCCGTCTGGCACAATCCGGGGATGCCGCGGCTTTTGAGTTCCTGTACGAACTCCACGGCCGCCGCGTCTACGCCCTTTGCCTTCGTATGGTGGGTAACCCCTCGGATGCAGAAGATCTGATGCAGGAAGCTTTCCTGCAGCTGTTCCGTAAGGTTGGAACCTTCCGCGGCGAGTCGGCCTTTTCGACGTGGCTGCACAGGATGACGGTCAACGTGGTCCTGATGCGCTTGCGCAAGAAGTCGCTTCCCGTGGCGTCACTGGAAGAGACCACGGAACCCGATGAAGAGACCGGTGGTCCGAGGAAGGACATCGGGGCAGCAGACTTACGGTTGAGCGGCGCTGTCGATCGCGTGAATCTGGAACGCTCTATCGATAAACTGCCACCCGGCTATCGGACAGTGTTCGTTCTGCACGACGTCCAGGGTTACGAACACAACGAGATTGCCGGGATTATGGGTTGCTCGGTAGGGAACTCGAAGTCCCAGTTGCACAAGGCGCGGACCAAGCTGCGGGACCTGCTGCAGGAAGAAGTCCGGGAACAGGCTCGGCAGGTGCGTCACGCGGCAAAAACGCAGACCGGGCGCGGCGGTTGAGCTACAATACGAAGAGTTTCGGGGTGTTGTCTCAGACGAAGATGGGCCGCACGATTCCTCGAAAATCGAGCGGGCAAGCCTCCTATCGTCTCGTCTAGCGGAGTGAACGGCCATGCAGTGTAAAGAAGTGGAAGTCGTTCTTGAACAAGAGGGTTGGACACCTCTGCCGGAAGCGGCACGGGATCATCTGGCCGGGTGCAGAGCCTGTCAGAACCTGGTGGAAGACTTGACCGCCGTCGTTGCTACCGCCCATCTGCTTCCCGCCGAAGTTGAACCTCCCGCGCGCGTTTGGGTTTCCCTACGAGCTCAGCTCGAACAAGAAGGAATTATCAAGTCGGCGGACGCCGCGCGTGTTTCCTGGTGGCACGGGTTCTCGGATCTGTTCCGGGCCAGGGCCTTAGCCACCGCGGCTGTAGGTGTATTGGTCATCGCGGCCGTCGCGCTGCAGATCCAGCATCCCGCGCCGGCCACCGAAGCACGCAACGTTTATGACGACGCCGCCACGGTTCTAAACGCCGACGAAGCCAATCTGCGACAGATGCAACTCGGCACCTCGGTCGTGGACGTCTCTCTTCGTCAAAATCTGGATATCGTTGACAAGTTTATTGCGGACTGCGAACAGCGCGTAAAACAAGAACCACAGGATGATCTGGCGCGGGAGTATCTAACCGGTGCCTACCAGCAGAAGGCCGAATTGTTGTCTGCGATGATGGACCGCCGGGGGAGCGTAAACTGAAATGAACGCGCAAGCGATGGGTCGGAGCATTCTGCCGCTGGGTCCCGGCATATTGACCGCCGGATTATTCTTGTGGGCCATGGTGCCCGCGGTGGCCGCGACGCAGCACTTCGAGAAGCATTTCCCGGTGAAGGGTCACCCCGTCGTCTGCATCCATAACATCGGGAACGGCCGCATTGAAGTGAAATCCTCGAAAAATTCAGAAGTGATCGTCGCGGGCACACAAGCTTCCTCTAAGGTCAGCTTGGAGACCGAGAACGCCGGTGATCGGATCGACGTTTCCGCGAATGTCGTCGACGGGAACGCCCAGCCGGACGAACTTGAGGTCAATTTTCAGCTTACCGTGCCGGAAGAAACAGAGCTGGAATTAAAGACGCAAACCGGTTTGATTTACGTCGAGCAGGTCATGGGCGATATGACCCTGCAAAGCGTTGCGGGTGACGTCCACTTGAAAGAAGTGTCCGGCTATATCGTGGTCCGGACCACTCACGGCTCTCTGGTCTGCGGGCAGTGCGCGGGAAAGTTGGATTTTAATTCCGTGAGCGGCAGCGCCCAGCTTTTGCAGCCTGGCCTTACCAATGTGAATTTGTTTACGACTTCGGGGAACATCCTTTTCGACGGTGATTTCATTCGCACCGGCATTTATACCATGCGCAGCGGCAAAGGCACCGTTGAAGTACATTTCTCGGGAAATGATTCCTTCGATTTGAACGCGCAAACCGCCACCGGAACGGTGGACAATCAGGCGCAAGCTTTTCTGAAGCCCGATTCCCACGGCATGAAGCACATGGCCTCAAGGTTCACCAAAGGACTGTTCGGCACCGTCGGCAGCGGCTTGGCGAAAGTCGAACTTTCTTCCTACAGTGGTACAATCCGCATCTTGAAGCGCGATTAAGCCGAAATTTTTCGCGCTGCAAGTTGATTCGCAGACCTCCACGTTTGAGCGGTCGATCACCGGTTCGAGCGGCGGAGCGGCGCGTTCGATGTGCGTTCGATCAATGACACAACCACCCGCTCCCCGGCCTGCTCCGCCACGCGTTCAGATGCTTTGCCTGGCCGGGTTCATGGGCTCCGGCAAAACCACTGTCGGCGCATTGCTCGCGCGTCAGCTTGCTTGGCGTTTTGTCGATCTCGACGATCGAATTGAAGCCGCCGCGGGGCTGCGCATCCCGGAAATGTTCGAGCGCCTCGGCGAGCCGGCCTTTCGCCAGATCGAAGCCGACCAGCTGCGTGCGGCCCTGGGGCGTGTGTTCGAATTCAATGAATCGATCGTCCTGGCGCTCGGCGGCGGCACGTACGCCCAGCCCGGCGCGCCGGAATTTCTCCGTGCCGCGAATGTCCCCGTCGTCTGGCTCGACTCGCCGATCGAGGTCTTGCTCTCGCGCTGTATGACCATGACCGGGCGGCCGCTTTTCCGCGACGAGAACAGCTTTCGCGCGCTGTACGCCCAGCGCTTGCCCTCCTACCAGCTCGCCGAGCACCGTGTGGACAGCTCCGGTGATCCTGCCGGCGTGGTTGCCGAAATATTAAGCCGCGGTATCGTCGGCACCGTCGCGAACGGGGCACACCTGGTCGTCGACAAGCCGCGTTGCTAGAAATTCTCTGCTCTGCCGCACCGTCAGCCCGATATAGCCCCGTGCCTTTCTGAGCGCATTTGGCGAGGATGCGTTCGGGGCCTCTCCGCCGGGTGTGTCACACTCGAACTGTCGAGGGGAGGGAACCATGCAGAAACAACTCGCCGATTTGAAACCTAAAATTTTCACGTACGTGATGGCGATTCTCTTCGTGTGCACGACCTTGACGATCGCAGCCCAGAAAAAGGGCGCGGTTTCCGCGCCGTCGACCCCTTCGGTTTTTGCCCAGGACAAAGGCAAATTCACCATTCAACTGAATGGCAAGTCGGTTGGGCACGAAGAGTTCGAACTTGCCCCCGCCGGCGGTGGCTGGCTGGCTCGCAGCAAGACCGACATCACTCCGCCAGACTCGGCGACGTCGCGTATCACCGGCGATCTGACGTTGCAGCCCGACGGCGCGCCGATCAGCTACGACTGGACCTCGCAAGCCGAAAAAACCAATGGTGCGCATATTCTGTTCGCCAACGGCGTGGCGAAAATCACCCTGCAGATGCAGGACGCTCGGCCGTTCGAGCAGGATATGAGCTTTGGCTCTCCGCTGATCGCCGTGCTCGACAACAATCTTTATTACCAATACGCGGTGCTGGCCCGGGTCTACGATTGGTCCAAGGGCGGCACGCAGAATTTTCCCGTTCTCGTCCCCCAGGAATTGACGCCGGGTTCCATCACGCTCGAGTCGGCGGGTTCGCTCAGCGCTGGAGGCAAGTCCTACGATGGCCTGCGCGTGGCCAGCTCCGATCTCGAAGTGCTTTTGTACCTCGACTCGAACCACCGCCTGATGCGCTTGGAAGTACCTTCGGCGAAGGTTGCCGTCATCCGCGACTAGCCGCGAAATCTCCCGGAACTTTCTTCGATTGCTTTCGTCTTTAGTGGCGTTCTGCCGCGGTCTTTTCGTTTTCTGGACTACCAGGATGCCAACGTGCTCACTCCTTTTCAGTTCGACCGCTCCAAAGTGAATCTCGGAAACTTCAGCTACGAAGGTCTCGCGCGCCTCAAGCCGGGCGCCACCATCGCGCAGGCAAACGCCGACGTTGGTCGCATGCTGGACGTCGTCAAGAATTCTTTTCCAGTTCCACCCGGGTTCAGTATCAAGCTGTTTGAGGATGCACGCATCGGACCGAACGTGCGCCCCTTGATGCATGACGTCGTCGGCGATATGGGCAATGTTTTGTGGATCGTGATGGGTTCGATCGGGCTCGTGCTTCGGATCGTTTGCGCGAATGTCGCCAACTTGCTGCTGGTGCGCGTCGAAGGCCGCCGCCAGGAACTCGCTTTGCGCGCTGCTTTGGGTGCGGGTCGCGGCCGTATCGCCGGTGAACTGTTTCTCGAAAGCGCAATTCTCGGACTACTGGGCAGCGCGATCGGGTTAGGGATTGCGTTCGTTGGTCTCCGCGTTCTGGTTTCGGTTGCTCCGGAAGGGCTGCCGCGCATTCACGAAATCGGAATCGACGGTCCTGTCTTACTTTTCACCCTTCTCGTGTCTTTCGTTGCCAGCGCGCTGTTCGCGTGCATTCCGATCCTCAAATATGCGGGAGTGCGCCTTAGCACCGGCATTCGTGAAGGCGGCCGCGCCCTCAGCCAAAGTCGCGAACGCATCGCGCGCGCAATGCCCTGGTCGTCGTGCAGGTTGCGCTGGCTCTTGTGCTTCTGATTTGCTCGGCTCTCATGATTCGCACCTTTCGCGCACTCACAAAAGTGGTTCCCGGATTCACTGCGCCCGCACAGGTCCAAACCTTCCGTGTCTC
>Ga0182018_10000857_pt1 | contig 37536 bp, 38 predicted proteins | sample 812P2MmetaG_FD_120490 | JGI IMG/M metagenome (GOLD analysis project Ga0182018, IMG submission 120490) | Permafrost microbial communities from Stordalen Mire, Sweden - 812P2M metaG | ecosystem: Environmental > Terrestrial > Soil > Wetlands > Permafrost | place: Sweden: Stordalen | collected... | reverse complement strand
CCGCCATCGGCCGAGCCGCCGCCGATCATCCCCTGAATGCCGTGCTTCGCCATGAAGTCCAGCGCGCGCTCCGAGCCGCCCTGAATCGGTTGCCAGCACTCCACCGGCAAACGCTTCGGGCGCGGCACCAGAGTCAGTTCCTTCAGCGTGTAACCGCGATACGGCACCTCGGGCGGCAGCGTGTAGTGCTTGCCCCGGTGCGAGAACGACTCGCTGTTGAACGCTTTGAAGATGATGTCGACCTGTTCCTCGAACAGTTCGCGGTTGGCATCCTGATCGATCAGAGGCGAACCGAATGTCTCGACTTCGCGTGTGTGATAACCGCGGCCAACGCCAAACACGATGCGGCCGTTGGTCAGGATGTCGGCGACCGCGTAATCCTCGGCGAGGCGCAGCGGATGCCACATCGGCGCGATGTTGAAGCCGGTGCCGATTTTGATGTTCTTCGTGATGTGCGTCAGGTGCAGCGCCATCAGCAACACGTTGGGAATGCACTCGGTGCCTTCGCGCTGAAAGTGATGCTCGGCCATCCAGAACGTGTTGAAGCCAAGGCCGTCCATGGTCCGGGCCATCGCCTCGGCCTTCGACAGCGCGGTGGACAAATGATCGTTGTCATACAGGCGGTCGTTGATTGGCGTACCGCCGTAGCCGATATTTTCCAGATCGACGTGCCCGGCGTACAGGCTGTCGAATTTCGTGATCATGATCCGGTCCTCCGCGATATACTGGCGGGTATGTTCCCCATCCGCCCGGTTTTGGCAAGCAACAGGAGAAGGTGGGTGGATTTTCGGCCGGGAGCGTGCGAAGCCTTGGCGCCATGCTGTTGTTGATTCCCGGCCCAGTGACGACGCGCCCTGAAGTGCGGGCTGCTCTGGGCGTCGATATCGCGCCCTGGGACTTCGATTTTCGCCCGATTTACGCCGGCGTGCGCGAGAAGTTGCTGCACTTCGCCAACGGCGTCGCGGGCGAGCACACCGCGTTGCCGCTGCCTGGCTGCGGCCATTTCGTTACCGAAGCGGCGATCCGAAGTTTTGTGCCGCCAGGCGGCAAATTGCTGGTGCCGATGACGGGCCGCTACGCCCAGGACATGATCCAACTGGCGCGGGAGGCGGGCCGCGACGCCGTGCCGCTGTCGATTATCCAGACCGAGGTCATGTCCGGATCCGTCGTCTCGGACGCACTGGAACGCGACAAGACGATCACCCATGTCGGCCTCGTCCAGTCGGAAACCGGAAGTGGTGTGGTGCAGGATGTCGATGCCGTCGGCGCCGCGGTGCGCGCCCATGGAAGGCGAATGATCGTCGATGCGGTGTCCGCGTTTGGCGCACTGCCGATGGATCTGCGAGCGCACCCTGAGGTCGATGTCGTGGCGTTCAGCGCCAATAAATGTCTGGAGGCGTTCCCCGGCATCGCCTATGCGATCGCGCGCATCGACCGGCTGATCGAATGCGAGGGCATCGCCGGCAGTTGGTCGCTCGACCTGTCCGATGTTTACGCCCAGACCGTGACGCGAGGTGACGGCCGTCCTCGGTTCACGCCGCCGGTGCAAGTGATCAACGCACTGGACGTGGCGCTCGACGTGCTGCGGGAGGAAGGCGGTCCGACGGCGCGTCTCGCCCGCTACACCGCCAATATGCGAACCCTCTACGACGGCATGCTTGAACTGGGCTTGCGTCCGGTCCTGGATCGCGAGCATCAGGGTCCGATTATCCTCAACGTCCACGCGCCGGAGGATCCGGCGTGGAATCTGCAACGTTTCGTCGATGCACTCAAGGTGCGCGGCGTCGTGATCAGTAACTTCTACAGCACACCAACGCCGGGCTTTCGGGTCGGCTGCATCGGTGCGATCTCACCCTCCGACATGGAAGGCGCGGTCGAGGCGATGGAGCAGGCCCTGAACGACATCGGTGTCAACAACCGAGCGGGAGTACTCCAATGAACCCAGATCTTGAAATCGCCCGCGCGGCGACGCTGAAGCCGATCGCCGACATCGCCGCGCGGCTGAACATTCCCGCCGACGCGCTGGAACCCTACGGCCGCCACAAAGCGAAGATCGGCTTCGACTTCATCAACTCGGTGCAAGACCGGAAAGATGGTGCTTTGGTGCTGGTCACCGGCATTTCCCCCACCCCCGCCGGCGAAGGCAAAACCACCACCACCGTCGGACTGGGCGATGCCCTCAACCGCATCGGCAAACGCGCCACGATTTGTTTGCGCGAACCCAGCCTGGGCCCCAGTTTCGGGATGAAGGGCGGCGCGGCCGGCGGCGGTCACGCGCAGGTCGTGCCGATGGATCAGATCAACCTGCATTTCACAGGCGATTTCCATGCCATCACCTCGGCCAACAACCTGCTGGCCGCGATGATCGATAACCATGTGTACTGGAGCAATTCGCTCGGCATCGACCCGCGGCGGATTTCCTGGCGGCGCTGCCTGGACATGAACGACCGCGCGCTGCGCTCGATCGTTGGCAGTCTCGGCGGTGTCGCGAACGGTTTCCCGCGAGAGGACGGGTTCGATATCACCGTCGCCTCGGAGGTCATGGCGGTGTTCTGCCTGGCTAAGGACATGGCCGATTTGCAGACCAGGCTTGGCAAGATGATCGTCGCGCAAAAGCGTGATGGCACGAATATCACGGCTGCCGAGATCAAGGCCGATGGCGCGATGTCGGTGCTGTTGCGTGACGCTTTGGCACCGAATCTGGTGCAGACGCTGGAAGGCTCGCCGGCGATGGTGCATGGCGGTCCTTTCGCCAACATCGCACATGGTTGCAACTCCGTGATGGCGACAAGTCTGGCCTTGAAACTTTCGGATGTCGTGGTCACCGAAGCCGGATTCGGCGCCGATCTGGGCGCGGAAAAATTCATGGACATCAAGTGCCGCTCGGCCGGTCTGACGCCATCCTGCGCGGTCATCGTCGCCACCGTGCGCGCGTTGAAAATGCACGGCGGCATCGCCCGCAACGCACTTGGCCCGGAAAATGTCGAGGCGGTGAAAAAAGGCATCGCCAACCTCGCCCGTCACGTGGAAAATCTGGGAAAATTCGGATTGCCGGTGGTGGTCGCGGTCAATCATTTCACCTCCGACACCGAGGCCGAGTTCGCCGCGATCAAGGACGGCATGGCCGCTTTGGGTGTCGAGGCGATCTCCTGCACCCACTGGGCTCATGGCAGCGCGGGCGCCGAGGCGCTGGCGAAGGCGGTAATGAACCGGATCGAAAGCGGCAAGGCGGCGTATAAGCCGCTTTATCCGCTGGAACTGAAACTGGCCGACAAAATCAGGACTATCGCGAAGGAGATCTATCGCGCCGCCGACATTTCGGTTCCTGACGCGGTGGCGCGGCGGTTGAAGGCGTTTGAGGATGCGGGTTTCGGCAATGTCCCCATCTGCATCGCCAAGACACAATACAGTTTCACCTCCGATCCGACCGTGATGGGTGCGCCGACCGGCCACATCCTGCCGGTCCGTGAAGTTCGCCTGTCAGCCGGTGCCGGCTTCGTCGTGGCGGTCTGCGGCGACATCATGACCATGCCGGGTCTGCCTCGCGTGCCGGCGGCCGAGGCGATCCATCTGCGTGAAGACGGCGAGATCGAGGGGCTGTTCTGAACCCCCGCATGGACATCAACCGAATTGCCAGCTCAAAGATCGTCGAAATCGCGCGTATCGCGTTCGCCACGCCCGGGATCGACTTTCTGTGCTTCGGCGAATCGGATCAGCCGAGCCCGACGGCCGCCCGCGACGCGGCTGTCGCGGCGTTGCTGGATGGGGAGACCCGGTACGCGGACGTGCGCGGCCTGCCTCCGTTGCGGGAGGCATTGTCCGAATATCTGACCGGGCTTTACGCGAATCCGGTGGCGGCGAGCCGGATTCAGATCACCTCGTCCGGGATGACGGCGATGGCGGTGTCGTTGACCGCGATCGTGCGAGCCGGCGACCGGGTCGTCATTCACTCGCCCGCCTGGCCGAATGTCGCCAACGCCGTGCTGTTGCGGGGCGCGCGGGTTGACGAACTGAATTTGGACCGTGATCAGAACGGGAAATTCGGGCTGGACCTGGATCGCCTCGATGGGATGATGCGCGGAGCACGTGCGTTCATCCTCAACTCGCCGAACAATCCGACCGGCTGGACAGCGTCGATGGACGAACTTCGCGCAATTCTGGCAATCGCGCGACGGCATGCCGCATGGTTGATCTCCGACGAGGTTTACGCGCGGCTGATCTATGACGGACGCGATGTCGCGCCATCGTTGCTCGACATCGCCGAGCCGGAAGATCGAGTGGTGGTCTGCAACAGTTTCTCCAAGACCTGGATCATGACGGGTTGGCGTCTGGGCTGGATCGTGATGCCGGAGGGTTTGCTGGACGGGTTCACCGACATCGTGGAGGTGACGCATTCCACGGTCGCACCGTTCGTGCAGCGTGGCGGCATCGCGGCCATCGCCGATGCCGGGGCCGTGGGGCAATTTCGAAAACACTGCGCGCAGGGAAGGGCGTTGGTGGGTGAGGCGCTCAAGGGGCTGAATGGGGTGACATACGCGGCTCCGGATGGCGCCTTTTATGCTTTCATCGGGATCCAGGGGTTGACGGACAGCCTCGACCTGGCGCGGAAACTGGTGGAACGCCACAAGGTGGCGGTGGCACCTGGCGTGGCCTTTGGCGCGTCCGGCGAGGGCAGCCTGCGGATTTGCTTCGCGCAGTCGGCGGACATGATGCAACGCGCGATGACGCGGCTCCGTGAGGGATTGCGGGTGGAACGCGGCGTTTGACGGATCCGTTTTACCGGTAAAACGACCAGATGCCGGTTACCGTTATCAGCAGCCCAAATCCTCCGAAGCCGATCCACGCATAAGGCGGCAAGAGGCTCAGCACCAGCAACACCATATACAGGACCAATAGCGCGACCGAGAACGTGGCCAGCATGAAGCTCATGTTGAAGATCGAGATCGCGCCTTCGCGCGCATAAAACCGGATCGTGAGGACCAGTACGCCCGCGATCAGCGGCAACAAGGCAAGCGGTGTGCTTTCAAGCATGATTATTCCTGAGTTGAATCAGTTGCAACCGCGCTTCCATGAATTGCCCCCTCACGTCATGGCCCGGCTCGTCCGGGCCACCTATCGCGGCACTGTGCTGGAACAGGTGGCCCGGACGAGCCGGGCCATGACGGTGGGAGTGACGCTTCGGCCGGTTACGCCGGAATCCGCACCATCATCCGGCTGATGCCATGGATGAAGTTGGAATAGATCCGCTCCGGTTCCTCCATCAGTTCGATCTTTGGGAAGCGTTTCAGGATTTCTTCCCAAAGGGTGATCAACTGCATTTCCGCCAGACGGTTGCCGACGCAGCGATGCACGCCGAAGCCAAACGACAAATGATGCCGGGGACGCGCGCGGTCGATGATGAAGTCGTTAGGATTGTCGATCGAATCCTCGTCCCGGTTGCCGGAGACGTACCACATCACGACCTTGTCGCCCTCGCGGATCTTCTTGCCGGCGAGTTCGGTGTCGGCCCGCGCGGTACGGCGCATGTGGATGATGGGAGACACCCAGCGAATGATTTCCGGCACCATGCTGGTGACCAGGCCGGGATTGTCGAGCAGCTTCTGATATTCGGCGGGATGCTTGCATAACGCATGCAGTCCGCCGCTCATGGAGTTGCGCGTGGTATCGTTGCCGCCGACGATTAGCAGCACCAGGTTGCCAAGGAACTCCGCCGGGTCGTTCACCAGGTTCTTCGTCGCCTCCCCGTGCGCGAGCATCGAAATCAGGTCGAAACCCGGTGGACGCGCGGCTCGTTCGTGCCACATGCCGGTGAACACGCGGACCGCGTCGGACAGGATTTCCAGACGTTTCGCCTCGGAATCGACGATACCGCCGGCGTTGACGTCCTGTGTCGCGATATCGGACCAGTAAGTCAGGTTATTGCGATCTTCCTCCGGGAAGTCGAACAGCGTGGTCAGCATCAGCGTGGTCAGTTCGATGGACACCAGTTTGACCCAGTCGAAGACCTCGCCGCGCGGCAGGCTGTCCAGTACCTTGCAGGTGCGCCGGCGAATCACGTCGGACATGTTGTTGAGGTTGGCCGGCGCGACGATCGGGCTGACCACCTTGCGCTGATCGTCATGCCGCGGCGGATCCATGGCGAGGAAGCTGGAGCGACGGAATTCCATCGGCCGGTCGGTGATCGTGATGCCGCCAAGCTTCGCCGCCGAGGAGTAAATCTCCGGATGCGTTTCGACCGCCATGATGTCCTTGAATTTGGTCACCGACCAGAACGAGCCGTACATGCCGTCCTGGCGGTAATGCACCGGATCTTCCCGGCGCAGCCGATCGAAATACGGGAAGTAGACGTCGTTCTGGTACAGTTTCGGATCGCTGAGGTCGATCGCGCTCAACGGCGTCGACGCCGCGTTCAGCTTCGCTTCTTCCAGGGCCGCGTCGTAGTGAACCGGGGCATTCATGGCGATGATCTCCTGTTCAATGCTGGCCTTCCGGCATGCGGACGACCAGGCCGTCGAGCGCCGTTGTCACGGGAATCTGGCAGGACAGGCGGGAATCATCCTGCGTCACGGCGGCGAAGCTCAGCATGCTCGCTTCCTGCGAGCCGGGTACGGGCAAACCAACGATCGGAAGCCAGGCGGCATCGACATAGACGTGGCAGGTGGCGCAGGCGCACTCCCCGCCGCAGTCGGCGTCGATGCCCGGGACGTTGTTTTCCACCGCCGCCTGCATGACGGACTTGCCGATCGCGATCTCCACCGTATGGGGGGTCCCGTTATGTTCGATGAAGGTAATCTTCGGCATGCGCGCTCCCTCGGACTGGCTTATCGGCCGTTATAAGCAGAATTCGGCGCGCGACGCCACGTCGGAGGCACGGGCAATCGCCTGGGCCGGGAAGGCCGGGGTCGCCCCGGACCCCACCAAGAGGCGCTGCCTCTTGGAACTCCGCCAAGGGGCGAGGCCCCTTGGGACCTATTAATTGGGTTTGGGAATGAGAGGGGGCCGGCGGTGACCTTGCGAGGTCCGTGTCGGCCCCCTCTCATTCCCAAACCCAACTGACAGATTGCAAAGGGCTTCGCCCTTCGCTGGGGGTCCATGGGGGCAAAGCCCCTGGCGGGTTCGGGGGCGGAGCCCTCGCGCTTCCTGGTTCAGGCCGAAGCCAGTTCCTGCATGGTCACCCCCGGGTCGGCGATCCGGGCGGCGGTCAGTTGCTTGCGGCGCTGGATGATCCGCCGCCCTCCCATGAACTCGGTAGAGGCGTTGACGGCTTCCACCGCCTGGACAGTGCCTTCCGCGGTCAAATGGAACAGCGCGAACTTGCCGGCGGCGACGTCGCCGCGCACCACGATTTCGGTGGCGTCGAACGGAATGCCGGCGATTTGCAGGCGCAGATCGTACTGATCGGACCAGAACCACGGCACCTCGGGCGGAGGCCGCGGGCGGCCGCAAATCGCCGAGGCAGCCTGTTTCGCCTGTTCCAGCGCGTTCGGCACGCTCTCCAGGCGCATCGTGCGGTTGTAAAGCGGCAATGGCCGTTTGGTGCAGTCGCCGATGGCGAAGATGGCGGGATCCGAGGTCCTGGCATCGAGGTCGACGACGATGCCGCCGTCGCAGGCGATGCCGGCGTCGCGCGCCAGTTCCTCGTTGGGCACGCCGCCGACGCCGATCAGCGCGGCGTCACAGGGAATGACCCGTCCGTCGGCGAGGTGCACGCCGGTGATGGTCCCGTTCGCGCCCTCCAGCGCCTGGACGCCGGCGCCAAGTTCGATCGTTACGCCTTGCGAGCGGTGGAAGTCCTGGAAGAAGTTCGACAGGATTTCGCAGGCGACACGAGCGAGGACGCGCGGCATGAGTTCGATGATCGTGACCTTGGCTCCCAAGGCGCGGGCGGAGGCGGCGGCTTCCAGGCCGATATAGCCTCCGCCGACGACGGCCAGTTTTTTTCCCGGTCCCAGCACGGCTTTCAGCTTGTCGGCATCGGCGGCGGTGCGCAGTTCCAGCACATTCGCCAGCTCGATCCCCGGCAGCGGAATGCGGCGCGCGCGAGAGCCGGTGGCGAGGATCAAATGCGCGTAATGCATCTGATCGCCGTCGCCGAATGTCACCTTGTGCTCGGCCGGGTCGATGTTGGTGACGCTCATGCCAAGCCGCAGTTCGATATCGGCGTCGTTGTAGAAACCCAACGGCCGCAGCGCGAGGCTGTCCGCGTCCGCCTCGCCGGTTAGCCAGGCTTTCGACAGCGGTGGGCGTTGGTAGGGAGGCAACGGTTCCTCGCCGGCCAGGGTGATGCCGGTCTTCCAGCCGAGTTGACGGAGCATGGCGGCGGCGGAACCTCCGGCATGGCCGGCGCCGGCGATGATGATGCGGTCGGATGTCACTCTGGACGTTTCCTTCGGGTCTGCGGCGGGATTGGAGCAAGGGTTGGGGGAACGGGCAAGCAGGGTCGACGTCGCGGTTGACGAGGCCCGAGCTGTTATGCGATACATAACAGGGTGATCCGAAGTTTTCGCGATAAGCGGACCGTGGCGGTGTACCAAGGACTCAGACCCAAAGGGTTTCCGTCCGATTTGTTCGTCATAGCGGCTCGGAAGTTACGTTACCTGGATGCGGCGATTGGGCTGGAGAACCTGCGCATCCCCCCTGGAAACCGGCTGGAAGCGCTGGCCGGCCGGCGTGCTGGTCAACACAGCATCCGGCTTAACGATCAGTGGCGCATCTGCTTTCGATGGCAAAATGGAGCGGCTGAGGACGTTGAGATTGTCGATTATCACTAACGATGGAGACCTGCCATGATTCGCCGCGAGGATCTTCACAAGATCGACCTCTCAGATGTTGTCGCAGGCGATCCACCGTACAACGTGACGCCTGGCGAAATACTGAAGCACGAATTCCTGATCCCAATGGGTCTGTCGGCCCGCCGCCTGGCACGCGAACTCGGTGTTCCCGCCAATCGGATAACCGAAATCGTCAACGGCACGCGGGCAATCACCGCGGAGACCGCGATTTTGTTGGGGCGCCGGTTCGGTACCACGCCGGAACTCTGGATGAACCTGCAAACGGCCTGGTCGCTTGAGGAAGCGCGCCGGAAAATGCCGGCACCGGTGTGACGGGCGTCGCCCCATCACTTGAACAGACCAGAGCGACGTTCGCTGACCTCAGGCTGGAGCGCGTTCTCGCACGGTGTGACCGACGTGGGCAGGAGTATGCGCAGCAGCAGACTACCGTGGCGCCTGGCGATGCTTTCTCGACTGGATCTGTGACGAACATCATAGCGTCCGCGGGTTGTACGCATTTGGTTAACGATAACGCGCCAAGATACCGGCTTTCGAAACAGAAATGATCTATGGCGGGGGGGGGGAGCGAATGAAATACGGGCGCCTGATCGCAATCGTCGCGGTAATTTGCCTGATCTTGTTCTACTCGCGATCGATCATCTCCGGAATTGTCTGGGTTAGTTGGGAGTTTATCGGCGGCCTCGTGGCGATCGTGGGTTGGATCGCCCATCTCATCATTCAAATCGCGCTGGCCGTACCGGGATGGGCGCTCAGCGCCGCGGGCGGCATTCTCGCCGCACTCGTTCCGATCGCGGCGCTAGGAATCGTCCTGGTCGCCCTCTGGCTCGGAATTCTTATGATCCTACGCGGGTTCGCGACACTCGGGACGAGGCTTGACGTGATCTCAGCAGAAGGCAAGCAGACGGCGCTCGATTCCGGGTTCCTCGCGGTACTTGCCGCCGGATCAGGGGCTGTCGCCTACCTTGCCACAGATGACTTCCTCGACCATTTCCACACAATCAAATTCATGGCGGTAGCAAGCCTGTCGTGTTGCATTGGGAAGGCGGCCATTCTGACGCCGGCGCGGACTTCGAAGTTGGTCGGAATCGTCATCACGCTGTTCGCAATCATGGCATCTGGGTTCTATCTCGCCAATCAGTACAAAAGAATAAACTGGGATCAGCTGGACGCGACGCGCGCCTTCGCCTTCGTGATGATCGTACTACTGATGGGAACGGCAGTTGGATACCCGTTCTCGGTCCGCGGCTGGAAGCGGTTGCTGCGATCGCCCGGTTAAGCGCAGGCTACCCAGGTTGCTACAGCTGTTCGCTTTGCATGAATTCTATGACCTCACCGTTTGGTCCGGTGACAAACGCGATCCGGACCTCAACGGTTGGGTCCGCGCCCAGTTGGCGCGTCACGGGCTCCACGCGCGACGTGGCGCCGGCGCCAATCGCTTTGGCATAAGCCGCTTCGGTATCCGCCACACGCAGGCAGAAGTGCAGTACGGCGCCTTCGGTGCGTTCCTCATTCGGAAGCCGCCGCCGCCCCTCGGCCTGAACCGTCGAGCCCTGGCCGAACACTTCGACGAACCGCCCGTCCCCGGCGTCCAGGAACGCCGCGCGATCGATCCGGCCTGGCACCGAGAACGGGTAGTGCACGCGGAAGCCCAGACCCTCGGTATAGAACCGGATCGTTTCGTCGAAATCCACCGCGCGAATCGCCACGTGATGGAAGCCCGGCGCCGTCCCGAGGCTTTGCATTCGCGCCTCGTTACGGACTGACGTGGCCGATGAACTTCTCCGGCGGGCGGGTGCCCCATTGGCTGCGGAGCCCTTCCTCAGCCGAAACGAGGTTACCGCCATTGTGGATGTTCAACCGGTCGGTGTCGGCCCAATGCTCATGCACCCGGCCCCACGGATCAGCCCAGTAGTCATAGACCTGACTGCCGAGCAGGTGACGGCCGATGCCCCACATGTGTTCATATTTGCCGAGGCCGTTGAGGTATTCGTGACCCATGAACACGTCGTCGATGTCCTGCACCTCGAACGAGAAGTGGTTGAGGCCGGTGCGCTGGTTGCGCATGCAGAAGAACGCGTGGTGATCGACATATTCGTCGCCGGCATCGACCCGGCTGAACTGGCCGATGATGTTTTCCTTTTCGCCCGCGTAAACGTCGTCCGAGCCGACGAGGCCCAGTACGTCACGGAACCAACGGACGGTTTCCTGATTCTTCGGGGAACCCATGACCGCGTGGCCAATCCGCTTCACGGTGGACGGGCCCTCGGGAAACCGAATGACCTCGCCCGCCCGATTCAGCGGCGCCTGGGCGGAGTTGATGGCCTGGCGGTCCACGTGGATCGGTTGCACCGATTCGATCCCATGCACGATCTCGATCGTATAGCCGTTGGGCTCGGTCAGGCGAACGCGCTTGCCACCGCCGGGTTCGTCGATGTTCTCGACGCCAGAGGCGCCAGGGAATTTGGTGATCGCCTTCAGATCGTCCTCAGTCGCCGCGGCCCAGGCGAAACCAATGAAGCCCGGCTCACCTTTTTCCGTGACATGGATGTGGTGCACCGGGTCGGTGCCGCGCATGTAAAGCGCGGTCGGTGTGCGCTCGGCGCGGACCATGCCGAACGAGGTGAGAAACGCTTCCTCGGCGTCCAGATCGGGCGCCCGGAGCCGGCCGTAGGCGAGGTCGCGCACTTTGATAACCGCCATGATCTCTCTCCCGTGATGGTAATTGAACGCAGGGTATCGCCGGCCCGGCCGCGGAACAAGACCGGGGTCAGATCGCCACGCGCACGCCCAGTTCGACAACGCGATCGCTGGGGATGCGGAAGAACTCGGTCGCCGGGACCGCGTTACGAGCCAGCCACAGGAACAGCCAACGCCGCCACCAGGACAGGTTCGGTGCCATCCCCGGCACCAGCACCTCGCGGCCAAGGAAGTAGCTTGCCTGCATAGGGTCGAACCCGGCGTCGGGGCCAAGGTCTTCAAGCGCGCGCGGGATGTTGGGACTTTCCATGAAGCCGTAGCGTAACATCACGCGATGGATGCCAGGCGCGAGTTCCTCGACGGTGGCACGCTCCTCCGGCGGTTCCTCCGGCCGGTCCGTGGTTTGCACCGTCACGAACATCACTTTCTCGTGCAGCACTTTGTTGTGCTTCAGGTTGTGTAACAGCGACGTCGGCACGTAATCCTGGTTGCCGGTCAAAAACACGGCCAGTCCGGGCACCCGGATGATGCTGCGTGATTGCGGCAGACGGGCGAGGAATGGGGCAAGCGGCATACTGTCCTGCCGCCAGCGCGCCAGCAGTAAATCGCGGCCTTGTTTCCATGAGGTCATCAGCGCGATCAAAAAGATGCCGAGGATCAACGGCACCCAACCGCCTTCGACGACTTTCAGCGTATTCGCCGCGAAGAACACGCCGTCGATCAGGAACAGCGTGCCAAACACCGCCACCGCGGCCGTGCGAGACCAGCCGAACTGGCGGCGAAACACCACCATCGCCAGCATCGCCGTGCACAGGAACGTGCCGGTGACCGCGATTCCATAAGCCGATGCCAGATTATCGGAGGTTTTGAACAAAACCACCAACGCCAGCACACCGATCATCAGCGCGGAGTTGACCCGCGGGACATAGATTTGGCCTTCCTCCATGTTCGAGGTGTGCCGCACCGTCAGCCTCGGCAGAAAGCCGAGTTGCATGCACTGCCGCGTCGCCGAATAGGCGCCCGAGATCACCGCCTGACTCGCGATCACGGTCGCCGCGGTCGCCAGAATGACCAGCGCGAGGCGACTCCATTCCGGAGCCATCAGGAAGAACGGATTCTCCACCGCCGCCGGATTGCGCAACAGCAGCGCGCCCTGACCAAAATAACACAGCACCAAACTGGGCAGCACGATGAACGTCCAGCTATGCCGGATCGGTCCACGGCCAAAATGGCCCATATCCGCATACAACGCCTCGGCTCCGGTGACGCACAACACGACCGCTCCCAGCACGACGAAGGCGAGATATTTGTAAATCATACACAGCCTGATCGCGTACCAGGGCGAGATCGCCAGCAGCACGTCCGGATGATCGGCGATGTGCATACCGCCGAGTACCGCGAGAACGGCGAACCATAGTGCCATGATCGGCCCAAACACCCGGCCGACGCTGTGGGTGCCCCGGTATTGCATCGCGAACAACGCGATAATGACGACGATGCTGATCGGCAGCACATATTGCTGCAACGTGGGCGCCGCCACCTCCAAGCCCTCGACCGCGGACAACACCGAAATCGCCGGCGTGATGATGCCGTCGCCAAAGAACAGGCACGCGCCGACGATGCCAATCAGGGCCAATGCGTTTCGCATCGTGGTGTTCGCGGCGACCCGTTGCGCGAGCGCCATCAACGCCAAAATCCCGCCCTCGCCGTGATTGTCCGCGCGCATCACCAGCGTCACGTATTTCACCGTGACGATCAGCACCAACGACCAGAAGAACAGCGACAGCAGGCCGAGAATTTCAACTTCGCTGATCGGAACGCCTTCGAACACCTGCATGCTCGATTTGAGGGCGTAGAGCGGGCTGGTGCCGATATCGCCGTAAACAACCCCAAGGACAGCGACCCATTGGCTCGCCTGAGAGACGGAATGTTTCGACGAAGTCTCGGCCGCGGTAGCGGTCAAGCGAACTCTCGCGCGATGGTCCGGAACATAGCGCCGATCATGTCACGCACCAACCTCGCCGGCCACCCGCCCATGTCGGGCGGCGTCGCTTACGCTCGCGAATGACGGCTGTCAAAGGATTCAATCGACTGGGGGTGGACAGGGTCAGGGCTCCGCCCTGAAACCCGCCAGGAGGCTTTGCCCCCTGGACCCCCAGCAAAGGGCGAGGCCCTTTGCAATCTGTCAATTAGTTGGGGAATGGGAGGGGGCCGACACGGACCTGTCCAGGTCCGTGTCGGCCCCCTCCCATTCCCCAACTAAATTAATAGGTCCCAAGGGGCCTCGCCCCTTGGCGGAGTTCCAAGAGGATCGGGCCGCGAAGAGCGGACCGATGCCTCTTGGTGGGGTCCGGGGCAAAGCCCCGAGCCTTGTCCGCCCAGCCGATCGAACCTCAGGCGGCGTCTTCGCGGCGGTCACGGATTTTCACGTAAGCGACCTTCACGTGGTCCTCGCAGTACGGCCGGCCGGGTTCGGACGGCACGTCGCAGAAGTGGAACTCTCGCGTTCCCGGCTCGCCGATTGGCCAGCAGCACGTCACCACTCGCCCATACGGCCTTGGCGCCACCGCGACCGGCCTTGGCGGCGCGACAACGGGTCGAGGCGCGCGTTGCACCGGAGGGCTGACCGGCCGGGCGATCACCTGTGGGCGCGGCACGGCGGGCGCCCGGGCGAATGCGGAGAAATTCGGGCTACCATCCGCGACGGCGCTTGGCAGCGGCGGCAGAGTTGGGCCCTCAACCCGCCGCACCGCGGTGCGGCGGTCGGGCGAAGCGTCCGGATCGCGGCGGATCGGCGACGGGCGGGCGGGCAAATCGAGCCGGTGCGCCTTCCCGACAATGGCGTTTTTCGTCACGCCCAGCCGGCGCCCGATTTCGGCGGTGGAATGACCCTCCGCCCAGAGCGCGCGTAAATGACTGATAACCTCGTCGCTCCACTCCATCTTGTGATCTCCCATCCCCTTCGACACAAAATAGAGTATCGCGACAATGGGCCGGCCTCAATGGGAGAATGGCACCTACCCACAAAAAGTTGTGGACAACCGAGTCCCCGACCACAAGATTTAGAAGAGCAGCCCCTTTTTCAGCATCCCGTGCACGCCTTTCTCCCCGTTCACCGTCTGGGTGACGTGGAAATCGACCGCGAGTGAGCAGAACTGATAGGCCTGCTCCTTCGACAGATTGGTGCGGCCAGTGATGAATGAGATCATCTGGCGCAACGCCTGCTTCATCGCCAGGTCCAGGTCCTCGTGCATGCCCATGGTGATGAAGTGGGTCGGGGTTTCAGCGCGCGGATAGGTCAGCAGGGGCGCCCGCTCGCCGCCGCCTTTGTGCAGAACCAGAGTGAATGTGCCGGTCAGGCAGATTTCCAGCGCATTGATGCAGACCTCGCCGTCGCCTTGCACGCCGTGGCCGTCACCGGCGGAGAAGTTGGCGCCTGGCGCCCACACCGGCAAATATAAGGTGGAGCCGGCGGTCAGTTCCTTGTTGTCGAGATTGCCGCCGTGCTCGCGCGGCTGGATGGTGGAGATCGTGCCGTAACGCGGTTGCGGCGCCACACCCATCACGCCGAAAAACGGCGCGAGGGTCAGTTCGGTGCCCCAGGGCAAACGGCAGGTGCCGCGCTCGCGATCGACCGGGATGTGGCTCAGGTAACGGTCGGGGAAATCCTCCGGCAGGGTGCCGGCCAGCGGGCGGAAACCGCAGTAGCCCCAGTCGTTGCCCAATTCGATTTTGTCGATGCGGACTTCGAGCATGTCGCCGGGTTCGGCGCCGGCCACGCCCACCGGACCGGTGATGATGTGGCCTCCGGCGCGCGGCAGGCTGGATGCGTGGATCGCGGCGAGAGCCGGCGGGATCGTCATGCCGGAGCCTGGCGGCGGCATCACCTCGGGTGCGCCGGAGACGCATTCCAGCACGACGGTGTCGCCGGAGTTCACGGTCAGCAGCGCGGGATAAGCCGCGTCAAAGGTACCCCAACGAACTGTCTGTGGCGATGGAGCGATGCGATGCATCGTCATATTAAATCTCCTCTGTTGCGATGCAGCTAAGACCGTTGACGTTCAGGCCGCAAGCCGAACAAATGCGGGCGGCAACCGGGTCACCACGCTTCGGGCGATCCTCCGCTTGCGCGGTCCGGGTCCGCCGCGTGGCCTAACGCGGAGAACGGCGAGGTGTGACCGTGGAACAAGCAGTACCGTTCGAACGCCAATCGTTAGAACGGGCACTCCGTCAACTTGGGCGCCGGGCACACGCCGAAGGCAAGACCATTGAAATCGCCATTTACGGTGGTTCAGCCCTCATTTTGACCTACGACTGGCGCATAGCGACACGGGAGCCGATGCGGTGTTCGAGGCCGATCGACAAACCGTGCGGCGCCTGGCGGCGGTAGTCGCCGACGATCTCGGCTGGGACCGCGACTGGCTGAATGACGGTATCAAACGATTTCTTGGCGCCGCTGATTCCGATCCTGACGCGAAGCGTCTGTTTGCTACCTACCCGTCCGAGGACCCGCCGGGTCTCAGGGTTACGGTAGCCAATCCACGTTATCTGTTCGCCCTGAAATGTCGCGCCATGCGGATAGGCGGCGTCGCGGAAAACTCGGACGTCGATGACATACGGCACCTGGCGCACGAAATCGGTATTGCCACCGCCGATGAAGCGTTAAGGCTTGTGGCGGAGTTCTACCCAAACAATGTTCTTGAACCAAAGGTTCGCTTCGGTCTCGAGGAGATCCTCGGGAGCGCATTGAATGCCGAGGAGAAACCGGGCGAGCCAGGGGCTGTGAAACCATGAGCGGCCGGTCCTCCCGTCCTCGCAATCTGCATGAGGTATCGTGCCGGGTGTCGAGTGGCAAACAGGGGTTCGAGGTCGCGTTACGGGAATTTCTCGACTCGTTTTATGCGAATTCAGACCAGCGGGAAGCCTCCATCAACGAACAGCCGCGGCCTTTGGATGCGCCGCGCGACGCCTACATCGCGGCGGTCGCCGAACACCTCGCGCGGTGTCACCACCCGGAAGTCCCTTCCTGGGCCGAACACCAAGGTCTGGAACTTTCGAAGCCGTTCTTCGCGGGTAAATTGGAATCGCTGAGAGCGCGGCTCGCCGTGGAAAGTCCGACAGCCTTCCGTCGACGAATGCTGTTTGTCAGCAAGGACGCCCTTTTCAGGCCCCGGGCTCGTCCTCCCGACGCCTGATCTCAACGGGGCGCCGGCACCGGAATAGTCCGCCTCAATGCGCCGTCGTCGTCTCTCGCGCCGTGCGTGGCGCGGCCTCGCCCGCTGGGCCGGAAATCGAGCCACCCGGTTTGGCGGTGCTGTCTTCCATCGAGACGTCGTCAGGCTCCGCCATGTTCTTCTTGAATGACTTGATGCCTTTTGCGAAGTCACCCATCAGACTGCTGACCTTGCCGCCGCCGAACAGCAGCAACACGACCAGCAACACGACCATCCAGTGCCAGATGCTGAAGCTGCCCATTCAATCCTCCAACCAACCGTAGTTCCCGGATCCTGGTGGTGGCCAGCCGGTTCCCGCACACATGGCCCGCCCCGAGCCGGGATGCAAGCAATCTTGTGTTCAGGCCGGCGGGATCCGGCATCCCAATCGGCATCCCCAATTGGCATGTAATGAAAATTGTACCTACACACGGGAATAAATCCCGCTTCCTTTCGTTGCCGTCCGCCCGCCGACGCGATATCGTCATCCCGGGGGCTCATCCCGGCCGCCGCAATAATGCCGGGAACGCCGCCGAGGGAGGGCGTCGCGGTGCGCAATCGCCGTCGCGCCCCTGTGCAACAGGGTGGTCTGCCTGGAGGGTCCGGAATGGACCACCCGCGAGCGGAAAGGCGACAAGACGATGCCCACTGGCACCGTGAAGTGGTTCAACGCGACCAAAGGCTATGGCTTCATCGGCCCGGAGACGGGGGGAAAGGACATCTTCGTCCATATCAGCGCCGTCCAAAAGGCGGGCATGCGAACCCTCAACGAAGGGCAAAAGCTCGCGTTCGAGGTCGAGCAGCAGGCCAACGGCCGCGCCGCCGCGGTTAATCTGGCGGAAGCGAGCTGACAGGCTGTCACGCTCCCGCCGTCGGGAGCGTGAAGCCGGAGATCTGGCCAGACTCCGGCCATAATGCACGACCACCATGTCCCGGTCTCGGGGCGTGGGGGCTCTGAACGTGAGCCCAGTGGGTCGCGGGGCTTGCATGTCACGCATCCGTCATCTAGGCAGGGTGCGTAACGGGGATGGGACGCGATGAGTCAAACCCTGGAAGAACGCGCCCGATCGCGGCGTTTGCCAGGCGCTACACCTGAGGTCGCGCTCGATGCCGCCGCCATCAGGGACGCTTACCGGCGGTGGTCTTCAAGTTATGACCTGGTTTTCGGCGTCGTGTCATCGGCCGCTCGTAAGCGAGCGGTGGCACTGCTCAACCATTTGCCCGGCCAGGCGGTGTTGGAGGTTGGAGTCGGTACCGGGCTCGCCTTGCCGAGTTACGCACCCGATAAGCGAATCGTCGGCATCGATTTGTCCGCCGAGATGCTCGCGCTGGCCCGCCGGCGAGTCGCCGAGCTTGGATTGCGCAACGTCGACCGCCTGCTGGAAATGGACGCCGAGGCGACCGAATTCGCCGATGGTCAGTTCGATACCGCGGTAGCCATGTTCGTGGCCTCGGTCGTGCCCAATCCGCGGCGGCTGCTGACCGAGTTACGGCGCGTGGTGCGGCCCGGCGGCAACATCCTGTTCGTCAACCACTTCGCCGCCGAGGGTGGGCCAAGATGGTGGGTCGAGCGGGCGATGGCTCCCGCGTCGCGGCGGCTTGGCTGGCATCCGGATTTTTCCATGCGGGGGCTGTTTGAGCCTGGGGAAATCGAGGCGATCGAGGCCGGCCCGGTGCCGCCGTTCGGGATTTTCACGCTTGTGCGGATTCGTAACTGATCCGCGCGTTTCCATTCACGCCATCCGCGCGGGCTCGCTGATCAATCCGATCGCGTATCGGTGACCAGGTCAGCCATCGGCGATTCCAGTTCATGCCGAGACGCATAGCGCCGCAAAGTCTTCAGCAAATTCGATTTCGCGACGGGCGTGCCGGCCCGTAGCTTCGCCAGGAGTTTCGCATCGACGTTAAGCGCGCGCGCCGCGTCCGTGTCGGTCGCGTAATGCCGGGAGACGATGTCCGCCCAGGTCCGGCAAACAAACCAGGCGCGATCTTTCTTTTTACTCATTGGGGGAGACCTCGTTTTCTGATCGCCGTGCATCCGGCACGGAGGCCGCGCTCACGCGGCTCGCGGATTATCCGCCTCGGGCGGCTGGCCGGTTCCCGCCGCGTTGTCCACGATCCGCGCGGCGAAACCGAAGTCGCGCAGACATTCCACCGCGATCTCCGCCTCGTCGCGCGGCAATCGGCGAACCCACGTGCCACTCCGCATGCTGCGCTGGACCGTGAGGCCCATGCTTTCGGCGGCCGCCCGCGCGTTGGTGGGAATCGCCACATCGACAAAGTCGGACATATCGATTTCTCCGTATAAAATGTCGCTTCCGAGATCCGGTCCGGGATCGCACCGAGCGGAGCCCCGTGCCACTGATCTCGGGCGCAATAAGGCGATGATGTCATATAAAAACCATTCAAATCGGCACGCGGCACCGGCAATTCGGCGGTGTCTCCCGGCCGCGCGATCGGCTTCAATATCGGCGGCGGCCGGAAGCCGGCGGTGGCCCGATCGGCGGTGGCGCGTGACAGATCGGGGTCAGGCGGTATAACCCCCCAACGCCTGTCAAGACGGCACGGATCACGAAAGGAACCTCGCCATGCCTCGGTCCTGGGACAAGTCGCATATGCCTTCCCGCCATGTCACGGTGGGACCCGGCCGCGCGCCGCATCGGTCGTATTACTACGCGATGGGCCTTACCGAGGAGGAAATCGACCAGCCCTTCGTCGGCGTCGCCACCTGCTGGAATGAGGCCGCGCCGTGCAACATCGCGCTCAGCCGGCAGGCGCAATCGGTGAAGAAAGGCGTGGCGGAGACCGGCGGCACGCCACGCGAGTTCACCACCATCACCGTCACCGACGGAATCGCGATGGGGCATCAGGGGATGAAGTCCTCGCTGGTGTCGCGCGATCTGATCGCCGACTCGGTGGAGCTGACCATGCGTGGTCATTGCTATGACGCATTGGTCGGGCTGGCGGGCTGCGACAAGTCGTTGCCTGGCATGATGATGGCCATGCTGCGGCTGAACGTGCCGAGCGTGTTCATGTATGGCGGCTCGATTTTGCCCGGCAGGTTCAAGGGCCGCGACGTGACCGTGGTCGATGTGTTCGAGGCTGTCGGCATGCACTCGGCGGGCAACATGTCGGACGAGGATCTGCACGAACTGGAATGCGCGGCGTGTCCCTCGGCCGGCGCCTGCGGCGGCCAGTTCACCGCCAACACGATGGCGATGGTCAGCGAGGCGATCGGCCTCGCGCTGCCCGGTTCGGCGGGTTCGCCGGCGCCGTATGAGGAACGCGATCGATTCGCGGTCGAATCGGGTCGCGCGGTGATGGCGTTGCTCGCCAGCAAGCTGCGGCCGCGCGATATCGTCACGCGGAAGGCGTTGGAGAACGCGGCGGTCGTGGTTGGCGCCACCGGCGGATCGACCAATGGCGCGCTGCATCTGCCGGCGATGGCGCATGAGGCGGGCATTCGCTTCACCATGGACGACGTGGTCGAGATCATGCGGCGCACGCCGTACATCGCCGACCTCAAGCCGAGCGGCAAATACGTGGCGTTCGACGTGCACCGCGTCGGCGGCATTCCCGTGGTGTTGAAGGCGTTGCTCGACGGCGGGTTGCTGCATGGCGATTGCATGACGGTGACCGGGAAAACCATGGCGGAGAATTTGAAGGACGTGGTGTTCCCGACCGATCAGGATGTGATTTACCCGGTGTCGAAGCCGATCTCACAGACCGGCGGTGTGGTGGGTCTGAAAGGCAATCTGGCCCCGGATGGCGCGATCGTGAAAATCGCTGGTATGGAGGAACTGCGGTTCGAGGGCACCGCTCTGTGCTTCGATTCCGAGGAGGAAGCGTTCGAAGCGGTCCGCATTCGCGCTTACAAAACCGGCGACGTGATCGTGGTGCGCTACGAGGGTCCGAAGGGCGGGCCCGGCATGCGCGAGATGCTGTCCACGACGGCGGCGATCTATGGCCAGAGCGAGCATAAGGGCAAGGAAGTGGCGCTGATCACTGACGGCCGGTTCTCCGGTGCGACGCGCGGCTTCTGTGTCGGCCACGTCGGTCCGGAAGCGGCAGTCGGCGGCCCGATCGCGTTGCTGAAGAACGGCGACCGCATTGTCATCGACGCGGCGAAAGGCACGATCGACGTGATGCTTTCAGACGCGGAACTGGCGGCTCGCCGCGCCGCCTGGCAGCCGCGCCGCACCGACTACAATTCCGGCGCGATCTGGAAATACGCGCAACTTGTGGGACCGGCGCATCTGGGCGCGTTGACCCATCCGGGCGCGGAGGGCGAGAGCCACTGTTACGCGGATATATGACCTGGCGTACCCGAGGCGTCCCGGGATGCCTCGGGCGGTCGTTTACCAATTGAGATGACCGCGAAACTGACAGTCTGGTACAACACCAAATGCCCGGTCTGTAACGCGGGCATCAACTGGCAGCGCGGCCGCCTGGTGCGCGCGGCCCGCGCCGGCGGGATCGAATTCCGTGATATCAATCTCGAACCGGACGTGCTCTCCCGGTTCGGTGCCGACGTGAACGACGTGCGCCGCAGGCTGCATGGCGTCGATGCGGATGGAAAATTCTACGCGGGCATTGACTGTGCGATCGCGATCTGGCGGCGGACTCCGGACGATGCCTGGCTTGGACGCATCTCCCGTGTGCCAGGCGTCCGTCCGGTCGCGGGCTTTGGATACAATCGGTTCGCGGACTTGCTCTACGCCTGGAACCGCTGGAAGGGGCGTTGGTAATAAAGATAAGATGCCAGTTAGACTCAGGCCAATGCCGAACGAATATCAGTATGGATGAAGTCATCTCCTTTGAAAAGCAACTCATCGTCCATCGCGACCGCGAGTGCATAGGAAAAACAGTCGCCGACGTTCAGCCCCGCGCGATGTCTGCCCTTGCCATCGCGACGGAAAGCGTCGATCGCGATCTCCGCATGGTGTGGCGTGACGCCCACGACCTCGAAACCACCGACCTGGAGTAAGCGTTCAAGATCGGCACGCCCGGCCTCGTGTTTGCGTCCTTCAATGACAAAGGAGAGTTCCACCCGCGAGACAGCCGACAACAGGCGAACCGGCGCGTCTGCCAGCACTTCAGTGAACAGATCGGCCTCAGGCTCGCGCGGCAAAATCGCGACGACCGCCGAGGTATCGACGATCATCAGGTCCACATGCCTGTTTCGTCATAACCAATCATCTCTTCCGCGGTGCGCGTGTCGAAATCCGGCAGGCTGGCGCAATGCTCGCCGATCTCGCGCAGGCGCTGAACCAGGTTGCCCGGCTGCCCCCGCCGCGGCCGTTCGCGTTCCAGACGCTCGGCCGACGCCTTACGGATGGCTTCCGTCAAGGTTTCGCCGGTCAGCGCCACCACCTCGCGCGCGAGCCGGTCAGTCTCGCTATCTTTGAGGCTGATCGCCATGGGAATGTCGGATGTCTGGAATTATCCCTGCAATATAGAATAGCCGGTCGCGATCGCCGAGAATCAGCGACGCCAATATCTCGCCCTCGGGCATCGCCTGGTCCCTTCAACCGCCAAACGTGTCCCGCCACTGTTCGATCACCTCCGGCACGCCTTTACGAATTTCCGCGACGCTCAGTTCCAGCGTCTTGAGTTGCGCGATCGATGGACGCCCAGGAATCAAGGTCAATCCGTCGCGCGACGCCTCCGTGCCCCGTTCGATCGCCAACTGGGCGTATTCCGCGCTCAGCATCCAGTTCAGGAACAGCCGCGCGGCGTTCGGATGCGGCGCGCTCGCCGGGATCGCCGATGGCGTCACGCACAGGCTGCAGCCGTCCTCGGGATAAACGATCGCCAGCGGATTGCCGTTTTCGATCGCCGGGAACACGTTGATGGCCGGAGTCGGCCCGACCATGCACTCACCCGCGGTGATCAAGGTCACGGGGTCGCCGAACGACCGGCCAACGCGCGGATTGTTCGCCGCCAGTTTTTCGAAAAACTCCCAACCGTACAGTTTGCGCAGCCCGACCACCCAAACGCCGGCGCAGCCGCTGAACGCCGGATGTGGTAACGCGATCTGATTCCGCCACTTCGGATCGAGCAAATCGGTCCACCGCTTCGGCGCGTCCGCCGCCGCGACTTTCCGCGTATTGTAAGTCAGGAAATGATTGGTCGCGGCCGTCACATAATACCAACCCGGATCGGACAGACGCCGGAACTCCGGCAGCAGCGCGACGGCGTTCGGCGGATCGTAACGCAGCAGCGCGTTGCGTTCCTTCAGCAACTCCATGTGAGACATGTCGGTTGTGCTGAAGATGTCGCATTGCGGCGCGCCGTTCTTCAGGTCCAGCAACAATCGCTGATAGGCGACCTGGCCGGTGGTGCGGATCGCCGCGACCTGGATGCCGGGATGCGCGGCGGCGAACCTTCGGCCGAGTTCTTCCGCCGTCTCCGAGGTCACCTGCGCGACATACCAGGTCAGAGCGCCTTCCTCGCGCGCCGCGTCTTCCAGCGCGTCGCCGGCACGCGCGGCGCGAGGCAACGCCGCGGCGGTCAGCAAGGCAACGGCGGAGCGGCGGGTCAACACTGTTTCATTCTCCAAATGTATCATACCGCGGCGAACGCGACGCTATCCGGCGTTTAACCATGCCAGATAATCGCCCGCCGCCGAGGGCAGATCGAACCGCGGCGCGAATCCTGTTTCAGCCGCGATCTTCTTGATATCGAACGCGCCGCGGTCAAAGCCGCTGTGGCTTTCGACATTGTATGTCTCGGCCGCGACGGCCCGACGCCAATGGAACCCGGGCACCAGCGGCATCAGTGCCGAACACCAATCTTCCGCCGATACGGCGACGCCTGAACCCAGATTGTAGACAGCGCGCGAAAGCCCGGGGGAATCCGCGATCCGCACCAGGCCGGCCGCGACATCTCGGGAATAAATGTAATCACCACGCCAGGGTGGCCCAATCACGGCCTCTCGGCCCGAGCGCGCGCATTCCAACACCTGCAGCATCGGCGACAGCGTATCGCGCACGCCGGTCGCGTATTCCCACGGACCATAAACCGAACCCAGGCGCGCGGCGGTGAACCGCACGCCCTGCGTTTCAGCGATCCGCGGCAGAATCGTTTCCGCGGCGCGTTTGGTCAGGCCGTACAGCATGACCGGGGCGGGCGTCAGCGAGTCTTCCTCGATGACCGCGACTCCTTTGGCGGCATGACCATAAATCGAGCCGGAACTGGGATATACGAACCGCGTCACGCCGCGCCGTGCCGCCGCCATCAAAGCACCGACCGCACCTTGCACGTTCACCGCGACGATTGTTTCGGGATCAGATTTTTCGCGCGCCGTGCCGGCGGTGATGACGGCGCAATGAATCACCGCCTCGATCGGGGCGATCGTCAGCGCGCGAGACAGGTCGGCGGCGGAAAGAATGGAACCACCGATCAAGGTGAACTTTCCAGGTAAGGCGGCGAAATCTCGCACCGCGCGCGGCGGCAAAGGGATGCGGTCGAGGCCGATCACGTCGCGGCTGGCAGACAGCAGATGCTCAATGATATTGAGCGCGACAAATCCGGCGGCGCCGGTGACGAGAATGGCCATGTCGCGATGACACACCGGGGGATGGCGCGGCGCAACCCCAAGGTATCTGCCCCAAGGTATCTGCCCACGACTGTCCTTGCGAGTTCCGCACCGGCCGCCTCCCTGGATGAAACTGTTGTTCCGCCGGTGGTGTGGGGCAGGATTCCCGTACCGTCGGCGACCAGGCCGGACGTTCGAAACGGCCGCGGCGGGGTTGCTCGATTTGCTGGCGTGGCTGACGGAGTGCCGCTGCACGCACGTCGCGATGGAGGCGGCCGGGGTCTACTGGAAGCCGGTGTGGAATAGCCTGAGCGACGGCGATTTCGACCTGATCCCCTCCTTCGCGCGGACGGCGAACGCCCGGCACATCAGGAACGTGCCAGGCCGCGAGACGGACATGAACGACGCCATGTGGATCGCCGAGTGCGGCAGACGCCTGACGGCACACACTGGCCCACTTCGCGGTCCAGTCTGATGGCGTGCGGGCTGATCCGGGCCAGCTTCGTCCCGGATGAGGCGCGGCGGGAGTTCCGATCTCTGTTGCGCACCCGCAAGAAAATCGGGCGTGAGCAGACGCGTCATGGAGAGTTCACACCAACCGCACGCGCATCCCGCACAGCATCAGCGCGCCATCTTCCTCCGCCACGTCTTTCTGGCGCGCCGCGAACCGGGCCCGTTCGTGGCGCGGGATTTTCACGTCGATGCCGCCCTGTCCTTCGCCACGTCCATCCGTGGCGCGAACGAAACGCAACACCCCAAGGTCCAGATCGATCGCCAGCACGCCGTCCCCATCACGCACGGGCCGCCGCAAAATCTCCGACCATCGCGCCGCGAGCCGGGCCGGATCGGGGGACTGCAGTTCCGCCACGACGATCCGGTCTTCGGCGTCGGCGTCGTGCGCGCCTTTCCATCGAGGGCCAGCCGGATGATAAGGCCCGTCCCAGGCACCGCCATGCGAATGATTGATTTCCAGCAACGCTCCGCCGGTGTCCCGCGGATGCAGTTGCAGGCCGCGATATTCGCCAGGATAATCCATGTCGTTCGCGACACGAACTCCGGCCGGCGGCAACCACGTCAGCCACGGTTCGATAGCGTCACAATCCAGGATGACCATGTAACCACCCTCGCCGTCCCGCCGGTCGAGATAACGGCCGGCGGCGGTGCCATCCTGGGTTGGCGCCACCACCTCCAGAAATGAATTGCCGATCGGCATCAGCGCATTCACCAAACCGTATTTCTCGACGTGGGGATCGACATAACTCACGATCGTACCAAGCACGGTACAGATCGTGGAAACTGACGGCTCCAGGTGCGGCGCCACGAGGCAGATCTGACGCAGCCGTAGGACCATCTACTGGACTTTCGCCGGTGCCTTCGATTCCGCCAGGTGATCGAAGCGGCGCTTGTAGGTTCCCAGACCCTGCGTCTGCGAACGCAGATCGATGATCAGGTCATGCAATTCCGCTTCCGGAACCAGGGCCACGACATCGTCCCAGCCTGACCAGCCCTCGCGTTCGCCAAAGCCCAGGATCTGGCCGCGGCGGCCGGTTAGCAGGCGTTGCGCGCGCGGGGTGTACTCGTTCGGCACGCTGATCGTCACGTGATCGATCGGTTCCAGCAACACCGGATTGGCCTTCGCCAGACCCTCGCGCATCGCCATCTGGGTCGCGGTGCGGAATGCCATGTCCGAACTATCGACGGCATGAAATCCGCCGTCGACCAACGTCACCGAGATATCGACGACGGGATAGCCGAACGGTCCCTTTTTCGCGGCATCCTCGGCCGACTCGCCAACGACCGGGATGAAGTTGCGCGGCACCGAGCCGCCCACCACCTTATCGACAAACAAAAATCCCGCCCCGCGTTCTCTGGGCGCGATATCGATCTTCACGTCAGCGAACTGACCATGGCCGCCGGTTTGCCGTTTCAGCCGCCCGTGCTCGTGCACCGAGCCGCGGATCGTCTCGCGATAGGCGATCGATGGGCGTCGGGTCGTCATCTTCAGGTTGTAATTCTTCGCCATATGCTCGATGGCATTCAGTAAATGCATCTCACCCTGGCCGTGCATGACCGTTTCGCCAGTCTCATGATCCTGCGTGACGGTCAGCGACGGATCCTCCTCGGCCAGCTTTCGTAATGCATCCGACAACCGTACGTCGTCCTTGCGATCGGTCGTCGTGACCGCCAGGGCGTAAACCGGTGTTGGAGCTGGCGGGAACGGCAGTTGCTCGGGCGTCGCACCGGGGGAAATCGTCGCACCGGTGGGCACACCGTCCAACCTGCCAAGTGCCACGACGTCGCCGGCGACGCAGGCTGGGGACTTGGAAAGTTCGCCACCAACGAAGTGATAAATTCCACCGAGCCGCGTGCCGCCAAGCGTGGCGCCGTCCTTGATCTCTCCGCGCCAGATACGGGCGTAAGAGAGTTTGCCGGTATGGCCGGCATATTCGGTGCGGAACACCTGCGCCAAAGGCGGACCGTCCGCTTCAATCATCTTACGCTCGCCGGTTTCCTCGGCCGTTGGCGTCTCGTGGCGCAAGGCCTTCCACAGCCGGCGCACACCGTGGCTCGACTCACCGGCGCCAAGCATGACCTCGATGACCGCGCCGGACAAAAGGTCCTTGCGCATGTCGAGGTAGAGTTCTTCAGGTGTCGGTCTGATGTCCTCCAGCACTTTCTCCAGCAGGGCATCGTCACGATCAGCCAACGTTTCGACCAGGCGGCCGCGCTCGGCGGCTTCCTCGGCGACCACCGAGTCGGGAATCTGCATCAGTTCCGAAGCCTGGCCCTTGCGATAACGGTAGGCGCGTTCGCTCATCAGATCGACATAGCCGCCAATCCTGCCATTCTCGGTGATCGGCATCTGCCGCAGCACCAGCGGCGACGCGGTGTAACCCTGCAGCGCGGTGATGACATCGGCGACCGAACCGTCGAACGTATCGATCTTGTTGATCAGCACGATGTGCGGCACGAGTTCGTTGGCGAGCGCCCGTAGCAACGGCGCGACAGCACTCGCGCGGGCCGGGTCGGGTTCGCATACAACAATCGCGATATCGACCATGGATAACGCGGCCTGCACTTCATGAGCGAATTCGATTGAGCCGGGACAATCGAGGATAGACCACGCTTCATTCAAATAGCCGCAATGGCCAAGCCGGATCGACGTCGTCGCCGGGCGGTTGCGCGGGTCCGCCGGTCGTTTGACGATCGCTCCAGCCGCCTCCATCAACGCGTCGAACAAGGTCGATTTGCCGCCGCCCTGCGGTCCCACGAGGGCCACGGAACGAGGATTGTCGCCGTTTCTGCTTTTGGTCATGGCCGCGCCTCCTTCATTTATCGAAGGCGCCGCCCGGGTTCGGAACCCACGTCTTGGGCACCCGGAGCGCCCGCGCCGGAGTTTAGCGGCAATTCCGCTTTACGCGAGTCCCGTTCAGTCCCCCGCGCGAGCCGCGGTCGCGGCGATCGTTTCAAGGCGAGTTGTGACTTTCGCGATGACCCGGTTGAGCGCCGCCACGTCTGCCTGGCTGAGATCGCTGAAGCACCGCTCTTCCAGGCTCATCGCGAGGGGTACCATACCGGCATGCGTGGCCGTCCCCTTTCGGGTCATGCGCAACAATCTGCCGCGGCCGTCACTCGGATCCTGGCTTTGTCGCAACAATCCTTTGGTGACGAGGCTTTGCGTGGCGCGGCTGACCTTGACTTTATCCATCGCGGCACGCTGACCGATGACGGTGGGTGATAACGTGCCGTGTTCGGCCACAATCGCCAGTGCGCGCCATTCCGCGATCGTCAGGTTGAATGATTCCTGATAGCTGTCCGAAAACATCCGGCTTATCGAATCTGTCACGACCCCCAGCTTGAACGGCAAAAAGGAGGCAAGAGAAAACTCCGCCGCATGGGCGTCGCGGTTCTTGGCCGGCATGAACAACCCCTCTCCCGGGTTTGCAATCCGTATAGTATCGTTATCGTGAAAATCAAGACGCGTTTGGAAGGTTCCAGGCTACCACGGACGTTTATTTATTTGTCCCATAATGGCAACAAAACGCAACCCAGGCAATGCGCGGCGGTGACCAGCGTTCGCGGCGCGGAATCTGCCCGGGTCTTACATGGAGCGGATACGCTCTGCATACGAATGTACTGCGTCGGACCAATCACCGCACGCCTTCCATCGCGACGAACCGAAAACGAACCCGAACGCGGCGCTCCCGGCACCCGTGCCAGGCCATTGCCGCCGCTGGCCGGGTAATGGATACTCGGGCGGATTCGTGACAAGCATGTCAAATTCTGAGACGAACCATAGTCCTGGGGTCACTATTCATCAGTATCACGGGAATCGTGACATGGTTTGGTAGTTCTGAGACGCCGTTGGCGAGTTGCTGATTGTACCGCAACTTGGACGTTGGCCATGGGTACCAAAACGCCGGGCCGCCGCGAAATCGTTCGTCGTGCGCCGCCAGCCAGATATTTGGACCCGATCCAGGCCAACGATCTCATCCGTTCATCGCGAGTGTTACCCACCCGGTTTTACGCCCGGCTCGCCCCGCGCTATCCCACCACCCCCGCGCTATCGTCAGCGACGGCTGGGCGACACGCTTCACCGGAGGATTCCCATGATCGACGATACCAATGATCCAGCCCGCACGAGTTGGGTCACGTCCGCCAACGGCCACGGCGCGTTCCCGATACAGAATCTCCCCTTCGGCGTGTTTAGCCCGGATGGCGGCACGCCACGGGGCGGCGTCGGGATTGGAGAGAAGATTTTTGACATTAGCGCCGCGCTGGAAGCCGGATTGTTCTCCGGCCCGGCGCTTGAGGCAGCGCAGTTGGCGAGCGGACGAACGTTGAATCCGCTGTTGGAGGCCGGGTCGGGCGCGCGCATCGCGTTGCGTCGCCGGGTCGGCGAATTGCTCGACGTGCAAAGCCCCGAGGCGCGGGACGCTCAGGACATCGCCCGCCGGCTGCTGCATGATACCGAGCGTTGCGGGATGCACCTTCCGGCGCGCGTCGGCGATTTCACCGATTTCTTCGCCGGGATTCATCACGCCCATACCGCCGGCACGATCAGCCGGCCGGAAAATCCGCTGATGCCTAACTATAAGTATATACCAGTCGCATACCACAGCCGGGCGTCCTCGGTGTCCCCGTCGGGCGGCGTGGTTCGCCGTCCCAATGGCCAGCGCAAGCCGCCAGGGCAGGCGGCGCCGGATTTCGGCCCTTGCCGCAACCTGGATTACGAGCTGGAACTTGGCGTTTGGATTGGCCCCGGCAATCCGCTCGGCACGCCGATCCCGATCGCCCAGGCGCCGAACCACATCGCCGGGTTCTGCCTGCTGAACGATTGGTCGGCGCGCGACATTCAAAGCTGGGAATCGCAACCTCTGGGGCCGTTCCTGGCGAAAAGCCTCTCGACGTTCGTGTCGCCGTGGATCATCACGCCCGAGGCGTTGGCGCCATTTCGCACCGCGCAGCCGGCTCGGCCAGCGGGCGACCCGGCGCCATTGCCGCATCTCAACGATCCGGCGGATCAGGCTCAGGGCGCCCTCTACATCGATTTCGCGGTGCTGATTGAGACGCCGAAGATGCGCGCGGCCGATGCCGACCCGCATTTGCTGTCGCGCGCCAACGCCACCGCGCTGTACTGGACCGTGGCGCAGATGGTGGCACACCACACGTCGAACGGCTGCAATCTGCGGGCGGGCGATCTGTTCGGAAGCGGCACGATCTCCGGCACCGAACCCGGCTCGGCGGGATGCCTGCTGGAGATGACTCGCGGCGGCCGGAACCTGATCTCACTGCCGAATGGCGAGACACGCACGTATCTGGAAGATGGTGACGACATCATCTTCATCGGTCAGGCGCGCCGTCCGGGGTATGCGTCGATCGGCTTCGGGGAGTGCCGGGGTAGAGTGATCGAGGCCTTGCCTCTGGCCTGACGGGCGGCATTGCGTGCATCATGAGGTCCGGATCATGAGCGCGGGAGATCGGGAACGATGGATCTGGTGGTTCGCAACGCGCGCCTCGCGCATGCGCCGGAGGCGCCGCCGGTCGATATCGGTGTCGCCGGCGGGAAGATCGTCGCGATCCAGCTGGGCTTGCACGCTGAGGCGCCGTCCTATGACGCGGACGGCCGCCTGACCTGCGCCGGACTGGTCGAAACCCATATCCATCTGGAGAAGTCGCGGATCGCCGATCGTTGCGAACCTGAGACGGGACGGCAGCCGATGGCGATGGAGCGCGTCTCGGCGGTGAAGCATACGTTCACCGTTGAGGACGCTTACCGGCGTTCCAGCCAGACGCTGGAGGCCTGCATCAAATTCGGCGCCACCCGGATGCGCCCGCACGTTGAACTCGATGGTGGCGTGGAACTGCGCACGTTCGAGGCGGTGGCCGCGCTGAAACGCGACTACGCATGGGCGATCGATCTTGAGTTGTGCGTGTTTCCGCAGGAGGGATTGACCAACAATCCACGCGCCGACGCGTTGCTGGTCGAAGCGTTGAAGCAAGGTGCCCGGGTGATCGGCGCGGCGCCGAATTTCGATCCGGATCACGCCGGGCAGATCCACCGGGTGTTCGATCTGGCGCGGGAGTTCGATGTCGATATCGATATGCATCTGGATTCCGGCAACTCGCCTGACGATATGGACATTCATCTGGTTTGCGAATTGACCGAGAAATACGGGTTGGGCGGGCGCGTCGCGATCGGGCATGGTTGCAAATACTCAACGATGCCGGTGGCCGGGTTGCAGACGCTGGCGAAACGCATCGCCGACGCGGGGGTGGCGGTCACGTCGCTGCCGGCCACCGATCTGTTCATGCAGGGGCGCGATCAGACGGACAACGTTCGCCGCGGCGTGGTTGATGTGAATGTGCTGGTGGAGCACGGCGTCAATTGCTCGATCTCCACCAACAACATTCTCAATCCGTTCACGCCGATGGGCGATTGTTCGCTGATCCGCATGGCGAATTTGCAGGCCATGGTTTGCCAGATCGGCCACGCGCACCGGTTGCGCGAGCTGTTCATGATGCTGACGGAACGGTCCGCCCGATTGATGAACCTGAAGGACTACGGCATCGCGGTTGGCAATCCCGCCGATCTCGTGGTGATCGACGCGATGACGCCGGAACAGGCGGTGGCGGAGAACGCGGCGCCTCTGGTTGTCTTCAAACGCGGTGTGCGTACGGTCACAAGGTCGCGCGCCGAACTGCATCATCCCGGAACATAACGCAGAGGAAACGGACATGAAGATCTCAGGTTTTGAGGCGATCACTCTCGCCATCCCGGAAGACGACCCGTTGGCGAACATGCCGGAAGAAGCAGGCCGCAAACGTCCGGTGATCGCGCTGAAACTGCGCACCGACAGCGGCATCGAGGGCGTCGGCATCAGCTTTTACGGCGGCAAGATGACCGGCAGCCTGCGCCGCGCACTGGACGAACTGTGCGAACTGACGATCGGCATGGACCCGATGCGGATCGAGGCGGTGACGGCGAAACTGCGTGCCGGCACCGGGGATTCCTGTGGACCGGGCGGGATCTTTACCCTCGCCGCCTCGGCGATCGACGTCGCGTTGTGGGACATCAAGGGCAAGGCGCTGAACCAGCCGCTGTGGAAGTTGCTCGGAGGCCATCGCGACCGGGTGCCGACGTACGCGTCGGGGTCGCTGCGCCGCGGACTGACCGATAGCCAGGCGCAACGCGCGGCGCAGATCCTGGTGCAGAAGGGCTTCAAGGAGATGAAGACCCAGATGGCGCTGCCGGGCTCGCCGACGCCCGCCGAGGAAGTGCGCCGCGTGCGCGTGGTGCGGGAGGCCATCGGTCCGGACATCAAATTGATGTGCGATATCAATCAGCGCTGGCGGCCGGAGCAGGCGATCGACATCGGCTCCCGCGTCGAGGATGTCGGGTTGTTCTGGTTGGAGGACGTGACCAGGGCGGACGATTACCAGGGACTGGCCCGGGTGACGGCGGCGCTGAAGACGCCGATCGCGGGTGGAGAGTATGTTTACGGGATCGAACCGTTCCGGCAAATGATCCAGAATCACTCGGTCGATATCGTGATGATCGATATCGTGCGCGCCGGCGGCGTGACACCTTGGATGAAAATCGCCGCCATGGCGGAGGCGTTCAACCTGCCGGTGGTCAGTCACGTGATGCCGGAAATTCTGTGCCACCTGATCGCCGCGATCCCGAACGGGCTGACGGTGGAATACATGCCGTGGATGCTGGCGCTGTACGAGGAGACTCCGGCGATCGAGAACGGGATGCTGGTGTTGCCGGAGAAGCCGGGGCTTGGACTGAAGTTCGACGAGAAGGCACTGGCGGCGTTCAAGGTGGGGTAAGATTTGGGCGGGATGTCGGCCCGTGCCCTCATCCCGCCGGATCAAGCACAGGCAACTGCTCCGATTCCGCGGCGCGGAGCAACTGGCGATCCGAGCAGACAAATGTGAGTGGGTCAGTGATTGTCGAACGGAACGTCAGACAACCCGCCAATTGAACGGCATCGTACGCACGCAGTGCGTAACGGTCGATCATTTCGAGCGCGGTGTCGATCACCGTGTCGTTGACCACTTGCCGGATGAACCGGGTTTCGAGGTGAGCCTGCACGCTTTCAAGGATTTCATCGGTGACGTCGCGATCGATGTCGCCGGCGCGCTGGCGACGCCTGATGGCGGACCGGATTTCGACCGCTGAAATTGTCAGCACCGCGATGCGATCGCCTTGGCGACCATCGACCACCTTCAGGAGCCGGTCGGTGTCCGGCTCCTGAATGTACAGTTTCGCCAGCGCCCTGGTGTCGAGGAAATAGAACGCCACCTCATCGCCTGTCACGTAGGACGGTGGCGGATAGCGATTCACCGCGAATTGGAATTGGACGGAACGCGTGGTCGCCGCCACGATGGCCGCCGACAATGCCGATAACGTCCGGCAACTGGCGATTCAACCGGATCGCGGTGACCGGAAAATGAGGCGGCCTTGGGTTCGCGACCTTGCTTGTCAGAATCCATCGCCGGTCGATCGCTTCGCGCAACACCTCATCGCATGCCAATGGGTCCGCGGCCCAGGGGACCTGCTCCTGGCTCAAAGCGCTGTCGCGAAACCACTTCAGCGACACAAATTCGTAGCCTGGGCGACTTGCGGCGCGATCGAGCGCACGCAAAAGATCCGCCACCCGATCGCCGGTACCACCCGCCCTCATCACAGGGCGGGAGGCGATGCCGATATCAGTTTCAGCGTCTTCCTCGATCGGGGAAAAGGAAATTCGGATTGAATCGGCCTCGGGATCCCAGTTCGCTTCAAATGCGGCATCCCGTCGTTTTTTGCGGTTTCCTCGGTGGAGATGCACATCGGCCTGGTAGCCGTCCGACAAGACGCCCAGTTTGCGGAGCAACGTGGAGAACTGGCTTATGAGTTCGCGTTCGGTGTCAGCGTTGGTTTTCATTTCAGGTGCTATCTAATCCAGAGGATATTTCAGTCCGGATTATGTCTGGACGCGTTATGTATAATAGATGCGAAATCACTCTTGTCATGTCCCGAGTTTTGCCCCGCGGCGAAATCGGACACGGGCATCGTGAACGGGGTCAGACGCATGCCCACCGTCGCCCATCCGCCTGCGACTCTCTCGTTTTCCACGGCGTCCTGGCTCAAACCGACAGCGCCGGTGAAAGCGAACCGCCTGACCGTGACATTCCGCAACGCAATCACCCTGGCCTCCTCCCGCCTGCTCGTGCGACAAGGCCAGAATGCGTCCTGAACAGGTCATCGCGGCCCTGCGCCTCGATCCTTTGCTGCCCGTCTGGCTGATCGCCGCGATCGCCGTCATCGCCGCGCTGGTTTGTTTGCTCGCGCTGTATCGGCGGGCCAGAGGCGCGCTGTTCCGCGTGCTGGCCTTCGGCATGCTGGTGTTGTGGCTCACCGGTCCTCGCCTGGTGCGGGAAACCAGGGAAAACCTGCCGGATATCGGCCTGCTGGTGATCGACCAGACCGCGTCGATGCAGGTCCGGGACCGCGCCGCCATGACGGAGGCCGCACAGGCCGCGATCCGCGACGCGGCGAAGCAGTTCCCTGACCTGGAACTGCGCACCGCCACCGTCAGTGAAAAAGGCGACGCCGGCACGCTGCTGTTCGGCGAAATCGACCGCGCGATCGGCGAAATCCCGCGCTCCCGCCTCGCCGGGATCATCGCGATTACCGATGGGCAAATTCACGACGTGCCCGACAGCGTCCCCGGCGGTGTGCCGCTGAACGTCCTGATCCCGGCGCAAGGCGAGGAAACCGATCGCCGCATTCGCATCATCGAAGCGCCCGGCTTCGGGATCGTCGGCAAGCCGGTGACAATCCGTATGGCGGTCGATGACCTCGGCGCGCCGTCCCGCGGTGAGGCGATGCTGACCGTGCGCCGCGACGGTGAGCCGCCGCGCACCAGCCCAGTACCGATCGGCCGCGAGCAGTCGATCGACATCCCGATCACGCGCGCCGGGCCGACCGTGGTGGAGTTGTCCGTCAGTCAACTGCCCGGCGAGGTCTCGACCATCAACAACCGCGCCGTGGTCGAGATCAATGGCGTGCGCGACCGCCTGCGGGTGCTGCTGATCTCCGGCGAACCGCATCCCGGCGAGCGCGCCTGGCGCCGTCTGCTGAAAGCCGATCCCTCCGTCGATCTGGTGCATTTCACCATTTTGCGACCGCCGGAAAAGGACGATCTGACCCCGCTGAACGAGCTGGCGTTGATCGCGTTTCCGGTGCGGGAGTTGTTCCAGGACAAGATCGGCGAATTCGATCTCATCATCCTCGACCGCTTCCAGAATCGCGGTTTGCTGCCGATGCCGTATCTGGCGAACATCGCCAATCGGGTGCGGCAGGGCGGCGCTCTGCTGCTAAGCGTTGGGCCGGAGTTTTCGGGATCGACCAGCCTCGCCGCGACCCCGCTGGAAACGGTGTTGCCCGGCGCGCCCGCCCGGTTCAACGCCGTGGTGGATGAGCGATTCAGGCCGGAGGTGACCGATCTGGGGCAACGGCATCCGGTGACTGAAGGACTGGCCGGCGCCAATCCCCCCGGCGACGCCAAGGACGCGACCTGGGGACATTGGTACCGGCGGATCCAGCCGGGCGATACCCAGGGTTCGGTGCTGATGAGCACGCCGGACGGGCAACCTCTGCTGGCATTGGATCGGGTAGGCGAAGGGCGGGTCGCATTGTTGCTGTCGGACCAGATCTGGCTCTGGTCGCGCGGGCATGATGGGGGCGGCCCACAGGCCGAGTTGCTGCGCCGGATCGCGCATTGGCTGATGAAGGAACCGGCGCTGGAAGAGAACGCTCTGACGGCGCACGTGGCCGAGGGCCGGCTGACAGTCCGCCGCCGCTCCACCGATCCCGCCCCACCTGGGCCGGTTACCGTCACCGACCCGGATGGCAAGACCTCAACCGTTCCGCTGACCGCCGACGGGCCTGGCCAGGCCAGCGCGAGCCTGCCGGCGGCGACCCCAGGCGTCTGGCAGGCGAGCGACGGCACGCATACCGCGTTCGCGGCCGCTGGTGCCGCCAATCCTCCGGAAATCGCCGACCTGCGGGCAACCGCCGGCGTCGTCGGTAAACTCGCGCGAGAATCGGGCGGCGGAATACACTGGCTTGGCACTTTGGCGTCGATGGACGTGCCGGCGTTGCGGCGGACCGAGCCGGACCGTCCGGCCTCGGGCGGCAGTTGGATCGGGTTGCAGCGGCGGCACGACAATATCGTGACCGGAGTCGCGTCTTTGGCTCTGCTGCCGGCGTGGCTGTCGTTGCCGCTGATCCTGGCGCTGCTGGTGCTGGCCTGGCGGCGGGAGGGTTCGTAACCGCTTCAGTGAGCCCCGGGATACGCGGACGGAGGCGTTCCGGGTGCGGCCAGGTCGTCCTGATCGGAAGCCGGATTTGCCGCGGCCATATGACGGCCGGAAGCAGTGTGCAGCGCGCTACGCGGCGTGGCCGGCTCGGCTTGCGCCGAGGTCGCGATCTGATTGCCGCGTGCGTACATGCACTGGATGTATGCGAGATCGTAACGGCTTTGCAGGCTGCCCTGACCGGCCGCCGCGCCACGGGATGAGGCCCCGATACCGGCGATCGCGCCCGCGCCACCGCCAATCTCCATGCCACGCGTGTTCCCTACGGCGCCGCCGAGACCGGCGCCCATGGCGGTGGTCAGCGCGACGGTGCCGAACTGCGTGAGATTGGCAAGCGTCGCGCCGCCGGACACCTCACCACTGGCGAATTGCTTGCAGGTCGACTGGTTGCCGGCGAAATCCTCGAACGGCTTGCCCTGGCCCGGCATGACCAGCGCGGTGGGACCCATTGGTGGGGTTACGCAGCCACTCAACAGGATGGCGGCGAACAGACTCTTGAAGGGCGACATAGGCCGTTCCTTTGGTCGGAGTTGAACGTGGAATTTGGGGGAGGCGGTTCGTTTCAGTTATGAATCCACCCTGTCGATCCCGGCGGCGGCATCGATCGCGGTGGGCGATCATGCGAAATAAATCGCGCCGGACCAGGCAATTTGACCGTCGGCATCAGGAGCTGTTCAAGACCCAGCAGCAGGGGCGAAACGCCGAGACCGCCCGGCATCGGACCGGGATACCGATGGTGAGCCCAGTCGGGACGTTCATGATGCCAGGCCTCAGCGCCGCGACCAGCAACGCCTTGCGACAACGCCGGGAGAGGAGTCGCCGCGATCAGCGCGACGGCGAACAGTGCACGAGAAAATTGGAACATGGGAGTGTACCGAACAAGTTTTCCGATACACGGTTTAGCAACCTGAAGTTAAGCAACCGTTAACGGCGATGGAAAAACTTTCGCGGTGGCCGCATTTGACGGCGTGGTAAAAAGCCAGATGCCGCTTGGAACAAATTGAGAACTGCAATGACGGAAGGCGATGCACTCCCGCTCAAAGCCGGTCCGAAATCAAACCACCTGGTAACCAGAATCGTTGAAGCGACACATATACGCTGTCATTGCGAGGGGCGGAGCGGCCTGCCTGCGCGAAGCCGCGTCGGCGAAGGCAGGCGCGGCAATCTCCCTGGGCCCACTTGTGGAGATTGCTTCGCTTCGCTCGCAATGACAGTGTGTATGTTTCGCGCATCAATGATCGTGGGTACTAACATCATTCAGCCATGGGGCGAGGTTCGATTTTCGACCCAAAGCGTTTCAACCGCGAAAACGAATCCGCGTGCATCTGCGTTCATCCGCGGTTGAATCTTTTCTTGCTGGCGCCAGACGATGAGAGAAAAAATTCAACCGCGGATGAACGCAGATGCACGCGGATGGTCT
>Ga0182018_10000856_pt1 | contig 37572 bp, 26 predicted proteins | sample 812P2MmetaG_FD_120490 | JGI IMG/M metagenome (GOLD analysis project Ga0182018, IMG submission 120490) | Permafrost microbial communities from Stordalen Mire, Sweden - 812P2M metaG | ecosystem: Environmental > Terrestrial > Soil > Wetlands > Permafrost | place: Sweden: Stordalen | collected... | reverse complement strand
TTTGATCGTGGCAAGGACGGTGAGTGGCATCGAGGCCGCACGTAAACGCGGCGCGATTATTGGCAGGCCGCGCGTCGTGGTGGACGCCGATCAGGTCCGGCTGCTGCGGGCGCAGGGGAAGTCATGGGAAAAGGTCGCGGCCGAAACCGGAGTCGCCAGAGCAACGTGCCAGAGGGCCGTCGCCTAGCGTCCACGATCTGCCGGATCACAGGCGGCTGGCTGGTAGGCAGAAGCGAACTTTAGAGGTGGCTCTGGGCTTCGACCAATATCCCGTTTCCGAAGTAAAGGTAGTACGTCGAGGAAGTACGTAGTATACGCATTGCTTCTCCACGCTACCGTCTTTACACCGGCTTACGCCTACCAATCTTGCGAATTTAGTTTCATTCCGGTTACCATGGCTGGGCCGATGACACCGAAATTGACACCTAAAATGTTGGTTAAGCGAATGCTGCGGGACTCCACAGTGAGGAACACTGTACGGATGTGGCTTTACTTTCCGGTGGACGTCTACGAAGCAGTCGCTCGAAGGAAGTCTCCGCTCATTCCGCCACGCGGCATGCGTTTCAGGGACAGCAGCACTTATCTTTCAGTCGGCAAACGCGGTGTTGAATCGCTGATTCGGGAGTGTGGTCTCCAGCCCGGTCATAACATTCTTGACGTGGGCTGCGGGACCGGCGCTATGGCCCTCCCGCTTATGGATTACCTAACAACCGGCAGCTACGTTGGTTTCGATATCGTCCCTTCGTGGATCACTTGGTGCCAGCGCCACATTACAAGCCGGAATCCTCGGTTTCATTTTGAGTTGATAGATGTATACAGCAAACAGTACAACTCATCCGGGACGCTCAACGCGGAGACGCTCAGATTTCCTTACGGTGGCGATAGTTTCGATTGCGTGGTGCTTATGTCCATTTTCACGCACATGCGGCCAGCCGAAATCCGCAACTATATCCGCGAGGTCTCCAGGGTGATGAAGGAGGGAGCGAAGTCGTTTATCACGGCCTTTCTCATCAACGAGGAATCGGCAGAAGCGATCAAAAAGGGCAGAAGCGCGTTCTCGTTCAAACACAAGTTCGGCGACTGCTTAGTCATCGATGAGATGTTTCCGGAGGCCGCGATTGCCGTTCCTGAAGATCAACTTGTCTCGTGGCTTGCCGATGTCGGCCTTAGCGTGGAGAAGGTCACGTATGGTTCTTGGGCTGGTAGAAGTAGCCCCGAGAATCTCCACGATGACTTGATAGTCCAGAAACTCTGACCCGAGACCCCCGTATTCCACCAGAGCGCGGATTCTCCCGACAGTTGCCAACGCCCTTTATTCTCATATTGGGCTAGTCCAGTCCTGTTCAGTGCGGCACTCAGTCACAGACAGCTAAGGGAAAGAATGTATTGCGATCCTAGAAACTGGTACCCAACCTAGCAATTAGTAACGTCGCGCTCGCTCCAACATTAGTCGAAAGTTTTCGTCCCCTCTCCACGCGAAAACTTTTGTCGTGAATGCCGCGCGAGCATGAAGTCGCGCACAGTGGGGTTCTTGGGAAGATTTGAGCGAGCCGTGGCAGCTAATGAGAGGCATTACCTCGTAGGAGAAGTAGCGAATCTATGGAAGTTTTCACCGGACACGATTCGAGCGATATTCCGTGAGCGGCCAGGTGTCGTGAAGTTAGGCACCGCCGCAAGGCGCGACAAGCGGGGATATGTCTCGCTGCGCATCCCCGAGAGTGTACTGCAACAGGTCCACGATGAGTTGCGACGCCCGCGCGACCCATCTGGAAGGAAGAAGTAGAGCCACTTTATCGACCACGTCGCGCATGAATAGCCACGACCTTCCCATCTGCCTTTGGTGCGGCTTGTTCGAGGATCGTGCGGACATGAGCGATGTGTGCCACTTCTAGTTCCTTCACCCACGGGAGGTAGGATTTCTCCGTAGTGGCGGTGTTGCTATGGCCGAGCATCTTCGCCACTTCATGTAGCGTAGCGCCATGACGAAGATTCCATACCGCAAAGGTGTCTCGGAACATCTGCGCGTGGGGTTTGCGGACGTTCCCCTTTTCGGTGCGGACTTCCTCGATGCCCGCTAAAGAGAACAGTTCGATCAGCCGCTTCCGCCAGGTTACGGTGTCGGAGTGCGCGTCGTAGCCCTTCATGCGGAAGGGCATCTCAGGACCAAGACTATCGCGTTCCAACGGAATGCTTCGCAGTAGCGCCACAACATGTGAAGGGAACTGCGAGGTTGCTAGGACGCCGGTCTTTTGTCGGCGGTAGCGCAGCACTCCTTCGGCATCTACCAAGTCGTGGCGAAACTGGACGGCGTCAATCGGCGACATGCCACTCCAGCGCAGTAGCTCGACAAAGGTAGTCAGTCGCGGCTTCCAGTTCTGGCGCGTAAGCGCGGGAACATTCTCAGGATCATGCAGCCCGACCGCCGCCAGGATCGCCGCATACTGTTCGTCGGTGAAGATCGCCGTACGGTTTCCCTTTTCGACTTTCATCCGGCGCAATTTGCGTGCGGGACTGTCCGATATCCATCCTTGCCCCTCACAGAAGTTGAAGAACGAACGCACCATGCCCCATCGTTGTGCGCCGGTGTAATCGCCAAACCTCCACGAAGCCCGCCATTGCGTCAACAGTGCGGGAGTAAAATCACTGATGTAAGTGGGGCGCTGCGTTATGGGCAGGGTGTCGAGCCAGTTGAACAGGTGTCCGTTCTTATCGACTGCTTTGGTTGTGAATTCAACATGGCCGAGAAGGGAGCGAGCCATCCCGCACGTTCCGTTATCCCCCAAACGAGCAACCATGTCGGAGGTATACAGAGCGACAGCATCTGCGATCCGCACTTGCTGCCGCTCTTGTTGAGCGCGGAGTTTCTTTAGTTCCTGCTTCTCCACGTCGAACGCATCAAGGTAGTCCTGACCAAATCGTTCCGCACGCTGCCAGGATCGAGTCTTAGCGCTGATACGCCGCTCACGCCCATCCTCGTAAGTCCGCAGTGACTTCGGGCAACCGCAACGCCGCCATCCCGAGCCCTTACGCTTATCCTTACAATCCGCGGAATGCCGCACGACCACTTGCACGGTGCGACGTGTGAGCACGCTGGGGTTCATAGGAGGGCCTCCAATCCGGCCATCCTAGCACATTTTACCGGCCAAATTCCGGCCAAAAAACCCAATCTAGAACTTATGTCTTTTATTTCTAGCTAGTTACGCTGATTCTAGCTAATAGATGTCGTATTGCTCCCAGTGCAGCGTGGCGTCGGATTGAATGATCACATGTTTGTGCGTCGTCTGCTCCAGTTCGTCGATCAGCATCGACTCGCGCGTCTTTAGCGCTTTGGCGATTTCCGGGTGAACGCGCAGCGTGAGATTCGGGCTCTCATGGTCTGCCGCCGCCATCTTCCGCGCTTCGGCCTGGATTTCGTAGCAGAGCGTTGGGCTGGATTTGACCATTCCGGAGCCGGTGCAATAGGGGCAAGGCTGACAGAGAACGCGCTCAAGAGCTTGCTTGGTCCGTTTGCGAGTGATGCAGACGAGGCCAAATTCGTTGAACGAGAGCGCTTTCGAGGGAGCCTTGTCCTGTTCGAGAGCCTGCTGCAGCGCCGACAGAACTTTCTCCCGGTTGCGGCGTTCTTCCATGTCGATGAAATCGACCACGATGATGCCGCCAAGATCGCGCAAGCGGATCTGGCGGACGATTTCTTTCACCGCTTCGATATTGGTTTTGACGATGGTGTCTTCAAGCCGCGTGGAACCTTTGCCAACGAACTTGCCGGTGTTGACATCGATGGCCACCAGAGCTTCGGTGTGGTTGATGACGATGTATCCGCCGGACTTCAACCAGACCTTGGCTCGCAACGCTTTGTCTAGCTCGTGCTGGATGCCGAACTCTTCAAAGATCGGCGTTTCCTTGGTGTAGAGCTTCACGCGGTTGACGAGCTTTGGCTGGAAGCGGCTTACGAACTCGACGACCTTGCCGTACTCCTCCTCGTTGTCGATCCAGATGGCGCTGAAATCGTCCGAGACGTAATCGCGGAGCATGCGTTCGACCAGATCGAGATCGCGGTGGAGTAGCGCGGGCGCCTTCCGTTGCTCGCTGCGCTCTTTGATTTCGTTCCAGGTCTTGCCGAGGAAGTCGATGTCGGCGCGGATCTCATCGTCGGTCGCTTCGCCTGCAGCGGTTCGAACAATAAATCCGCCGGGATAAGCATTGCCGGCCTCGCTGACCAGACGTCGCAGCCGCGAGCGATTCTCGGCTGAAATAATTTTGCGCGACACGCCGGTGTGATGAACCGTCGGCATGTACACGAGGAAGCGGCCCGGCAGAGCCACGTGACTGGTGATGCGAGCGCCCTTCTTGCCGAGAGGTTCTTTCGCGATCTGGATGACGACGTCCTGACCCGCCTTTAGCATTTCGGAAATGAGCTGCGGACGGCGCGGCGGGCCGGAACGTCCGCCTTGATAGCCGCGGTCGTGTCGCGGGCCGCCAGGGCCGCTGGGGCGTCGTTCGAACCGTCCACTTGGGCGCCCGCCGCGAGGACTTCCGGGGCGTCCACTACGATCACCGCCACCGCCGCGATTGTCGCGTCCACGATCGCGTCCACCGCTCCGGAAGGGGCGCTGGAAGCGTGATCGCGGGTTGCCGCCGATGCGGGCGGAATCGCGCGGAGGGAAATCTTCACGGGGAGCGTTGGCGCTGCGTGGCGACCGCGTTTCTCCGGGAAGAAGAATGACGTCCTCCTCGACGCCGGTCGGCTGCGCGGTGTGTTCCTCTGGCGCCGCTTGAATAGCTTCGTGCTCATGATTGTGTTCGGTGTGTTCGTGCTCGTGGATGTCGCTCTCCGCATGTTCGCCGCCGCCGGCGTCGTGTTCCGCGTCGTCATGGGCCGCGTCGGCTTCGGCTTCGGCACGCTCTCGCGGAGTCATTTGTTCGCGTTCGTTGGTTGTCTCTTCCTCCGTGGATTCTTCGGAAACTTCTGCCTCTTCGGCGAGTTCCGCGAGCTGGACTTCTTCGCTTTCTTCCGTTTCTTCTTCGGTTAGTTGGGACGCTTGTTCCGCCGCCTCTTCCTCTTCTTCGGCTTCTTCATCGTCGAAAACCGCCCCGCCCACAACGGTGTCGGCTGTAGCTTTCGCTTGTGTTTCTTCTTGTTTAGCCTCGACGAGACTTGACGAGAGAGCGGCGACGTCCTCTTCGCTGAGTGAGTTTTCCACGCGAATGCGCTCGGCCTCTCGAGCTTCGGCGGCTTCTTCGGCCGGACTGGTGGAGTTTTCGGCTGTGGGGCGGGACGTTTCAGCAGAGCCGGTCTCGGCTTCCGTGCCGGTTTCGGCGAGCAGCCAGCGCGGAAGGCCGCCTGACGAGCGCCGGGGAACATTCGGGCCCACCGGCAGACCAGTGGGTTGAGTTGTGGCTGCGCGCGGCATCGGCTCTTCGATTTCGGGTTGCGGTTCGTGCCGCTCGGGCTCTACGACTGGAGCGATGGGAGCGGCGGCTGCAATGGGCTTATTGCGATACTTCGCAAGCGACTCGCCCGGCAAAATGATCTCGTCTTCCGCGCTGGTTTCCACCGGTCCGACTGGACGGGAGCCGCTTTCCGGACGGCGATTGTCAAAGCCGCGCGGTTGTTGACCTCGAGGTTCGAATCCGCGAGGCTGCTGGCCGCGCTGATCGTAACTCCCGCGGGAATCACCGGCACGCTGCGGGTCTCCACCTTGAGGTGAGGCGTATTTCGACGGCGGCAAATTTCGGCCTCCGCTTGGGCCTCCTGGTCCTGAGGGGCGTCCGCTGCGACGGCGTCCACCGCGACGGCCGAACCGGCCGCGACCCCGGTCTCCACCACGATCGCCGCCCCGGTCGCCACTCTGGTCCCCGCGACCAAAGTTCTGCCCGCCACGGTCATTCCGTGGGGGGCCACCACGATCGGAGCGCGGAGGATACTTCTGGGTGGGATTGTAATGATGGCTGAAATTCTGAGGCGCCGAGGCATTCGATTCCGGTTGGCGCTCTTCGGGTTCCGCGTGCACGTCCGAATGCGTGGAGCCATCGGCGTCGTGATGTTCTTCGATGGCAGCGTGTTCTTCGTGATCCTGGACATGCTCGGCATGATCGTCGTGCTCATGCTCATGCTGTTCATTTTCACGATGCGAGTCGTGAAGGGTTTCGGCCTCGGCAACCTCGTGATGAGCCGCGTCCTCGCCGTGCTCGATTCCGTGCACGTCGCCCTGGCCGATCGTCTCGCCCGGCAGGGCTTCGGTGTGCACCGCCACGGAAATTTGTGGCGAGGCCGCGGCGTGCGGCTCCGCATGCCCGTGACCGTGATCGTAATCTTCCAGATTCTCGAAAACGTCGCTGACGTACAGGAAGGCGTCGCCGTCGAGCCCGATATCTACGAAGGCAGACTGCATGCCCGGAAGCACCCGCGTGACCCGGCCCTTATAAATACTACCGACCAGCGCGAACTCTTTTTCGCGCTCGATGTAAATTTCGACTAACTGACCTTCTTCCAAAATCGCGACCCGCCGTTCGTGGGAGGCCGCGGAGATAACCAATTCTTTCGACATGAAAACTCCTCGTTATGTGCGGCGCCGGCCAAGCCGGTGCCGCCTTTCTGCGTGTTCCCGGACAGGCCGCACCTTGTGGCGGGCAAGCCAGGTAATTCGCACTGCGTGGCGCCGATTAGGGCGGAGCCACCGGACGGCATCGCCGCGAGCTTGGGCTCTGCGGGGGTCCGGAACAATAGCCTGCCCCGCGTGAAGCGGGGATACGTGGGCGACACCTTTTGGGAGATGATGCCTGTGCGTACGAAGCCCGAGGGGTGGATCCCGGACACGCCGGGGTCAGTACTGACGCTGCACTTCCTCTTGCTTACGAGGCCGGTCCGTTGCCGGGAAGGGCAAACGGCGGACGATGCTGTCCTCACTCTAATTTTCCTAATTTCAAGAAACCGGCGCGGCCTTCATTAAATTCAGGCGGCGCGCTCGGCGCTGGCGAATCGCTCAGTTGACGAACCGGCGAATCCGGACATTCATCACCAGACCAATCGCCAGAAAAACAAACAATGTGGCTGAACCCCCGTAGCTCATCAGCGGCAACGGGATGCCGGTGACCGGCATAGCGCCAATCACCATAGCCACATTTACTAAAACATGGAAACCTAGCGCGGCGGCTACGCCCATGACCAGAAACATTCCGGCGCGATCTTTCGCGCGTTGGGCATTCTGCACGAGTCGCAGCAACAACGCCATATACAAACCCAAGGCAATCAGCACGCCTTTGAATCCCTGCTCTTCAGCCCAAGCCGACATGATGAAATCCGAATACCGGACGGGGATGTAGCCCAGTTGGTTTTGCGTGCCGTTGCGAAAACCTTTGCCCCAGAAGCCGCCGGAGCCCACCGCTATCTTCGATTGCAACAATTGATAGCCTGAGCCTTTTGCGTCCTCTTCCGGGTGTAGGAAGGAAGTGATTCTCTCTCTCTGGTACGGCTTCAGTATATGCTTGCTCACTGGTGGATAGAAAACGCTTCCTACCAACAAAGCTCCAGCTAATGTAATCACGGCTGCGTGCTGCCACTGCAAGCCCCCGAGAAAAGCGCCAACCACCAACAGGGGCATGAGCACTATCGCGGTGCCCAGATCGGGTTGCTTCAGAATCAACGCGAGCGGCAAAGCCACCAAGAGTCCTGCTTTAATCAAATCGCGCAGGGAAAGCTCGTCGGTGCGCACTTCAGCGAAGAAGCGCGCCAGCCAGATGATTATAATCAACTTTACCAATTCCGACACCTGAAACAATTCCCCGATCAGGGGGAGCCACCGTTTGGCCCCAAAGCGGGTGTGGCCGAAGATCAGGACGGCAACCAGCGCCACCACTCCGACCAGGTAGAGAATCCAGGCTTGATCGAGGATCAAGTGGTAGTCCAGTCTGGACAGCACGAACATCAAAATGAAGCCGAGGGCCAGCCAGCGGATCTGTTTGATGTGCATGCCGGCCAGGCTGCTGCCCTGCGTGGCCGAATAAATCTCAATCACGCCCAGCGTGCAAATCGCCAGCAGGATGGCGATCAGCCACCAGTCGTAATCACGTGTTCCGGGTGCGTCTTTCATACTCTCTCGTCAGACCAGATTCGTTCCTAGCGATCTCCCATCAACGCGGGTTCACCTCGGCGCGGGCCCGAACAGGAACGGCGTTGGGCTGCGTTTGCTGCTTCAGGACCGGCTGAAGGGCTGTTGCCGGCGGAGCGGTGTTGCCAGGGTCATATCCTTTGCCGTCGGCCGTGACCTGTCCATCGAATTTCTTCGCTTTCTTATCGTAATAAGCCTTAATGACATCGCGCACCACCGGGCCAGCCGCCTCGCTGCCATGTCCGCCCGCTTGCACCAGCACCGAAACAACAATTTCCGGTGTGCGGCGAGGAGCGTAACCCACGAACCAGGAGTTGTCCTTGAATTCCTTGCTTTTGCCCAGACGGGTGCGCAGGTCGTAGTTGATGATCTGGGCCGTGCCGCTTTTTCCAGAAAACTCGATCCCGGTGAGCTTGAGTGCGCTCGCGGTGCCGCCGGCTTCGTTCACGACGCCATACATCGCGTCGGTCACTTTCTCGATCGTAGACTCAGAGATCTGGAAGCGGTCTTCGCCGACACTCTGCGCATCCTTCAGCAGATGCGGCTGTTTATAGATACCTCCCATTGCAATTCCGCCGATCACCTTGGCCAACTGCAGCGGCGTCGCGGTCACCGCGCCTTGCCCGATGGCCACCGAGATCGTTTCGCCGGCATACCATTTGCGGTGGTACACACGCTGCGCCCATTCCTCGCTAGGAACCAGCCCGGGTTCCTCCGAAGGAAGATCGATGCCCGTGCGGCGCCCCAAGCCTAGGTGGCTGGCGTAGTAGGAGATGCGATCAATGCCCAGACGCATGCCCACGTTGTAGAAGAAAATGTCGCACGACTTGGTAATGGCGGTGTGCAGGTCGACTGTGCCGTGCGAACCCTTGCCATACACCCAGCATTTGAATTGACGCCCATAAAATGTGGCATATCCAGGGCAGAAGGCCGTAAAGTTCTCCGGCGGAACCTTATCCTCAAGCATCGCCGTAGCCATGATGATCTTGAATACCGACCCCGGCGCAAGCTGCGCCTGGATCGCTCGATTCAACATCGGCTTGTCGGGATCGTCGTTCAGGTCTTTCCACTCTTTGCCGGATATGCGGACGGCGAAATCATTTGGGTCAGCCGCCGGGTGACTCACCATAGCCAGCACTTCACCGGTACGCGGATCGAGCGCCACGACGGCCCCATCGCGCGGGCCTAGCGATTGCTCGGCGACTTGCTGCAGATCGTAATCAATCGTCAGCTGGATCTGTTTGCCGGGAATGGCTTCTTGCGTCGGCAGCCGATCCACTTCCTTGCCGACGCTGTTGACGATGACCCGGCGCATCCCGTCCGTGCCTTGCAACATATCGTTATATTGACGTTCGAGCCCCGATTTCCCGACGAAATCCCCCGGTCGCAGCTTGCTGTTGCTGTCTTCAATCTGCTTTTCGCTGACTTCACCAACGTACCCGCTGGTGTGCGCCATGAATCCGTTGGGCAAATACCGGCGGCGATGCACCATCAGCATCTCGAGCAGGGGAATATCCGACCTATGCGACTCAATAAAGGCCACGTCCGCGGGTGTCGCTTCCGGCTTGATGACGATAGGCTGAAACTTCGGCAACTCACGCGCGCTATCGAGTTGGTCCGCCAGGTCGTTGAGCGGCACTCCCAGCCCCTCCGCGATCAGGGGGAGGTCCTTCATAACCAGCGCAGGATCGTCGCGCAGCAGCAAAACGCTGAAAGAAGGATAGTTATCGACTAGAACACGCCCGTCGCGATCCAGCATGCGGCCGCGAGGAGCAATCACCGGAATCGAGCGGATCCGGTTGCGGTCCGCCCATTGCGAGTATTTGTCGGAATCGATGACTTGCAGCTTCCAGAAACCGATCAGCAGCAGTCCGATCATGCCCACGATGACGTAGGAGACCACTGCCAGCCGCGCTTGCGGCAATCGATTATCGTTCCGGAGCGAGTACGACACGAAATCCCCGCGCGAGCCTTGCCCTCTGCCGCCCCTCAGGGCCGCGCTGTTCGGGGCTGTTCAAGCCCGCTCCGATTCACTCGGAGCCCGCTCGCGTCATAAAAATGCACTTCTGACGTCTCTCCCGCCTCGCGGGAGTAGTCCTTTTCACCGTAACACTGCTAACGAGGCGTCGCAAGCCGTCCTCGGGGACAGGTTCCTTCCGGGCACCCTCCCATCTTTCGACCTGGATGGGATCTTCGTCGCGACGCCTAAAGCCGCGCTTATTCGTGCCGGTACGGCCGCTCTTGAGGCAGCGGCGTACCGGCCAACGACAATTCATTCGCAACGCAGCGCGACCACCGGTTCGATCCTCGCCGCCCGCCGCGCCGGAATCCAGCAGGCCAGCAGCCCGGTGAGCAGCAGCAGCAGCGAGACGCCCACGATCGTTCCCGGGTCCCGCGCTGATACTCGCCAAAGCTCGCCGCTAAGCACGCCAGCCGCGGCAAGACTCAGTGCTACGCCGATGGCGACCCCCAGCGCGATCCGTCGCATGCCCATTCCTACGACCAGCTTTATGGCCGAAGCTCGATCCGCGCCCAACGCCATCCGGATGCCGATCTCGTGAGTTCGCCGGGCCGTGGCATAAGCCACCACGCTGTAAACGCCAATCACCACAAGAATCAGTCCGACCGCGGCGAAGATTCCAGTCAGTAAGAACGTGAAGCGCGGTGCCGAGAAGTCGTACAAATTGATGTAATCGTCGAGACTGCCGGTCAGCGTAATAGCCACCCCGCGATCGGTGCTCCAAACCTCCCCGCGCACGGCATTCAAGAGCAGTAAGGGATTACCGGCAGTGCGCACCAGGATGCCGCGCGGAGCCGACCCGGTCACCGTGTAAGGCACCCACACCTCCGGCCGGATCGGACGGTGAACGCCGTCGTTCATTATGTCGCTTGTTACGCCGACCACTTCGAACCACGGGTCCGCGACCCGGTCAGGGAAATCCGCAAGAGCGTTGACTCGGATCCTCTGCCCGATCGGGTTCTCGCCCGCCAGGTACGTTCGTGCAAAAGTCTCATTGATTACGGCTACTTTCCTGACGTCGTTGACTTCCTTTTCACGGAAAGGGCGGCCCTCAAGGAAGGGAACTTTGAGCACCAGGGAGTAGTCTTCGCTGCAAAGCTCAAACACCGCGTTCCATTTCTCCTCATGGGTCCGGCCGAGAATCTCGATATCCGTGGGAATTCCGCCGTAAGGCGGCAGCGTGCTGGTCTCTGTGGCGTCAATCACTCCCGGTGTCGCCTTCAGGCGCCCGAGAAGCGGTCGAAAAAAGCGCGTCACTTGCGCGGCAGTTTGATAGCGCTCCTGAGGAAGGGGCAGTCGGGCCACAAGAATATGATCCGGCTGAAATCCGAGATGGGCCTCGCGAAGCGCGACGAAACTCCGCATCAGCAGCCCCGCGCCGACCAGCAATGTGAGCGACAGTGCCACCTCCAATACCACGACCGCGTCGCGGAACCTCGCATGCCGGAAACTGCCGTTCATTCCTTTTCCAGCGTCTCGGAGCGGAACATTCAGGTCGCGCCGCGCAACTCGCAGCGCAGGCACCAGCCCGAACGCTAGCGCTGTCGACACTGCGACCACCAGAGCGAATAGTAGTACCGAGCCATTCAACTCGATCACCGTTTCCGCGGGTATGACATCCGGCGGAACAAGCGATACCAGCGCACGAAGTCCGCTCCAAGCCAACGCAACACCCAGCGCTCCCCCGGCCAACGCCAGAATCAAACTCTCGACCAGCAACTGTCGGACCATGCTCCAGCGGCTCGCACCGAGCGCCGCGCGCACCGCAAACTCTTTTTCCCGCGTAGTCGCCCGGGCCAGCATAAGGTTCGCGACGTTAGAACAGCCGATCAGCAGAAGAAGAATTACGGCTGTCAGCATCAGGTACAGCGTGGTTCGAAAATGTCCCACCACCATGTCCGTAGCAGAAACGATCTCAACCACGAAATGCTCCGGATAGCTTTTCGGATATACCTTGGCCAGCTGATTGGCCACAACGGTCAGGTCCGCTTGCGCCTGCGGAATGGAAACTCCCGCCTTGAGATGTCCCATCAAATACCAAACTGGCGGAAACTCTCCGGCGACCACGGGAGTTTCGGACCGCGTCGGCTTCACCGGCAGGAAGACATCGCCGTTGCCCCATCCAAAGCGCGGCGGCATGACGCCTATCAGCGTGCGCGCGACTCCATTGAGCAAATATGTTTTGTTCAGCGCCGCAGGGTCACCGCCAAAGTGTGACATCCAGGTCTTGTATCGCAGGACGAACACGGGTGGCGCTCCGGGCTCATAGTCCGCGGGTTGCATCACGCGGCCGAGCAGCGCGGGTAAACCGAAGAATTCGAATGTGTTTGGCGTGACCAGAACGCCGTGAAAGCGCTCGACTCCTTCGCCGACGTTATAGATGACCTCTTCGGAGGCGTCGGCAATGACCAAGTCGAAGACGTGATTTTTCTCCACGTAGTCCAGAAACTCCGGCCCAGGATATTCGGCACGGCCGGGGGACCCACTGCGATTCGCGTCGTGAATCTCCACGGTCATGAATCGCTGCGCGTCGGGATAGGGAAACGGTTCAACCAGGATGTTTTCGATCACACTGAAGATCGCAGTGGAAGCTCCGATTCCCAGACCCAAAGTCACAATGGCAACCGCGGCAAACCCTGGTTTCTTCGTGAGTGTGCGTAACGCGTAGACGAAATCCCGCCAAAGACTCTCCACTAACATAAAACTCCACATCGCTCGGGTTCTTTGTTTCAGCAAGGTAGTGTTGCCGAATTGGCGTCGCGCAGCGTAGCGCGCCTCGGTTGCGTCCAGCCCAGCGCCGCGATTGCTCTGTTCTCGCATGGCCAGATGAAACGCGATTTCATCTTCGAGATCGCGACCGAGTTGGTTCGGCCGCGCCAGCGATCTCAGGCGCAGCCAGATTTGCCTCATTCTGCGCAGCATGCTTCTACTCCACGAATCATCGCCACCCGCGAAACGCGAAATCAGTCCTGGCGAAGCGCCTGCGACGGGTCCATGCGCATCACGCGACGCCCGGGGATGGCGCTGGCGACCGCCACCACACCGAGCAGAAAAGCCGCGGCGGCCGCAAACGTCACAGGGTCCACGGGCGAAATGCCAAAGACAAACCGTCCCATCAAGGGCCGCATGGCCCAGGCGCCCAGCAATCCCAAAGCGCTGCCCGCCGCGGCCATCTGCAATCCCTGCCGCAGCACCAGCCACAATACGTCTCCTGGCTGCGCCCCCAGCGCGACGCGCACCGCCAATTCCTGTCGCCGCTGCGCCACCAGATACGACACGACGCCATACACCCCGACTACCGCGAGCGCCAGCCCTGTCGCCGTGAACAGCGACAGTAGCATGGTGATAAAGCGCTGGCCGCCGGTCTCGTCGGCGATCATCTCGTCCATCGTCTCCACCTCGGCAAACACCATATCGGCGTCGAGATCGTGAATCTGGCTGCGCACCGCGGGTTCGATGAAATGCGGATCGACCGCGGCGCGAATTACGATGTCCTTGAAGCCGTAGTTCACCACCGGTTGCTGCGCATACAGACACACAATCTCCGGCTCGGCCTGGTTGGCCAATCCCGCATTCTTGAAATTGCCGATCACGCCGATCACGGTTACGTTGGAGGAGTCCCAGGTGTTGCTTCCCGGCACCGTTCCAAACGCGCCCGCGGGAGGTCCGATGTGCAACTGCCGGCCGATGGGATCTTCACCGGGGAAAAAGCGGCGGCGGAATGCTTCGGTGATCATTGCCACCGGAGGGCTGGTCGCCGTATCGGTCTCGGCGAAATCGCGCCCTTGCAGCAGCGGAATCTCCAGGGTGCGCAAAAACGAGGCATCGGCCACGCCGAAGTCCGACATCGGAAGCTCTTCGAGCTGCGGCGCGGGACGCCCGGCGACGATGATTGGCTGCCTCCACCCGCTGTTGGGCGGATAGAGTGTGGTGACGCTTGCAGAAGTCACTCCCGGAATCGCGCGCACTCGTTGACCGAGCAGGTCCGCAAATCGCGTAATCGCGTTGGCATCCGGATAGCGCGCGGCGGGAAGGTAAAAATGTCCTTTCAGCAAGTGATCGACGCGCACGCCAGTGTCTTGCTGCCGCAAGCGCACGATGCTCTGCACCAGCAGGCTCGCGCCTACCACCAGGACCAGCGACAACCCCACCTCCGCCGCCACCAGCACATTGCGGAGTCGCATCCGGCTGGCGCCCGCGCTGCCGGAGCGCCCGCCCTCTTTGAGCGCGTCGATCACGTTCACGCGCGTGCCCGACAGCGCCGGCGCCAAGCCGAACAGCACGCTGGTCAATATCGAAGTGACCAGCGTAAAGACTAGCACCGGCGCATGAATACCCACTTCCCCGAGCTGCGGCAAATCGCTCAGATGCGCGCGCGTCAGAAAGCCAAGCCCAAACTGCGCCAAAGCCAGGCCTGCCGCTCCTCCCAGCAACGAAAGCAGCAGCGTCTCGGCGAGCAGCTGGCGTACGAGTCCCCATCGTCCAGCGCCGATCGCTGCGCGCACGGCCAATTCGCGCTGCCGCACCGCGTTGCGTGCCAGCAACAGATTCGCCATGTTCGCGCAGGCGATGAGCAGCACCAGCGTGACCGCGCTCATCAGTAGGAACAGCACCGGCCGCAATTCGCCCACCCGCTTGTCCGCCAACGGCGCCACTACCGCCCCAATACCGCGATCGATCGGATGCACCGCCGCGAGCCCGGCCGCAATCGTCGTTAGGTCCGCTTGCGCTTGCGCGATGGTGACTCCCGGTTTCAGCCGCCCGATCGCGTTGTCGCCTCGCGCGCCGCGCGAACTCTCCGCCCACATGTTGTCGGGTGTCACAAACGGCGTCCATACGTGAATGGGCCGGCGCGATTCGAGCCACGGCGGAATGACTGCCGGCATCACCGCCACAATCGTATAGGACTCGTCATTGATGCGAATTCGCCTGCCGAGGATCGCGGGGTCGCTCCCGAAGCGATTCCTCCACAGGTTGGAGTCGATCGCCGCCACATAATTTCGGCCGTCCTGATTCTCTTCCGCCGTAAACAAGCGGCCCAGCAGCGGACGAACGTCCAGCGTGAGGAAATAGTCCGCCGGCACCAAGCCGACGATCATCTGCTCCGGCTCGGAATTCGCGGTGGCGAGATTGACGTTCTTGCGCCACTGGTCGTACGCCACCAGGCTTTGAAAACTGCGACTGCCCTGCGCGTAATCGCGCACATCGAGCGCGGACGGTCCGCCGGTGACGCGTCCCTGCTCCGTAGTCAGAATGCTTACGAGCTGATCCGCGTCGCGGAACGGCAGCGGCTGCAACATCACCGAGTCGATCACGCTGAAGATCGCGGTGGGCGCGCCAATCCCGAGCGCCAGCGTCAATACCGCAACGCAGGTGAAACCCAGGTTCTTGCGTAGCGACCGCGCGCCATAGCGCAAGTCCTGCCACACCGCTTCGACCGCTGTCCATTTCCACAAGCTCATGCTCTTTTCCTTCACGCCCGTGACGTTCCCAAACTGCCGCCGCGCCGCATACGCGGCCTCCTCCTGTGCAACTCCCGCCGCGCGGTTCTTCGCCGCGCGCATCGCCAAATGAAACGCCACTTCGTCGTCGAGGTCGCGACCCAGCTCCCGCCGTCGCGCCACGAACTTCCCTCTGCGCCAAGCTCGCCTGATCCAAGCCAGCATCTCGACCTCTCAACGAGGCGTAAACGCGACCACTTCTAGCAGTCACCAGTCACGAGTCGCTGCCTCTCACTCCCACCGCAAAGCCACCATCGGATCGACGCGCGTCGCGCGCCAGGCCGGAAGAAACGCCGATATCGCCGCCACGAAAACGACGGCGCAGGAAACTACTACCAGGGTTCCCAGGTCCGTAGGCGTCACCCCAAACAGAAGACTTCGCAAAGCTCGCGTGAAAACCAGCGCCCCGGCCCAGCCGATGGCCACTGCCACTAAGGTCATAAGCAGCGCCTCGCGCACGATCATTCCACCGACTTCGGACCCTCGTGCTCCCAACGCCATGCGAATCCCGATTTCATTGGTGCGTTGTGCGACCGAGCACGACAGCACCCCGTAGATTCCAACCGCGGCCAGCACCAGCGCCAGCGCCCCGAATCCCGATAGCAACGACATCGTAAATCGCCGCTGCGCCAGCGATTCGGAAAGAATCTGCGTCATCAGGAAGGGGTTGAATACCAGTGTGTTCTTGTCGATGGCCCACAGTTGCTCCTCGATTGCGCGAGTAAGCGCCGCCGCTCCAACGCTAGTGCGAACGCAAAGGACCGTCGGGTAATTGAATGGAGACTGCAAGTACAGTACATACGCCTGTGGGGTCACCGCGGCGTCGAGCCCGTACTGATGCACATTGCCAACCACGCCTACGATTTCCGCCCACGGCTGCTCGTCGTGTCTCCCTCCCAGTTGAATCCGTTTGCCGAGAGCGTCTTCGCCGGCAAAAATCTGCCGCGCCGCCATTTCGCTGACGATTGCCACTGGATTTGCTCCGGCGGTGTCCGCATGGGTGAACAATCGGCCGCGAACCAGCGGGATTCCCAGGGCCCGAAAATAGTCGGCACTCACGACATACCGATCCACCGAAGGAACCTGCGGATCGGGAATGCGGCGATCCTGAATCACAAACCCGGCCCGGTCGAAACTCCCGAAACTTCCCGCAATCGGAGGCGTGCTCACAAGTCCAACCGCTTTGACTCCAGGAATCTGCTGGATGCGTTCGAGCGCTTCGGTTTGGGCGCGCACCACGGCCTTGTCGTCCTGATATTTCGGTCCGATCAGCGAGAAATTCACTTCATAAAGATTCTGCACATGAAAACCTGGGTCCACATCCCACGCGCGCACAAAGCTTCTCAGCAAAAGGCCGGACGCAACCGTGAGCAGGAACGCCAGAGAGACTTCCGAACACACCAGCACGCTGCGGAATCGGCTGCGCGTCCCCAACACCCCGCGGGACGATCGCTGCATCGCCTCGCGATGATCGGCGCGCGAAGCCTGCAGCGCTGGCGCCAATCCCATTACGATTCCCGTGGCAGTGCTGACCAGCAGTGCAAAAATCAAGATTCCCGGATCGACCCGAATGTCAGCCAGCCGCGGTATTTCCGCAGGCGCCCATTTCACCAGCAATTCCGTTCCCCAAACCGCCAGAAGCACCCCGGCGGTGCCGCCAACCAGGCTGAGCAAAACGCTCTCGGTCAGAAGCTGCCGCACAATTCGCGATCGCGTCGCGCCCAGCGCTGACCGCACCGCCACCTCGCGATTTTTTTGCACCGCCCGGGCGAGCAGCAGGTTGGCAACATTGCCGCAGGCAATCAACAGCACGACTCCTGTCGCCCCGAGCAGCAGCCACAACGCGGTTTGCACGTTTCCATACCACGCCTCGCGGAGCGGCAGCACCGATACCGTGGCGTCTTCGGCATATTCCTTCGGGAATTCCCGAGCGAGCCGCTTCGCAATCGAATTCATCTCCGCCCGCGCCTGCCCGACACTGACGCCGTCCTGCAATCGAGCCGCGGCCTGAAGATGCTGGCACGTGCGGCACGCATAGGGCAGGGAAAGGTCATACCCGAGCGGTGCCCATACCTCCGGCGGGCTGCCAGCATCCGTGAACGAAAGCGGCTCAAAATTCTGAGGTAAGACTCCAATGATCTGGAAGGGAGTCTGGTCCAGCAGCATCGTCTGGCCGACGACGTTTTGGTTTCCACCGAATTGCCGGATCCAGTACGGATAGCTGAGAACCACCACACGCCATCGGTCAGGACGATCCTCTTCCGGCAGAAAACCACGCCCCAGGTGTGGTGAAACTCCTAACAATTCGAAGAAGTTACGCGTAACCCGAAGGCCGAACACCATTCCAGGCACTCCGTCTTGCGACGCGGCCGGTGTCCAGCCTCTATAGAGGGCGATCTGCTGAAACGAACGGCTGCGCGTCTTCCAGTCCTCCGCTTCACCATACGAAACTTTCACTGGATTCGGAGTCTCCGCGTCACCCGCCGCGAGGGTCACCAGCCGGTCCGGCTCGCGATAGGGAATTGAGTCGAGCAGTACTGCCTTCACCACGCTGAAGATCGCGGTGTTCGCGCCAATCCCCAGCGCCAGCGTCAACACCGCAACAATCACGAACCCCGGGCTTTTCCGCAGCATTCGCGCCCCGTAGCGCACGTCTTGCCAAACAGTCTCGAGCGGAGCGAAAGTCCACAGTTCGCGCGTTCGCTCTTTCAGCATGGTCGGATTACCGAACTGCCGTCGCGCCCTATACTCGGCTTCTTGGCTGTCCAACCCAGCGGCGCGGTTATCCTGAGCCCGCAGCGCCAGATGAAACGCAACCTCGTCCTCCAGATCGCGGTTCAACCGGCGGCGCTTCACGGCCGTTCGAAGGCGCTGCAGAAATCTGTGAAGTAGCTCGAGCATTTCGTTCTCCGCTCCGTCGATCGGTTCACTCGTAACGCAACGCCACCATCGGATCGACGCGCATGGCTCGTCGCGCAGGCAGCATCGCCGCGCCAATCGCAACGAGCAAAACCGCAACGCACGACGCCGTCAAAGTCATCGCGTCGGTCGGCTTGGTCTCATACAGCAGCGATTCCATCACCCTCGTCAGTCCCATCGCGCCCGCCAATCCGATCGCCACCGCCAATCCGGCCAGCAACATGGCGTCACGCAGCACCATGCCCGCGATCGTCCGCCCATCCGCACCCATGGCCATGCGGATGCCAATCTCCTGGGTTCGTTGCCCCACCGAGTACGACACCACGCCATATACGCCGATCATAGCCAGCGCCACCGCGATCCCGGCGAAGATCATCAACAGCACCACCTGGAATCGCGCGTCCGACGCGGAATCAGAGAACACGTGCTTCATCGTCTGCACTTCCGATATCGCCTCTTCCGGATCGACCCGATGAATGGCCATCTCCACAGACCGCACAATCTGTCCGGGGTCACCCGCGGCGCGCGCCACAAAAGTCGCCCCATACATCGGCGCCTGCATGTTCGAAAGAAAAATCGTCGGCGACGGCGCATCCCTTAGCCGCGTCTGGCGCGCATTGCCGACGACGCCTACAATCTGCACCGGGTTTGGTATCGTCCAGCAGACGTTCAATTGCTTTCCAACTGCATCTGCGCCAGCCAAAAATTTCTTCACGAACGCCTGATTTACAATCGCTGCACTGGGCGCTCCGGGAGCGTCGCGTTCGCTGAAATCGCGCCCGCTAAGCAATGGCGTGCCCATTGCATCGAAATATCCCGGAGTGATGACCAAAAACTGCGAATCGGGCGCGTCTGCCTCCTTGGTTGGCAACTCCGCCCCAAGCGCAAAGCACGAACCGGATACGCGGTCTTCCAATGGCAAAAAATGCGTAGTCCCCGCTGCTTGGACGCCGGGCGTCCGGCGCACCGCTTCGAGCAGGCTCGTAATGTAACGCGCCCGATCTGGTGCATCGGGGTGCTTCACCGGCGAAACCGAGACGTGCATGGAAACGACGTGCTCGGGCTGGAATCCCAGATCGACCGAAATCAATCGATAGAAACTTCGCAGCAATAACCCCGCACCCACCGAAAGCACCAAGGCCAGCGCGATCTCTGCAACCACAAGCGTTTGCCGCAATACGCGATTGCCTCCAACCCCGCCGCGCAACGTCCCTTGCTTCAACGTATCGTGCAGGTTCACGCGAGAGAGCCGCAGCGCTGGCAAAAGTCCAAACAGCACCGTCGTGCAAAACGCCAGCGCTAGCGCGAACAAAAACACCGCGCTGTCCATGCGGATCGACTGCATGCGCGGCAACGGCGCCCCTTCAGGAATCAACGCTAGCAGCCCGTTCAGCCCCCATCGCGCAATTGCCAATCCGCCCAATGTTCCTGCGACCGCCAACAGCAAGCTTTCTGCCAGAAGCTGCCGCACGAGCCGGCCGCGAGCCGCACCCAACGCCGCCCGCACCGCGATCTCGCGTCCGCGTCGCGTGCCGCGCATCAACAACAGGTTCGCCACATTGGCGCACGCGATCAGCAGTACAAATCCCACCGCCGACAGCAGTATCAGCAACGGCTGTCGTACCTCCCGCGTCGCATCCGCGAGCATGGGCAATACTTTCGCGGTCCACCCCGTATTGAAATTTGGCCGGGCCTCCACGGTGCGCTGCGCTACGCGCTCCATGTCTTGTTGCGCTTGCGATAGGCTCACGCCCGGCTTCAATCGCGCTACCACCATCATGTAGCGCCCCTCCTGCGCAAATCGCTCCGACCGGTCGATTACAAACGGCAGCCACACGCTGCCTTTCACGTTGGGCAGTGCGAATCCTCGCGGCATCACCCCAACGATCGTTGCCGGTTCTTCATCTACCTGAAGACGCCTGTTCACCACGTCGGCTCTTCCGCCAAACTGCTGCTGCCAGAATTCATAGCTCAGCAACACGCCGTGGTCATGGCCGCGAATGCCGTCCTCATCCGTGAAGGTGCGCCCCAGCAGCGGCGCCACTCCCAACAATGGAAAAAATTGCGGTGACACCAGAATCGCGGGAACCTCCAGCGGCTCGCCAGCCATTCGCAGCGTTGCCGAGGCGTCGACCACCGCTGCCATTGACGTGAACGTCTGGTTCTGTTCCCGCCAGTCCAGAAAATTCATGGGATTGACGACATTTCGTTCGTCACCGCGCTGGGGATTTGACTCCCATACCTGCACGAGGCGCTCCGGTTGCTCGTACGGCAGTGGTCGCAACAACACGTTGTTGACCACGCTGAAGATCGCCGTGCTCGCTCCGATCCCCATTGCGATGGTCACAATCGCGATCAGAGAAAATCCCGGATTCTTTCGCAAAATCCGGAGGCCATATCGAATGTCTTGCGAAAATGTCTCGAGTCCGTGGAACGTCCGCATCGTCCGCTCCTCCTCCTTCACTAACGCTGCGCTTCCAAATTGCCGCCTCGCCGCATAGCGGGCCTCGTCGGCGTACGCGCCGTCCGCTCGATTTTTTCGCTCCCGCATCGCGAGATGAAACGCCACTTCGTCCTCAAGGTCGCGATCCAACTGCGACCGTTTGGTTGACGCTTTCAGGCGCACCCATGTTCGATTCACCCACTCCGGCATCATCGTTCCTCGCTACGCGGTCTGCAGAACCCGCGCCATCGCACCCGACATCCGCCGCCAGTACTCGGTCTCCTGCGCCAACTGCTTCTTTCCGGCAGCGGTCAACGCGTAATATTTTGCCCGTCGGTTGTTGTCCGATATGCCCCATTGCGCCGACAACAACCCGCGCAACTCCAACCGGTGCAATGCCGGATACAGCGCGCCCTCTTCCACGCGCAGCACATCCTGCGAACTCTCATGAATCCACTCCGCGACGCCGTACCCGTGCATGGCGCCACGCTCCAACGACTTGAGAATCAACAAGTCCAGTGTTCCCTGCAAAAGTTCCGCAGCCCGCTCTTTCTTGTCTGCCATAGATGGTTCTCAGCCCCTACCCATAAGACGCTTAGGGGTCGAAAATGTTTCCGGGTACCCGAAACAAAAATGAAGGAAGGATGGAAACGTCCGTCCTTCCCTCGCCAAAACTTGCCCAAAGCCAGACCCCGCGCTATCGTTATCCTTCGAATCATGCCCAGCCAACTCTCCCCAGGCATTCGAATCGCCCTCGTCGGCATGTCCGGCACAGGCAAAACCTTTTGGGCCAAGCGTTTAGCCGCGAACGGTCACCAGAGCATTTCTTGCGACGATCGCATCGAACAGCGCCTGCGCCCCCATCTGCCCGCCGACGGCTATACCGGAACCAGCGGCGTCGCAGCTTGGATGGGCTGGCCTGATAGCTCCACCTACGCCCAGCGCGAATCCGACTACCTGGCAGCGGAAATCGCAGCCCTCGACGAGCTGTTGACCGAACTCGAGCGAAACCCCGGCCGCGAGTTGGTTCTCGACACCACCGGCAGCGTCATCTATACCGGGAACAACGTGCTGATGAGGCTGCGCCGCCAAATGACCATCGTGTACTTGGCCGCGTCCGCAGAAGAGCAGCAACTGCTGATCAAGCGCTATCTCACCGATCCCAAGCCGGTATTGTGGCGCGGCGCCTTTCAGCCGAAGAACGGCGAAACGCCGCGCGAAACGGTGGCACGGTGTTACCCAACTCTGGTGGCCGCCCGGCGGCAGAGCTACGAAGCTCTGGCGCATTGCACCCTGCCGGTGGCCGATCTGCACTCGCTGTCTGAAAAGTCCGGCGAATTGGGCAGCGATGCCGAGGCTTTCCTCGAACGGATTCGCTCCCTAATCGAGAAAAAATCCGGGCGCGCCAACGGTCTGTAGCCAGGACCCTGTCGCGCAGGGCGGAGTCTTGGACGCCCTGTAGCTTTGCACGATCGTCCCATCGATGCGGGTCTGGCCCGTACTCTCTGTTTCGAGGCCCGCACGGACAAGTTGCCAGGCGGAAATAAAATAGAATGAAATCTCTCGAATGAGATATCGAAGCACAGCGAAGCAAGCTCCACTCACGTCGCTGCGCGGCGCCGTGCTGCGCGGCCTGGCGCCGGATGGCGGCTTGTATATGCCGGTGGAAATCGCCCGGCGTTCGCCCGAAGAACTCGAAGAATTTCGCGCGCTTCCGTTCACCGAAGTGTGCTTTCGCGTGGTAAAGCCATTCGCGGGCCCCGAAGTTCCCGAAGAAGTGCTGTGGCAGGTAGTCAGCGAAGCCATCAATTTTCCGGTAAAGCTGGTTTCGCTCTCGCCGGGTCTGCACATCCTGGAGCTGTTTCACGGGCCAACGCTAGCGTTCAAAGATTTTGGCGCGCGCTTCATGGCGCGCCTGATGGGTTATTTCGTTCGCGGCGAGACCCGGCCATTGACCGTGCTGGTCGCCACCTCGGGCGACACCGGCAGTGCGGTCGCCCACGGATTCCTGGGCGTGCCGGGAATCCGCGTGGTGATTCTCTATCCCTCGAAGCGCATCAGCGAAGCTCAGGAAAAGCAGTTCACCACGCTGGGAGAAAACATCACCGCCCTCGAAGTGGCCGGAACCTTCGACGATTGCCAACGCCTGGTGAAACAGGCCTTCACCGACGTCGAGCTAAACAAACGCGCCTTCCTCACCTCCGCCAACTCGATCAACATCGGCCGCCTCCTGCCGCAAATGTTTTATCACGTCGCCGCATACCGGCAGCTCCCGGTGGCCTCAGTTCCGCTGATCGTTTCGGTGCCCAGCGGCAATTTCGGCAACTTGACGGCGGGAATTTTCGCCAAGCGAATCGGCTTGCCAGTGGCCCGATTCATCGCCTCCACAAACGCCAACGATGTCGTACCGGAATACCTGCGCAGCGGCGAGTTCCACCCGCGCCCCGCCGCACAAACCCTTTCAAACGCCATGGACGTCGGCAACCCGAATAATTTCCCGCGTTTGCTGGATTTGTGCCGCAACCGCCTGGAATACGTGCAGCGCGAAATATGGGGTCACGGCGCCACCGACGAACAAACCCTGGTGGCGATGAAGTCGTTACACGATCGTTTTAACTATATTGCCGATCCCCATACCGCGGTCGGCGTGCTCGGATGGGAAGCCTACAAGCGAGAACATGCCGAGCCATCTCAGGGTTTAGTGTTAGCAACAGCGCACCCGTCGAAATTCGCGGAGGTCGTCAAGCGCGCGATTGGCACCGCGCCGCCCCTGCCGGATCGTCTGGCAGCCTATCTACAACGGCCCAAACTCTCGGTACCGTTTTCCAGCAGATACGACGAGTTCAAGCAATTCCTGCTGACCCACTAGCGGGCCGTCTCGAAGGTCCGAATCATCGTAGGGGCGCAGCACCGCTGTGCTACAAACGCCTGAGGACACATCCAGCCCGGCTGTTCCTTAAAGCTAAGGACCGCCGTCATGTCGCGATTTCCCAGGTCTTAGTTAGTTTTTCCGCAGACGATCGAGCAGCATGAACAAAGGAATGCCAACAATGGCGTTTACGGCAGCCCCGATGGCCAGATGCACGGTGAACCAGGAACCAGGTTGCGCGAGCAACAGGCGGCTTGTCAGTACGATCAACCCTTGGTGTGCGCCGAAAAACAAAATCGTCAGTGCGAACCGCGCGATGGGATGCTCGGTGTCGAGCCTGGCTCCGATCGACGAAGCAAGATATCCGATAACTGTTTTGGCAATCCCATTCAATCCGATGGGAACGGTCGGTCCGCTCAAACTGTCCTGCAAAAGCCCGATGCCCATGCCGAGCAGCAACCCGGTCGAAGGATTGCGCCGGCTGAGCCCGAAATAAATAGTAAGCAGCAGCGGCAAATCCAGCACCGAAAATTTCGGGAAATAAACCGGCACCGAAGTCTGGAGAAAGACGGCCAGGATAGTCGCGGCCAGAATTGTGCCGCCCCGGAACTTGTGCACCTCGATGTGCGCTTCAGCGATTCGCAGATCGTACGTATCGTTCATGGTTTTTCCGTTTTGGCCTGGCCCGGCGCGGTCTTCTTTGTCACTTCGGCCGCTGCGGCTGAAGTATCCTTATTGAGGTCGAGCGGCTGCAGCGACAGCAGCACGATGACTTCTTCCAGGCGCTCAAGATTCGCCGCGGGCTTCAGCCGGATCTGTTTGAACGGACTTCCCGGCTTGATCTGCGTCACCGTGCCGACCGGAAGATCGCGCGGAAAAATGCGATCCATGCCACTGGTGACCACGCGGTCGCCGACATTCACGGTATCGTCGTTCGCCACATATTTCATCACCAGTAGCGGCTCACCCGCGCCACCCACTGGACTCTGTATCCGTGGACCGGCCAGCATGGCGCCAACTCCGCTGTCTTTATCGGTCAGCAACAGCACCTGCGAGGTGTCCCGGTACGACTCAATCACTTTGCCTACCACGCCATCCGGAGTAATCACGCCCATGTTGCGACGAATGTTGTCGCGTTCCCCGCGGTCCAGATAAATCGTTTCGCTCGCCGTGTCGGCACTTGTGCCGATAACTCTGGCGGCCACCATGGCAACCGACTGATGCGCCTGCCGGAAACTCAGCAACGTAGCCAGTCGGTCCGCTTCAGCCGCTTTACTCTGCAACTGGTTGATTTCGAGTTTCAGCGTGTCGTTTTCGCGCCGCAATCGTTCGTTTTCACGCGAAGTGTTTTGCAGCGCGAAATAGTGATTCCACGCCCCACGAATCCCGCCGATGCCCGTGGCCCCCGCGCGCTCAAATGGAGTCACCGCGCCGACGGTCCAAACCCGAATCAACCGCCCCTGCGAATCACGCCGGATCTGCACAGCGAGCAACAGCACCTGCAGGACGATCACTCCGGCAAGCAGCACCAGCGATTTATGACGAGAAGGTATGGCCACCATGAGCGTCCAGTAGTGACACAGGTTCAACCTGTGCGCTTTTCCTTTACAATACGTTTCACCGATCGAACGAAATCTCGCGCAAAGAACTCACGACAGAAAAATCACAGCAGAAACTCCAACTGCCGCTAGTCGATGCAAACCTGCCGCAACAATTTAAAGTCGCTCAGCATCTTCCCCGTGCCCAACACCACCGAAGCCAGCGGATCATCGGCAATCGACACCGGCAACCCGGTCTCCTCGCGAATGCGCTTGTCCAGATTCTTCAACAGCGCTCCGCCGCCCGTCAGCACGATGCCGCGGTCGCTGATGTCCGCCGAAAGCTCCGGCGGCGTCCGTTCCAGCGCGACGCGAATCGCATTCAAGATTGTCGCCACGCATTCCGCCAGCGACTCGCGGATTTCGCTGTCGTCGATCGTCACCGTGCGCGGCACGCCTTCGATCAGGTTGCGCCCCTTGACTTCCATTGTCAGCGGTTTCTCCAGCGGGTACGCCGAGCCAATTTCCATCTTGATCTGTTCCGCGGTGCGCTCGCCAACCAACAAGTTGTACTTGCGCTTCAAATACTGCATGACGGCCTCGTCCATCTCGTTTCCCGCCACACGCACCGAACGCGAGTACACAATGCCGCTCATCGAAATGACCGCAATGTCCGTCGTACCGCCGCCGATATCGACAACCATGTTCCCGGACGGCTCCTCAATCGGTAGTCCCGCGCCAATGGCCGCTGCCATGGCTTGTTCCACGAGGTAAACTTCGCTCGCTCTCGCGCGATACGCAGAGTCCTGCACCGCTCGCTTTTCCACCGGCGTAATTTCGCTCGGAACCCCGATCACAATGCGCGGATGCACCAAAACCCGCCGGTTGTGCGCCTTCTGAATAAAATACGTCAGCATCTTCTCGGTGACCTTGAAATCCGCAATCACGCCGTCCTTCATCGGCTTGATGGCCACCACGTTGCCTGGAGTGCGTCCCAACATGTCTTTTGCTTCGCGGCCCACCGCCACAACTTCGCCGGTGTTTTTGTTGATAGCCACGATGGAGGGTTCGTTCACCACAATGCCTTTGCCGTGCGAAAACACCAGCGTGTTCGCCGTTCCCAAATCAATCGCCAGGTCGGAAGAAAACAAACTGAAAACCGACCTCAAGTTGTAACCGTTCTTGTTCATCCCTCGATCCCCCCGCGGAGGACTTCTCTCCGCCGTCCGGCTAGCAATTTATTGTCAACCGCCAAGCGGTCCACTTTGCTTTCCGAACCCGACGACCTGCGCAAGCGCGCGTTTCGTCCGTCAATTCACCTGGGAACGCCATTCTCTCGAATGGCGTTGCGCCAATCGCAAGATCGGCGTCGCCCGAAAGCCGGCAGCCGCGCTATTTCGGCACCACAATGGACACCTGCTTTGTCGCCGTGCCTCCCCGGCGATTCTGTCCAATCACCACTATCGTATGCTCGCCGGGCGTCAGCGGCTCGGTAAAGTGCCGGAAATTGCCGTCCGCCGCGATGTTCGGCACCGGCTGGCCGTTGACGATCAACGCCGCCCCTGGTTCCGTACGCCCGATGATCTCGGCGACACGTCCGTGCAGTTGCGTGCTATCGATCTCCAGCGCCATTTCCTGCGTCTTGCCCTGCGCCACCAGCGTGAACTTGTACGCGTCGCTCACTTCGCTGGACCGCTTCTTCTGGTCCGTCGCGGACACGTCCCAAAAATAATCGCCGGCATCCAAACCGCTGATTTCCGCGCTCGTGCCTGTCACCGTGGCGGTTTTCGCCGACTTGGTGAACATCGAAGTCGTGCTGATGCGCAGCGTGTAGGAAACCGCGTCTTGCACTGGTTTCCATTCAAAATGAATGTTCGTCGTCTTGGGGTTCTCCCCAATGATCGGTGCCAGATTCAGAGGCTCGACCAGGTCCGGCGGCGCGAGTACGTCCGATTTCGTGATGGGTCCGCCCACCGGCAAAGTTGCCTTCTGCCATTGCGCCAGTTCGACTTTTTCCGGGCCGCGTTGCACTTCGGCGCTGCCGCGAGCCATCACGATCTCCGTTTCCTTTTTCTCCGGATCGGCCTTCACGGCCGCACGGCTGTTCGAATGCAGTTGCGCCGTGGAATCCTCCACGCTCACCGCGGCCTTCGAGTCCGGAGACGCCCAGTCCGGCGTCGCCAGGTCCACCGACCCGGTGTTGATGCGCACCGCCACGCTGGTCGGTTTGTTGCTGGCCATCGTGTTTTCTTCCACGGTTATCAATGTGTCCGACTTCACCACGTAAAACGTTCCATCACCAAACGTGATGCGCGCGACGCCCTCAGGGCCGGTCTGCACCAGATCGCCCTTATCCAGGGTGGTGTGGAAATTCGCTTCTACCCACTGCACCGAATCCACCTTCTTCACCAGGACCTTGCCGTCCAGGTTCACGAACTTGGCTTGGGTCTGATTGATGGCGATGTTTTCGTTGTCGCTGTTGTCGATGGCCGTGCTGATTTTGCGAAAAGTCGTCGAGTACCAGTTCGGAATCGCGATATACAGCGCCGAGAACGCCACCGCCGCTGCCAGAACGACGTAGATCGCGACGGTCTTGTACGTAACCGCCGTCCAGTACACCTCCACGCGGTGGATCTTCGGGTGGCCGGCCGGGTCCGCAGGGCGCTTGGTTTCGATTGGAGTCTGTGTCGGCACGAGTTTCGGCGCACCAATAGCGCCAATTTTGCAATCTAGCACAGCGTTTAGCGCCCGTCCAAAAAGCCCGCGCGCGCGTTAGTCAAACTGCAAATAGCAGGTGCGCAACGCCGCCTGGAAAGGCATCTTTAGTACTCAAGTTGTATCGGAAAGCCCGTGATTTTGGGGTTGTACCGGCCGTTTTTCGTCTGCTCTGAGTTTCGAAGGGCTGAGTTTCGAAGGGTCCACCCAGCTGAAAGGGACCAGAAGCCACCCGCTTTCAGCACCTTGCTTAAGTTCAGTCCTTGTCCGCCCCCGAATACGTCTTCAGAAACTCCAGGGTTAAGGACCATGCGAGCGCCGCCGCCGTCGGGTTATAACTCGGCCGGACATCGCAGAAAAACCCGTGATCGCCGTCAGAAATCTCCACATCCACGAAATTCTTTCTCTCCGCGGTAAGTGTGTCGTTCACCGCGCGACGGTGTTCGGGCAATATGTGCTTATCCTTCCCTCCCCAGAACAACAGTATCGGGCACCGCAGCTCCGCCGCCCGCCCCAGCAACCCAGAATTGCCCGGGTTCGGCGCAATCCCGCCCCCATAATAGGAAACCGCGCAGCCCAGCGGCAGCGTAAGTCCTGCCAGAAACGCCGCCCGGCCCCCCATGCAGTAACCGACTGCGGCGATGAGTGCTTGTTTCCCAACATGCTTACGCAACCATTCGTAAGCCGCCCGCTGGTCCGCCTCCATCTCCCCGTCCTTTAGCGCCCGCATATGTGGCGCCGCGCTCGCAAAATCGTCATATCGCCCTTCGAATCCCGCCGCTGTCCGGTGAAACAGTTCCGGCGCAATCGCCACATAACCTTCTCGCGCAAATCGTTCCGTAACGTCGCGAATATGCGCGTTGACGCCGAACGCCTCCTGAAACACGATCAAACCCGGCCGCGCGCCACCCGCCGCAGACCTTGCTGTCCAACCCTGCATCTCCGTCCCATCGCTTACCTTGAGCGTCACGTATTCGGTCCGAATGTCCATTCCAATCCCCCGTGCTCTCTGTGAGTTCTGCCGGCTGCTTCAGTGCCTCACAAAATAACTCTTCTTGTCCAGTCCCGCCGCCACCGCCACGTCGAAGAATCCCACCATCATTTCGTCATAGGTCTGGTCGCCCCAACGCACCGCCACATCCGGGTCCGGATTGTGCGGATTATTCCGCGAGTTGTCGTACCACGCGATCGCTTGCAACTCCGTCCCCGCTCTTAACAATCTCGGCTCCGCCAACCGGTAGCTCATCTGCCAATGGAAGTGATAATTGACGCGCAGCAAGGTCTCGACCGCGGGCTCAACCAGGCCGCCTGCCCCGGAAGTTTTTTCCCCGCTTCGAACGATGTTGTACTCAAACCGTTTCCCCCGCAGATGCATATGCGGAAACAAACTCAGCAGCACCGCATCGTTCGGCAGCGTCCCCCGCGCCTCCACCCGGTAATTCGGCACCCCTGGCGGTATCACAAAGTGATCGTTGGTAAGCTGCAGCGTCAACACCCGCTGTGCCGGCGGCTTTCTCGCGAAAATCATCCCCACGCGTGTAGCATCGGTCCCCGCGTGGCCATTCGTCGTGTAATGCATCTGGAAAACCAGGTCCGAGCCCGCGGGAACAAATTTCGCCATCGTTGCAGGCCACTGGTCTGGCGAACTCCCCGGCGCGTACACCAGCAACACGTCCGCATCGGTCCAGTGCGCCCCCCGCCGGTCTTCAGGATCGCTGAGCGTGTCCGCGGTAAACGGCACGCCCACGGGCGCATGCCGCAACCAATCCGACCCCGGCGGCCGCACATAGACCACCGCGTGATGCACGTTCGCACGCAGCGACGGCAGCACCTCGACGCTCTGCACCCAGCGATCCTCGGCAAAGTGCGTCGGCACAATCTCGTATGTATAGTCGACGTCCCCGTGCGCAGGCAGCGCCACGGCCGCCGCCATCTTCACCACGAAATCCGGCTGCGGAATCGTCCAGCTCTGGGCCCAATCGACCGGTGCCGGCGCATCCTTAACATCCCCCGCCGGCGCCTTCGCATCCGCCCAGGCCGTCAAAGTCGCAATCTGCTCCGCCGTCAGCGACGGATCATTCGAAAAATGCCCGATCCCAGGTACCGCAAACCACGGCGGCATCGATTTGTTTTGGGTTACGTTGCGAATCGCCGCCGCATACGGTCGAGCCAGGTCGTACGTTCCAAACGCCATCGGCGCAATCCCGTCGGCCCGATGGCAGCTTTCGCAATGTCTCTGCAAGATCGGCAAAACATCACGATAAAACGTCGGCGCATCGCCCGGCGCCCTTGTTTCTTCGCTCGACGTGTCTTCCCTCAACGTTGACGGCGCGCAAGCCCGCAACTCCCGTGATGCGCTCATGGCCGCGCCCCACGCCACCATCACGATCGAAATCAAAGCCGAAGCCCAAATTCGTATGCTTTGCATTCTGTCTAAGATGCCTCAATTCGCCACAGAGTCGGTGTCGGGCGGGAGGCTGGCGCCGCCCGGCCAACGCGTCTTGTTTGAAGATCCATCCGCCCGTTTGCCCGTCAATCCTCTGCAAACTGAACCGTAAACCCGCCGAAAGGATCTAAACTTGTGCCGCAGCGCTTCCAACTCTACGCCGTGCTTTTCGTGCTGCCACAGACTTTGCCGTCACTGCCCAACCTAACCCTTACACTCTTTACTACTTTCTTCTATAATGTAACGTTTGACCACGGACCGGGGAGCATTAAGGAATGGCTGGATCATCCAACAATCGTCAACAACTGTTCTCGCGCATTCTTCTCGGCGCCGTCGTCCTGGTATTGGCGGGCGGCATGCTCCTCTATCTCGTCCCTAGCATGCCCGGCACCGGCGACGCTGCCTCCTCGACCGACACGGTCGCGAAGGTTGGCGACGAATCGGTCAGCATGGACGATGTCCGCCAGCAACTCTCCGAGATCGAGCAGCGCAACCAGGTTCCCAAACAACTCGAGTCCCTCTACGCGCAGCAAATTCTAAAGCAGCTCGTCTTTCAAAAAGAGATCGAGTACGAAGCCAAGCGCCTGGGCATCCACGTTTCCGATCAGGAGCGCGCCGAACGCATCCGCCAATTCCTTCCCACCGCCTATAACGGCGACACCTTCGTCGGCATGGACCGCTACGCCGCCGAAGTCCAGGGCCGCTTCCAGATGACCGTGCCTGTCTTCGAAGAACAAATTCGTCAGGGTTTGTTGCTCGAGAAATTCCGCAAGCTCGTCACCGACGGCATCAGCGTCGGCCCCGATGAACTGCAGGACGAATTTCGCTACAAAAATGAAAAGGTAAAACTCGACTACGTGCTGCTTAAGCCCGAGGATCTAGCGGCGAAAATCAACCCGGACGAAGCGGAAATCAAGGCCGCCTACGAGAAAAACAAGGCCAAGTATCTGGTCCCTGAAAAGCGCGTAGTGCGTTACGCTCTGGCCGACGTCAATCAGATTCGCCAGAATACCCAGGTTTCGGACGACGAGCTGAAAGCACAGTATCAGCAGGATATTCAGCAATACCAGGTACCCAACCGCGTCCACGTCGATCACATCCTGCTCATGACCGTCGGCAAGACTCCCGCCGAAGTCGAAGAGATCCGTCAAAAGACCGAAGACGTTTTGCAGCAGGCGAAAAAGGGCGCGAACTTCGAAGACCTCGCCAAGAAGTATTCCGAGGACCCAGGGACCAAGGACAAGGGCGGCGACTTGGGTTGGATCACCCAAGGCCAAACCGTTCCGGAGTTCGAAAAAGTCGCCTTCAGCCTGCCCAAGGGCAGCATTTCCGACCTCGTGAAAACCCAATACGGTTTTCACATCATCAAGGTTCTCGACAAAGAGACGGCTCACACCAAGACGTTTGACGAGGTCAAAGACTCCATCCGCGCCCCGCTGGCGCTTTCCAAGGCCGACAAGCAGGCCTCCGATATCGCCGACAAGCTCTCCGAAGCGATCCGCCAGAACAATAAGATGTCCCTCGACGACCTCGCCAAGCAGTTCCACCTCACGGTGGGCGAGACTCGCCCGGTGACCGCCGCCGAGCCCATTCTCGAATTGGGCAATTCCAAAGAAGTCAAAGACGCCATTTTTGGTCAACGGCCCGACGAGTTGAGCCTGCCGATTCACACCGATCGCGGCTATCTGGTCCTTTCCGTCCGCGGTGTTCTTCCGGCCCACCAAGGTACTCTCGACGAAGTTCGCGACCGCGTCATTGCCGATCTTAAGCAGCAAAAGAGCACCGAGATTGCCCGCCAGAAAGCCGACGACCTCGAAAAGCGTCTCAAGTCCGGCGAAAAATTCGACGCCGCTGCCAAAGCTCTCGGTTTGGATCCCAAGGCCAGCGATTTCTTCGCTCGAAACGGCTCCATCAGCGGCGCGGCGAGCGGCAAACAACTTTCCGCGGCCTTCCAGATGAAACCCGGCGATGTCGGTCCGCCTCTCAACCTCGGTTCGACCTGGTTGGTCTACCGCGTCGCCGAAAAACAGGAGCCCAATCCGGCTGATTTCGAGAAACAAAAGAAAGATCTCACCGATCAGGTGCTGCAAACCAAGCGTAACACCGCCTTCGAAGCCTTTCGAACCTCCCTTGAGACACGTCTGAAGCAAGAAGGCAAGCTGCGGATCATGACCGACAAACTCAAAGGCTTCGGCGACCTCGGATAGAAGCGCGCCTCCGGCATGAATCGGCGCGGCAACCGCCACCGATTCGTCCTGGTTCACCCTCACGGACAGGAATTTGCAGGGACGCAGGACTCGTTTACCCTGAAGCCGCAAAACGCGTAGACTCCAGCCACATCACCACAAGATCGCCACAAAACAGGCTAACTATTTGCAAACAATCCACTTAAAATTTAACACGGGCGCTCTTGTCTTTGCCCCCACGCATCGGTACCCTATTTGTGTTTCTGTACTAGCGGTTTCGGCCTTGCCGCCGTTGCCAAACGGCTCCTTCTTGGGGGACTTTGCCGAAATCCTTTATGCAAACTCTAATGCTCGGTTCAAGCCAACTGTATTGGATCGGTGAGTGAACATGCCAGCCCGCGCTTCGACTGTTCGCAATGACTATCGCTGCAGCATGGAAAAGAACCAGGGCGGCAAGTATTGCGTCCGCATTCGCGTCCATTATCCGCGTCATGCTTGGTCGTTGGGCGTGTTCTTCCTGGCCTCTTCCTTCGACCGCGCCATGAAGAAGCTCGAGCAATCTTTGGATTTCCTTCAGCGCCATGAAGAAAAGCTATGGTTCTGGGGCGTGGACCGCGCCGAGGACATGGGCTTTTCCGCCGAATTCCTCCGCGAAGTAGGCATGCGCCTCGACAAACGCACCGAGTTCCCACGCAAGGCCGCCAATCTGACGCTAGCCCCGGAGCGCGCCGTCCCGGCCTTCATCCTCGGCCCAGTCCGCCGCGGCCTGGCCGAATCCGTAGAATCCCCCAGAACCGTAAACGCCGCCGACTAGCGGTTCGCTGCGGCAAACCAGCAACAACTCTCACCCACGACTGTAGTGGCCGATTTTTAGATCGGGTCAAACAAGCTCTGACCATCTCACCTTTGAACGTCCTTTGTAGGGGTGCGGCTGGCCTGCGGCAGGCAGGAACCGCCGCGCTTAGTCTCGGCAACACGTCCCCGCGCCCTGTACCTCGCCTCTTCCGGACCATACCACCCGATCGTCCTCATGCTTCTCGGTCTTGACATCCCCCATCCTGTTCGACATCATTCACGCGTTCTGCAAAGGACGGCACGTTGCAACGCGCCGCCACTTTCCCCTCCCGTCATTTCCGCAAAGTGTGCCCGGTATCGCGTTTCAACCGAGGCGCGCGGAGGGAAAATTATGGTCGGGAGAAGCATCGAATCTTGGCTAATTCTGCAGCTTGCCTGCCGCTGATCACCACAAGCCTAGCTCCTCGCCCCGCAGCCGGCACAAAACCCAACCGCCGCCGCGTCCCCTCAGTCCACCCAGAGAGAGGGCCTCTCCGGTGAACACCGCTACAGGCTGCTACTACAAGCCCAGCAGCCGCCACTACGGCAAAACCAAACGCGGCAAAAACAAGCAGGAATTCCGACGCCGTCCGCGCAGGCTAACGCCCGGCACAGCACGAAGATTTTGTTGCACGCATGAAATACTCAGGAGAGATACAAATGAAAAAACATCTTCTACCATCATTGTTAATCGCCGTAGCGTTGTCGCTGGGGATTTCCTCGGCTGTCTCGCAGACTGCAAGCAAGCCCGCGGCTTCGTCGACATCCGCTAAAGCCACGCCAGCAAGCGCATTGGTCGATCTAAACTCAGCTACTGAGGACCAGTTGAAGGAGCTGCCCGGAATCGGTGACGCTTACTCCAAAAAAATTATCGCCGGCCGCCCCTACGCCAAGAAGACCGATCTTGTTCGCAAAAAGATCGTTCCTCAGGCCACCTACGACAAAATCGCCGACAAAGTGATCGCCAAGCAAACAAAGACACCAGCGACCTAGTGCCGTTGTAGGGTTCGCTTTCCGATTACCCGGAGTTTCGAAGGGAAGCGGCCGCTTGTTCGCACGTGACGGAGAGGAGCTGGCGACTCCGGCTTTGCGAACCATCACGAAGCCGTTCAAGCCGTCTCTAGAGCGCACTACTTCTCTCGCAAAATCACTTCACCCTGGCCGACCATCTGGTCGTTCAACCACACGCGATACTTGTACGTCCCCGCCTTTGTGCCCACGCGCGGCGGCCCGCTCAGGAGTCGCATTCCCACCGGCGCCTGAAATATGTTCGATCCAAAAGGGCAGCGGTTTACATCAAACTCCACCCGCAGATTGCCGGCGTCCGACATCCAGCAGACCTGATCGCCAAGATCCAGCACCACTGCTTGCGGTATAAGTCCAACCAAAACAGGCCGTTCAGCCATTTTCCCTCACGCCAATCTCAACCTGCGAAACGATACCACATCCCCATCCCCGCTCCCATTTTCGCGGTCATCCCGACCGCAGGGCTCGGTTTTTGATCGCCCAGGTTGCGGAGGGGAGGGATCTACTTTTTGGTCTCTCCAACCGGGGTTCCGCGGCCTGATCGATCGACCGGTTCGTTTTTCTATGCGCCTGTACCTCGGTCCCGCTTGACCCCCACCACGCGCCCCCGTACACTGGAACCAGCTGATTCTTAGCGCTGAGCTTGGCAAAGTCCGCGCTAGCACCAACACTCAGTCCAGGCGCCGGTATCACCATGGAGCGCCAGAACTTAGCGCGGAGGCACTCGCAGCATGGCTTCAGCAGCACGACCTCTGTCTATCCCCCTGCCAAACGGCGCCCGCATCTCCCTCATCGGCGTCACGCCGTTCGCCGTAATGCACTTGCTCGCTCTGGGAATCTTCTTCGTCCCATTCCGCTGGTCCTATTTCATCACCTGTGTGGCCTTGGTCGCCCTCCGCATGTTCTGGGTTACCGCCGGCTACCACCGCTATTTCTCGCATCGTTCCTACAAAACCAGCCGCATCTTTCAATTCGTCATCGCCTTCATGGCCATGACCTCCGCCCAAAAAGGCGTCCTGTGGTGGGCCGCCCACCATCGCCACCACCATCGTTTCTCGGACCAGGACGACGACATCCACTCCCCGACGCTTTTCGGCTTCTTCTGGGCCCACATCGGCTGGATCGTCTCGGACCGCTACAACGACACGCGCCTCAACTACATCGCTGACTTTGCCAAGTTTCCCGAGCTCCGCTGGCTCAACAAATATCACTTTATCCCGCCAACCATCCTGGGCGTTAGCCTCTACCTGATCGGCGGCCTCCCGCTTTTCCTCTGGGCCTTCTGCCTGAGCACCGTCCTGCTCTGGCACGACACCTTCACCATCAATTCACTCTCGCACCTGTTCGGCACGGTCCGCTACGAAACCACCGACACCAGCAAGAACAACTGGTTCCTCGCGCTGGTTACCCTAGGCGAAGGCTGGCACAACAATCACCATCACTTCATGGCCGCCGCCCGCCAAGGCTTCTTCTGGTGGGAAATCGATATCACCTACTACACCCTGAAGCTCCTGTCCTGGTGCGGCCTGGTCTGGGACCTCCGCCAGGTCCCCGCTCATCTCCTCCACTCCGAAGAACGCGAACAAGAACTAGCCGCCTGATTTCCGCGGAATTGTAACGGCCGCTGACGGTTTTACACGGATCGTCGAAGGCCCGGGCGCTTTTCTTTAGTGGCCGATCTTCCGATCGGCGACGCACACGTTCTTCTTGCCTCCATTCCCGCTCGCAGTGATAAACTCCCCGGCGCATCCGGGAGAATATCCATGCGCAAACTGTTCACCTTAGTGCTGATTCTGTTGCCCGTCACGATTCGCGCCCAGCAACCCCCCGACTTCTCCAAAGTCGAAATGAAAGTCACCAAAGTGTCCGGCAACATCTACATGCTGGAAGGCCAAGGCGGCAACATCGCCGCCTCGGTGGGCGAAGACGGCATCGTAATCGTCGATGATGAATTTGCCCCGCTGGCGGATAAAATCCAGGCCGCGCTGAAAAATCTCGCCATTACCGACAAGCCCGTCCGCTTCGTCATCAACACCCACTATCACGGCGATCACACCGGGGGCAACGTCCCGTTCAACAACGCCGGTTCCACGATCATCGCCCAGGACAACGTCCGCAAGCGCCTGGAATCCGGCGGGGCAGCGGGTAACGGCGGCAGCATCAAAATGGAAAACAAGCCCGCCGAAAAAGCCGCCCTGCCCATCATTACCTTCGAGCACGACGTCACCGTGCACCTCAACGGCGAAGACATCCGCGCGCTCCACTTTCCGGCAGGCCACACCGACGGCGACTCCATCATCTTCTTCCCCAAGAATAACGTGGTGCATATGGGCGACGACTTCGTCCGCTACGGTTTTCCCTTCATCGACGTCAACGCCGGAGGCAGCATCCAGGGCATGATCGCCGCCATGGAAAAAGCCACAGCCCAGCTGCCCGCCGACGTGAAAGTAATCCCCGGCCACGGCGCCCTCTCGAACCTGGACGACGTCCGCGCCTACACAAAAATGTTGAAGGAAACTTCAGCCGCGGTCGAGAACGCCCTTAAAGCCCACAAGACCCTGGAACAGATGAAGCAAGAAAAAGTCCTGGCCCCTTGGAGCAAATTCTCCGGCGACTTCGTTAGCACCGACGTCTTCACCGAAACTCTCTATAACTCCCTGACCAACACCAAGGGCGAATTCGTCAAACACAACTGACCATGCGACAAACGTTTTCACTCTCAACTCCTGTGAGGGATCTGCTTTTTTCTCTATCGCGCCGGCCGGCGTGGCTATGTAGTGGCTGATCTTCAGACCCGCCACCCTTTGTGGCCGCGGATCGAGCTACAATTTACCCCTCCCCCGCCCCGACGATCGATTCCGGCCAAAGGGTTTCCACCCACGCGGCCGCTCATCATCAAATCGTCGTTTGCTGTGATACCAATGGCGTAATATGCATCCTGTGTTACGCAACCATAAAGTTTAATCC
>Ga0182018_10000855_pt1 | contig 37666 bp, 24 predicted proteins | sample 812P2MmetaG_FD_120490 | JGI IMG/M metagenome (GOLD analysis project Ga0182018, IMG submission 120490) | Permafrost microbial communities from Stordalen Mire, Sweden - 812P2M metaG | ecosystem: Environmental > Terrestrial > Soil > Wetlands > Permafrost | place: Sweden: Stordalen | collected... | reverse complement strand
GCGCCGATGCCGATCGTGGGAATGCGCAGCTTTTCGGTGATGCGCGCGGCCAGCTCCCGCGGCATGGATTCGAGCACGATGGAAAAAGCGCCCGCAGCTTCCACGGCGCGCGCGTCTCGCTCGACTTGCCGGGCCGCGTCGGCCGTCTTGCCCTGCACGTGAAATCCTCCAAGGGTGTTCACGGATTGCGGCGTCAGGCCGACGTGCCCCATCACCGGGATTTCGGCTTCGACCAGCCGCGCGATCAGTTCGATGCGGCGCTCGCCGCCCTCGACTTTCACGGCTTCCGCGCCGCCCTCTTTCACCAGGCGGATGGCGTTGCGAACCGTTTCGTCGAGAGAAATGTGAAAGCTGCCGTAGGGCATATCGGCAACGACCAGCGCGCGACGCGTGGCGCGGCGAACCGCGCGCGTGTGATGCACCATTTCGTCGAGCGTGACGGGCAGCGTGCTGTCGTATCCGAGCACGGCCATGCCGAGCGAATCGCCGACGAGCAGAATGTCCACGCCGGCTTCATCGAGCAGGCGCGCGGTGGGATAGTCGTAGGCCGTCAGGCAAGTGATCTTTGATTTCGAATCCACGAAACCAGCGGGGGAATGGGACTTGCGGGAGAGAATGTCGGGCACGGTGACTTTACCGTTGTCCGCACGAGGTGCGAGACTCATTGTCGCCTCCGGTGCCGCTCCCAGACTTCGGGATGCAGCCCACCAACAAGCCGATGCTATCAGATTGCCGCGAAATCCCGCAAGAAATTAGCGGGTCATGACGCTCAAGCTTGCGCGACGGGCGTGGGCGGTGCGGATGATGGAGCTGACGGCGGAAGGTGCGTCTCCACGCCGCGCCAGCCAACGGGCCGGCCGCGCAGAGCCTCCCGGACCGCGCGGAAAAGCACGACGTACATCATCTGGCGATAGTAGAAGCGCTGGAGGATCAGCGGAGCGAGAAGCGTCCAATCTTCGTCCTTTTCGAGGGCGAAAGCGATCACGCAGGTGAGCAAATCAATCAGCATGAATATCGCGAAGAAGATCAGCGAACGCTCGACGTCCTGCGAGGTCCAAAGCTGCGGCAGGCGCGCGAACCGGAGCTGCCCGAGTCCCCAGAGGGCCAGCGACAGCAGGAACAACAGGTCAATGACCGGAGAGACGAGCGGCAGAATAATCTGGAACAGAAAAATATTGGGAATGGCGATCCAGCCGAGCGTGCCATAGCGCGCTTTTCCGGCGGTATCGCGGTGTTTCCAAACTGCCTGGAGCGTGCCGAAGGTCCAACGGAATCGCTGGCGCACCAGCGCGTCAACGGTCTCGGGAACTTCGGTGCGGCCGATGGCGGTTTCGTCGTAAAGAATCTTCCAGCCATTTCGGCGGATCGTCAGCGTTAAATCCGTGTCTTCGGCAACGGTGTCGCCTGAAAATCCATCGTTGCTGCGAAGCAAATCCGCGCGCCAGGCTCCCACGGCGCCCGGCACGACCGGAATGCAATTCAGCAGATCGAAGGCGCGCTTTTCCAAATTTTGACTGGTGATGTATTCAAGCGCCTGCCAACGGGTGATCCAGCGATTGCGGTTGATCACTTTCACATTTCCGGCCACCGCTCCCACGCTGGGATCGGCGAAGTGCCGGACGAGGCGAGGAACTGCTTCGGGATCGACAATGGTATCGGCGTCAATCGAAACCACGATTTCGCCGATAGCTTCGCTGAGAGCATTATTCAGCGCCGAGGGCTTGCCGTGATTGGTTTGCAGAAGCAGCCGCACGCGACGGTCGCGTCCAAAATTAGCGCGCACAAGCTCGGCGGTGCGATCCGCGGAGCCGTCGTCCACCACGAGGATTTCGAGCTTCGGATAATTGGAAGCCAGCGCCGCGTGGACCGTATTCAGGATCACGGCTTCTTCGTTGTAAGCCGGGATCAGGATGCTGACCTCCGGCTGATATTCAGGATGGTCGAGCGGCGCGGGGCGCAGTTTTTCAGCGAGAGCGAGCAGGCCGATGATCAGCGCGCGGCCGCCGACCAGCAGAATGCCGGCGACAAAAATGAATGCGATTCCGCTGCGCAGCCACCGGAATACTTCGAAGACGAAGGAATCCGCGCGCACCAGCAGCCATTCGCGGTAGGTGAGCGAACGCATCACCTGCGCGCGCGATTGACCGAGCAAATCGGAAACCGAAACGAACTCGTAACCTTTCGCGCGGAGCCCTTCGATGATTTGCGGCAGCGCGGCGACGGTATGGCTGCGGTCGCCTCCGCCGTCGTGCAAAAGGATGATATTGCCGTCGTTGTTTTCGGTCTGCGCGAGCACGCGCTGGACAATCGTGTCGGCGGCAGCGGGCGGCTGGCCGTTGTTTTCGCCCCAATCGTGCGGATCGATGCGCGCGCCGATAATGACGTAGCCCATGGATTGCGGGATGGGCAGCAATTGAATTTCGCTGGCCGTTTCCGGCTGGTGGTCAATGCCGTAGGGCGGCCGGAAAAGCGTGGTTTTGACGCCGAGATAACTTTCCAGGAGCAGTTCCGTGAGATTTAACTGAACCTCGAGCTCTGTTTTCGAGAGGCGGTCCACGTCGAATTCGGGGTGCGTGAAAGTGTGGTTGCCGATCTCATTGCCCAGCGCATATTCCTGTTTCACGATGGCGGCATTCTGGTTCGCGGATTCGCCTATTACGAAGAATGTCGCCGGCGCCTTCTCCCGTTTCAAAACGTCGAGGATCTTGGGCGTCCACTCAGGATCGGGGCCGTCGTCGAATGTGAGCGCGACTTTCCTGGGATCGGCGCCCATCTGCTCGATCCGCCACGACATCGGGTAGCTCGTAAAGCCCTCGTCATCGAAAGTGTCGGAATCGGGATCGTAGTCGAACGTGCGTTTGCCGCTCTGAGGTGTGGATGTGATGCGCCAGATGTCGCCGTCGCCTTCGAGGACCAGATCGTAACCCGGCGGGAGATCCGTCATCTTATTGCGAACCGCGGTGTCCGGGTGCGTGGCGTCCCAGATGTACCACATCGAGGGATCTTCCATGCCCAGGCGCCACAGGGCGGTGCCGGCAACTCCGGCGCGCTCCGAAGCGCGAAGTTCGTTGTAGGCAGTAAGACCGTCGAGCATCCAGACGTGGTGAACCTGGTTGTTCTCATCCTCGTAGGAGTAATACGGATTCATGGAATCGGAGTCGAACTGGATGTCCGATTCGGATTCGACGGCGGTGACGACTCCCTGCTGGAACGTCACTGCCTGCGCAACCGGGTGCGGCACGCGCTTCGATTTGGCGGGCCAATCGTAGCCGTAATTGGCGATGCCCATCACCAGCTTTTCCGGTGGAACGATCTTCACGATGTTCTGAATGTCGCGCACGAACCAATCCTGCGGCGCGATCGGACCGGGATCCGATGTTGACCAATGGAAATCGTAGTTCATCAGAATGATGGCGTCGGCCTGCGACGCGAAGTACTTGTAGTCGTAGCTCCAATCCGCCGCGGGGAGCGCCACCATGAGCTTCAGATTTCTTGCGTGCAAATCCGCCGCCAAATCGTGAGTGAAGCGCTGAAAATCCACTTGGCTGGATTTTGGCAGCGACTCGAAATCCACGACGATGCCGGCCTGATGCTCCGCATCCGCGAATTCCTCGAGCTGTCTGGCAAGATTTTGCCGCGCCGCGGGGTCGGCCAGCATTTTAAGCGTTGCCGGAGGGCACCACACGCCGCTCTTCGCGTCGTAGTTGTTCACCATGGGCATGACCTGCATGTCCACGGCGGGGGTGCGCGATTGCAGCGACTGCAGGAACGCGGCGAGTTTTGGGTCCTGGTCGGCGTCCAGCTTTCCATCGAGCGACACGGCGTGCAAGGCCTCGGGAATGAGCAAGTCCAGATCGTGATAGTGCAACTGGAGGGAAGCGAGGCTGGTGTAATCGTCACCCACGTAAAAGGCGGCGCGCAGCGGGTCGTAATTCTGGGGAACCTTGCCGAGCGCGGCAACCTTGCGCTTCCGGCCGAGCCGCTGCGGCTTGGTCTTCAGCTTGGTGCGGATGGCATGCAGACCGGCGCGGGTATCCGGGCGCAGGATATCGGGCAGGTTCGGGTTGCGGCCCACGTTAAGCAGGAAGACGACCAGAACGACCGTGAAGAGACCGCCGGCAATTTCCAGCGCGAGCCGGGTTCGGCGCCAGCGGCGGCGCTCCTCGTCGTAGAAAATGGGCTTGCGTTCAGACATCGGGACATTCCAAGCTAGCCGTCCATCGGGACGCTGTCAATGACCGCCAAATATATGATGCGCGTAAACGTAGCGCTTGCCGCCATGGCCGGGCTGGGGCTGCGATTTTTTTTCGTCCTGAAGCTGCCGGTGACGGACTCGGGCGATGCGCCATTCTACATCGAGCTGGCCTGGAATTGGCTGAAGAAGGGCGTGTACGGAGCGGTGGTGGAAGGGCAGCTCATGCCGCTGGACACGCGAGTTCCGGGTTACCCGGCCTTCCTGGCCGCGATTTTCAGCGTGGCTGGGAATTCATCGCGGGCCGCGATGCTGACCCAGGCGATCGTGGACCTTGCGACGTGTTTTGTAGTGGCGCTGATCGCGGCGCGGCTGGCTCCCGAGATGTCGCGACGCCGGGTCGCGCTCGCCGGGCTGTGGCTCGCGGCGCTCTGCCCGTTTACGGCGAACTACACCGCCGTGGTGCTGACCGAGACGCTGGTCACGTTCCTGACGGCGCTGGCGATTCTGCTGCTGGTCGAAGCGGAGGCGCGAGACACAGCGAATGCGCCGGACTTTGACATGGGTGCGGGCAGAGATGCGCGCAAGGGGGCGCTCAGTCCCTGGTTCCTGGGAGGCGTGGTGACGGGATTCGGAGCGCTGGTTCGCCCGGAAACGCCGCTGCTTCTACTTGCGACGGGGTTGGTTCTGGCGGCGAAATGGTGGCGGCCCGTGAACTGGATAAAGCTGGCGCGCGCGGGCGTGCTGATGGGGGTCGGGCTGCTGCTGCCGCTGCTGCCGTGGGCGGCGCGGAATATGCGCACGCTCCACGAAACCCAATTTCTGTCGCCGCGCTACCTCCAGATGCCCGACGACTTCGCGCCAATCGGATTCAATGCGTGGACGGGCACGTGGCTCTGGCGGTTCCGCGATGTGTACACCACTCTGTGGAGGCTTGGCTCCGAGGAAATTCCGATCGGCAGCATCCCGGCGCAGGCGTTTGATTCGCCGCAAGAACGCTCACGCGTCGCGGACATGCTCGACTCGTACAACTACACGCTGACGCTTTCACGGGAGCAAGACGCCGCATTCGGCGAAATTGCGCGAGAGCGCACGGCGAATCATCCTCTGCGGACGTACGTGAAGATTCCGCTGCTGCGCTCGCTGGCGATGTGGTTTACGCCGCGCGTGGAATTGCTGCCCAACAGCAGTCCTCTGCGTCCGGTGGGGAGCGAATGGGAAGATGACCGCGTGGATTTTCTGGTGACCCTGGGAATGGCGCTGCTGAATGCGGGGTACGTCATTCTGGCGCTGGCCGGGGCCTGGATGGCGCGCGGGCGGCCGGGCGTCGCTCTGCTGATCGTGTTCGTTGTGGTGCGCACACTCTTCATCGCGAGTTTTATCGAGACGCCGGAGCCGCGCTACGTCCTCGAATGTTTTCCGGCGGTGCTGGCGCTTGCCGCGCAGGTCTTTGCCGGGTCTCGGGGCGGAAGGCGTCAGCTTTCTTCGACAGGCTCCGGGTGAATCGTCAGGCGGTAGATTTGAGGGAAGCGCTCCTTGACGCGGCTTTCGAGGAGCGCGGTGAAATCGTGGACGTCGGTGATCGGCAGGTCGCCATCCATCGCGCAATGGCACGAGACCAGAATTCGGCGTTCGACGCTGCGGACGTGAACCTCGTGGCAATCCACCAGCTCGTGATATTCGGAAGGAAGTGAATTCAGGAAATTCTGGACCGCGCGCGAAAGTTCCTTCATTTCCTCCGCGCCGACGATGCGTGCGCCGAGCGGCTCGATGTGAATATTGACGCGCGTTGCGGGATCGGTGACGCGCTGGATCTCTTCCTCGAGTTCGGTGGCTTGGCGGTGGGCGTCGCGGAGTTTCGAGGCCTCGTCCACTTCGAGATGCAGCTCGATGAAAAGATGGCCCTCGTAATGATGCGCGGACAATTCGTGAACGGCGAGTCCGCGGCGCTGAGCGATCGCGCGGATCGTTTCAAACAAGGGCTCGTCGTTCCGGGCGCGCGGTTCAACATGAACGACAACGTCCGCGGGGACAATATTCTCGATGTTGCGCTCGACTGCCTCGCTCGCCGCATGCGCCTGCTCGAGGCTCGCGGTGCGCGGCACGCTGATGGTCACGTCCACGAAATAGCGCTGGCCAGCCCGGCGCACGCGCACGCGTTCGGTCTGCAACACGCCTTCGGTCTCATCCACGGCATTCGCAATTCGTTCGCGCAAGCCTTGCGGGGCCACGTCGAGCAGCGCGTCCACGGTCTGCCGGCCCAGCCGTGAGCCGATCCAGATGATCACGCCCGCCACGCCGAGAGCGGCGAAGGCGTCGAGCGAGCCGAGCCAGGGAATATTGAATCTCACGCCCAGCCAGGCGCCCGAAATTCCGAGGACCACGACGAATGTGCTCCACACGTCGGTTGAAAAATGCAGGGCGTCAGCTTCGAGCGCTTCGCTGGGATATTTTTTCGCGACGCGGGCCAGGGCGCGGGCGCGGACGAAATCGATTCCCATGGTGAGCGCAAGAATAAGGATGGCCGCGAGGCTCGCGTGCACATCGTGCGGCGCGTGGAAGAGCAGCCGTTGAAAAGCTTCCCAGATAATGTAGAGCGCGGTCAGCAGTAGCAGGCCGGTTTCGACGAACGCGGAAAAACTCTCCACCTTTCCGTGGCCATAGAGGTGTTGCGCGTCCGCGGGTTTGTCCGCCACTCGCACGGAAAGATAGGTGATGACGGCTGCTACCAGGTCGAGGATCGAATGCAACGCCTCGGAGAGAATACCGAGGCTGCCGGTGAGCGCTGCGAGGAACACCTTCAGGGACACAAGCACGACGGCCGAACCCACCGAGCCGAGCGCCGCCATTCGCTTTTCGCGGCTGGCCTGTTCGATGGTCGCCAAGGGCATTCGGGGGATTATACGCCGCGAGATGGCGATTTAAGGGGCGGGGAGGGCGCTACGAGAGATCCTTCGCCAGGCCAGAAGATGAAGGCGCACGGTTCAGGATGACGATGCTTGGTGAATTGAAGAGAGATCCTTCGCCCGGCCAAAAGACGAATGCGTCGGGTTCAGGATGACGATGCTTGGTGAATTGAAGAGAGATCCTTCGCCCGACCAAAAACCGAATGCGCCGGGTTCAGGATGACGATCCTGGTCGGATCGTCACTTCATAGGAGGCGCAGAATCGAGCGGGAGGCGGCTGGGTTCGCCGTGGAAGCCGCGAATCTCGACATCGTCGAGCAAGAGCGAAGGAGCGGCGACCGTGCTCGGAATGCCGTCCTGCGCCGAGCCAAAAGCGCCAAGGGCCGTGCCAGCAAGGCCGTCCTGCGAATTTTGCATGTAGGTGAGGACCGTCGGATCGCTGCCAATCGCGAGGATGTTGCGCAGTGACCGCAACGTGAGTCCTTCGAGGATTCCGCCGCGCGCCAGTTCTTCGTGGCCGTCCGCCACGTACACGCGATACACGAGCAGCGGCACGCGATCGCCGTTCGAAATTCCTCCGCCCAGCTCGCCGACAAACTCCGAGAAATCCTCCTGGCGAACCGCGGAAAGCGCGGGATTATCCATGCGTTTTATTTCGAGACACCATTCATGCCCGTCGGAGCGGCAGGAATCGAGAAATTTCTTACGCATATCGTCCGGTTTGAGCGCATCGGTTGCCTGCAAGATCAGATTGCTGCTCAGAGGATGCGGGTCGGCAAGAAGCGCCGAGCGAGCGTGCCCATTGGAATACATGGAATCCGGGCCCGGGCGGCGCGACATCAATAGTTCCTTGAGGATGCCGTTTTCCACGAGCGTAACTTTCTGGGCATTCACGCCTTCGTCGTCCACGTCGTAACTTCCGAGCAGCGGCTGGCCTTGAGACTCCTGAAGCGTGGGATCGTCCACCAGCGTGACGCTCGCCGGAAGCACACGAGTGCCGACGCGGCCCGACCACTCGCTGCGCCCGCCGAAGCGCTCGAGGAACGCGTCAAAATCGCGCGTCATCGAAAGCGGGGGACGCGCGCCGGAAAGGGACGGTTCGAGAACCTGCGCCAGGGTCGAAGCGGCGGCCGGCGCGTCAAACAGCACCGGGCCAGTATAATCCGGAACGAGAGGGCTCGAGCGGAGCGCCATCAGATCGGTGCTGGCGCTAGCGAGCGCCTTCGCGACGGCTGCAGCGTCGGGCAGGCCAGCGGGCAGCGGGGTATAGACCGAATAATAGTTGTGCAGCGACATGCCGTCTTCCGCCTGGGTATCCATCGCCGCTTCCACGGCGGCCAGATGGCGCGACGAGCGGATGGTGGTGCCCTCGCTGGTCATGCGATAGGAGGTTGCGTAAACCAGGTAGTAACTGACGCGATTCCCGTAGAGTTGCGGGAAATTCTTGAGGACCGCCGACGCCTCGCGGGCTTCTTCTTCCCAATTACGCGACGTCCAATCAGGATCGATGCGGGGATCAACCTTCACGAGCGGCTGCGCCTGAGAGAAATCGTCTATTTCGGGCGGCTTCGTGAGGCTGCGAAGAAAAGATTGCTTGAGCGCCATCTGCGTGACGGCGGCCTTGTAGGCCTGATCGGTGGCGAGCCACAAATCCTGGCGGAGCGAGTTGTAGTCGCGGTCAATGCCGACTTCTCCGGTGGATCCGAGGAAACCCTGGAAACCGTCCTCGCTGATGAAATTGGAGCTGTCGAGGTGGTAGTCGCCCACGCGCACGTCCACGGACATGAAACGAGTGCGCGAGGTCGAACTGGAGACGAGCGCGCCGAAGGAGGCCGTGACGCTGCGGACATCAAGGTCGAGCAGGCGGTATTCGAAGTAAAAGGGTTTGCCGACGCCGGCGAGTGCAAGCCGCGTGCGGGAGCGGTCCATTTCGTCGTGCATGGCGTGAAGAGTCTGGTCAGTTTCGCCAGCCGGAACGGGCGCCTGCGCGGCGGGGAGCATAGCCGCGCGGTTTCCCGCGGCGCGAGCGACGGTCAGCGGCATGGCGAACGCCGTGAGCAAAGCAAGTGTGGCGAGTTTTCTCACTGTTGTTGGACCACCTTTGCTTCCGAATCGTGCGCCGGCGGCGGCAGGACGGGCGGCCGGTCGGTTGACGTTTCCTTCTTCGCGAATTCCATTTCGGAGATCAGGATCGCGGGTGCGACGGCCGAGACCGGCACGGAGCCGGATTCCGCGCCGCAGTAGCCGTTGAAGATTTCCTGCTTATCGCTGGCAGCCACGATCTTCGTGAGCGATACGAGCGGTGTGCCGACGATATCCACGCCGCGCACGAGCTGATCGGGGCGGCCATCGGCGAACACGCGGTAGACAACGAGCGGAGTGACCTGGAACGCTTGCGGCTGTCCGCGGCCGGTGAACGTGAAGCCTCCGGAGATATCGTCAATCAGCAGGCCATAGGGCATGCCCTGCTGCTTCACAAGCGCGATCAGTTTCTGCCTCATCTCGCTGAAGGGCACGGTCTGCGTGCTCGATACGATCAGGTTCCCCTGCCTGGCGATGGGCACGAAGCCGAGCTGGCGGCGGCCGTGGCCGTTGGAGTGCGGAACGTCCACGAGCGGCGACCGGCCCATCAGGAAAGTTTTCAACACGCCGTGATCCACCAGCGGCACACTCACGGAGGGCACGCCTTCGTCATCAAATGGATAACTTCCGAGGAGCATCTGGCCGCCGAAAGATGCCTCGGTGGGATCGTCCTTGATCGAAATAAAATCGGGCAGAATTCTTTCACCGACCTTGCTCGTAAATGTCTGCCCTTCGCTGATGTCCTTCTGGCGGAATCCTTCGGCGCGATGGCCAAAAACTTCATGGAAGAATACCGCGGCGGCGCGGCCGGTGAGCAGCGCGGGTCCGGCGTAAGGATTCGCGAGCGGAGCTTTGTCCAGGGCTTCCGTTTCCTTGACCAATTGATGAATGCTGTCGAAGATGGTTTTCTCGTCCGGAGTGTCCTTGGGGTCAAGCCAGTCGAAATTCGCGTAGCGTTCGATGTCCATTCCATCGGGCGCCTTGCTCTGCACGAAAAGTTCGAGACGGTAATGAATCTGCCCAAAAGCGAGCTTGGTGCCCTCGGTATTCACCTGATATTGATTCGTCGCGAGCGCGGTGAACGTGGCGATGGAATTCAGTACCGAGGGTGACTTGCTGAACTCGGCGGTGTATCTCCGCACGCGCTCTTCCCAGGGCTTGCGGTCCACGCTAATTTCAACGTGCGGGCCGACGGACGTATGCGGCGGCTCGTGCGAGAAATCCGGAGCGCCGCCTTCGGCGGTCTGCACCTGCACTTGCTCGCTGGTCTTTACCTTGATCAGGGCCTGTGCGGCGGCGCGGTATTGGCGGTCGGTCTCGCGCCAGATTTCGCGGCGGAGGATGGCAATGTCGTCGTCCAGCGGAACGTTGGTGCCGGGGCTCGTCCAGCTGGGAGGACGGTCGCCGAGTTTATGCGTGTCGTCGAGCTGATAGCCTCCGACGCGCGATTGCACTTCGAGCCAGCGCGCACGGTCCGCGGTGCTGGAAAGCAGCGCGCCATTGGAGCCGGAAACCTCGGCGAGTTGGCGGTCGGAGACGGTGTAGCTGATGAAGTAGGCCGGGGGATCGGCGGCAGAGGTCGCCTCCATCGAGCGGCTGAGCTCGTCCTGCATGGCAGTCAGTACGGCTGGCGCGGGTGTATCCGGGGGCGCGGGACGATTCGCCGCCACGCAAGCCCATGCGCCTGCGAGCAGCGCAGTACCGGTCAACAAAGTTCTATATGTCAGGTTGAGTTTGATCATTGCGCGAAGTCCAATAGTTTAAGATAGGATGCAATCGATTCCTAATGAAATGCCGGTGCAGGTGTTCCGGTCCCGGCGAACGGTGGGAGCGGGCCCGGCCGGCAGGTTCCCGGCATGAGGAGAGTTAGATGCGCGCGATGGTCGTACGGCGGTATGGCCCTCCCGAAGTATTTGAGGCCCGCCAGGTGCCAGACCCGCAGCCGAAGCCTGGTGAAGTGCTGATCCGCGTGAAGGCGATTGGCGTGAATTTCGCGGACCTCCTGCAGCGCATGGGGCTCTATCCCGACACGCCGAAGCCGCCGTTTGTCCCCGGCCTTGAGATCGCGGGAGTGGTGGAAAAAGTCATCGAGGGCGCCAGGCGAGGCGAAGGCGGCGCCTTGAAGGCAGGCGATGCCGTGGTGGCGCTGCCCCATTTCAACGCATATGCGGAATGGGCGGCGGTCCCGGCGAGCGTGGTCTATCGGCTGCCTGCGGGGATGCCGTTCGACGATGGGGCAGCGATTCCCGCGAACTACCTGACCGCGCATCACGCGATGTTCACGATGGGCAATTTGCAGCCGGGCGACCGCATTCTGATCCATGGCGCCGCGGGAGGCGTGGGAATCGGCGCCGTGCAGCTCGCGCGAGCGAAGGGATTGGTGATTTTCGGCACGGCGGGCCCGGCAAAGCAGGAATATCTGCGAAAGATCGGGGTGCATCATCCGATTGACCACGAGAAAACCGATTTCGTGGAGGCGGTGCTGAAATTCGCGCCCGACGGCATCGAGATGGTGATGGACGCGGTGGGCGGAAAATCCTTTGCCGACAGCTACAAGTGCCTTGGACCGACCGGGCGGCTGGTGGTGTACGGTTTTTCGGTCGCGGCCGGGCCGGACGGCAAGCGACACTGGTGGCGCAGCCTGAAGGCGTTTGCGCAGATGCCGCGATTTAGTCCGCTGAAGCTGATGGGACAAAGCGTCTCCGTGATTGGCGTAAACCTCGGGCAAATTCAAAGGCGCGGCGCCCTATTGCGCGGCGAGCTCGACGAACTATTCCGCATGTACACCGCCGGGATAATCAAACCCGAGATCGGCAAGACGTTTCCGCTCGATCAGGCCGCCGCCGCGCACCAATACATTCACGACCGAAAAAACATCGGGAAAGTAATCCTGTCGGTGAAATAGAGTCCGACAGGCTAGCGCGCGGCCGCGGTCGGGCTGGCAGGCATGGCGAAAAGCGCGTCATCTACCTTCGGATTCAGGTCTAGCTGCTGAATCGTGGACTCCATGTATTTCACGCCATCGCGATAGACCACGGTCGAGAAAGCGAACTGGCGGCCCTCGACCGGGCGGTAATCGCTCCAGCGTTGCTCATTGTCCGAAGCTCCCTGCGGGCCGGCCGATTGGTACCGCGCGGCGGCGAGCAGGTGGGTCGCGGGATCGAAATACAATTTGATCGTGCCGAAAGCAGCGTCAACAGCCACCCCGGTGGTTTTCTTGCCGTCGATTTCCTCGTCGCCGATCGCCCAAATCGCGGGTCCCGAAATCTTGCCGCCCAGCACTTCCCGATAGAGTCCCCATCCGCCGCCATAAAGAGAAATGGCACGCAGAAATTCCCGCGCCATGGGCGTGGCATCGCGCGTATCGGTTCCCATCTGCACCCAGGCAGAATGTCCGTCGCAAACCTGCACAATATCTCTGCCGGAAAGGTTGAACTCGCCGCGGGCGCGATCCGGATAGGAAACGAGCCATTTCACGCTTCGCGGCACATCGCCATCCGGGCGGAAGATTTTGCCGTCCTCGGTCATTTTCAGCGCCGCGAGAGAAGTGAGCGCGTCGCCGCCGGCGGCCTGCGCGGCGGCCAGGATAATCTGCTTACCCTGCTCGAGCGACGCGTGCGTGGCCGGCGCTACCTTCGCTTTGCGCAGATCGGGAGCGAGCAAATCCACCTGGTCGAAGGGAATTTCCTCATACTTCGCATCGGGAAATGCTTTCTTCAAGGAGTCGCGAAACGCACTGACGTTTCCGGCGAACACCATGTCGAGGTCCTTGGCGCTGAGATAATGCATGGCCATCTCGCGCACCTGCGCGGAAGTGACGGCGCGAATTTTCTCCGGATACGTGCTGTTATAGTCCGCGGGCAGATCGAAAGCGGCCGCGGTCAGGACGCGGTTCGCCACTTGTTCAGCTGTCTCGGATTGAATGGGATAGACACCGGCGAGATAGTCCCGCGCGAAATCCATCTCCTGCGGCGTCACGTCGCCCGTGGACATCTTGGCGATCAGATCAACCACCAATTTTGCCGCTTCGACGGTGGCTTCGGTGCGCGTGTACGTCCCAACCGCAAACGAGCCGGCTGACAGATGCGGATTGAAGGAAGAGTAGGCGCTATACGTGAGCCCCTTCTTGACGCGGACCTCGGTGTTGAGGCGGCTGTTGTAGCCGCCGCCAAAAATGCGGTTCATTACCGAGACGGGAATGTAGTTTGGGTCGCCGCGGCGAATGCCGAGCTTGCCCGCGCGAATTTGCGTTTGCACGGCGTCGGGCTTGTCTATCAGCCAGATGTGCATGCCTGTAAAAGTTTCGGGCGCCGGTGGAATAGCGGCCGCCACCTCGATCTTGGGCCAGGCCCCGAAATATTTTTCGGCGGCGGCGAATGCTTCCTCGGGCGTGATATCGCCCGCAAAGGCCAGCAGGGATTGATTAGGAGCATAATTGGCGTCGTGAAATTTCTTGAGAACCGCCGGATCGAGCTTCTGCACGGTTTCCGGAGTTCCCTCTTCCGGCCAGCCGTAGGGCGAGCTGCCATAGACGATGCGGCTGAAGGCCGCCGAAGCGAGGAAGTCTGGATCGGAATACTGCACCGTGAGGCCTGAAAGAAGCTGCTGGCGCTGGCGGTCCAGTTCCTCCGCGCGAAATGCAGGGCGCAGCACGATGTCAGACATCAGATCGAGTCCCGTGGCCAGGTCTTTTTTCACGACATCGAGGCTGACGTCCGTGGAATCCTTGCTCGCCGAAGCCTCCAGCGAGCCGCCGATGAAATCAATCGCCTCGGCGATGTCCTTCGCCGAGCGTTTTTCGGTTCCTTGCGTCAGCAGGTTAGCGGTCATTTGCGCCACGCCTGGCATGTCCCTGGGGTCCTTGACGCTGCCCGCGGATAATGTCACCAGCCGGGCGGCAACGGCCGGCTCGCTATGATCGGTTACGACGAATACGCGCAGTCCATTTGCGAGAGTCTTAGTGGCCGCCTGCGGAAAACTGAAATGCGTCGGCGCGCCGGCAGCGGGCATTGCCGGAACGAGCTTCACGCCTGAAGGGACTACTCCCGTGCCATTTTTCTGATCCTGCGCGGCGCTCGGCGGGCTCGCAGGCTGCGGGGGCTGCTGAGCGAGCGCCGCTGTTGCCACAAGCATCAGTGCCGCCGGAAAAAGAATCCATCGCTTGATTGCACGCTTCATCAATGCTCCTGAGACTTGAATTTCTTTTCAGCTCTATTGAGCCGGCGCCGCGGGCTTAATCGTCAAAATCGTGGCTCGCTGCGAAACAAAATATTCCTTCGCCACGCGCTCGATGTCCTCCGGCGTGACTTTCAGATAGCGGTCGAGCTCGGTGTTGACCAGGTCCGGATTCTTGCCAATCAGGGTAGCGCTGGCGAGGGCGATAGCCTTATTCTCGTCCGTATCGCGGCCGAGGATGAAGCCCGAGATCTCCTGGTTTTTGGCCTTCTGCAATTCGTTCGCGCCTACCGGCTGAGTTTTCAGCCCATCGAGGATGGTCACAATTGCTTTTTCGCCGTCCTCGGGCGTGTGTCCTGGATTCATGATCGCGTACGCCCAGAAAAGATTGGGATCCTCGCTGAAATCGCCGGACCCAGCCGCTTGCACCGCGATCTGGTCCTTGTACACAAGGGCCTGATAGAGCCGGCTGCTTTCGCCTCCAGCGAGAACGTTGGACGCGAGATCGAGCGGATATGAATCCGGTGCGTACCGCGCGGGAATTTTGTAGCCAATGACCACGGCGGGCAGCGGCGTGTTCGTGTACGACTTGGCGACGTCGCGTTCAGCCGTTTGTGGAGGCTCGGGCGTATTGGGCCGCGGAATGGGTCCCGCGGAAGCGGGAATGCCCTCAAAATATTTTTGCGTCCATGCCAGCGCCTGATCGGATTTGAAATCGCCGACGATCACCAGCGTCGCGTTGTTCGGCTTGTAATAGGTGTTGAAGAAAGCGCGGACGTCCTCGAGGGTGGCCTTGTCGAGATCGGCGATGCTGCCGATGGGAGTGTGGTGATATCCATGGACCGTGAACGCGGCGGCGCGAAGATCTTCTTCGATCGAGCCGTAGGGCTGATTGTCCACGCGGACGCGGCGCTCTTCCTCGACGACCTGGCGCTCCGATTTGAAGTTCGCGTCGTCCACGTTGAGGCTGCCCATGCGATCGGCTTCGAGCCAGAGAACGCGCTCGAGGTATTGGCTCGGAAACGTCTCGAAGAAATTCGTGGAGTCGTCGCCCGTCTCGGCGTTGTCGAACCCGCCGACTGCTTCGATGATGCGCGAGTGCTCGTCCGGCCCCACATGCGCCGAACCTTTGAACATCAGGTGCTCGAAGAGATGCGCGAATCCGGTATGGCCGGGGCGCTCGTCTTTTCCGCCCACGTGATACCAGACCTGCAGGTCAATCACCGGAACCTCGTGGTCTTCGAGCAAAACCACCTGGAGGCCGTTCGAGAGTGTGTGGGTGGTGAAATCAAGTTTCGGCGGGCGAACCGCGGAAGGCTGATCCTGCGCCGCAAGCGGCATCATGAGAGATGCGGACACGCCGATCGCGAGAAATATCGCCGCAGCCGCCGGAATCCATTTCCTCGTGTTCGCCCTCATCATGAATCGCTCCGATCGGTCGGGGAAGGTGCGTGAAACGCCCAAATGGTGGAAGTCAATGCTCCAGTATTGCGAGAGCCTGCGCGCGTGTCAAACAAACCTGAGAATAAGCGGGCCGCCGCCCCTCTTTTGGCCCTGTTACTTGGACGCATTCCAGCGGTGAAAGGTAGCACCACGCGACCGGTGTTCGGCGAGGATGCGGCGCGGTGCGGCTGTTTCTCTATTCGCACGCGCGAGCAACACAATGTTGCGGGCACGGACGCCGCTGTGGTGCTATTGAAAATAGCGGTTATCCGGGACGCTAGTTGCTACAGGAGGTGCTCATGCGAAGCATAGCTGGAATCGCTGCACTGCTCGTCGGGGCGGTCGTTGGGCTTTATGTTTACCGAACTTCTCTTACGCAATCCCAAGCCGCGGGCGCGGGGACGCCGGCGCAAACGATCAATATTGTCGGCGTAAAAAACGACCTGGTGTCCATCGCGCAATCCGAGCGCGCCTACCAGGCTGAGCACGGTTCGGTCGCCTCGCTCGACGAACTGGTATCCAGCGGCGAAATGAGCATGAAAAAGTCGGGGCGCGACGGTTACACATACGAGGTTGAACCTTCCGGAGAGGGCTTTCGCGTGATCGCGCGCTGCTCGGCCGCGATTGCGGGCTGCACGAATTACGCCGTCGATCAGACCATGGAAGTCCGCGCCGAGCCTTGAGTTAGCCCGCTCCCTCCTCCACGTTTCCATCAGAATGTATTAAATCGCGCGCGGCCAGCCTGCCGCGTTTGGCTTCCGCAGGACGCCGCTAGCGGGACCTCGCTTTTCGCCTGACTGCTACAGGTTCGTTCTCCGCGCCGAACGCCACACTTTAAACTGGAGCCGGTGGATACCGTGGCGGCGCGCAGCGGTGTATATTATCGGTCCGTCGAGAAATCAAGAATGCAGTGCGACGCGAATGGAGAGTGATGCGTGCCTGGTGGTCGTCACGGTCTTCAAAACCGTCGCCCCGACACTTCGTGTCGGGGGGTAGGTTCGATTCCTACCCTCTCCACCAACTTTTCCTGCATTCAGATAGATGGTTCCAAAAGATGGTGATCGCGCATGGCAACTGAGGTTCTGAAACTGACGGCGCTGTCTTCCTGCGCGGGCTGCGCTTCCAAGCTCAGCCGGCGGGAGTTGACGGAGGTTTTGCGTCAAGTGCCGACGCTGAAAGATCGCAACGTGCTTGTCGGCACAGCCACCGGGGACGATGCAGGCGTATATCGCCTGAGCGGCGATCGGGCGCTGGTGCAGACCACGGATTTTTTTACGCCGATCGTGGACGATCCGTTTTCGTACGGGCAAATCGCCGCGACGAATGCGCTGTCCGACGTTTACGCCATGGGCGGACGCCCGCTCACGGCGCTCAACATCGTGGGAATTCCGGCCGATCTCGTGCCGCTCGACGTAGTGAATCAAATCGTGCGCGGAGGCGCGGAGAAGATTCAGGAAGCGAAATGCGTGCTGATCGGCGGCCACACGATTAAAATTCCCGAACCAATTTTCGGGTACGCCATCACAGGACTGGTGTCGCCGCGCCGCACGATGACGAATGCCAACGCGCGTCCGGGCGACCTGCTCATACTGACCAAGCCGCTCGGCACGGGAATCATCACCACCGGCGTCAAGCGGGGCCTGGCGCCACCGGCGCTCGAACGGAAGGCCATTGAGGTGATGACGCACCTCAATACCGTTGGCGCAGACGTGGCCGAGCGCGGGCTCGTGCGCGCCGCCGTGGACGTAACCGGATTTGGACTCCTCAGCCATCTGGGCGCCATGTGCGCGTCCAGCAAAGTGGGCGCAGAGATTTCCGCCGCGAGCGTGCCCGCAATCAACAGCGAAGTTTTCGATTTGATTGCCGCCAACTGCATTCCCGGCGGCAGCCGCGACAATCTCACCCATGCGAATGAGTTCACGGATTGGGAGGGCGTAACGGATTCTCAGAAGACGCTGCTGACGGACGCGCAAACCAGCGGCGGCCTGCTGCTTTGCGTCCCGCAGAAGAATCAGAAAGCTGTTTTGAAGCGCCTCGAGAAAGCGCACACGCTCTGCGCCGCGGTGATCGGCCGCATCGTGCGCTCCGGCAAACCGCGCATACGGGTTTCTGCATGAAGCAGTCTCAGCTGCGTGCGATTCCCGCCGTGGAAAAGGTCCTGCTGGCGCTTGGCGACACTGATTTGCCCCGCCCCATCGTCCTCGGAGTGGTGCGCCGTGAACTCGCGGCGCTTCGCACGCAGAAATCGATTCCCGCGTTTGACGCCGTGCTCGCTTCGGCGCGTGACGCGCTGAGCGAATTGCGCGCCTCGCGCATCCGGCCGCTCATCAATGGCACCGGCATCTTGATCCATACAAATTTCGGCCGCGCCCCGCTGGGCCCGGATGTCATTCAGGCGCTTTCAAACATCGGATCGAGTTACAGCAATCTCGAATATGGACTTGCCGGCGGCACGCGAGGCGGTCGCGCAGCGTATCTGGAGCGAAGTCTCGCGGCGCTTTGCGAGGCCGAGGCTGCCACCGTCGTCAACAACAATGCCGCCGCGCTCGTCCTGATCCTGCGGCACTTCTGCCAGGCAGATGCGGCGATTTCCGAACGCACCGGGCGCGCAGGATCTCGTAAAGCGGCGCCTCGGAAAAACGAAGTCATTATCTCGCGCGGCGAACTCATCCAGATCGGCGGCGGCTTTCGGATTCCCGACATTCTCGAAACCAGCGGAGCGCGGCTGCGCGAGGTAGGCACGACCAACAAAACATCTCTCCAGGATTACGGCCGCGCGATTGGCCGCGAGACGGCGCTGATTTTGAAGGTGCATCGCAGCAATTTTTTCATGGACGGCTTTGTTGAGTCCGCGCAGGCCGAAGAAATCGCGGCGCTGGCGCGCAAGAAGCGAGTGCCGTTTGTCGAGGACCTTGGCAGCGGCGCGATGATCGAGACTCAAACGGCCGCCGGCCTGGAGCATGAACCGACGCCCGCGGAAGTGATCGGTCGCCGTGTTGATCTGGTCTGCTTCAGCGGCGACAAGCTTCTTGGCGGCCCTCAGGCGGGAATAATCGCCGGCAAAGCTAAATTGATCGCCGCGCTCAAGCGCGATCCTTTTTTCCGTGCGCTGCGGTGCGACAAGCTCATCCTTTCGGCGCTCGAGGCGACTGCCGATATCTACTTGCGCGGCCAGGGCGGAATTCCGGTCCTCGAAATGCTGCACGCATCAAACGACGATCTGCGTTCGCGTGCCGAGAAGATCAGATCGGCGCTCGATGGACTGCCGATCAAGGCGCGCGTCGGCGAAGGACAGGCACAGATCGGCGGCGGAACATTGCCGCGTTCCGCAATTGCATCGGTCACGCTCGATCTGGTGCATGGCGCGATCAAGCCACAGGAAATTGCCGCGCGCCTGCGCGACCACGCGGTTCCTGTGATCGGATATGTGGCGCGCGGCAGCCTGAAGCTCGACTTGCGCACGATTTTCCCGCGGCAGGATGCGGAGTTAATCGCCGCCATCCGCGCGGTGTGTCGCTAGCACCGATGTCCGCCATTCGACATTTTATCCTTGCGACGGCCGGGCACGTGGATCACGGTAAGAGCGCATTGATTAAAGCGCTGACCGGCACCGATCCCGACCGCCTGCCGGAAGAGCAGCTGCGCGGGATCACCATTGACCTCGGTTTCGCGCACCTGGAACTGCCGGATCCCGCCAATCCATCCTCATCGCTCGTGCTTGGAATCGTTGACGTGCCCGGCCACGAAGATTTTGTGAAAAACATGGTCGCCGGCGTCGGCTCAATTGATCTCGCGCTCTTGGTTGTCGCGGCCGATGACGGCTGGATGCCGCAGACGGAAGAACATCTGCAAATCCTCACGTACCTTGGCGTCAGTCGCGCCGTCGTCGCGCTCACTAAAATCGATCTGATACAGGACGGAACGAGCGCGACCGCGGCGATCCGCGAAAAATTACGCGACACTCCGTTTTCCGCCGCGCCGATCGTTGCCACATCGGTCGTTAGTGGGCGCGGCCTCGACGAATTGAAAGCCGCGCTCTCGCGCGTGCTGGCGGATGCGCCGCCGCAGACCGATATCGGGAAACCGCGGCTGCCGGTGGATCGAGTTTTCAAGCTGCAAGGAATCGGCACTGTGGTTACCGGCACATTGAACGGCGGCACATTGCGCCGCGGTCAAACCGTTGCGATTCAGCCGTCCGGGAAGACGGCGCGCATTCGCAACATCCAGTCGCACGGCCGCGATGTGGTAGCAAGCGGACCCGGCTCGCGAACGGCGCTCAATTTGTCGCTGGACGCCGTGGAGGACATTCAACGCGGCGACGTAGTCACACTGAATGATTTTGGCGGGCCGAGCAAAGTTCTCGACGTGCGCATCGAGATTTCGCCCCGGGCGATTCATGCGATCAAGGACGGCGTCCGCGTCCACGCGCATCACGGAAGCGGAAACGTAGCGGCGCGCGTCGCGTTCCACGGCGACCGGACGCTGGCCGCCGGAGAAGGCGCCGTCGCGCAACTTCGATTGGAGGCGCCCGCTTTTGTTTTCACCGGCGATCGTTTCATCATCCGAGATTGGGCCGAGCGCAGCACGCTGGGAGGCGCGATCGTTCTCGACCCCGACGGTAACCGAAGACTTTTCCGCCGCGATGCGCGGATGCAATTCCTCAGCGCGCGCGCGGAATCGCCAGGAGATGTTTCCCGCCTGGTTGCGTCGCAAGCCGCATACGAAGGGGCAACGCGGAAATCCCATGTACTCGTCAAATCGCGCTTCAGCGGCGCTGACATTTCCGCCGCCGTCGCGCGCCTCACGGCCGCGGGTTCGGTTGTTGTTGCCGGAGACTTCGTCGTTCACGCTGACAGATGGCAGGCGCTGGATCGCCGTGCGACGGAGGCAATTGACGCGCGACATCGCGCGCATCCTGAACAGAGCGGCTTGCCGCTCACCGATTTGCGCGCGGCGCTCAAGGATGTATTGCCGGTCGCGGATCTCTTTGACGCGGTCGTCGCGCACCTATGCACGCGCGATTTTGTGCGGGTTGGCGCGGCGATTCGCAGGACGTCGCACCTGCCGGTATTGCCGCCGCAGCTTCAGGCGGCCGGAGCAAGGATACGCGCGATGCTGGCGCACAAGCCGCTCGATCCTCCTTCGCGCAAGGATCTCGCGCCGGATATCGGCTCGCAACAGGCGCTGCGATTCTTGATCGAGACGGGAGAGGTTGTCGAAATAAATGTCGAGATCGTGATGTCCGCTGACAGCATGAAACGCGCGAGCGAAATGATTCGCCAATTCATCCGCGCGAAGGGTCCCGCGACAACGAGCGACCTTCGCCAGATGCTTGGCAACAGCCGCCGCGTGGCGATTCCTTTGCTCGAGCGGCTCGACCGTGACGGCGTCACTTTGCGACAGGGAGACAAGCGTTCGCTGCGCTCCTGATTTCCGTGGGGCCGTCCGATATGGAGCTGCTGCGAAACGAGGCGGTATCCGGCACTGTGCTAGAATGAGCCAGCCGTGCAAAAGATCCTTCAGAACCTTCTCGACCTGCAAAATGTGGACATTCGGCTGAATGATGTCCGTTCCCGGCTTGCCAAATTCCCCAAGAAACTCGCCGAATCGGACGCGCGCATCGCGGCCTCCAAAGCGGACCTGGATGCGAGCAAGGCCGCGCAACTTGCGACGGTGAAAGACCGCAAGAAGTACGAGCTCGACGTTGACAGTTGGAAAGATAAGGTTCGCAAGTATCGCGACCAGACTTCGCAGATCAAGACGAACGAGTCCTATCGCGCGCTTCTTCATGAAGTGCAGATGGCCGAGGACGAAATTGCAAAGGCCGAGGACCGGCTCCTCGAACAGATGGTGGCCAGCGAGGAGTACGACCGGCGGATCAAGGCGTCCGAAATTGCGCTGAAGGATGTGGAACAAGTGGAGCGCGTGCAGCGCTCAACGGTGGAAGCGGATCGCGCCGTGGCCGAAAAGGACCTGGCCGATTTGAACGCCGAGCGCACGCGCGCCATCGCGGAAATTCCCGAAAACCTGCTCGATCATTACGATCGCATCGTCAAGAAACATAATGGAGTGGCGCTCGCCGAAGTGCGCAACGAGAAATGCGGCGCGTGCGGAATGATCGTGCGCCCTCACGTGATCCAGGAAATGCGGCGCGCGGACAGCGCCGAGATGTTCCATTGCGAGACGTGCACGCGGATCATTTACTATATCGAGCCGAGCGTTTCGGCTGCCGCGTCGGCTTCCCAGGCCAGCGCTTCCGCCTCCACTTCGCGCGAAAGCTGAGGGCGCGGCGCATGCGAGGACCGAAAACTTCTCCGCCGGGCAGCGCGCGTCTTTTTTCCGAATCCCATCCAGTGTCGCCGCCTGCGGGAGTCCACATCGCCAATATAGATGGCGCTTCGCGCGGCAATCCCGGCCCTGCCGCGTACGCGGTGGTGATACGCGATCCTGAGGGGAAGCTGGTTCTCGAACTCGCAAAGAAATTCGGCCGCGATACGAACAACGTGGCTGAGTATTACGCGCTGCTTGCGGCTCTCGACTATGCGACCACGCATGGCATTTCCGCGCTGCGCATTCGCAGCGATTCCGAGTTGCTGGTTCGCCAGATGCAGGGGCGCTACAAAGTGAAGAGCGCGGATTTGAAACCGCTCCACGAGCGCGCTGCCATCCTTACGCGCCAGCTCAGGTATTTCGCCATCGAACACGTCCGCAGGGAACAGAACAGCGACGCGGATGCGCTCGCAAATGTTGCGCTCGATTCCGGACCGGTCATGAACGCGACGCCGTCCTCGGCTGCGTCTGGGGCGAGGGATGAGGGGCGAGGGGCGAGCGAGCGGAACCAGCCGGCGCGTTCGCGGCAAATTCGCGCGCGGTACGCGAACGGTGTCCTCGTGCCGACTGGTCCGCTCGATCTTCCAGAGGGCGCCGAAGTCGTTTTGGACGTCCGAGTCTCGCCGAAGGGTTGAACCGTCGCACCCTTCGCGCGCCAAGCAACCGATTTTTCCGTAGGGGCGTAGCACTGCTACGCCCGGCGCGCATGCTTGGCACGGTGCCAACCATCCATCTCACGCACCGCACTTGTCATTCCTCGCTTCGCTCGGGATGACAGCTCTCTAATGGGTGACTTATTTCCAAGCACGTCTGCCGGGCGTAGCAGTGCTACGCCCCTACAATTCAGATGTTTGACGCGGGCGAGCAGGCAGTAACAGCTACTGCTTCAAGACGTAAGACGTGTATAGCGTGTCGCGCTGCGCGGGCAGATAGCCGGCGTCGGATATGATCCGGCGAAGCTCTTCTTCGTTTGTGCGGTTCCGGACGCCGGCGGCGAAGACGACATTCTCTTCGATCAGGATGCTGCCGACATCGTCTGCGCCGAATTGCAAGCCGACCTGGCAGACTTTGATTCCCGGCGTTAGCCAGCTTGATTGGATGTGGTCAATGTCGTCGAGGTAAAGCCGGCTGATGGCGAGCGTCTTCAGATAATCGAACGCGGTGGTTTCGGGCACTTTTTTCCCGAGCGGCGTATTTTCCGGCGCGAAAATCCAGGGAATAAACGCGGTGAACCCGCCCGACACTTCCTGAATCTGCCGGAGCTTTTCGAAGTGGTTCACGCGATGGTGGTACTCTTCGCCGCAGCCGAACATCATCGTCGCCGTGGTGCGCATGCCGAGCTTGTGCGCCTCGCGATGCACTGTTTCCCATTCTTCCGACTTGCACTTCAGGCGCGCGATGCGGCCGCGGACTTCATCGTCCAGAATTTCCGCGCCTCCGCCCGGAATGGAGACGAGTCCGGCATCGCGCAACCGCACGATCGTCTCGCGAATCGAAAGCCCGGATACTTCCGCGATGCAGGTGATCTCGGGCGCGGAAAAACAGTGCAGGTGAACTTGCGGAAAGCGCTCGTGAATCGAGCGCAGCATGTTCTCGTAAAATTCGATTTGCAGGTCCGGGTGCAGGCCGCCCTGCAGCAGGACGCCCGTGCCACCGAGGTCGAGCATCTCCTGAATTTTTTCGTATATCGCTTCCAGCGGGAGGATGTAGCCGTCCTTCGCGCCCAGCGGCCGGTAAAACGCGCAGAAGGAACAATATTCCGTGCAGAAATTCGTGTAATTGATGTTGCGGTCTATCTGATAGGTGGCGACGCGAGGATCCGTCTTCTTGCGGCGGACTTCATTGGCCGCCATGCCGATGCCGATCAAGTCATCGGAGTTAAAAAGGTCGAGAGCTTCCTGCGAGCTGATTCCCATGTTTCCTCTGATTGATCCCCTATTCTCGCATTAAATCAGCCAAATCGGGTCATCTCGCCGCACAATTCCTTCGCCGAGGACGGCGCCGTAGATTCCGGCGCAGCCGCCATGATTCCGGGCCACGCATTCAAGAAGCCGGGGAAATGGCGAGGCGTTGTCCGGATCGAGCGTAATCATCACGCAGCGGCCATCTTTCTTAAGCGCCATCACGCTGACTGCGTCGCCGATACGAAGCGTACGGCCGATCAGTGTATCTTCAAAAAAGGGAATATCGCTGTCCCAACGTGCGTAAAAATTCGCGCGGAATCGTCGAGGATCGAGGACCGTGCCCGTCTCTTCCGAAAGCGCCCGAATCGTGCTCAACCCAAGAACGGAAATCGGTTGAGCATCGGTCATGCTGCGTTCGGAAAAACGCAGGCGCAACGAGCGTTCGTATCTCTTCTCCAGGTATTGCGTGAACTCCGGTGAGTCGGCGCGGAAACAATCCCCCTCCGGCGTGACGACCTCCGCTGCGTATTTCTCGGAGAACGGATTCTCATCCGTGGGTAGCGCGGGATCGAGGAATCGCGGACGAAACAATATCCAGTCATGGCCGTGGCGCGCGGTCATCCAGGGAGAGCTCGAGCGATTGGCGGTTTCGACGAACGCGTACACGCGATCACCGGCGAGTCCCGCAAACGTGACGCGCGCTTCCTCGAGATCCTCGCCGCGCATGCTCTTTACGGGATAGCGATGAATGGAGCTGATCGTGCCTATGCGTTCCACACCGTCACGCGCCGCGGCGGACAGTCGCACGCGCGGCGGCCTGCGGAAATTCCAAGGGCTTGGCGCGCGGGATCAATCCCGCGGCGGCGGCCTTCTCGAAATAGAGAAGCAAACCGGCAAGATTTTCCTCGTCGAGATCGAAATGAATATTTTCGGTCAAGTAACGCTCGAGCGCCCGCGGCGGCAGATCGAGTTTGATCGAAGCCGCTTCGGAAATTTCACGGACTCGCTCCAGACCGTACTGCTTGGACGCGGCGAAATCGGCCAAAACTTCCGGCGTGATGGCATCGCGCCGCCCCGCCCAGATCGCAAGCACAGCGGGTTTGCCGGTCATCTCGCGCCACTGGTGAATCACGTCGTACACGTAAAGCGTTTCGAAGCCCGGCACGGGCATCTCTTCGGGATCGCCCTGGCAGCACTGTTCGCCGCTTGGCGCCTTTCCGGCGAGAGCTTCCATCTTGAGCGAAATTCGCAGGGCCGGATCGCCGATCAGAAGCGCGGCGTCCGCTTCTCGCAGCATCTCCGCGGGGTCGGGAGCGGCGTCCACAAACTCCGGCGCGATCTTCCAGTGTTCCGCGGCGAGCAGCCGCACCAGCCCGATCGTGCTGCGCGAACTTGTGTCGAGCGCAATCCGCTTCGCCATCTCGATCGGTTTCTTGGCTACGACGAGCAGGCTGCGGACTTCGCGCTTGGACGCAATCGCCATTCCCGGCAGCGCCACGACGCCATCAATGCGCTGGTATTCGATCGACGGGATGATTCCGAGGTCCGCATCGCCGCGGCGAAGTTCCTCGGCGCACTGCGACGGCACCGTGAATGAAAGGTCGTACTTGCCCGCGAGCGGCCCGTCGGTGAAGCCCCAGACGAGTGGCGCAGCGTTGAGGTATTCAACAATTGAGACGCGCAGCTTTTTCAAGGCTCTATCCTTGTCGTCGGACGCGCCAATATTATCACATCCGGCGGGCGAGCTTTTCGGGCCCCGCTGGGGCAGACGAGCTGCGGAATTTCGGGCTGGGGTACCTTCGATAGTCCGGCATCTACTGCTGCGAAGTCGTGTCTGACGCTCGGCCTAATTGTGGTGGTTCAAAGCGTATACGACACCGATAATTATCGCCAGCACGGACGCCTGCATCAGCATCCCCGCCAACGCCAAGACTTCCCAACCCATGTCGGAAAGGCTTTCATGCCATTTCTTTGTTCCGATCTCCATGGCGCCCTCCATTCATTTGGATGCTTTCGCGACCGACTGCGTACACATTCAAATTCCGCGATGGGGGAGACAGCAGCCGAACCTGGCGAAAGCTCCGGCCCGGCCAGCCGCAAGCATAGTCCAGACAATCCGAGACTCCTAGTAAGTACTTTGCCTATCTTGACAATGCCAATCCCCGGTGCGTACCCTCAGCCGCGGATTTCCCTCTCGATGCATTCCGACGACTACATAGGGTGGTTGGCGCTGGCGTTGACGCCCGGCTTGGGCGCGCGGACGGCTGGGAAGCTGCTGCGCGAATTCGGGAGCCCTGACGCGATATTCAGCGCGTCGCTGACGGCGCTCGAAGGCCAGCGCCTGCCGGCAGCAGTAGCCCAGGCCCTTCATTCGCAACGGCCGCTGAGCGACGCGGCAAAGGAATTGGCGCAAGTCCAGGCTGCGGGCTGCCGATTGCTCACATGGGACGAACCCGAGTATCCAGCTCGGCTCAAGGAGATTTATGACCCTCCACCATTGCTTTATGTGCGCGGAAACATTGAACTTCTGAGTAGGCACATGATTTCCATAGTGGGCGCGCGACGTCCGACCCCCTACGGGAATCAAATGGCTGAGCGAATATCGAGGGATCTCGCTGATCGAGGGCTGGTGATTTCAAGCGGCTTAGCCCGCGGAATCGATGCCAGCGCGCACAAAGGAGCCCTAAGCTCGACGACCGGCGCCACGATCGCCGTCCTCGGCTGCGGGATTGATGTGGTCTACCCGAAGGAGAACAAGAAGATTTTCGAGCAGATTGAGCAGCGCGGCGCAATCATCAGCGAATTCCCTATTGGGACGTTTCCCGCGCCGCAAAATTTCCCGATTCGGAACCGGATCATCGCTGGCATGGCGCTCGGGGTTGTGGTCGTCGAAGGCGCGCAGTATTCTGGATCCTTAATCACAGCGCGACTGGCGATGGAGTTCGGCCGCGAGGTGTTTGGCGTGCCGGGGCACGTGACGCAACCCTCGAGCTTTGGGCCGAATCAACTGATCAAGCAGGGCGCGAAGCTGGTGACGGGGTGGGAGGACGTCGTCGAGGAACTCCCAACGCCCGTCCGCGCGGAGCTGATGCCCGTCGAATCGGCATCCCATGAAGAACGGGCCGCGCTGGTCGAGGGTAGCCTGTCTCCCATTGAGAGGCCGTTATATTCGCTTCTGAGCGTGGACGAGGCCCGGCATGTGGACGATTTGGTCGAGCTTTCGGGCCTGACTTCGTCGGAAGTGCTGGCTGCCCTGTTTGACATGGAGCTCAAGAGCGTGATACGCCAGTTACCTGGTAAGCAATTCCTGAAAGTCCTGTTGTAATAACCTTAGGGACAGCAGGTTAGGATGGGAGCGCCCGGGGACCGGCATCACCGGTTTGCGGGCGTCAGGTTTTCACGCAAAATCGTTCCACAAGGAACATAGCGACGGATGGCAAGATCACTCGTAATCGTGGAGTCGCCGGCCAAGGCCAAGACCATCAACAAGTACCTCGGCCGGAACTACAACGTGAAGGCGTCCTACGGCCATGTGATGGACCTGCCGAAGAAGACCATCGGTATCCTGCTGCCCGGCGAACAAAACGGTAAAAAGAAGTCGAAGCGCAAAACCAAGGGCAAAGGTAAGAGCAAGGCTGCTGAAAAGAAGCTCGTCAAGCCGATCGTAGTCACGGCCGAAAACATCTTCGAGCCGACCTACGAGGTGATTCCGACCAAGCTGAAGGTCATCGGGGACCTCCAAAGGGCCGCTGTGAACGCCGAAGCCATCTACCTGGCGGGCGACCCGGACCGTGAAGGCGAGGCGATTTGCGCTCACCTGGCCGAGATATTGAGCAAGCCGCGCAAGTACACCAAGGTTGTGGCGGACGCCGTGGCTGCGGAGGCGGCAGAAGAAAACGGAAACGGCGATAAATCCGAAGCCGACGCCAAGCCGGCGAAGAAGCAGGAAGCCGAGACCCGCAAGGCCCCTAAGATTTATCGTGTGATGTTCAACGAAATCACGCAGAAGGCGATCAAGGCGGCTTTCGAGCATCCCACGGAAGTGAATGCGAACCTGGTGAACGCGCAGCAGGCCCGGCGCGTGCTCGATCGCCTGGTGGGCTACAAAGTCTCGCCGATCCTGTGGGACAAGGTTCGCCGCGGGCTCTCCGCCGGGCGCGTGCAGACCGTGGCGCTGCGGCTGATTGTCGAGCGCGAACGCGAGGTCCGCGCTTTCATTCCCAGGGAATACTGGACGATCCACGCGCTGCTCGGCGCGGGCCAGCCGCCTTCGTTTGAAGCCAAGCTGATCAAATACAACGGCCAGGATATAGAGATCCCCGATCAGGCGGAATCGCAGCGAATTCTTGCGGCGGTTGATCATGCAATCTGGCAGGTTACGAGCGTGGCGCAGAAGGAAAAGCGCCGGTTCGCTCCTCCGCCCTTCACGACATCAAAGCTTCAGCAGGCAGGTTACAATCGCCTGCGCTACACGGCGAAGCGCACCATGATGCTCGCGCAGCGCCTTTATGAAGGCGTCGAGCTCGGTGACGAAGGCTCGGTCGCGCTGATCACGTATATGCGCACGGACTCGGTAAAAGTGTCCGCCGACGCGATTGCGCAGGTGCGCGACCACATTGGATCGAGCTACGGACAGAGCTATCTGCCCGAAAAACCCAACTTCTACAAGTCCAAAAAAGACGCGCAGGAAGCGCACGAGGCCATTCGACCCACCGATGTGACTCGCACGCCGGACAGCGTGCGGCGCTATCTGGACGACGATATGTTCAAGCTCTACCAGATGATCTGGCAGCGCTTCGTAGCCTCGCAGATGGTGCCGGCCGTTTTCGACCAGACCTCAATTGACGTGGATGCCAACGGCTATACATTCCGCGCGACCGGATCGGTGATGAAGTTCGAGGGTTATCTCGCCGCGTACCAGGCCGTGAAGGATGAGGAAGAAAAGGACGACGAAGGCGACGCCGCCGGCAACCGGCTCCCCGTGGTTCGCGAAGGCGAGCAACTCCGCCTGGAAACGATTCGCCCCGAGCAGCACTTTACGGAACCGCCCCCGCGTTACACGGAAGCCACGCTCGTAAAGGATCTGGAAGAAAAGGGAATCGGCCGGCCGTCCACGTACGCTGCGATTATCTCGACCATCGTCGAGCGCGAATATGTGAACAAGGACCAGGGCCGATTCACGCCCACGTTGCTGGGCGAAAAAGTCAGCGATCTTCTGGTGAAAGCGTTCGAGGATATCTTCGACGTTGGTTTCACCGCGCGGCTGGAAGACGAGCTCGACGAAATCGAAGAAGGCAAGCTCACATGGCGCTCGGCGGTGGGCGAATTCTGGGATCGCTTTACGGTGGACCTGGATAAAGCCAGCGACAAGATGGAGTCCTACAAGGCCGGCATCCCGACGGGCCAGAAGTGCGAGAAGTGCGGCCAGGGCGAATTGCTCGAGCGCATCAGCCGCCACGGATTTTTCCTGGGCTGCTCGCGCTATCCGGAGTGCGATTTCATCCGCGACATCGCCGAGACGGGAAGTTCAAACAGCGAAGGCGAAGGCGGCGTCGTTTACTGCGACAATTGCGGGAAGGAAATGACGATCAAGCGCGGCCGCTTCGGCACGTTCCTCGCCTGCACGGGCTACCCGGATTGCAAGACGACGCGGCGCCTGGCGGCGGGCACGAGGAAGGCGCTGCAACCCGATGTGGTTCTCGAAGAAAAATGCCCCACGGACGGCGGGGTGCTGCTGCGTCGCGCGGGCCGCTTCGGCGATTTCATCGGCTGCCAGAACTATCCGAAATGCAAGTACACGCGGCCGATTACTCTCGGTATCAAATGCCCGAAGTGCAATGAGGGAGAGTTTGTCCGCCGCGGGACGGCGAAGGGACGAGGCGCCGGGCGGATTTTCTACGGCTGCAGCCGGTACCCGGATTGCGATTTCACATCGCCGCACGAGCCGATTGCCGAGCCGTGCCCGAAGTGCGGCGCGCCGTTTGTGGTCGAGAAGCGCACGAAGCAAGGGAACTTCCGCGCGTGCATCCGCGAGGAGTGCGATTGGGAAATCGCGGCGCCGGAGCCACCGCCGGCAGCGCCGTTCGTTCACCCGCAAAATTTGCCTGTCCCAGAGCCGCAGCCGGTGGGCGCGGCTCCCGCGAAAAACTGACCTTACGTTCTGCGTCGTGCGTCGCTGAGGGCACGATATGCTTGCGCGACCCCCTTCATTTGTGTGTCACTTAGTGTGTACCCCAAGCTTTTGTTTTCAGTATGTTACGGTGAAAACTACTCGGCAGGTGTGTCACTTAAATGCAGTGATTGGTGACTTGTGGCGCGTGATTCGTAGTTCGTGGAGGGAACAACGCCCCGGGATTATCACGACTGGCGCGGAGGAGGCGTAGGGCACAAGGAGTGGAGAAAGCTGTTGTCAGCCTATCGAACCGCGATTCATTTTTCAAAGAGCATCCGGCTCTCGTCAAGAGAGAGGGCGAGATTTCTCGTCGTTAGCAGGCTGGCAGACTGTCGAGCGTGCGTCTACTGTCCGTTCGTTCAACATTGGTGCCACCTGCACTTTTTCGATGTTCCGGCGCGAGAAATCGGCGCCCCGTGAAAACCCATCGCGCACTCTTCTGGCGAACAAACGGTCGTCGCCGGGATAATTTTCATGCGTGGCTCGAATGAACACTGGTGTGAGTTGCGTCGGAGCGGTCCGGCATGGATTCAAGAACGTCGATTGACGCGTCCGGCCCCCTGCCACGATTCAGCGCGCAGGCTCTTCGGCTGCTCGTGAGCACTTGTCCGGTCATCCGACTTATCAGAAGTTAACGAAGCTGATGGTTCCCAGAGGGCAGCCGCCAAAGCCCAAGATAACACCGCTTATTCGCCGGCTCGTTCTGAGCTGTTGCAGTGAGCAACTGTCATGGATCCACGGCCGCAAGAGCTGGGACCTTTTCATGTGCCGATCGTCCCTATGAGCGTCAAGGCACCGGTGGCAGCGTCGATACTGTAAATGGAGACGTCGTTTGAGGCGGAATTCGTCACATAGGCGAACTTGCCCGCAGGATCTACGGCCACAGAGACAGGGACTGTTCCGGTGGCGATCATACCCGTAGATGTTAAGGCCCCGGTCGTGGCGTTAATTGTGTACATGGAGACGTCGTTCGAGGCAGAATTCGTCACATAGGCGAACTTACCGGTAGGATCTACGGCCACGGAGACAGGGTTTGTTCCGGTGGCGATCGTACCCGTAGATGTTAAGGCCCCGGTCGTGGCGTCGATCGTGTACATCGAGACGTCGTTCGAGTCGCAATTCGTCACATAAGCGAACTTGCCCGCAGGATCTACGGCCACAGAGACAGGGTCTGCTCCGGTGGCGATCGTACCTGTAGATGTTAAGGCCCCAGTCGTGGCATTGATCGTGTACATCGAGACGTCGTTCGAGTTGGAATTCGTCACATAAGCGAACTTGCCCGCAGGATCTAGGGCCACAGAGACAGGGTCTGTTCCGGTTGCGATCGTCCCCATAGGCGTTAAGGCCCCAGTCGTGGCGTTGATCGTGTACATGAGCACGCTGCCAGCCGATCCAAAAGTCTCGCTCCCAGTCGTCAGATAAGCGAACTTACCGGATGGATCCACGACCACCGACGAGGGAAGGCACAATCCCGGACAATTTCCGTTTATCGTTCCTGTGGAGGTTAAGGCCCCGGTCGTGGCGTCGATGGTGTACATCGCGACGTTGCCATCAGCGCCATCCCCGTAATCATACACATCCCCCGAATTTGTCACGTAGGCGAACTTGCCAAGAGGATCTACGGTCACGGACTCGGTGTAGGCACCGTAGCCGTATGTTGACACCGGTGGTCCTATGGACGCTAGAGCCCCGGTAGTGGGGTTGATCGCGTACATGGACACGTAGCCACCAACGCCGCCATCGCAGCCGCCATTCATTACATAGGCGAACTTTCCAGTAGGGTCCACAGCGATTGATTGCGGATCAACTGCTCCTGGCGTTATGGTGAAGGTCAACGAATTCGAGCTACCACCGCCGGGTGGAGGATTGAAGACTGTGACCACGGCTGTCCCGGCTGCGGCGATGTCATTCGCCGAAATCTGAGCAATGAGCCCGTCAATGCTGCCATTACTGGCGGTCGGCCGGTCACTGCCGTTCCAGCGCACGACTGAATCGGCCACAAAATTTTCCCCAACTACCGTCAACTGATTATCTACCGAATCAACGAACTGTTCTCCCGCGGGCGCGCAGCTTGGATAGAGAGAACTGGTCGTCGGGACGAGATTAACGCCGCTGGTGATGGTGAAGTTCATCGGATTGGAGGTGCCACCGCCGGGCGCGGGGTTGGTCACTGTCACGGCCAGCGTGTCGGTTGAGGCGATGCTGGATGCAGGGATGGCCGCAGTCAACTGCGTGGAGTCGACAAACGTGGTGACGGGAGCCGACCCGGCGAAGTTGACCATCGAAGATGCGACGAAATTCGTCCCATTGATCGTGAGCGTGAAAGCCGCGCCACCAGCAAGGCTACTGTTCGGCAAGATTGTGGTGATTGTCGGAGTGGGATTAGATTCGCTGGGTGGAGGCTGATTAATCGGCGACGGACTCGTGCCGCCCCCGCATCCGGCAAGGAGCAAAAGCAGAGCAATAAGCAGAAGGGGAAAGGTATTTGCGCTTAAAAGGTGATTTTGCCTGGTCTCCTCAATAACCGCGCCTTCCCATCCAAGATTCGAAGCGTGTTGGACCCCTCCGGTCACCCGGATCCCGTGTGCATTCAGCCATGACTTGTGCCAGTTGGTCCTCGTGCTTCCTGTCGTGATTTTTCTTCGCATGGTGGAGTATTGTGGTTTTAGACCCCGGGAGAAAAATCTTCGGTCCGAACATGCCTCGTGCATATCTCCTCCACCAGCGTGGTCGATCGCCAGAATCCGCCGAGACTGACGCGAAGGCGCTTGCGGCGCAATGGTAGGAATATGGTCTGCATCTGTTTTGTTTCTGATCGTGCAGCTCTCTGAATTAAGGGGAGTTGCAGCAATCTCGTACGTGGTCCGGCCGATATTCCTTCCGCCGACTCTTCGGTGGTAAACTGCCGCCACGCTCGAAACCTTGCTATGGAAGCCACTGTTCGAACTCGGAGGACACGCTTCGGCGCCTTCGAGGTGGAATTGCGTTCGGGCGAGTTGCGGAAGCACGGCATTCGCCTGAAGCTTCAGAACCAACCATTCCAGGTGCTCGCGCTCCTGCTGAAGTATCCAGGTGACGTGGTTACACGCGAGGAACTCCGTCAGAAGCTCTGGTCTGCGGACACTTTCGTTGACTTCGATACCGGTCTGAACAGCGCCATCAAGAAGCTGCGCGACGTGCTGGGCGACTCAGCCGAGGAACCCCGCTACATCGAGACTGTGCCCCGCCGCGGCTACCGGTTCATCGCTCCAGTCGAAAACGGAGACTTAACCGCACCCGCCGCTGTCCATGAAAAGCTCGCGGTCGTACCCTTATCATTGCAGCGCTCATTGACGAAGCGCTGGCGTGTTCTTGGGGTTGCTGCCTCCATACTTGTTCTTGTTGTCGTCGTAGTTTCATGGCGCGTGTTCTTCGCCCGACCTGTGCTGACCGGGACGGATGTCATCCTTCTCGCGAGCTTTGTCAATAAGACCGGCGACCCCGTCTTTGACAACTCCCTCGACAGACCTCTCGAGGTCAAACTTACCGAATCCCCGTTCCTCAGCCTTCTTTCAGAAGCTGACGTCGCCTCTACCATGCGGATGATGCGCCGCAATCCCGACGAACGCGTGACTCAAGATCTGGGCGTCGAAATCTGCAAACGCCGTGGGCTGAAAGCCCTTGTCGTGCCGGAAATTGCCGCGATCGGCAGCACCTATGTCATCACCTTGGATGCGATTGATGCGCACAGCCAAAAATTTATTGCGCGGCAGCAAGTCAAGGCGAACAACAAGGATCAAGTGATCGCTGCCCTGGGCAAAGCAGGCTCGCAGTTGCGAAAACGGCTTGGCGAAGGTCTAAGCTCTCTCCAGAAATTTGACGCGCCCCTCGACCTTGCCACCACCAGTTCGCTCGAGGCCCTGCAAGCCTACAGCTCCGGGCTTACCCTCTACCGCTCCGGAAAGCGCCCGGAGGCCATCCCGTTTTTTGAGAGAGCCGTCGAACTCGACCCCCAGTTTTGCTCCGCCTACGACCAGCTCGGCAGAGCGCAACACAGCATAGGCCAAAGCCAGGAGGCGCGGGCGAGCTTCGCGCGAGCCTTCGAGCTCAAGGATCGCCGCCTTACCCAGGAGGAGAATTTTGAAACTACCGCGCTCTACTATTCGGCCATCACCGGTAATCTCGACAAAGAAGTCACCGTCGTCCTTTTGTACCGTCAAATCTACCCGCGGAGCGTGGATGCCGCCAATCTCCTGGGCATTAACTACGCCATGATGGGCAAAACGGAGGAGGCCGTGCAGGAGTTCCAATGGGCTATCGCTCACTCTCCGGTGCCTTCCTCTACTTACAACTCCAATGCCGGCCAGGCTCTGATCATCCTCGGCCGCTTTGACGACGCCAAGAAACTGCTCGACCAATGGCGCGAGCAGGGCTCCCTCACTCCGTTTCAGTTGATGTTGCGTTACCGCATCGCTTTCATCGAGCACGATACCGCCACCATGGACCGGCTTGCTGGCGAAACTTCCGGCGAGGATGCGCCCTGGGTCCATCTCCAGACGAACCTGGCATTCCTTCGCGGCGACGTCGCGACAATTCGTTCCCTCAGCGACGCTCTGGTTAGTCGTCAGAGGAAGGCGAACCACATGGAAAACGTTGCCACGGAGCTCGCCTACCATGCCGACGCGGAGGCCTATCTTGGGAACTATGACTTAGCCCGCCGACTGTGCGCCCAGGCCGACGAAGCCGGAAATAATAGCGCTCCCGGACTTTTTAAATGCTCGCACGCTCTCGCGCAGGCCTCGGACACATCTCCCGCAGAAGCACTCGCCGCGAAACTGGATGAACTCTTCCCCGAGGACACTTTCCAGCAGAAGGTCCTCCTTCCCGTCATTCACTCTACCATCCAGCGAGCGCGGGGAAATCTCAGGGCCGCAGTGGACTTACTTTCTCCCGTCACGCAGTTTCCGAATGTCGTGGTCTTCTACAATCGAGCTCGCGCCTATATGGCCGCGGGAGATCAGGCCAAGGCCGTAGCGGACTTCCAGACCGTCATTGACAACCCGGGTTGGCCGGACTGGGAACCGTTTGGGCCGCTTTCGCAACTCGGACTGGCGCAGGCCTACGCGAAACAAGGCGACTCCGAAAACAGCCGCAAAGCTTACGATGATTTTTTTGCAACCTGGAAGGATGCAGACCCTAGGATCCCGATACTTCGTCAAGCCAAAGCCGAATACAAGAAACTCATCGCAACCGCCTCGGTCGCCGCTTCAGCAAAAGGGAAAAAACAATAACCTCCGTTTTCCTAAGGTACTTGTCCCTGATGGAATCGCCGGAGTCTGAAGGGCGGTTTTGTCCGCGCGGAAGAGCCTAGGCACGTCAGACAAAAGCATGGCGGTGAAGAGTAAAGACTACCTCGGAATCCTTGGCGTCAGTGCCCGGCAAGCTAGGTAATCGGTCCAATAGGAGCTGAGTCTCCTTATCACCAGCTACTTGATCGGTGCCAGTGGGCAAAAAGCATTCGCTCACTGCACGGGACAGAAAACTGCGCTTTTAAGCGAAAGGGAAGCAGCACTGAGTACAAACATTACCCAATCTCCTGCAAGCCTTCCCCAGGTTGCTTCAATCCGGGATAGCCGATTTCATATTTTTGACCCACGCATCGTGCGCTAATGCTGATTCTTCGGACAACGGATTTGCCGTCAGTGTGGGCGGGCCACGGCGATCAGCGAGGGGTCCGACTGCCAACTCCTGTTTAACGCGGTGACCGGACGAGTTGGTACCGGGACCAAGGTGGCCGATGATTAAAACCACTTTTTTTTAACCGTGTCCACTTTGTTCGTCGGTGCTTAACAATTGAAGCGCCCGTAGAGCCGCTTGAATTTCAGCGAATTCCGCATCGTCAAGTTTCGTGGGTCCGTCCAATCTTTGTTCTATTGCTCTCAGCGCACGGTCTATCCGTCCATAGAGCCGGCTAAAGTTAGTCTCTAGCGCAGCGGACCTGTAGGCCGCAAACCACGAATAAGGCGAAGAACTCATTACATTTTCGCTCGATTTGACCCGGCCATCTTCTGCGCCAGATGGAGGAGAATCTTCTGGTCCTTCTCTCCGGTACGGCTCAAGTATTTACGAAACTGATCGAGCATTTTTTCATCCGCGCCCGAATCACCCCATTCTTTGTCGGCTTTTTGACGCTTGGGTAGCTTTGGGAGCTTTGGGGGAGCGGTGCCGTCGTAGAACAGTTGATACATGGGAACTTCGAACGCCCGGGCCAGTTTTTCCAATGTGTCGATCGCGGGAACGGTGTGCCCATTCTCGACGCGAGAGATATAGCAGCGAAGCAGACCCGTGCGTTTTTCAATTTCGCCCTGGGAGAGATTTTTTTCCTCTCGTAGGGTTTTCAACCGGTCGCCGATAACCATTTGATCTCTCCTTGCCTTTGATCAGAGGAAGTGTACGGGGCACGCCAGAACGAAGGCCGAGGATACCGCGATGCTACGTTATCGTCTAGCTTGCTTTGCTCCTCGGCTCCAGGAACAACGCGAGGGTGTCCCCCACCTCGATTCGGACGCGTACCGTAAGCTGGCCGCATTGGAGGCCGTTGAAAGTAAACGGCTTGCCCGAAGGTAGTTCACTCGTCCGGTAATCCGACTAATCAGGAGTTGACGCCATTGCAACGCAAATTTTGAACACCCCACCTTTTTCCGGCTTCCACGCGCTAGAGTTGTAAATTACGGAGAATTACTTCCGAGTAGGCGACCATTGCGCCTGTCACTGGGGCGGAGGCAACAAACCCGCCTGTCTCATCACGGAAAGCATGTCCCAAACGCTCCACTCCTCGCAAATCTTCCCCGCCTTGAAGCGAAAAATGGTCATGCCATCAGTCTTGATCTTTTTGCCTGTTGCCGGGAATCCCATCCCTGCCTGGGTGTTGGTACCGGACGAAGTCCAATACACCGCCACCAGATCTTGTTCCGCGAGAATCTGGTTGACCTTCACTTTCATGTCTGGCAAGGCCTTGCGTTCTTCTTTAGCTGCGGCCATGTCCTCCACCAGGGTGTACTCGTGGTTCTCGCCGTGCGCCACGAAGTCGTTGGCGTGTGACTCCGCGTACTTGTCCAGGTGCCCTTGGCCGAGCACCTCTTCAAAAAAGCTTCGGGCAACTTCTTTGTTTCTTTCTTGTACTCTGGTCTGCTGCGCCTTTGCGGGCACGCAGATCGCAAACAACATCAGCAATAATGCAGATGTGCGCATACGGTTCTCTCCGGTTGAGTAACTCCACCCGCTCTACTGATACGCATTGAGAGACCAGGAAATTTCACAAATTCCCGTCTAGCCTCTTTTATCGGAGGTAATCCACATGCCTGATTAACGCGGTGGTCTCAATGGGTCGATGCAACACCCAGCTCGAAGTCTATGTCGCGGAGTTTAAAGGCCAAATACGATTGCGGGCGTCGATTCAAAGAAAACCCTGTCCTGAATAGGT
>Ga0182018_10000854_pt1 | contig 37676 bp, 37 predicted proteins | sample 812P2MmetaG_FD_120490 | JGI IMG/M metagenome (GOLD analysis project Ga0182018, IMG submission 120490) | Permafrost microbial communities from Stordalen Mire, Sweden - 812P2M metaG | ecosystem: Environmental > Terrestrial > Soil > Wetlands > Permafrost | place: Sweden: Stordalen | collected... | reverse complement strand
GCTCAAGCCGTGCCGGTAGAATTGCTCGCTGCCGGTGAATTGCTTTAGCTCTTCAGCAGTGAAGCTGGATTCGGTACTCATCTGCGATTCTCCTTCCTTGTTCTGAGACCGCTTCATGCAGCCTCGATAGAAAGAGAAAGGTGCGCGGGGCCTCGACGGCGGAAGGGCGAGTCGCGGGAGGGGGATCACCCGGTCTGCACAAGCGAAGCACGGAAGACCGGGGACACAAGCGACGAAGTCGCAGACCTTGCCCTGGAACGGCGGGGGTGCGCACTACAATGACGGTTCCGAGGCTGCCGATATCCTATGTGCTCAAGACCAGGGAGTCTGCGATATGATTTCACGGTCGCGAAAGATTCATCCAAGAGTTGTATATTGAGAGGACGGTCGGCCGTGGCCAAAAGAAAGCCGACGAAGTTGGGCAAGGATCGCCGTCGCAAGCATCATCATTGGCGCGTGACTGTGTATTACGGGGATCCCGGGCCGACCCGGGTTGACTCATAGGTTTGCACGTCCCACGTATTCTTTATTGCAAGTGCGATCGGGGCAATTGAGATGCTGCCTTGTGAAACGCCCGGCTGCGTCAATCGATTGTAGTGCCATGCAATCCAACGCCGATAAAACAAAGAAGTCGCCAAATGCGGCTTCTCATCCTCATTGCCTTCACTGGGCGGGATAGAGACATTAGAGTTACAAGGCGTCTGATTAAGCGCACACGGAATGGTCCGAGTTGTGTCTTCCCTGGGAAATGCTTTGTCGCATGGCCGAATACCCTGGCTCGGATATGAACCCTGCGGTCTGCCGCCCGTATAGCACTCGTGTCCCATCGGCGGCTCCGGAGTTGGTTTCCAAGCTGGATCGTTAACGTTTGCCGGTGTCCCATAGACATCCGCCCAGATGGCGTGTACTGGGAGCACAATCAGAGCCATCTTAGATTTCGTACAGAACGCCGACACTTCCGAAGGTCCATAAAACAAGATGTTTGACGAATCCACCGACTGCGTTAGAACCATCCAAGATAGGAACTTACAATTGTCAACCCTATCAAGGATCAGAATTGAGCCTGATAGAGAAATCTTCGAGCCGTTGATCGCATCGATGGCTGGGCCATCACCGTCATAGTTTTTCAAACTCCAAGCAACCTGATTGTCTTCGAAATGCCCGAAATCGCCCCGAAAACCGCGCAGGCGGCTGAACTGCACGATGCATCCGTCGCTATCCTTATCCTTAGGACAGTCCATGTCACCGCGTTTGTCATTCGGTTTTTCGGTAAGTCGGAAGGCAATACCATCGTTGTGGTTAGGCCGGACGCCGTCCTCGCCCGGACGCTCGCCGTCGCACCAAGCGAAAACTTCATCCCTGCCTCCTAGACATTGGGCGTAAACCGGTATCACGAAAGTGCGGCGCAGCGGGGGCCCTTGCCAGAACGCCTCCACCGTAATCTCGCTCTTCGCGGGGGCGTTTTTGTCCGGCGTGCCCCTAAGCACTCCGTCACGTGTGACCGTTAGCCAGTCCGCGTTGCCACTGACTTTGTTAAATATTGCCGGCTGAGTAGTTTCGATCGTATATGTGTATAACCGTCCAGTGGCCGCTGGGTTTAGCGGCACGACATCCCCCTGCGCCGCAATTGTCGGCGCACCCAACGAGTAAAACAGAAGAAGAAATATCCAGTTTCGAGTCGCCACGTACGTAATACATTTGGTTTCCTGACCGCTGTCGGTTTCACTATGCGCGGTGTTGCCAAAGCACAATCGACGGGCGACGGAGGACATGGCCATGTTCAACTTATTCAGTATCTTCATTTTCGCCGGCTCCTGACCAGGATTGCGAGCTTCGAGAGTTGCGCCACTCTGGCCCGTCGTCACGAACTCGAGCACGGCGCACAGCGCGAATACGACTAACCGGGCGGAATGTTATAACTGTGCCCGCGTTAGCAGATCCAACACTACTTGGCCGAGGAATATATTCCTCTAAGACTGGCTAATCAAACATTATCTCTCAGTGTTATTACGGCCTTAGGAGTTCCACGAGGGCAGAATTCCGCCGCTTCGTCGGAGGGATTGAGGCGCCCGTCGCGCGCGGCGAAGTGCCTCAAGAAATTCGCCGCAGCGTCAAACTATGGGTCGGGGTGTGTCGCCGGCGCTCTTCCGAGACGGAGTATCAGCACAAGCTCAAGGGTGCGGGTTTCGAGTCCATCGAAATTGAGGCCACACGGATTTACAGCGTGAATGATGCTCGGGAATTTCTTGGCGCGGCGGGCATCGATGTGGACGCTATCGCTCCGCAAGTCGAAAGCGCATTTATTAGCGTCTTTGTCCGCACGAAGAAACCAAAAGTGATTAGTGCCTGCTGCGGTCCTTCCGTGTTGCGCGTCGACTTAAGGCAGATGTGTACTGTGCTTCGATTAAAATGCGGTCCGTTAAAAATAAATATCACGGCAATGTCATCTCAATCATCAATATCTGGGATATGATTCGCCTCGGTCGATATATCAATCAATGGTTGGTAACTCTCGACCAGGAGAAGCCGATGATGCGCTCGACCGCAAGCCTCGTCATGTTGTGCTCCCTGTTCGTGTTTTCGTTCGCACAACCTACGGCGCCCGCATATGAAAACCTGAATGCCGTCCTTTGGATGCAGACTTCCGTCGAATATCAGGCGAGTGCGGTGCAAACCTACCGTTTAGCACAGTTGGCACTCTTGCGCGGTCTGCGCGACGAGCGCTGGACCGCAGCTCTCGAACAGAACGGCGAGTTTGAAAAACTGCCACCGGCCGTCGTACTCGACCTCGACGAAACGGTTTTGGACAACTCGGCTTTCGAGGCGCGAATAACTGCGTCAGGCGAGACGTTTTCCGATCCGGCGTGGACGAAGTGGGTGAACGAACGCGCCGCCGGTCTCGTCCCGGGCGCGATGGATTTCGTGCAGTTTGCCCACGCAAACGGAGTGACGCCCGTCTACATTACCAATCGCGTCTGCGATTCTTCGAAAGACGACGATCCCACGGTTCAACAACTTCGGAAACTTCATTTGCCGCTCGAAGCGGTTTCGGATCAACTGCTCTGCGCACACACCAGCAAGGAAAGCGACAAGACGGCGCGGCGGGAGATGATCGCGAAAAAATACCGAATCCTGCTGTTGTTCGGAGACCAGCTCGGAGACTTTCTGCAAATCCCCACAGATGCTGCGGACCTGACGGGGCGCGAAAGTCTGTTCATCACACACCAAGGACTGTGGGGCGAACGCTGGTTCCAATTGCCAAACCCGATGTATGGGTCTTGGGAAGGGGCCGTCGGTTATAGCGTCGATGCGAAACTTTCCAAACTGCGAAAATGACCGCAATGCTGGAATTGCGAAGGAATCAGTCATTGGAGTTCTACTTCTACTGATGACCAGGTCGTGTCAGAGCTTCTAAGAGACGGCGATTGGGAGCGTTCAAACACAAGAACCGTGAGTGTCGTGTGATTCCACAAAGGCGAATCTGTTGACGAGCGCATTACTATCAGGACAACCAATGTGGTAGAGTTCCGGCCTGAACGGCTCGCCGGAGGTACACCGTGAAATTACACGGGGTGTGGTGGAATGAGCTTGGTTCCAAGATGGTGATTGAGGTCGATTCGCATGATCCGAAAAGTTTTCGCGGCCTGTATCACACCAATGTTGGCAGCGCGCAAGCGAAAAAATATCCCCTGCTCGGGCGATGCGACATAAAGGGACTGAAATCGAAGATGGTCGCGTTTGTCGTTGCCTGGAACGCCGATCCTCCCGCCGGCGCCGCGCCGGCGGTGAATCCGTCAGTGACGGCTTGGGCCGGACAACTGCAAATGGTCAAAGGCCGCGAGGTGATCGCAACGACCTGGGTGTTTGACCGGCTGACTGCCCCGGCCGACGACTGGGAATCGACGCTGGTCGGAATGGATTATTTCACGCGGCGGAAGCCGCACAAGGAAGAAGTCCAGGCGGCAAAGAAATACGGCAGGGCGTCGCGGGCCTTGATGTAATTTGATGTGACTCACGACCGATTTCCTTTTGGCTTTACCGCAACCGTAGCCGCCGTCGTGGGTATTATCACTGGGCCAAGTATAGTGCGCGGACGATGAAGCACGGATACCGGGCGGGACTCGCGACGAGATCACACGATGCAACCAGCAGAATTCTGAAATATGGCATGTGGCGGACAGTACATACCGTTAAATCAATTGCCTGGGCGCAAGTCTGCAGGTAGAGGGCGGACTATGGAAACGTCTGGAATTGCGCCCGAGAATTCTTGCCCTCACTCGGTAACTCTTGATGGCCGCACTTTGGTGGCCAATAAGGTTCTACCGAGCGTCAGGGGAGCTGTGCTGCACTCGCGATGCCTCTCGCCCCACGAGAAGAGCGAGTTGGTGTGGTTTGTCGACCAAGTCAGGCGATACGAGTGGTTCCCGGCATTTGTACGGCTTCCAAAACCCGTCCACGACATTACATGGAATTATACGTTCCATTGGAATGAGAGAGTACTCATTGCGGAGAAACGGGCCGAACAAAAAGGCGTCGAACCTGAGCCAATCGAGCTTGTTGTGTTGACCGCGTTGCATAGACTTCAAGGAATCATGATTGCCGGTCCTTCAGAAGAAGTAAATCTGCCACCTAGCAGCACTGATCGGCTGCTCTATATCGCGTACATGGCAACCGCACCTTGGAACAGAGAGCCCTTTCTGGCTCCCGAGGGTCTGGTGCCTAGCTCACTAAAAGGCGTAGGCAAAGCCCTAGTTAGACAGGCAATCTGCTTGAGCCGACAGTTAGGTTACGGAGGAAGGATAGGACTTCGCGCTATGGGAGGTTCCGCGGCATTTTATAGAAAAATTGGCATGACGCGGATAAAAGGCAAAGTCAAGTGCGCCGAATTCCCAGGCGATCCCTGGTTCGAGTTGACTGAGCAAGGCGCGGAAACACTTCTCCCTTCTAGTTCTTAAAGGCTGCCGACATAACCTTGTCGTCCCGAGCCACTTCCCATTGAGCGCCATATTCTCGCTCTTATCCTCAAATAGACCGTTCTGTTAGCGGAAACACAGCCCGAGCTATTTTGGAACGTGGTAAATGGGACCTCGTCGTTTCATGCGCGCGAGGGGACACGATGCAAAGAAACAGTCATGATCGATATTTGGAGAATCTAAATCTCGTCTTTCACCTGTCCGACTTTTTCATGATAATTCACGAGCATGATAGAGCGAAGCACAAAGAAGTGAATCCGTCCGCGCGCGCCGGATACATGAATCCGAAGTTTGAGCCGACGTTCCAGACGCTCTGCAAGCTTTTGCACCATTCGGAGTCCAGCACGCTAAACATTCACCCGGCGGCGAAGGTTATGAATGAATTCAGCGAGATGCTGATTTCATCCGGTGCCTATAAGAACGACGATCTTTCGGGATTTTGGGCTGCGACGGATAGGTCGGATAAATGTGCAGCCGATTCAGCCCGGTTCAAGAAGACGGGCGCGAGTACACTTTCGAGAATTGTGGCAGATTCTGATAATGCGCAGCGGGGACCGCGCCGCCCCGGAAATCAGGCACCAAAATCGAATCGTCCCAAAGTCCTCTGATCGGGCGCGCGGATTTCTCCGTGCGGATTTTTTTAGAATACCGGAAGTCATCACTGCTTGGTGAACTCGCTAGGCTTGCGATGCTCGCGAATCCGCGCGTAGCTGACCATAAGCTGGGAGCTCAGCTCCAGCTTGCCGCCATAATCGTTTAGCGGCTCGTTGTCGAAGTGTCCGAAGATCAGTTTCCTCTCGTCATCAGAGGATTCAATGGAAATGGTTTACCAGGCTTCTTCGTCTTTCCGGTGAAAACGAAACTCGAGTGACGCGAGCCCCTGCCGCTACGTACGACAGTCCTCGACGTGCCGAACACGAGAAACTCAAATTTGTTTCACTTACGTATTGACCTTGACATTATCGCCAATGTACCTTACCCGCAGTTTTAATCCCGTAAGTAAAACTCTAAGACCAGAACTAGGGTCGCACCCTAGCTACGGGACGGATTCTCAAAATCGATTCGCGGAGGAGCTGTATGAGATCTCGCAAACTAGTGAATAAGGTTTTATGCACCGGAATACTGACGCTCATTGCCCCCCGATGTTATGCGCAAGACCCGGTAAAGGAATGCCTCTCAGGAATTGCGAGTCATCAGGGTCTCTTTAAGACTGTAACTAGCGCTGCGGGTTCGCATAGCTACAAGTCCGCAAAGGAGTGGTTTTGTTCGGACGACTTTCTCGCGGAATCACAAAATAGCAGCACAGCTGCTTCCGTGGAAACTCCGTGGGGAGCTGGCGCCTACAATGCAAATGATTCTAGTCAAGTTGCGCAACGGCAGCATTTTTGTCAAAACACGGCATCGGATTTCGATACTGAAGAACAATCGTACTTGACGCTTAAAGAAGGTGATCCCGTAATCGCACAGGACCTACAAGTATGCCTCGCGGCTGCGGCGGGCAGGACGCCTTACTTAATTTCCGCCGTGAATCCATATCCAGATGGAACCTTCGACATCTTGGTCAGTGTCAGGGGGTATCCAGGAAACAACCCACTCGTGGTTTCTCAAGGCATTTTGGGTGGAGCAAGTCCAGCGGACGTATCGGAACTGCACGCAGGAGCCACCATACCGTTTCAAGGATCCGGAACAGCGCCAATCACCGCAACATACAAATTTGACGCTGGTTCACCAATGGCGAGGGTGAAGGTTGTAACCTCAATTGGCTCGATCACGATTCCTGCGGTTCGTTGTCCAATAGGGAAAATCGGCACTTGGGAAACTGACGAAGATTCCCAGCAGAGCGTTCAGGTCCCAATGCCGCAGTTTAGTGATAGCAGAAATGTCCCGCAAGCTTCATGTCATCCACATTGCGGCGCCGGCGATTTCATCCCTTACGATTTCGCTGTTTCCAGCGATATTGTACTAAGCTCGGCGAACGCGAAGTTGGTGGGTGGGGGTGCAGTTTTTGACAGCAATGTATTAACTCAGCCTCATCCATTCCAGCTTCATGTGGTTGTGAACACGCGCAGCACTGCCACGACTTTGGTGGTTACGGCGAACCAAACTAGGAATACAACTCAGACGGTTCGGCAGAAGGTCGATAGCGGCGATATTACCGCTGGGCACGCGTTCACGGTGAAGCTTGATGATGGAACCAATGGTTCAGTAGTCATAAAAGACAGCGCGGGCACCGCTATCAGTCTTACGGCGGCAGAGCTCCAAGCCGATAGTTCTCTGCCGTCATGGCTCAAGCTGGCGTCTACGCCGCAACATTCTGGGACATCTCTCCTGACAAATTTGGTTAGCAGTGGTCCAGGCACCTGCGTCATTCCATAGCAGATCGTCTAATCACAGCCTTCATTGTCAGATCGATCTAAACGAACTAGGAGGCCAGCGCGGCCCTTCCAGCCGCGCCGATGGCGTTGAGAATCGCGCTTGAGGTTTGCTGGATGTACTGTAAGCTCTCGCCGAGAAGTTTCGCGTCGCCGCCGTAGAGGCCAATGTAATCCTGAGCGGCCGTGCCGGTGTCGAGTCCGATTGCGCTGCACACGACAAAGGCGACGGCCTCAGCTTCGGTCTCGCGAATGCGTTTCGACGTACTGCTGCGGCGCTCGTCGCGGTGCATCAACTCGTGCGCGAGCTCGTGCGCCAGCGTTGCGAATTGCTCGGCCGGAGATTGGCCTGGGAGCAAGGTGATCTTGCCGCCCGCCGAGACGCCGCGCGCGGGCCCGATGTCTTCGGAGTATTCGAGAGCGATGCCCTGTTCCACGACGACTTTCGCCAAGCGCTCGCGATATTCGCGCGGATCGCCGTTGACGCTGCCGATTTCCGGCAATTCCTGGCCGTCCGTTTGGCTGATGTCGAACACATAGGCCGCGCGGAACCCGACAGAACTTGAGGATTCGTCGGTTTCGGTTTGTTCGGCGGTCTCCGCTTTGCGCCGGACGACCGGGGCCAGAATCAGAATTCCCTTCTCGCCCTTCTTCACGAAGCGGCCCTGCTTGTGCCAGGCGTTAAAGCCCGCGACGTGCGTCGCAGTTGGCTTCTGCGATGCGATGAGCATGACGTTCCCCCACGAGTACCGATGGAACCGCGCCATTGCCGCGAGATACTGCTTGAGCGCTCCGCTCTGGCCCGATTCGAGAGCCTGCCTGAGCTGTTCGATTGCCTTGCTTGCGACATCTCTTGCTTGTTCGACTTTCATTTTTCTGTCCTTTCTGTTTCGGAGAGTCCTTGCTCCCCTCACCCCGAGGAGGGGGAGCAAGGACGCGAAACAGCGGACGGAAGCGGAGCGATTGACGCGGCCAGGCCGGAACGGGCCGCACACTTGAGTGACGCCGCGTATTGGCGGCGCGAGAGGTGCTAGAGGAGGCCGGAGGCGCGCGTTCTTCGGCGCCGGGATGCGGCAATCGCGCAGCGGGGAGAACGGCAATCAGCAAGTAGGAATCAATCAACGGGAGGCGATGTCGGGCGGTGGGCAGTCATCGAGCTTCACGCGGCGCATCTACGCCATGACGGCGATTGCTCGGTGCACGATGTGGCGCAAGTGTACGGGCCGAACGGCAGCGTCGGGGGAAATGCGCGAGTCGAGGGAGAAGCATGGGTGCTGGGGCGGGTCGACGGGGATGCGGAGATTTGCGACCTGGTCGTGATCGCCGAGTATGCGCATGTGGGGGGGGCGCGCGGTTGTGTGCGGGGATGAGATTGTCAGGGGCGACGTGCTGCAGCAGTTGGCGCCGTGCCGGGCTGAAGTTTCGGCGACGGGCGGGCTCCGGGTTTCCCTGAAAAGGGGATGTATATCAGCGGAATCTTTCGGCCCGGCAAAACTGAAATTCCGGTCTGGACACTCGACCTTAGAAGCAGCAACTCCGCAAATTTGAGTTGGTCTGGTGGACTATCTATTGGACAGTTAGAATTGTGCCGTGAATGGTGACGTCAAGATCGACCTGGGATCTGCAATCCAGCTTGGTGTCGACAAAGTCCTGGAGTTGGTTGGAAAAGACTCTGTTACGCGGGACTTCGAGGAAAAGCTGGGAAAACAGTTTCGGGCCTCCCAGATCGAGTCTTCTTCTATTCAGATTATAGGAATGCACCAGCCGCTGCCTATAGAGGAGATCTTCCAGCCTCTCCGGTTGAAATTCGCTGGCCAGGCAGAAGACACCGTTGGAAGCTTGGTTGAAATGAAGAAAGATTTCATAATTCGGGCGGGTCCGGGACAAGGAAAGACTACCCTCCTTCGCTGGCTGTACAGGACTCTGATGAATGACCACAGATACGTTGCAATTCTCTATACGCTCCGGCGCTCGGACGCCATCGAGAATCTGCGAGAATTCATCAAGTACTTAGGGTCAGGCAAAACCCCCAGAAAGACGAGACGAGACCGCGTCATTCTGCTGGTGGATGGTTATGATGAACTTGATAAGAAATCCCGCAAGGCTGTTTCCGAGGCGTTGGTTGAGTTTCAATCCCTCAAGCGGGGAAATTTCTTCCTCACCTGCCGGTACTTCTATTCTGTCTATGATGTGAATGCTGTGTTATGCGAAATAGAAGCATTCAACAAAGACGACGCGATTAAGTTCATCGAAGGCTTCTCCAGTGCCTATGGAACCAAGATCGACTCGGGGAGCTTACTTACTGAACTGAGCGAGCATAATCTTTTCAGCTTCGTTGCGCATCCATTGCTGCTGGCGCTTGTTTGTATTCTCAAGAGCGGACCGTTGCCAGCCCTTCCACGGAACACGATCGGGTTGATAAGGAGAGCTATTGATACGTTGACTTTCAGATGGGACGAAGCCAAGGGCATAAGCCGCGAAACGTCACTGCCTTTAGATGGTGAGGAGAGGGTCCGTTGCCTGATGAGAATCGCTTACGAAGTCGGCCCTCTGATTTGTTCAGATGCGGAAGTAATCAAGGCGGTCGAAAAGCAACTGAAGTTGTCTCAGCTTGCGCGAGTTAACATTCGAGACCTTATGACAGAGATCGCTCAGTTCTACGGAATTCTGGTTCCAACAGATGAGTCGACTTGGGAATTTACTCATCGCTGCATGGGTGATTACTTAGCGGCGCGCTTTTGGGTTGAGACAGGAAGATTTCATCCACTCCAGGTACGCGAATGGAATGCGCGCGCGGCGTATGCGGCGTGTATGCTCACCGACGCAACGGGATATCTTGAGGTGGCTTTGAGTGAGTGTGAGGATGTCTCGGTGTTTACGGAATGTCTCTATAACAATGCACCGCTGGACCCTGAACCGATTGCCCGTGCCGTTATATCTCACTACGATAAGTATGGGAAGCGGTTCAGGCATAGCAGGGATAAGAAATGCTTGACCGTAGAGACGGAGGAGGATTTCTACGATCTAGTGGGCGATGAACTCCTTGATTATCTCCTCTTGTTTAGCCTGAGCGGCCGCAAAATTTCTAAGGACCTAATACTCGCCTACGTTCTCGATGAGCTCCGGAGAAGGGGATTCACTTTGGTTCCGACGCTCTATAATCAGCTATGCGTGCGATTCGGGTCGGAAGATTTCCAGCTCTCAGTTGCGCGCCGCGATGGGACCGCGACTTTCAACGTCTCGGAATTCGCTCCGCCAGCGCCGTAGGATCGATACACCTCGCCTCCGCCCCGCCGGAAGGCGTGCGGGGATATGCGATCAGCATCTCTGGGGGATTTTCTAGCCGCACGGCACTTGCGCAGCCGGGCGGGCGGAAGATCCGTGGAGAGGCCAAGCTGCGAATATTTCCGCGCGGGTTTGCGGAATCGTCCGTTCCACTGGAAGCCTGCCGCCATGGTGCGTCCCGTGTGATTCTCCGGCCGGAGCGAAGCGGCGATCCGTCACTTCTCCGGATACGTTCATTATGAGCGGAAGGATTTCAGGAATGGTTTGAAGGACGGTTACCCCGGTATGCGATCGGCGCGGGCGGACGATTTAATGCTCGCAGTGATAGTTTTTTAGCGGGGAGAGGCGGTCGTAAGAGATCGCACGGGCGGTGCCACCTTGAACGATATGAGGGCGAACGGGTCAGCTTGCGTCGTTCAATTCAAGGCGGCGCTCGATCCGGGCTATTCGCTGTTCGAGCCCGAAAATGTCGGCTTCGCGGCGTACGTCATTCTTGAGGAAAGATGCCATGACCTCGTGCGAGGAAATCACCGCCGCTTTCAGCCCGGTCAGCTCGCTTTCTATCTTGTCGAGCCGCACCTGAATGCGCTTCAGATGTTCCAAAACGATATCGGTCATCTCTCCGCCCTACCAAGTTGCTCAATTGAGTCTAACGGAGAAAAGTTAAGAAACACCTGCGACAAAACGCCCGCGCCAGCGGGTCGTAGAGTTGGTCAAACGGGAGATGCGGACGGACCGCGAATACCCCGGTATGTTTCAACATTTATTTGAGTTCTTAACGATTTTTTAAGGTATCGGCCATAGGTTGAATAGTCGTTGTGGTTCTGAAACTGTTGAGGAGGATGAATTGAATCAGTTGCTGGGGAATATGGTGGTGTGCTTTGTCGGCGGGATCGAAGGTGTCACGTCTGTAAATCTGAGCGGGAGGATCGCCGGCGTCGGCGCCGGGCTTGATAAAGAAGCGGAGGTTGATGTCGCCGTCATGGTGTCCGCCGTTGTCCGTCGCCGGGTTCCGGCGCGGGTCCTCAGTTTATAAGGAGGCGGGCATGACGAAGAAATATGAATTGCTGGTCGGCGATTGCTTGAGAGCGGGCGATCGCACGTTGTATCGAATTCGGGCGCTCAGGGATTTCGGGGACGTGAAGCGCGGGGATCTCGGTGGGTACATTGAAAGCGAATCGGCGTTGGCGCATGAGGGTCACGCTTGGGTTCAGGATGTGGCGCAAGTGTACGGGCCACACGGCAGCGTCGGAGGAAATGCGCGAATTAAAGGGGAGGCGTGGATTCTCGGGCGGGTCGATGGGGACGCGGAAGTTTGCGACCTTGTCGTGGTCGGCGAAGATGCGCATGTTGGCGGGCGGACCGTTTTGTGCGGGGATGAGGTTGTTAGAGGTGAGGTGCTGCGGCCGGTGGAGCCGTGCCGCGCGGGTGTTTCGGTACTTGCCGCGAGCCGGTTCGTTCTGCAGACGCTTTAGAAGTCCTCGCGAAGGCGTAAACGGCAGCCGACGACGCTGCGCGGACTCGTCGGGGATGGCGCAGATCGTTGCGGTCTTTTAAACTCTCCGGCAAAGCTAGATCCGGATTCGACTTCAATCCTGCACCTATCCTCCTAGCCGGAGTTGCCCGCGAACTGACATTTTATACGGTTCCACATTCACGTACCTCCGTTGTCGTCGGCCTTCGAACTCAACTGTGAGTGTGGTGTCAGCGAGCGAAAGGTTGAGCCTCTCGATCACTTCTACCGAACCACTCAGTTTCAAATCAGCCACAGCAACGATCCACGCCGTCTCAACGAAAACCTGTCGCTCTGGATTCAAGACGCGGAAAAGTTCCGGGAATCGAGAGCGCTCGACTTTGAAAGGCTGATTTAGACCTTGGATGAGGGCCTCCTGCATCGAATCATTCAACTGCTGAATTGTCGGCGCGCGTTCGTCCGCCTGATATGGATTCTCGTTGAGTAGAAGTCGCCGGACCCTCATCTCAGCGAATTGGTCGGCGCTCGTGTTCCCGGAGCCCACTTCCATAGAACTACTGAAATTGGTTTGAGTAGGAGTGAGAGTTAGATGCCACGTCACCTGTCCATTGACCATACGACGCGTGGCTGCGGTGGGTTTCGCCATCGCTACATCGAAGCCGTAAGCAACGAGGACTTTAGGTCGTTCTTCTCGCAGTTGCGAGAAAAATGGGTCATTATCAGACCCGCGCACCAACACTTCGACTTCGGCTCCCCAGACACAGGATTTCGCTTCGGGAATCACGGCTCTTCCATCCAGCGCGTTGATCAAGACTCGAGGCGAGAGAGCGCACGCTGCAATGTGGCTGGCAACTGGCGAACCGCCAACATTCCGTCCAAGTTTGGCAAGTAATGCGGAACAGATCCCTGACGCTCCTTCCCGTTTGAAATCTAAATAGCCGACGGTGGGCAAGAGACCAGGAATTTCTGTTGAATCGAACCGCACCGGCAAAATGTACTCTACGCCTTTGTCTTTGAGCGCTCTCGCCTGGGCGCTTTGTCGTTCAAGGTTTGTCCAAGTTTTTTCGGCGTACTCCTTCGAAGCAAAGATTACGCAATATCTGGCTTTATTTTGATAAACGTCAGAAAGATGATCGTAAAGGTTCTTGCCCCAGAGTTTCGACTTTTCATCATCGTCATAAAAAACGCTAACACCCGCGCTCTTGAGGCACTCCGCAACGGCAAGGACATGGGACCGTTGCTCGCCTGCGAACGATAGCGCGACATCGAACTCAAACATCACGATCCCTTTCACTTTAAGCCGCGAAAATCAAACCTGTTGAAGGCATTGTAGCTCGGGCCGTGCACGGAGGAGTTCCGACTTGCAGATACATGGGCACGCTCTGTCGCGGGTGTTGGAACTAATGATCGTCATGGTGGAAGCAGCATCAGGATCGAGTACGGAACTAGGCTTGAACCCAGCGCGGAAGCGTCTCATCGTGAAGGCCGCAATTTCTTGACGCTGTCCCGGATCGAGTGCGCGTCGTCTGCGTCCAAACCGCAATCAAGGGCGAGCTTGTAAAACTCTTCCGCAGCATCGCCTGGATTCAAGTGGTGCGAACGCGCGATCCGCCGAGTTGCGTCGCCTAGGGTGAGGGCGTCTCTCGACGTGAACGGACTACCGCAATCGGCAATCTTCTGACGGAAGTTTTCAATGACGGGTTGCGGCAGATCGGGGCCGTAGAGGAAATAGCGCAAATATTTTACGAAATTCCCATGGCGAAAAATGGCATCGCCGTGCGTCCCGTTCCTCTCGAAAACCTGACGGCGCGAGAGCCCATGTCCACCGACGAAGTACTTCGGGTCCGTGAAGAATTTAATCCGGGCTTCGGGGATCGCGCTCCTTTGCAGCAGCGAGTGGGTCAGCTCGTACATAGCGTCGGCGACGGGCCTCCAGGAATCCGCGTCATGCGATCTGGCGGACGGATTGAAATCAATCCGGGAAACTAGGTCCCTCTCTCTTTCCGTTAGGTCGATAGCCAAGTTAGTCACGGCAGCATGCATGAATTGAGTTTCGCATTATGTTCGCCGCGGCGCAACAGCACTACCTTCCGCGCGCGCAGCACACGTGGGCGCGCGCGCCCGTGCCTGCGCTTAGCTGCGGAACAATCAAGATGGTAATATTCTGCCTTCCGCTAAATGCGATTCAAAATCACCACTGAGATCGCCGACTTGGCTCAATACCTGGTAGACAGCAGCCATTTCAAATTTGAATTAGCCTACCCAATCGCTGCCAAAGTTGAACTTTCGGATCGCTACCCGGATGGACAGCCGCCGAAGATAACCGGCAGTGCCGTGTGTGTCGCCACAACTTTGGGAGCGATCGAAGACAAAGAAATCGCCTCCGAAATTTCCAAGGCGTTGTCAAAGTCGCTGGGCGGGGGATGGGCAAATTTCAAAGGTATCCATCAGGAGAGAATGCAAGAAGTGTTTTCTGCAATCGACTTTTTTTATGGTCCGTTGTGGAGATTAATGCAATCGACTATCGCGATGGTCAGATGGCGGATCGGGGCAGCGATGGGGGCCACCGACCCAGGTCGCGAGCTGAGGGAATATCTCTCTGAGGACGGGGAGACCTGGAGTCAGATTTTTACCGCGAGAAGCGCTACGCTTCGTTACGGGATTCCGTTCAAAAAAACTGAAGCGTCTGCCGCACTTCAACAGGAGATCGTAGATTTGGTAAGCCAAATCGGTGAAGAACCCCTGGGGCGCCAACTGTTCCGCGAGGCTTGGAATCTGCGATTCTCTAATCCCAGAAGCGCACTTGTCATCGGCGTTGCGGCGGCAGAGGTTGGATTGAAAAAGCTTATCGGTGCCCTGGTGCCAGACGCTCAGTGGCTCGTTGATGAGATTCAAGCACCTTCACTCGGTAAGATGTTGCGAAAATATCTACCGACATTGCCCATCAAAGGGGGGCTCGTTGGCAAGACGATCCGGCCACCGAGGCAGTTAATTAGTTGTTTGGAGAAAGCGGTTGAATTGCGAAATAAGGTCGTGCACGTCGGCGAGTTGCCGCCGGGCCCCGATGATCTCGAGAGGATTTTGCGGGCCGTGAACGATTTTCTTTGGATTTGTGACTGCTACGCCGGACAGCTTTGGGCTGTGCCGAATATCTCAGTAGAAACGCTATCAGCTTGGGAAGATGAATAGACGCGACGCAAGATGTGCCAACGACGAGACACTGTCGTGGATGATTGGAAAATCGTCGATGAGTATCGGGGTATGGTCCGAAAAAAAGTGGCGCGACTTTTCTCCAAGAACTACAAGCACCCTCCGTGCAAACCGGATGTTAACAACTCTTGGTTTATAGTGCGCTCTCCACGGTTGTGTATTTGGCGTGGCATCGCATGCACGGGTGGGTTCCATGGATTCTGCGTTTCGGAACGGTCTTACGGCTTCGAATGAAGATTCAAATCCCGACAGACACAGCGCGCTCGTGATGCGCAATATTAGCGTCCGGGGACGCCGAACAAGCATCCGGTTGGAACCGCAAATATGGGATACGTTGGCGGAAATTTGCCGCCGCGAATTCTGTACGCCGCACGATGTGTGCAGCTATGTGGCCGACCTCAAGCCGCCTCACGGTTCGTTGACCTCGTCGCTGCGGGTTTTCATTCTCGATTATTTCCGGACATCGGCGACGGAGGACGGGCACAATCGGGCGGGGCATGGGCAGGGCATGTTTTTGTCGCAGCAGCGGGAACGGCGGGAGATGCGTGCCGTGAAGGCGGATGGGCTGAACCGAAATTCTCCAGATGCATTGAAGCTCAGCATGGAGCGCGCGAAGAATGGGCCTGGGCCGACCTGAGAGCAGTGAGGTCGTTCCTGCGGGAGCCGCGAGGGTCCTGCTCGCGAGCGGCAGGATCGTCCTACTGGTCGGTGAAATTGAGGCGCGTCTCGATGCAGTCTACCTTGACTTTCAGGGTGGCGACGGTGCGTTCGTTAATTGTTCTTCCGGGCTCTCCGAGTTCGCGTAACCGCGCCGAGCGCGTCGCTGGCGGCCATGGTATATGCCTCGGACGTCAATTACTCGGTTATGGAATTATCTTAGAAAATGAGAGCGTCACCGCTGTATAATCCGCCGTGCCAACTTCGCCGAATTTCCGATGTTTTCGCGACCCGGCCTTCTCCCTTTGGCAATCTGCAATCCACTCCACGCTTCTCAAACAATCTGTTCAGGGCAGAATCACCCTTACTCAAGGGCGCCGCGGACTGGGCGTCACGGCGGACCATCCTTTCATGGTCGCTTCGGCCCAAGCGATACAACAATTGCAGAACGCCCCGCCATCCGCTCCGGCAACTGCGCGCGGTGCCGGTCCCGTCGGAACGATCCTTGAATGCGCCAAACTCGCAGCCGAGATCGCATGGGATGAAATGTTCAATCCCAACAAGGTCCCCGCTCTTAAGAACGAACTCGCCAAATCCACTTGTGATCCTTTCTGGATAGAATGCCTCACCGCGTATGAAGCATTCCTGGCCTCGGGCCAAAAGCAGCCTTACACCGTCTACACCGACATCAATCAGTATGTGCTGACAAGCTGCTTCCCGGACACCGCGAAAATTGCGATCATTGGTGATTGGGGCACGGGGATGAATGATGGCCTCGTCTTGCTCCAACAAATCGCCGCTAACTTCGCTCCTAGTGTTTTGATACATGTCGGTGACATCTACTACGCCGGCTTGCCATCAGAAGATTCCGGTAATTTCACAGCGTTGATCGACGAAGTGTGGCCCAAAAACCCTCCGCTTGTCTTCACCCTCGACGGTAATCACGACCGCTATGCCGGCACAGGGGGTGGTTACTATCCGCTAATCGCGAGTCTCAACAAGGGCGTGGGGCTTCCGCAGCCCAACAGCTATTTCGCTCTGCGCAACAATTTCTGGCAATTCGTCGCGATGGACACCGGCTATCATGACACCGATCCGTGGACGGTAGCCTCCAACCTGACATACCTCGAACAAAGCGAAATCGACTGGCACCTCGACAAGATCCGAAACAACGGTGCGGGCGTCGACAGTTCCATCAATCCAAGCGGCGTTCGTGGGACGATCTTGCTTTCGCATCACCAGCTCATATCCTTCACCGGCGTGGGGAACAACACGGCCGGTCAGCCCTTGGCGGTCAATCCGAATCTCGCCAAGGCTTTTTCGCCCGTCTTCAACCTGATTGATTTCTGGCTATGGGGTCACGAGCACGATTTGTGCATCTTCGAGCCGTATTCGATGGGTCCAGGGCAGCCGCTTCCGACCTGCCGGTGCGTAGGCGCCAGCGCGGTTCCAATGTTCACGCCAGAAGCAACTTCACCCTCCAACCTCGTGATTCCGCCGTCCGAATCCGCTCCACCACAAATCGTCCCGGGTACGGCCCTCAGCAACAACGGCACTGTCTTCAATCATGCTTATGCGATCGTGACGTTGGAAAATGCCACGCTCTCAATCAATTACTATCAATTCGATAGCACGGAGGCGACGCCGGGCGATCCTCCGGCACCGACGGCGCTCGCCTACAGCGACAAGGCGGTGGGCCACGCGCCACAAAATCCTTGATCCGTGGAGCGGCAACGCCTCACAGACTCAATGAATACGTCAGCGGAACGCGCGCGCCGCTTCTTGCTTGGCAACGAAATCCCGGAGCGCTTCCAGCAGCATGTCCTGTTGAGATCGGCGGAGATCGACCTTCAGCTTTTGAAACGACATGAGGATGGGATCGCCGGGGTCGAAATATCCCCCCACGTGCAGCTTTGCATAACGGCTCGACGTGCTCGCGGCCCTGGAGACGCGTACGACCTCGGCTGGCGCCGGAATCTCCCTTTGCACCACCGGTTCCGGCGGAGCGTGCTGCTCATCGCGAACCGGCGAGAGAATCGAACGTCTACCCATGAGCAACCTCCCTCTGCGCCTTCAAAGCGTCAGCTGTGCACACCTGCAATTGTGCACAAACCCAATCCTGCAGTTCTGATATTTCTTGAGCGGCCTTCCCGTACGGTTCGTTTTCAACGACCGCCCTGCCGAGAGGCCACGCAGCGCGATAGGCGCTTCGTTCACGAAGAACTGTGGGAACTGCGGCGAGCCCAGCCGCGTCAACGATGGCTTTGGCGTCATCAATGAGGGTGGTTGCGCTAGGTGGGACCGCGTTGAATATTACAAACGCTGGCACTCCTGCCGATTTGATGAGCTGGGCCGTCCGGCGGATCGCATCCAGATCAACGAGGCTGGGCCGACAAGGTATCAGGACCAGATCGGCGGATTGTGCAGCCGTCAAGGCCTGCGGGCCTGCGGCTGGAGGCGTGTCGATAATGGCGACGGAGAAACCGTGTGCGGCTGCGGCGGTAAGCCCGTCTGGGAGCCTGCGCTCCGTCAAAAACTCGACATGGGGAAACTCATCTTGGCGACGATCTGCCCATATGACGGCGCTCTCCTGAGGGTCTAGGTCGAAAAGAGCGGTCCTAAATCCGCTGGCCTGCATGGATGCCGCGAGATTAACGGCCACGGTGGTTTTGCCGACGCCGCCCTTCTGGGCGATAAGCGCAATTTTCTTCACTTCTGCACTCCATTAGTTGTGCACACTTTCACCTTTGAGGTTGTGATGGATTCGCGGATTCGTCAACGTGCTCTCAAGAATGTGTTGATGGTTTGAGCCATGCGATCGAGGAAGAATTGCGCGATCGTTTCTGAGTTGGCGTGTGCACAACTTCAAATGTGCAGAAAAAATGTGCACAACCTCACTCGTGCAAGAGTTCAGTCATTCAGTTGTGCAGTTGTGATGGACATCTACCCGTGCCGTTCGTCGACGGCCGGAGCGCCAAAAAGTAGTCCCGTAACATTATCTTTCCAGACCTCAGCGCGGCGGATATAGCGAAGAGCGATGTCGTGCGAGCGGTGACGGGTTTGCGCCATGATGTCCTTGAGATCGGCGCCGGCGAGGGCGGCTGAGGTGGCGAGGCCCGCTCTCAGGCTGTGCCCCGAGAATGTTTTGGGATTGAGACCGCCGGCCAGGGCGGCGCGTTTGACCACGATAGAAACGGATTGCGGCCGCAACCGTTCAGCCGAAATCCCTCCTCCTCTATACAGACGCGCGAACAAAGGCCCAGGCTTTTGTCCGCGAATCTCAATCCACCGCTCAAGCGCAGTAACCGCACAGAACTCGCTGCTGGCGCCTCGATGTATGGCGACCAGTTCGCCTTTACCCTGCTGGTCGGTTTTTGACCGCCCGAGATGAAGCAGGACGCCCTGCGATACGTAGTCAACATCAGCCAGGTCAAGCGCAACGATCTCGGATCGTCGCAGTGCGCTTGCGAAACCGATCAAGAGAATCGCTTTGTCGCGTCGGTGTGCGGCTGTGTCTTTGGAATAGACTCCGAGCAAGCGCTTCAACAAGTCGGGCAGGAGGGGCGTTGCCTGTTTGAGCGGCTTGACGCCTTGTTCGCGCTTGAATCCTTCGATCACGTTGGCGATCGGACCTGCTTTGGTGTTGAGCGGAACTCCGGCAATGCAATGCGCGGTAGCGACCGCTGCAAGACGGGTGCGGACGGTCGCGAGGCTCTTGGTGCGCGAAAGATGAGCCAGAAACAAAACGACCGCCTGCGCGTCGCCCACAAGAGTCTGATAGCCCATGAGTTCACAAAATTCGCACCACTGGCTCCAGGATGTCCGATATGAACGAAGTGTCTCGTCGGCTTTCGAACGGCTGGCCAACTCGCGCGCGCGCGCCAAAATGGCTTCGGTGTCCGAGCGCGGCGCGGGATCTGCGGGCAGGGGGAGGGGGCCGAACAGCGCAGTATCGAGCCACACGACTGCGGAAGGCTCTTTGGGGTTTGCGTGCATACGAATTAATCCTGAAACGAAACGAACCGCGACAATAAGTCGCGATAAATTCCTCTTACCGTGATTAATCCAATCCGTCAATATTGTGTTATTTCGATTCCGAAATCGTGGCGGAAAGAGATTTCATGGAGTAGAGAGCGAAAACGACAAGATAGGTTGCCTTTCGCCAAATCCCATGCTGAACTTTCAATGGGCTAGGTCGAGAACCAAGTTGGATTTTCGGGGGGCATCGCAGTCTGCCGGTTTCCAAAGCAGAAGGGCACCTAATAGCGCAAAAAAGGGCATTTATTGTTGCAACACATTCTCAACACGCTGGATGCGAGCACGATTTTGGCGCGGTTGGATGACCGTCTCGCCGCCGCCGCTCCATCCGTGCGCACAGGTTGGATCAGCAGGGCGCTGGTTTACGAAGCCGTCGCCTCTTTGCGTCTGGATGGATCGTATGTATCCGCGCACGACCTGGTGCTCCGGCTGAACAATACGTTGAACCGGCCGCCTGATCAAGACATCGGGCGGGCCACGGATATCCACGGCATGCTCTCGACGCTCATCCGCCGCCCACCGCAGCACCTCTTCAAACCGCGCAGAGTCCTGGCCCTGACGCGCCTTCGCTTGCAAAACCGCGTCGTCAATCACCCGGATTTACCGGACTGGCTGCAAAACCGCATGCACACTCCGGAAGAGATGAGCGAGGCGCTTGAAGACGCGTTGCCGCCCTCGGTCGTCGCCAGTTGGGAATCTTTGCCCCCAGTTAACGCCGCCGCCGAAATTATCGCCAAGTGGCACAAGAGCAGAGCTCGGGAATGCATCGGCGCCGCCGCAGGCCGGGCGCTCGCGATGGCTTGGCTCTATCGCGCGGGTCTCACGTCGTTCTATTACCTCTTGCCGTCGGTGGGGTTTCTGGGGGCGGCGTCCGAGTATCGGCCGGACTTTGCTGTTTCATGGGAGGGGTTGTTTCTGAAAGCATGTGGCCGTGCCGCCGAGTGGGGCTTCAAACTCCACAGCCATCTGACGCTGGCGCACCGCCGTCTGCGTGACGCGGCGCCGCGGCGCCGATCCACGTCGCACATGTCGGCACTCATCGACCTCTTGGTCAGCACTCCCGCCATGTCGGCCAGTGCGGTAAGTCGAAGCTTGGACATAAAGCCTTATGCCGCCCGTACCATGCTGCACGCTCTCGAAGAGCGCGGCTTGGTCCGTGAGATGACGGGGAGGGGGTCTTTTCGGCTGTATGCCGTAGCGAGTTTGGATCTCGCCATAGCGAACGCGTGATGTTCCGGTTCCTCTGCGAGGACTGGTCCCTGTCGCTCGTGCAGTTGGTAGAGAATAGGATTCGAGCCGATATCAGATTTCTGTCGCCGATATGGAAAACAGCATTATCAATCGCCCGAGACGACGTGTCGTCGTTAAGGACAACGAGGTAAGGAAGCAATTTCTTCGGGTTGCACTCCGTCAAACTCTGACTTTAAGTACTTGCGTCCGGACGCACTCGTTGCGACCAAGATTCTAGCCCGATGGCCGTCGTGCTTCTCAAGAAAGAAGCTGTGTTTGCCGTTCTCGATGTGCGCGATAGCTTCGTCGACCGAGATCTTCCACCGCTTCCCATTGGAGTTCACCCCGCCCACCGAACGGATACGCTCGTCAGCGCTGGTCCGGTCAGTTATATCTGAGCATCTGACTTGAACATCCGGAGGAGTCGCTTTCTTAACCGGTTCGCTTGCGGCCGCGATCTTCTCTTTGAGCTCTTGTACGAGGGCCTTGTTTTGATCGTTCAATGGATTACTGACAAGCGCAGCCTTTGCCATTTCGTAGGCTTCCCTTGTTTCCCCCTGACGATAAAGAAGTTTAGAGAGAAGGTAATAGGCGCGTGAGTTGTGTGAGTCGACTTCAATCGCTCTTCGGTAATAAGCCTCCGCGTCACCGAAGTGCCCTTGTTCTTCCCGCAGCTTACCAAGTGCAACCAACGTTGGAGAGTGATTCGGGTTTGCCTGCTCCGCCTCGAGAAGCAGACTTTCTCCTTCAGCCGTTTTGCCCGCGCGAATTTTCGCGGCCCCGTAGGCCTGTAGTATCCAGGGCGCCTTAGGACGCAGGCCGATTGCCTTGCCGAAGTGAAGCTCCGCATCGTCCCAGCGCTTCAACCTCGCGAAAATTAGGGACAGGTGGAAATGTGCGTCGACGTCGTTCCGGTCGAGCTCGAGGAGGACTTGGTAGTCCTTCATTGCTACCTTGTGCTCTCCGCGCTTGTAGTGCTCCAAAGCAACGGGCCTTAACTCTGGTCCGTAGAAAGCGAATTCCTGCACCTTTTGCCTCTCGCCCGCGGCAAGAAAATGGTGAACAGCCTCACCCAGCAATTCAGGAACGACTTGCTTACCGGCCTCCTTTAGGCGCTCGAATTCTTGCAGGTAGAATTTCGCTGCTATCTTGTGCCAGCTCATCAGCTGGGCAGACGACAGGTCTTTGCTAAAAAAGCTGCGGACCAGCGGGTGAAGCTGGTAACCTTTCTCGGACGATTCGATCAGATAGCGACTAGCGAGCGAATTTAGAAGCAAGCTTGCGTCTTCCTTTCGCCACTTCAGGAAAACCTCTCTGGGTGCCGGTAGACGAAATATCGAACAGAATGAAAGCAACTCCCTTTCCTCGACGGTTAGCGCGAGCTTTTCGAGGATGAAGGTAACGATAGTGTCGCGAAGTTCCTTGAAGATTGAGAGCTCTCCGGCGATATCCACTGTCGGATGATCCGCCCACAGGCGCGCGGCGAGTTTGGTCGCCAGCGGATGGCCGCCCAGAATCGAAATTAGCCGCTCTGAGGGATCTGGAAGAGGGCCCTTCAGGTCATCTCTTTCGAATTGCATCCATGTAACGAGAAGCCGTTTCGTGTCGTCGGGTGGGAGTCCGTGGATCGTGTAGGGCATCAGGCAGCTCTCAAAACTTGGGCCTAGCCTTGGCGACAGATGCGAAACGAAAATGTATTTTGTCCTACCTCTCTGCCCGGCTTCGGCAAGCCTGAGAAGCAAGTCACGAACGGATACGTCTTCTATCTCTCCCGACGAATTCAGCAGATATTGAAACTCATCCAACACCACCACGGCGCCGGGACCTTGGCCAAGGTACGTCAGTATTCGCTTCTTAACCTCGTCCTGTGTCGACACTGTCGATAGCTTCAGGCTGTCGGGTAGCTGCAGGTTGCAGCCGAAGGCCAATTCCGCAAGCAGCCGTTGGTACGAGATGCCTTCGGTCATCTGTAGCCGGATCGGTTTTCGTGGCGGGATCGCTTGGCGAAAGCCCTCCTGGATCAAAGCAGTTTTCCCAATGCCCCTCATTCCCCCTAGGACCAAGATCGAGCTTTGCGTCTGGTTGAAAAACTGTCGGATCTTGTCGAACGCTGAGACCCGGTCAACGAACGGGGAATCCGTCGACGTAGGACCGCTGGTCACCTTTGACTGTTCCGACCGGGGCACCTCCTCGACCCCCGTCTGAACGGAGCCCGCGAGCCGGTTCCGCGTTTCGAGGAGATGTATGTACACTTCGGAGAGCTCCTTCGTTTTGTGGATGTACTTTCGGGCCTTTAACAGTCCGTTCACTGTTTCGATGGACTCGTTGCAGAGTTCCCATCTAAGCGCGTCGGTGGGCTGAATGTCTCGGATCACGAGCGGGGTAATCCATCTCACCGCCTCTTGTGACGACATAATGCCAGCTGGGGCGATGTGACCGGTAAGGTGGGAGAGCTTGTCTTGAAGCAATTGGGGAAACACTTGGGCTTTAAGGGTAGTGAAGGGACTTACTTGAGAACTGATCTCAGCGAGCGTCGGGCTCGTCGCCGCGCAGATATCCACGAAGTCGGAATACTGTCGCGCCTCGACAGACATCATTGGATACAGAATCGGATAGAGACGTAGGTCCGAAACCGCCGTGTGTTCCTCCACTGATTGCCTGACTTCGAATTGCTTCTCGAGATCAGCCTCCATCACGAGCAACGCTTCGGAACCCTTCGGCAGGGTCCTGCTTCCATTCTTCTCGGTAAACCATAGGCTCGTGTTGTCTGCCCTGGCGAACATTCTCGAACAGCCAAACTCCGCTACGTTTGTGAACAGCGTACATTTTCCAGTCAGCAACGCGTGCCTTCCCTCGTCATAAAACGGATCGGTTCTAGGCGTGAACGCTGTGATGGCCACCAACCTCGGGATCGTATGTTTCTCTTTTGTTGCCATGTGAGACAGCGCCTCGATACAAATGAGCACCTGAACCTCTATTTGCCCGCTTCGCGTTTTCATTTGAAACGCGTGGTACGCCGGGATGCCCTTAACAAGGCACGATTCCCACTTTGAGCGCACATACTTCACGAACGCGACGGGCTTCTGGTCCGGGACGAACACTATGCAGGCGGCCTGGCGGACTCTTTCCTCAACGGGTTTCGTTGCCCCTTCAAAGGTCAAATCCAGATCCTGATAGACCTGCCTCGATGCGTCGCTTAACGTGACGACATGGCTTCCTGCAATTAGGGCTATCCCAAGCTCTTGGGATAGAGCCTGGCAGAGCGGCAACGCTTCGGGAGGGATGGAGTACTCTGGAAATACGAGGAGTTCGACGCCATCACTTGAGGCAAATCGAACAATAGATTCAATTTTGTGACTGAGATGCATTAGGTACTTCTCGGCAACGCTGTTCTGAAACTGGCCTACCTCCTCCAGCCCAGAGATTGAGAAGAGCCCCGTCTTGTCGTGTTCCCCCGGAAATGCTGGTTCCTGAATATAGGAGACCAACTCGTCCGTGTAAGCGGGATTGATTGATATCTGCGCCAGTGCGACCCTGCACGAGAACGGCTTCGGCATGCGTTCCGCTCCTTGGGGACGTTTAATACTGGTATCTGTTGCGGTTCACATTGAACAGGAACGGCTATCGAGGCGTTTGGTCCACCGCGATGAAGCTTCACGCGAGAGAGTACGCCCGCGTCTCGCCCGTGGTCAACCGCCCACGAATGCATCACGCTGGCTTGCTGAGGCCAGCAAAAAACACTGTTCATCGCCCGCCACGAGCGTTCGAATAGTAAAGGCTAGGGACAGCATGGGTTGCGATTGTGGGCCGAAGGCCGGGGCGGTATCTCTTGTGGATGAGAGATCTCGTTTGTGGCTTCAAGGGTCATAGCATAATAGGCTTGTATCCGCACAGCACAATATGCTTGTAATTATACAGCATTACATGCTTGTATAGACACGACAGAATAAGCTTGGAGAGACCCGGGAACCCTACAATGCCCAAACCGAATGAAAAACTTGCGGAATCGCTCGCCGCCCTTCAGGCGCTTCAAAAAGGCGGGCGCCGCGTTTTTCGGTCGCGCGAACTGAGCCGCACGCACCGTGAGCGCTTGCTTCGCAACGGATTCCTGAGGGAAGTAATGAAGGGCTGGCTGATATCCTCCAGCCCGCAGGCGCGCGAGGGAGACAGCACGCCATGGTATGCGTCGTTCTGGGAATTCTGCGCGAGCTACTGTCAAGACCGATTTGACGATGCGTGGCACCTATCGCCCGAGCAGTCAGTTCTTCTGCATGCGCAGAATACCGTGATTCCAACACAGGTGGTGGTCTATAGCCTGAAGGGCATGAACCACACCATGAATTTGCTCTTCGGCACATCCATTTATGACCTTAAACAGCCGGACATGCCGCCAGCGGCGGATGTGTCGGTCAAGGACGGGCTGAGGCTGTTCTCTCCTGCGGCGGCACTGGTGAAGGTTCCGGAGACTTTCTTCACCCGAAAACCCATCGAGACTCAGGTCGTGCTCGCCAGGATTCGCGAAGCATCGGATGTGCTGCGGCTCCTGCTCAACGGCGGGCACTCGGCAAAAGCAGGGCACATCGCCGGAGCGTTCCGCCGCATCGGCCGCCCGCAGGTCGCTGACGAGATCGTCAAGGCCATGAAGTCCGCGGGATACGACGTGCGCGAAACTGATCCGTTCGCCCCGAAACAGACATTTGGCATTTTGCCGATCGTCACGGCGCCCATTGTCGGGCGCATGCAGGCCATGTGGGAATCGATGCGGGGAGCGGTTGTCAGGACGTTCCCGAAAGCGCCGGGCCTTCCGCGAAACAGGAGAGAGTATCTGCGCTTGGTGGATGATATGTACAAGAGCGACGCCTATCACTCGCTGTCAATCGAGGGGTACAGCGTCACGCCGGCGTTGATCGAGAGAGTGCAGCGGGGAAACTGGGACCCGGAACATCACACGGACGACGGACAGAGCCGCGACGCGCTGGCCGCACGCGGCTACTGGCAGGCTTTCCAGAAAGTGAAGACAACGGTGGGCGAAGTGATTGCAGGCGGGAATGCTGGCGCCTTGGCGCGCGCGGCCCACGGGGAATGGTACCGCGAATTATTCCAGCCCTGTGTGGCGGCTGGATTGATTGATGCCGGGGCGCTCGCGGGCTATCGGAACAATGCGGTGTATCTGCGCACGTCGCGCTATGTGCCGCCGCGCTGGGAAGCGGTTCGTGATGCCATGCCGGCTCTATTCGAGCTGCTGGAACGTGAAGCAGAGCCGAGCGTCCGCGCCGTGCTGGGACACTGGATGTTCGGCTACATCCATCCGTACCCGGACGGTAACGGGCGGATGGCGCGTTTTTTGATGAACGCGATGCTGGCTTCAGGTGGCTATCCGTGGACAGTCATCCGGGTTCAGGATCGTAAAGGCTATCTGGCGGCGCTGGATCGCGCCAGCATCGACATGAAAATCGTGCCGTTCGCGAGATTCATCTCTGAACGGGTGCGGCGCTCGATGAAACAGGCAGCCAGGCAGGCGCGTGCGTGAATGGGAGCCGATTCAAAAGTCGTCGGCGAAGAATCGCTGCTCTGCGCGACTGCGCAATAAACGCCCGGGCGCGAACTCGTTGTAGCAGGCTTCGTTGAACCATGCGCATCTGAAATCAGAGAGAGTGAGACCGGGCGCGAGTCGCATCAAGGCGAGGGCATAAATAGAGAGCTGAGCGATGGGTTTGTTGGTACGGGCGTCGGGTTTGTAGTCGAGTATGTGAATCGCGCCGTTCCGCACTTGCAGGAAATCGATGTGTCCTGTGATGAATCGCTGTTTATGACCGAGCGCCGTTTGGGCGCGTCGGACCGGTTCCTTCGGAACGATCGTGACGCCGTAGTGATCTTCGAGCGCGGCGATATCCTCTTCGAGAAGAAAAATTGGAACTTCGACGGCGACGGTCGTGCTGTCATTGATCAGCATGAAGCGCTGTAACCGTGAATGGCGGTCGTAGTTCGAGCCGACGCTGGGAATTATCAGCGCCGCCGTGTCGGTGGCAGTGTTCTGCTTTTCGAGAACCACGAGTCGGTCGAGGGCGAGAAATCCAGGCGCCAACTGCGAGCCGCGCGCGCCGTCTTCACGGCGAAAAAGCTCGTGCGGGCAATCGTGATGAGCGCGTTCGAGAAAATCCGCGAGCGGCGCGAAGCGGGTGTCGCCCCGGCGGCGGTCGTCGAGAGTGCCCGCGCGAAGGAAAGCCAGCTTGGCGCGATGGAAGGAAAATTCATAGACTTGGCGATGATAAAGCTTGAAGGTCCGGATAAGCTGCGGCGGCGTGAAAAGCGCGCTGCCGCGGTCGCGCAGCCTGCGGTATGTCGTGAGTCGCGGATGGGCGGTAAGCCAGCGCGAGATCGTCGCCGGATCGATGGCATGGCCGTAACGCGAGGACAGGCGCCGGCTGGTTTCCTCAAGGGAGCAGCCACGGTTGTAGGTCGAGAGCGCATCGAGGATCTCGTGGAGGGGGTAGGTCTTGTAGCGCAGAGCGCGCGGTCCGGGCGTGAAAGTGCGGTCGCAGGTCTTGCATCGATACAGCCGGACCGTTTCGAGCTTCTTGGCGCGGCTGCCCCTGGGCGCGATGGTCCGGCTGCCGCAGGACGGGCAGCGCTCGGGCGGTTTGATCGGCGATCGGGGTTTGGCTGGGTTGTGTTTGGTCGCGCGTGACATTCGGAATCTTTAGCACGGCCTGTTCTCGCGGTCACGAATGCGCAAGGGGCCGACGGGATCGGTCGGCGACGAATCTGCAAGGAGATCGGGACGGCAAGGCGGCGACGAATCTGCAAGGGTTCTGACGAAAAAATCATGCGACGGCAAGGGGTTGGCCGCCGCGGTCGCGCGCCCCCGCATTTGGCATCAAACCGCCAGGCAGGGCGCGCGCGGATAAACTCATATCTGCGGGAGGGTAACGCTAGCTGGCATGCACGAGCGTGCTCGTTTATCCTCGGTATTTAAGAAATAGCATTTTAGCGTTGCACTTAAGAAAGTGCTCGTGCGGCAGGTCTTGTGGTGGCGGAGAGCCGAGAAAAGTATTCTGAGAAACGTTCGCGCGAGGCGCAATGGTTGAATTCGAAGAACTGCGATTGCTATGGAAACCATACGAGGAATTGAAGAATCCACCCGCTGAGAAAATTCGACTCTGGAGCGCCGGAGGCTGTGGAATCTGGATATCGGATGAGTGGGGCCCGGCAGTTCCTTATCCTGCCGTCGATCATGGCAACGGAAACCTTAATCACGGTTATCGGCGGCTGAAAGGGATTGGGGGAGCCGTCAGTCTCATACCGGAAGCGCGGGACTGGCCGGAGCTCCAGAAGTTTCTCGAGACGGTGAATGCAGAGTCGTCACCTATTGAAAGCGTCGGTTGCGAAAAGGCCTTTTTTACGGACGAGAAGAACACACCACCGATCTATCTGCCGATCTATCTGGGTTCGTATACCGATGTGGTTTTCACGGAGGCAGCGCTGAATGATCGGCCGGAAAATCTCCTCCTACTGGCAAGTCGTCTGGCGAATGCTGTCGAAGGCTGCGACAGGTGGTGGGCGACTGTTTCGCTTGTACTGCAGCGAGAGAAGATTCTTCCGGGAGCGGTTGCTCCGTGGGGTCTAATGATTCATGTCACGAATCACGGTCGAACTGAGGATGAGGCGCGTAAATTCTGGGGTGAAACACTATTACGGCTCGGAAAATCAGTCACAGAATTGCCGCGCGATTTCCGGCTTGTTGAGTAGAGAGCGGGATCTAACGAGATATGAAAATCTCGGAACGAAGTATCAAGCGCCTTGCAGAGATCATCACGGGTGATAAGGGACTTTCCCCATACCGTTCGGGGCCAAAGCTCGTTGGCTTTTTCAACGAGTTGGGGACCAACCATACGTACGGTGAGGGTTTCCCGGCGCGGTGGTCTTTCACTGAAGACTGCATCCGGCAGTTCAACGACACGCCGACGATGAAAAAAATAATTCTGGCTGCCGTTGACCCGCGAGATTACATGGGGGCCGCGGTCCGTGACCAGAAAACTCAGGAAAGAAAACCTGCAAGTCTGCAAGACGCGCTGAGGTATCTGAATGAGTTCCTTGCCTACGACGATTACGAGATCGTGCCGCATGGCAAGACCTACGATGTAGTTGACAAGACGCGGGGCGAGATCCTCGTCGATGTGAAACTGGAGCCGAGTCACCTGTCCCATGCCTTCATCATGGAGCAGATCGAAAAGTGCCGCACGAAGATGAGTCAGCGGGATTATGACGGGGCCATCACTAATGCCCGATCACTGGTCGAGGCTGTTCTGGCCGCGATAGAGAAAGAATTTGATTCGAAGGCGCCTGACTATGACGGGGACCTGCCGAAGCTATACAAGCGGGTACAGAAGCATTTGAATCTCGCGCCCGAAAACCCAAAGATCAGCAATAGCCTGAAACAGACGCTCACCGGGTTTATCAGCATCATCGGAGGGCTATCCGCACTCAGCAACAAGATGGGTGATCGGCACGTCCGGGAATACAAACCGGCGGCCCATCATGCCACTCTGGTCGTCAACGCGGCCATGACGTTCAGCAGCTTTATTTTTGATACTTACGCCTATCAGAGGGCGCAGCAGAGCTAGCAACGTACGCGAATGATCGAAGGGTGAATCCGGCACTACGGTTAGTCGCAATGTTTCTCACTCCTGTTATTGACACGAATGTCTTCATCGACGTATCCAAGGGCAACATAAGTCCACAAGAATGGAACATTGCGAAAAAGGCAGCACCCAAGAAGGGTTGGCCCGTGAGCGCGGTCACGCTTGGCGAGCTCCTTCTCGGGCTTGCCCGGTCGCCCGAGCGTAACTACGCGCAGGCACTAAAACCGCTGCGGCTCGCGTGGGACCTATCACGAGGCCGCGTTCTTCCTGACCCGTTCATCTTCGCGATGGAAAAAGTGATCGGCGGACCTTGCGGGCGGGTCACATTCTCGCCAGCCCAGATGAAAGATTGGTTTCAAATAGTTTGCATTTCCAATTCCCGCGAGGAGTTGGAGAATCGCGGCGTCACATTCAAGCGGAATCTGTACCGAGGGAAGAAAAGAGCGACGCTGAATCTGACGACAATTCAGCGAATGCTGGAAACGCGCCAGCAGCGATTCATCGAAGGCATCATCGCGAGACTGGATTCCGTCCACCCGGAATGGAGAACGACCAGGGACAGGACTCGTACGACTTTACCTAAAGGAGTTCAGGATCAGTTTGTGATTCACAGCGATCCCGAGCAGTGGAAGATTGATATGGCACTAGGCGTTTTGTCCTGGGTTGATCTCGAACCCGACGTGGCGATGGCCCGGCACCTCTCCAAGAAGATCGATGCCGTGCTTGTGCTGATCGATTCTCTCGCGCGACAGGTCGCAACGAGCAACTACAAGTTCGAAGAACGCCATTCAGATGTCGCCGATATTCTCCAACTCTATTATCTTGTCGACGAGCGCTTTTGCTTCGTCACTCAAGAGAAGCGTTTGGTACAACTCATCAAGGATTCAACACAAATAAGCCGCGTGCTTGATTTCAGCACGTTTGTTCGACAGCTCGTCGAACAGCGCTAGGTTTTTGCCAGTCCACTCGTCGTTAATTACGAATTATGCGCGCTTTCTTCTTTGCTCATCTGGCCGCACGGAAATCGGCGGCCCGACGTTGTGCCGTCAATCCGTCCTTAGCTTGTGTCCATTCAGTGTCCAAAATGGTTGAGAACTGCATACAAAACCGTATACCTGGGCGCAGGTAAGGGCATTTAGAATGAGCAGGACCATAGGTTTGGATTAATCAGCGGGTTGCAGGTTCGAGTCCTGCGCGGCCCACCACTTATTTCATAACTGTCGAAAACACAATCAGTTGACACGTTTCTCTTCTTTGATGCTAGGCAGGTTGAGAACATCTGAGAACAAAACCCCGGCGACGCGATCAACAGCACGCCGTTGGGATTCCGGGATCACGTGCGTGTAAGTATTGAGCGTCGTCTCAAGGTCCGAATGGCCCAGGAGCGCTTGCGCCATTTTGATCGATTCGCCCAACTCTGCAAGCTGCGTCGCATGTGTGTGTCGAAACGAATGCCACGAAACGCGTGGCTGTTTGATCCCATCACATGCAGGTGCAAGCTCACGGTTGTAGAGGTTCTTCGAGTTGAGCGGCGTTCCCTTGAGCGTGCAGAAAACCAAGTCGTCCGGCGCTGTCCGAATTGCGCCGGCGAGATGGGTATTCAGCATGCCACGCAGAGCCGAGCTCATAGGTATCACGCGGTTGCTGCTTCGAGTTTTCGGTGTGCCGAACTCCCCGTCCGAAAACGTTTCGGCAACTTCGATTGTGTTTCGCCATCCACGCGAACCGCCACTCCACGAGTCGATAGCTCTGCCAGAATGTCGGCTACCGCACTCATACAACCACCTCATCGTCACTGTGGTCGTCCGGGGTTCTTTGGTGCTCATGGGGGTCATGGGGGTCATTTCCTCCATGTCTGACATCATTTCCACGCCCGGGGGGCCGATTCACGCCCTCTGAAGCTTCTCCAACGACCCCAAAATGACCACTAAAACCCCTATGACCACCGGACGGGACTTCGCCGACCCGCCAGCAAGCGACCCCTGATGTTTTTCCGACGAGATATAGCCGCAACCCACCAAGAACCTGATCCCGTCGGTTCCTGCACCACCGCCCCAGGCGCCGGGAATCTATCTCAAGCCTCTGTTGACGTCCGACGGCCACACTGAGGATGGAACTCCTTAGAGTGCCGTCGGTCCCGCAACGGTCAACTATCAACTTCACGGTAAACTCGCGATCCCCAAACGCTTCGTGCAAAGAGACCAAAACAGCGAGAGATTCCTCTCGTTCGGGATCATCTGCCAAAACTATTTCGCGCGTCTTGCAAGGATCGGCCATGCCCAGCAAAACGATCGGCTCCCGAATCAATGCGGACCAGTCATTGAATCCGCCCCAGGGCGGGACTTTTTGACGAGGACGGCCGGCAACGTGATAGGCCCGAAGGATAGTCAGCGCAGCGGCAACCAACTGCCGTAGATTATTTCTCAGGAAATCATCAAGGTGTGAAATCTTGAAGCTCCGCGACTCCGGCCGCTCCAGTCCGGAGTTAATTCGGCAAAGCAGCGCGCGGCTGGACAAATCCCCTCGAAAAACAAGATTATTGCCTGTCGCCGTCCATAGCACGTTTGTTGGCAACCGAAGCATCCGGCTCTCTCCTAGCAGGCGATCCTGGTATTCCGACTGTGTGATCGCTTTTGCAAGTTCCGGTGAAGCAAACGGGCCCTCGATATTGTCGAGATTGATGATGACGTGTCCCTCGCGAAGCGCCGATGTGATGGCCTTTCGTATTTCCTCTGGCTCTCTGGAGACCGCTGTCGCTGGAGCGGGCTTCCCTGTCACGATGATGGCAACAGATTCTGCCAATAAGGATTTCCCGCTCCGCTGCGCAGGCGCGCTGTACCCAATGATCGGACATGCCCCAAGCGTTCGACGCTGAATGGCGGTCAAAATACCGGCAATGTGTACGGCGACATCCTCTTCTGCGACAAACGGGAATTCCTGAAACGGAGCAAGAAGAGTCTTAAGAGCGGTCTCGGCATCCGACCGTTCTCAGCTCGATCCTGAGGCGGGCCGCGGGCTCGATCACCGACTAAAACTATTGGGAGGCGCGCTGGCCTCACTCGATGGCAAACGATGTGCGAAGCTGGTTTTGGAGTTGATGGAGTTACCGGGGCGATTTGACGGCTGGACGAGGGTAGGGGCGCTCGAGAGCCTGCTTTTTTGGGGAGTGCGTTTTAGTCTGGAAGAAGCGCTGCGAATTCTCGATCCGGTGATGGAGGAGGTTCGGGCTTCGGGAATACACAACGACAACCAACATGCATGGCTGTTCGCACGGTGCCTCTCTGTCACGGCGTTTATCGAGCAGCCAGCGGCGGGCGTCGCGAAAATCCGCGAGCTGCTTTCTGATTTGCGGTTTCGGCCAAATGAAATAGGCACTGTTGTGGCGGCGCTCGGGGCAAGCCGCTGTGATGACGCGGTAGAGGTTTTGATGGAACTCGCGGGCGCTGATGGAAAAGGAGTCGAGGCCCTCCTTGAATCTTGGATCGAAGCGATTCACGCGCTGGGAGGAAGGCGTGCTGCCTCAAGTAATTGTTACCGGGGATTTTGACGGTGACGGGAATATCGACATCGTTGCCTGTTTGGGATCCTTTAATATCATCCAAATCTATTACGGTAATGGAGACGGAACTTTTCAAGCTCCCGTGACAGTGCCGATAGACCGCGCGTACTCGGAAATGGCTGTCGCGGACATGAATGAGAATTTAATTATGCGTGCTCCGCGCCTGTATCAAGGAGCCAATTGCGACGCGGCGACGGACTCGTTTCGCGATCAGCGGAATGGCCACTGCGCGACGCTATCAGGGGGCCGATTCGTGATCAACTCCATGGAAGGACACCGCGCGCAAATTACGTTTAGGCTGCCAGAGTACGATCACTCGCAGTCGATTGTAATTGACCCTGTGGTGGCATTCTCGACTTTTCTTGGGGGCAATATCGACGATCAGCCGAAGGGAATCGCGCTGGATTCTAGCGGCAATATTTATCTTGTCGGACAAACCAACTCGACGAATTTTCCGGTTGTGGCCGGCGCCTTTCAGTCGCAGCTTGCCGGGGGAACCAATCTTGTCGTCACAAAGATGAGCGGAGATGGTTCAAAGCTGATTTACTCGACGTATCTCGGGGGCAGCAACACGGATTCCGCGGGCGGTATAGCTGTCGACGCGAACGGAGATGCGTACGTCACCGGTGAGACGACCTCGGCCAATTTCCCACTCTCTAATCCCTACCAATCGACGAACCCAGGGGGTTCCGCGTTTGTCTCCAAGCTGAGTCCGGACGGTTCGAGTCTGGTCTACTCAACCTTTCTCGGCGGAACAGGTCAAAGTTCAGGACAAGGGATCGCGGTCGATAGCAGCGGCGAAGCGATACTAACCGGATGGACGCTGGCCACGAATTTTCCTGTCGTGAATCCCTACCAGTCCGCCCACGCGGCCGACAACGGCGATACGGATGCTTTCGTTACAAAGTTTAGCGCGGACGGCTCATCGCTCGTCTATTCCACTTACCTTGGCGGTAACAGCAACGATGAAGCGCTAGGCATCGGCCTCGACTCGTCGGGCAGCGCTTACGTGGCCGGGATTACTTATTCCTCGAACTTCCCGACGACTCCGGGAGCTTACGAAACGACCTACTCCGCTGCGGAGGGCGGCGTAAGCTTTCTCACGAAATTCAGTCCCAGCGGCGAGAATTTAGCGTACTCGACCCTGCTCCTCGGGGGTCAAGCGGCCGCGATCGCGGTCAATAGTTCCGGAAATGCTTTCCTGACTGGCGGTTTAGGACCTAATTTCCCTGTCACTCCCGGAGCGTTCCAGGGCCAGGGCGGGATTTTTGCCACCGAGTTTGATACACAAGGAGCATCGCTCGTGTATTCAGCCATCTTCGGCGGCCAGAACATAAGCAGTAGCACCGCCATCGCCTTGGACTCCTCGAACGACGCCTACATCACCGGGAGCACCCAATCCCTTAACTTTCCGCTGCAATTGCCCGTCCAGCCCGTCTACACGGGAGTGTCCGACGCCTTCGTTTCCGAATTTAACAGTTCCGGAACAAACTTGCTTTTTTCAACTTATCTCGGTGGTGGCTTCAGCGGATTGGGCCAGTCTGGCGGTACTGGCATAGCGGTGGACCCGTCAGGAAACATTTACGTCCTGGGTTCGACTTCGACGTCCGACTTCCCAACCGTGGATCCCCTTCAATCCGATCTAGGCGGTTTTCAGAATTACTTCATCGCGAAGTTTTTGAATCAGCCGGCGCCTGGAATTGCCCTTAACACAATGAGTCTCACATTCGCTCCGGAAGTTGTGACCGTTCCGAGCGCCCCGCAAACGGTTGAAGTCACGAACAACGGAAACGCAACGATGAATGTAACCGGGGTCACAATATCCGGCGATTTTTCCGAAACGAGTCAGTGCACGGCACCGGTGCCGCCAAACGGGCAGTGCTCGATCACAGTCACTTACACGCCCACAATCGCGACGGCCGAAATCGGCAACCTTGAAATCTCTAGCAATGCCACCATTACGCCCGACGTCGTGCAGCTATCGGGTACTGGTCAGGATTTCGAGTTTTCAGGAATGCCTGGAATCGAGACTGTTTCTCCGGGACAGACGGCAACCGTCTCGCTCACCTTATCCTCGATAAATGGCTTCGACGAACCCATCTCGTTCACGTGCACAGGCGCACCGCCCGGTGCGAATTGCAGTATCTCGCCTCCCAATCTCACGCTTGATGGAAATGCGACCGCGACGGTCACGATTACAACGACGGGTTCCGCGATGGTTTCGCCCGCTGGACATTCAGTGAAAGCAGACGGATGGCGGCCGCACCAAATCACGGTGCTTCGACCGTTACTTTTTCCGTTGCTCGTGTTGCTCTCAGGGATGTTAGCGAGCAAGCTCGGCAAGCGGAACAAGTGTCTGCCAATTCTGCGAGCACTGGTGGTGGTCACACTGGCTTTGTCGTTGTCCAGTTGCGGTGCTGGTGGTGGCTCGGGTGGTAGTGGCTCGACCGGCGGAGGAAGTACACCCGCTGGTAGCTATAACCTTACGTTCACAGCTCAAACGGCTAACAACCTCAGTCACGGCCTATTGATGACGTTGCAAGTGAACTAGTTGCACCCGCTGTTGCGTCCGAAACGACTTCCAATTTCAGATACCGAAGTTCGTGTCGATGCCGACGAGATCGCGATCTAACTCTTACAGCTCTGCAAGCGGCTAGTCTACATCATCCACGAACAAAATCCGCGCCTCGTTCAGCGAGGAAGAAAGCTCTCCGCGTATGACGTTGTCGGAGTGCGCAGAAACAGTTCTTTATGAGGTGGCCGCGGCGCAATTTTGGGCAAGCGAATTTTCAACGGTTCTGCGCTCTCAGAAAAATAGGGATTCTGGGCAGGGATGGGTTTTGGGACAGGCTACGGAAGCGAGTATCAAAACACATGGTTTGATACGGTCGAGTATGCAGGCATTCGGCCCCGAGTTATCTATGACTTGCACCTACCGAGAAGGCGCCCCTTTGATACGCCGCCGTCGCACTCTGTCGTTAGGTCTTAGCCTGGAAATGCGATTTGACATGTCGCTTTCCTTTAAAACGCGATCACAAAGGCATTGAAAAGGGATTTTCGCAACGTGCCGGTCACAGGGAATCCGAACGCCGATCCCTCAGCGATGATCCGTCAGCCGACGCAGGACAATCACCGCCGGATTCGTCGTGCCCACGTCGCGTTGCGTGTACGTAAAAGTCTGTCCGTCTGCCGAAATCTCCCAGTCTTCTGTATCAAACGCGGTGCCGTTCAGTTTGGTGACAGCTCTAATCGTGCGCGGTCCGGTCATCTTCGCGGAAACCGTCATTCCGGCGGGAAGTCTGGGGCCTTCCTCGGGATAGTCCTTGCCATCGAATTTCAGCGAATAGTGCGTTCCGTCTTCAGGAAGGCGCAACGTAACTCCATCGTCACCATTGGGCTCAACGTCCACTTCAGTAAAAGTCATCTTGACCTCGGTTGATTCCCACGTGCCTTCGAAGCCCGAGGTCCCTGCCGTGCGCTTCACAGTTTCGAAGCCGCTGGACATCTCGCCGTTTGCATTTGGAACACTGAAGGTGCGCTTCATCGACTGGCCGTCGGCGGAGAGCACCCAGGTCTCGGTACCGGTCGTCTTGCCGTTCGACTTGTTAGTGAACTCCCAAGTCGTCGCGTTCACCACTTTCATAGCCGTGGTACCGAATGCTGTTGGCTGATCAGTCCCATCCGCTCTGACTTTCCAGGGAAACGCGCCGTCCTGGAAACTCCAAGTATTCGGTCCCGCTGCGGCAACGGAATCGGTTGCACCGGTCAAGTGGCTTTTTGCCTCGTCAATCTTCCACTTACCAATGAACGGATTGGCGGCGTAGACGCTTGAAGCCAGCGCGAGCGCAAGTGCGGCAACTTCAGCCCGTTTCAAGGGCATTGGTCGCTCTCCTCTACCCGCTCAACTGTCGTCATAACGGCCGTTGGGAAATCGACCTTCAAGGAAGCATTGAACAATAGCTGAAATGGCTGATTTTGTTTCTCACCCACGGGGTGTCTACCTCCGAGGCGTCTTCACTGCGTTTGAACCCGCATAAATACTGATGAAAGATAGCACCCGCAGGCTCGCTGGAACGACTTCATTTCGGAAATGTGGGCTTAGATTGGGGCTCTAAAGAGTATCGTTCGTGGGCGTTCCAAAGCGCCAGGGCAAGCCTTTGGAACCGTCGGTGCGGAGCGCGTGGCAACAGGCGCAATCGGATTTTGCGTGACAGTGTAGTTTCCGATTAATGCGTT
>Ga0182018_10000853_pt1 | contig 37755 bp, 19 predicted proteins | sample 812P2MmetaG_FD_120490 | JGI IMG/M metagenome (GOLD analysis project Ga0182018, IMG submission 120490) | Permafrost microbial communities from Stordalen Mire, Sweden - 812P2M metaG | ecosystem: Environmental > Terrestrial > Soil > Wetlands > Permafrost | place: Sweden: Stordalen | collected... | reverse complement strand
CGCTTTGGAGTTAGCTATCACGGAACTCCACATCGGGTATGGGACGAGTTTCTCCCGGTTAGATACAAGACCGATACAACTGGAGCTCTTGCTGGCGTGCCATACGACGGCGTGCAGACGATCGCAGACGGCAAAGGTAAGTGGTGGGAGGGCATGGACCCGCAGATGCTCAACGGGAAACCGCATCTGAAGAACACTCCCTGTCCCGAATTCGTCCGGCAATTCCTGCTGCGGATACAGGATGTTATTGACAGCTACAACCCCGACGTTCTCACCTTCGACGACAACATCCAATTCGATTTCGACAAAGGGGGGAGGTTCGCCCCCGACCTCGGGGTGTGGTTGGGTATTCCGGACCTTGCTCCCCAAATCGTTGCCTACTACTACAACAAGAATATGCAGGCGCATGGCGGCCGCCTGGAGGGCGTGCTCGATTTGAAAATGGTTCCTGAGCCGGTATGGGGGGCTCTTACCCGCGACTTCGAAATGGGGCTGGCGGACAGCATTCAGGAAAACCCGTGGCAGACCGAAGCGTGCATCGGGCACTGGCATTATGATCGGGCCGTCTTTGAGAACCACACATACCAGAAGGCCTCGTTAATGATTCCCCTTCTTATCGACATCGTCAGCAAGAACGGTAACCTGCTTTTGAACATACCGCTACCTGGTCATGGAGAACCAGACAGCGATGAGCTGGCGTTTCTGGATGAACTTGCCAATTGGCAGGAAATCAACAACGAAGCGCTAAACGGTACCAGACCGTGGAAAGTCTACGGAGAGGGTCCTTCGACTGAACTGAAAGGCGTTCCAGCGTACCAGCTATCGGGATACAAATTTGACCACACAGATATACGCTTTACTACCAAGGCCGATATTCTTTATGCGATTGCTTTAGGCTGGCCTTCCGACGGCAAGATAACTGTCAGGTCACTCTCCAGTGACTCCGCGCACTATCCAGTCCAAATTGGGAAGGTCGTACTCCTCGGATCGAAATCTGAGGTGAGGTGGACCAGGGGAGTACAAGGCCTCGAGATTCAACTGCTCGATGGTCCGCCCTGTAAATATGCGTTTTCGTTCAAGGTCCTTCCAGCGTGACCCGAATGCGAGGTCCGGATATCCCGGATAAGTCGCCGCGCAGATGTGCGAAAGGTGCAGGACCGTTGATGTTATGCCGCATACTTCAACAGAACGGCTTTTCAGCAGGCTCCGCATGTTCGGAACAGCTTCTGATCTGTTCTGCCAGGGAGAAACCATGAATCGCCGAGAATTTCTAGTGGGCGCAGGGTCCGCCTCTGTCAGTTCCTCCTTCCCGCTCTGCGGTTGGGCCCAGGGCGATGAGCCGCTGATCGAACATTGTCTCCCGACGACGGACGCAGACTACCAGCGCTCCCGATCGTATATCGAAGAAGTGCCGGTACATCAGTACCACTGGGCCTCGGATCGGGCGGTCGAAGCATTCAAGGATATGAAGTTCGGACTGAGAATCCACTGGGGCCTCTACTCGATCTACGGCAGACCCGGGGAATCCTGGCCCTTTCTTACCCTTCCCCTGGAAGAGCGCCAGCGGTATAACCTGGCCTACCGTTCATGGAACCCGCAGGAGTTCGACGCGGACGCCTGGATGAACCTCTGCGAGGAGTCGGGGCTGAAGATGTTTGCTTTTACCAGCAAGCATCACGAAGGATTCTCGATGTTCGATACGAAGACCCGGGTACGCAACCGGGCCAACTGGACCGCGCCTGGCGGCCCTCGCATCGAGGACTGCGATCTGGCCTACAGCATTATGGAAACACCCTTTCGGCGCGACGTCGTTCGTGAACTCACTGATGCAGCCCATAGGCGCAACATCAAAATAGATCTCTATTTCTCGCATTCCGACTGGTACGACGCCGACTTCCGTCCGTACGGCTGGCATCCGCTGCAGGTTCCGTCTTCACCGAAGTTCTGGGGCTGGCAGCCCTCCGATGGCACCACACAGGAATTTTGGGACTCGATGAAGAAGCGAATGGGCGGCAACCTTGTGACCGTGTCGGACCCCACACGGCAGGAAATCCAACGCATGGTGGAGCGCCATCGCACGCAGCTGACTGAGTTGCTCACTCGCTACGGCACCATCGACATGCTGTGCCTGGATATCTTCTGGGGTCCGGCCGTCTGGCCGCAGATGCGCGAAACCATACTGAAACTGCGAGAGCTTCAGCCGGACGTTATGTTGCGGGCGCGTGGCATCGGTAACTACGGCGATTACTACACCCCTGAAGGATTTGTACCTGCGTCCAGGGAATCCACCAAGATGCCTTGGTTCGTGATTTATCCACTGGGACGGTCGTTTTCTTACGACAACGACGCCTCTAAATACAAAGGGGCGCAGTGGATTATTCACAACCTGATCGATATCACCGCAAAGGGCGGTAACTTCATGGTGGGGGTGGGACCCAGCGGCCTGGGCAGCTTTCACCCCACAGCCGTCAGCCAACTCAAGAAAGCGGGTCAGTGGCTGCGGGTGAATGGCGAAGGCATCTATGGCACGCGCCCACGACCGGGCACCGATTGGGCTGAGGGCGACAACGTTCGCTTCACATGCAGCAAGGATAACCGCCTTCTGTATTGCTTCGTCACGGAATGGCCGGGCAAGACGCTCCAGATCGCATCGCTGGAGTCGCGGCCGATCCAGTCGGTGGAAATGCTCGGTTACTCCGGCAAGTTGCGGTTCCGCGTTGACGCAAAGAACAACTTCGTCATCTCGATTCCCGACGAACTCCAGAGTCCCTCAAACCGTCCCGGCCAGCTTGCGTGGGCGTTGAAATTGAGCTATGCCACATAAGCAATATCCGTCGTTGTTCACTGCCCTGAAGAGTGGAATTTGGAACTGCCGCACTACCAAAGGATGGGGTACTCCCTGATAGCGCAGAAGCAGGAACAGGGCAGTACCGGAGGGATGGATTCAAATTGACTCCCGGTCTCAGAATCGGATAAATTTATCGGTGACTCTATCGTTTATTCGAGTGCGCACAGCTTGCCCCGGGACCTGTAAGGAGCCATTCAATTAATGGCAGCCCGTTTAAAGGACATCGCCAACGACTTGGGACTTTCTGTTGTCACCGTCTCGAAGGTCTTACGAAACCACCCCGACATCGGAGAAGAGACTCGCAAACGAGTCCTGAAGCGAATGCGGGAGCTGAATTACCAGCCCAACCTGGCGGCCCGTTCGCTGGTGACGGGCCGGACCTGGACTCTGGGGCTGGTTGTTCCTGATCTCCTCCATCCATTCTTTGCCGATATCGCCAAGGCGATATCCGTGGAAGCCCGTAAGCACGGATACAGCCTTCTCATCTCGTCTTCCGATGAAGATCCGGATCTCGAAATCCAGGAAATCCGGCAATTGCTGGCCCGGCGGGTGGATGTCATCCTCGTCGCCTCGGCACAGTCATCCGTTGACTGCTTTCACATGATTGAGGAGCAGAAAACGCCCTATATCCTGATAGACCGGCGGTTTGTTGGCCTCGACGCGAATTTCATCGGCGTGGATGACGAGGCCGTCGGAATGCTGGCAACTTTCCACCTCCTCGAACAGCAATGCCGCCACATCGCGCACATCCGAGGCCCCAACGTCAGCACTGCAATCGGGCGCCTGGAAGGCTACAAGCGGGCTCTTGCGTCGGAGGGCCTGAGGCCTTTACCGGGACACGTTATTTCGCTCGGTACCTCAGGAGACCACCGGGGAGAAAAGGGCGGGTATGAAGCGGCAAGGCAACTTCTGGCGGCGGAGACGCGGCCCGATGGCATTTTCTGCTTCAACGACCCCTCGGCGCTGGGCGCGATGCGAGCGATTCTGGAGGCAGGTTTACGTATTCCGGAAGACGTGGCTGTCGTGGGATGCGGCAACCTCTCTTATTCAGATTTCCTGCGCGTGTCCCTGTCATCGGTGGATCAGGGGAGCGAGACCATCGGGAAACACGCAGCCGATCTGGCGCTCAGGATCGCCCGCAAGAAGACACACACCAAGCCAAAGGCCGAGTTCATCAGCCCGCGCGTAGTAGTTCGCGCTTCCAGCCGGCGGTTTCCGGACGCCGCAGAAGGCGAATCCTTATCATCGGTTCCGGCTGAGAATGAACTCTCAGGTCGGCGAACGCGGATGGACCACTAGCCTGGCATCTTCGCAGGGTCACGATGCACCCACTCCCCGCCTCCATTTAGCCAAGGCCAGGCCCTCTCCTTCGCCAGCATCGTCTTCGCGCAAAAGATGAGTTGCCACTGTGATTCTCCCTTGTTAAACGATAACTGTATCGTTGACAAAGACCCACCCGATTGTTACCATCACCCCTTCGTTCATGAAGTGCGATCAAGTACATCGGAACAGGAGCGAGTGTGCAACGACGTGATTTTTGCAGGCTTCTTGCGATTGCTGCCGCGGCACGAGCCATCCCAGCCACCGGTCAAACGGCGGCAGAGAACTCGTCGGATTTGCCCGCCGGCTTCAACGAGTACATTCAGGACTACGCCCGCTTCTGCGCTCTGCCGCCCAACAAGCGAACCTTCTACAAACTGAGCAGTGGGAAAATCGTTCAGGAAAGGCTGGATGACGCGACCTGGAAAGCTACCGCGTGGGGTAGCCCCGAAGCCCTCCCCGTTCCTGGCGGCTCCTGGGACGGTGTGCCGATGGAATCCCCCATCGCCGACCTCGCTGGACGAGGCCCTTTCAAGCCAACGTGGGATTCCCTGCTCCAATACGACGCCCCGGAGTGGTACCAGGACGCGAAGTTCGGCATTTGGGCCCATTGGAGCCCGCAGTGCGTCCCCGAGGATGGCGACTGGTACGCGCGCAACATGTACCTCGAAGGACAGCGGCAGTATAAATATCAGCTCGACCACTACGGCCCGACCTCCCGGTTCGGCTATAAGGACCTCTCCGCACAATGGACGCTGCTCAACTGGGATCCCGATGAACTGATCGCGCGCTACAAGAAGGCTGGCGCCAGAATCTTCATCTCGCTCGCCAATCATCACGACAGCTTCGACGCCTGGGACTCGAAGCACCAGCCGTGGAACTCGGCTGCAATCGGGCCGCATCGCGATGTGGTGGGCACCTGGGCTGCTGCGGCCCGCCGGCAGGGTCTCCGCTTCGGCGTCACCGTGCACCAGGCGCGCAACTGGTGGTGGTTCCAGCCATCGCACGGCGCCGACACATCCGGCTCGCTCAGCGGCGTCCCGTATGACGGCGACCTTACCAGCGGCGAAGGGAGGGACGAGTGGTGGCAGGGCCTCGATCCGCAGCAGCTTTACGGCGTCAAGCATCCGTTCGATGCGCTGCCCGATGTGTCCTATGTAAAGAACTTTTACGACCGCACCCGCGACCTCATCGATCAGCACAACCCCGATCTGCTCTACTTCGACAATTCCCTGCTGCCCCTCGGGTGGGGAGGCATGAACATCGGCGCCTACTTCTACAACCACAGCCTCATGACCAACAACTTCAGAATGCAAGCCGTCATGAACATCAAGGAAGTCCCGGAGCATCTGGTCAAATCCGTTGTTGCGGACTTCGAGCGCGGTTTGACCAGCGGCATCCAGAAATACCCGTGGCAGTCGGAAACCTGCATTGGTGAGTGGCATTACAACCGGGAGCTGTACGATAAACCCGGAGAATTCGGCGGCTATCTGCCCCCGCGCGATGCCATCCACTGGATGATCGACACCGTCAGCAAAAACGGAACGTTCATCCTTAACATTCCTGGCAAACCGGACGGCACTATCGACAGCAAAGAGATCGCGGTCCTCGACGGCATCACGGCATGGATGCAGGTCAACGGCGAAGCTATCTACGAAACCCGGCCGTGGAAGATCTACGGCGAAGGGCCTAACAGCGTAAAGGCCGGTTCGTTCCAGGGCAACAGCATCAGCAAGCTGGGCGAGAAGGACATCCGCTTCACACGCAACAAGGCCAACAATGTCGTTTACGCCATCGTGTTGGGCTGGCCAACGGAGCCCGTCGTCATGTCGTCTCTTGGCTTGTCCGCTTCAACGCAGCCGGAAAAGATCGCGCGGGTCGAGCTCATCGGAACCGGCGAACGCCTGAACTGGAAGCAGACCGGCGAGGCTCTGCGTGTCGAACTGCCGAGGCAGTACCGGCCGGCAGTCGATTACGCGGCGGCTCTCAAGGTGACGCTCGGCTGAGGGATTGTCCATTTGCGATGCGGGCTGTGTTCGTCGCGTCGCCCGTCCAGTTCGTAGCTGAATCGCCTGTCGCGATCAGTGCGTGGCGCGAGGGCCGAAAAGCCGAAGGGAAATTCCCGATCACGCTCGATCTTTGGTCACCTCGCCGATTCGAGGCAATCGGCCAGCGAGAATTCCATCATCGTTACAGTTAGCGTATACTTAGACGCGCGCTGATGCTGAATTCAGCCGGTCTTCGGAGGAAAGATGCTTCGATCGTCGACAACGGCCTGGGCCTCGAAGCGTGCCAGTCACATGCAGTATCGCGCACTTGGCAAAACGGACCTCGAAGTGTCAGTCGTGGCTTTTGGCGCTTCTCCACTGGGAGGCGTTTACGGTTTTACAGGTCCCGAAGAAGGAAAGCGCGCTGTTCATCTGGCGATCGACGAGGGAATCAACTTCTTCGATGTGTCTCCCTACTACGGCCACGGGTTGGCGGAATACCGCCTCGGTGCGGCGCTCCAGGGGCGGAGAAACAAAGTCATTCTTGCCACTAAGTGTGGACGTTACGGAGCGAACGAGTTCGATTTTTCAGCGCATCGAGTCTTCGCCAGCATGGATGAGTCTCTTGACCGACTGAATACCGACTACGTCGACCTCTTGTTTGCTCACGATGTTGAGTTTGGCGATCGAAGTCAGATTGTGGAAGAGACAATCCCGGCGATGCGCCGACTGCAGGAACTGGGGAAAACTCGGTATATCGGCGTGACAGGATTTCCTCTTAGGACTCTCATCGACATCGCCAGAAAGGTCCCGGTCGACGCGATTCTCAGTTACTGCCATTACAACCTGCTCGCGGACGATCTCGATGCTGTTCTGGCGCCTGTAGCAGAGAGCCGAGGAATCGGCATGATCAATGCTTCGCCGCTTCACATGGGAATGCTGACCGAACAGGGCGCGCCGGACTGGCATCCGGCACCGAGCGAGATGCGTGAAGCGGCCAAGAGCGCTGCCGAGTTTTGCAAACATCGCGATTGCGATATCTCCGATCTCGCTTTGCGCTTCTGTTTTGACTACCCCAAAGTTGCCACTACGCTGGTCGGAATGGCAACGCGCGAGCAGGTCCTCAAGAGCCTTCGCGCATTCGAGGCCCTCGCGGATCCTCAGATAGTGCGCAAAGTGCGCGCTATCTTCGCTCCGGTATTCAATCGGTTCTGGTCGTCGGGACGCGAAGAGAACCAATGATGACCGTATCTCCGCATAGTGATCTCGATTCCTCAGCCGCCTCCTTTGCGGCGGAGATCGATCTCCAGTTGCTCACGAAAAACGCTGAACTGAAAGGATCTCGTCTGTGAAAGCAGTGGTAATGCATGCGCCAGGGGATGTTCGGGTGGAGAGCGTTCCCGACCCGACGCGAGGGTTCGCGGAGGCGTTGCTGCGCGTGCGGCGCGTGGGACTTTGCGGGAGCGATCTGAATTCGTACCGAGGAAGGAATCCGCTGGTATCGTTCCCGCGTGTGCCTGGACACGAGATTGCTGCGACGATCGTCGAGCTGGGTACGGAGCATCCTGCGCATCTGCAGGTTGGGATGGATGTCACGCTGTCTCCGTACAAGAACTGCGGGCAGTGCCCGGCGTGCCGCAACGGGCGACCGAATGCGTGCAGGGACAATCAGACGCTGGGCGTGCAGCGCGACGGCGCAATGGGGGAGTATCTTGCGGTTTCGATGGATAAGCTATTTGTCGCCGATCTGAGTCTCGATGAGCTATGTCTCGTCGAGCCGTTAACCGTGGGATGCCACGCAGTTGCGCGAGCCGAAGTAACACCAGAGGATGTCGTAGCGATTTTCGGATGTGGCGGTGTGGGACTGGGTGCGGTGGCAGCATCGGCCTTCCGCGGCGCGACGACGGTGGCCATGGACGTGGATGATGCCAAGCTGGAGATCGCGCGCAAGGCAGGCGCGGCGCATGTGATCCACACAAAGAGGCAGGATGCAAGGGAGGCTTTGGGTAAGCTGACCGGCGAAGACGGACCCGACGTGATGATCGAAGCCGTCGGGCTGGCGGAGACTTTCCGCGCCGCGGTCGAACTGGTCGCCTTCACGGGGCGTGTCGTCTATATCGGGTACGCAAAAGAGTCGGTGAGTTACGAGACTCGCCTCTTTGTGCAGAAGGAACTGAACATTCTGGGCGCACGGAATGCGCTGCCGGAAGATTTTCGTCAGGTAATTCAGATGCTGGAGCAGCATCGCTTCCCCGTCGAAGCCGCCATTAGTACGGTTGCACCATTGGATCAGGCTCCAGATTTGCTGCGGGCCTGGAGCGAGGACCCTGCTCAGTACACCAAGATCATGATCACGCTCGATCAGCAGATGCCGGCCCGGTCCAACTGATGACACACTCTTCCTTACCCATCACCAACACGACACAGCTGCCAGACAGCGGCGTTCCGCTGGTGCCGCAGGGTTACAAAGTTGTCTTTGCTCTGGTAACGACGCTGTTTTTCCTTTGGGCCATTCCCAACAACCTGAATGATGTCCTAATCCGGCAGTTCATGAAGTCGTTCGTGATCACAAGGTTTCAGGCCGGGCTGGTGCAGTCAGCGTTTTACCTGGGCTACTTCGTTCTCGCCATGCCCGCGGCGCTGGTGATGCGCCGGCTTGGCTATAAGTCAGGATTCGTCATCGGGCTGTTTCTCTTCAGCCTGGGTTCGGTGTTGTTCTGGCCAGCGGCGGAGGTGGGCCGTTACTCCTTCTTCCTGGTCGCATTATTCATCATTGCCAGTGGACTGTCGTTCCTCGAGACGGCGTCTAATCCGTTCATCGCGCAACTGGGCGATCCGCGCACCGCCGCACGTCGCCTGAACCTGGCGCAAGCCTTTAATCCACTGGGGTCGATCACGGGTGTTCTGATCGGAACGATCTTCATCTTTTCCGGCGTGGAGCTGAAGCCAGACCAGGTGGCGGCGTTGCAGGCTCGCCATGGGTATCAGGCATATTTGCACTCGGAAACGCTGCGAGTAATCGCGCCTTACCTGGTGCTGGCCGCGGCCACGCTGACGATGATGGTGCTGATCGCCTCGGTCCGCTTCCCCGCCTCGCTCGCAGCCGAAGAGGATCGCGGTCCTGGTTCGCACCGCGCTCCAGACTTGTTACGCCGCCCACATTTCGTGATGGCGGTTGTGGCGCAGTTTGCCTATGTCGGTGCGCAGGTGGGCACCTGGAGTTATCTGATCCCGTACATACAGGCCTACACCGGTGAGCCGGAGAAGTCGGCGGGCTATTTCCTGACCGGAAGCCTGGTGTTGTTCGGAGTGGGCCGCTTCTTTTCCGCGTGGCTGATGCGTTTTGTGCAGCCGAGCCAACTGATGGCGATCTACGCGGTGATTAACACGCTGCTGGCCGCTATTGGGGTCTTGTTTCCTGGCTGGACGGGCATGATCGCGCTGCTGCTGACGAGCTTCTTCATGTCGCTGATGTTCCCGACGATCTTCGCCCAGGGGATTCGCGGCCTGGGTGAGACAGCCAAGTTGGGCGGCTCACTGATCGTGATGGCGATCATAGGCGGCGCGGTGCTGACGCCGATGATGGGTCTGCTTTCGATTCACTTTGGAGGCCTGGCGGTCGCTTACCTCGTCCCGGCTCTGGCGTATGTGTTAATCGCATTCTATTCCTTTGCTGACATGCGGCTGGTCAAATCCGACCCGTCTGCATTGATTGCAAGAGAGGCATAAGTATGGTCCGCACCGGAATCCTCAACCCGCAAATCAATTCCCTGCTTAGTCGAGTCCGCCATACCAACACCCTCCTGATTACCGACCGTGGATTTCCTTACTCGCCCACGATCGAGACGGTGGACCTTTCTCTTGTCGACGATATCCCCCGCGTCCTCGACGTGCTGCGAGCGATACGCCTGAACTTCACGATTGGGCGCATTGTCATGGCGGAGGAATTTTGTCCGCATAATTCGCCGTCTGTCGTGAGTGAGTTCGCTGAGGCAATGTCAGGAATCGAGGTTCACTTTGAACCTCACGTTGAGTTCAAGAAGCGCGTTCCTCTGGTGATTGGCCTCATCCGCACCGGAGACACGATTCAATATGCCAACATGGTGCTGGAGTCTAGCTGAAAAAGACAGGATGACTCGCCGAATCACCTGAGCTAAGAGCTTCTATGCGGTCTGCCACCCGCCCCACGTCCATTGGGACCGCTGGTGATCGCCAGTTTTACAGGCCGCACCGCCGGGCGCGGTCCAGTCCTGATCCTGCGAGTAATAAAAGCCGAGCTTGACGCCCTGCCTGCGGCACTCGGCCGCGAGTTCCTTCAGCGGATCGCGTTGGAAAGGGGTAGCCTGGACGATATTGAGTTGGTACACCACGATATCGGCGTGGGCATCGCTCACGGCGAAAACCACTGTTTTGCCGGGCAGATTCGGGTCGATGTGACGCGCCAACTCTTCCGCTACGACCTGGTTGAAGGCGAATGCGTCTTCTATCTCGAAGGCGAAGTCGAAATCTGAACGCGCCCCGGCCGGTATTCCCTAAGACTCGCTTATGCCTTTTCCATTTGGATCAGTTTCGCTTCACCGATTGGAACGCAGAGCTCCAGGGCATCAGAAACGGCCACGCGGCCCGTGAAGCTTCCGTGTCGAACGAGATATCGACCCTTCTCCAATCCACGAATTGTTAACTGAACTTCTTTCACGATGCCGGTTGAGTCACTCAACCGAACCTGCAAATGTTTCGCGTCATTTGCCAGGACCACTTCGTCGAGCTCTCCCCGCGCAACTTCCATGTCGATCTTGTGCGGCATGATCAGGAGCCGCTTTCTCAGGCCATCCCTGGGATAGATGCAGATTTCGCTATCTGACGTCTCCACGCTGCAGCCGCAGCCGATCAGGCCAAAAGAGTCATCCGGCAGAACGTAGGATTTCACGGCCTTCAGAAAACCAAACTGCGCGATCCCGCCGTCCAGGGTTCTTGGCGGAGTAAAGTCGAATACACCCGGCGTAGAAAGGAAATGTGCATAGCACATTCCGTCGGGAAGCAGGTTGACTGCCACGCACATTACACCCGCGAATGCCTTGATTAAGGTATCCATGTCCCCGGTATCTTCATACACAGTCAGCAAAGCCCAGCCATTCGTCGATTCCGTCAACCAGCATGTCAGGTCGCCTTTGTTGTCGTTACCGTATTGGAACCACACCGGCTGATTGCCGCCTCGGAGGGCGCGCATTACCTGCACGGTCCTTTGGTTCTTCTCCAGGTCCCCGAAGTAACGGGTGAAGAAATAGGCCTGTTCCTGAGCCGTCGTATCCACTGGATATTCGGACCAATAGGGATACGGGTTTTTCACGTAAACGTCATTACATTTCCTGATTTCCTCCAAAAGCGTAACGCGCTCTTCGTCCAGTCCCTCCTTGCCCAGATCCTCCATGATTTTCAGCATATTCGAGCCGCCCATCATCCCCCTATGACCCCAGGGCTCCGTCCGAAACATATAAACACTGGTGTAGTAAGCCATCTTCAGGTAGTCCAATCGGCCTTTTCGCTTCACCAGTCCATATTGCGTACCGATTCGGTAAAGCGCATGATAGATGTTCGCGACATGGGCATAGTTAGGGGCCCGGTACGTCGCGTCGGCGCGTTGCTTGTTCCAATGGCTCCATGGACTAGACGGGTACCTCAGCCTCCAATAGAGAGAGCCACGGACCTCGTAAGTCATGGGGTCCTGAATGTATTTGAAAAGGCAATCAGCGATGTAGGTCTCCAGAACCGCTACTTCTTTTGCAGATGGATAATAAATGTTCTTTTCAGCCAGGAAGAGGGGTTCCGAGAAGCCAAACTCCAGGCTTCCACCTACCTCCGATGCCTCATCGGAATCACGAAAAGTGCTGCCGATTCGATGGTCGAAGGGCAGGAACATGTGATTGCGGTGATAAGGATCCTCTGGATTCTCGTAGAACTGTCTCTCCACGATGAAATCCGCGCGAGTCTTCAGCAAGCTGGCGATATCTTCGACGCAGTAGAAGTGCACGTTTGTCCAGCGGCTGCCGTAGTGAAGTTTCAGACTTTTCTGCCCTTTGCCTTGAAAGGACAACGTCAGCAGGGTCTTTTCCCCCACGCGCCGCCTTTGCTGGATGGTGATGTTGTCGGAGAGGAATTCGATCTTGTCTAAATCGGACCTGGTCTTCAGCTCCAGGTATGCAGGGGTGTTCTCCTGGACCACCATCGCAGGCAGAGCCCGAATGCCCAGGTTGCCCGCTCGATAGATCTCTTCTCGAACAGCCTCGTAGCCGTCAATCAGGGCAAAACGCAGCTGACACGACCATTTCTCCCCGGGTTGCAGGACCAGCGATGTGTGCCCGTTGATCCAGGGATTCTTGCTCCAGCCCCTCAGGTTCTTTGTAGCCCAGGAATGGACGGCAAGAATGTCAGGCCCATTCCACCACCACACTCTGTCTCCGAAGGAACTGTCGTCACGATAGACGCACTCGATGGGGGCGCCCTCGACGCTGTGGAGAAGAAGAAATGGTGCTTCCCCGGTGGGGCGCTGGATAAGCACATAAGAGCTGTGGCCGCCAGCGAAGGAATGGGACAGAACCTTGTTTTCGAAATACTGCCTGGCGATCCGCGGATATTGCTCCTTGACTACCTTAAAAGAGTCAGCGGGGTCGCGCAGCGGCGCCACCGTTTCGTCAGGGGAAAACGGCTTTCCAGTCTGAGGATCGACATAATACTGGCCTTGATCGTCATTCACCATAAGGGGAAAACCGAGCTCGCCGATCTCCAGCACGCGCTCCGTCGTGTTGCGCAGTTCGACATCCCACCGCAGCGAGCTCTCGTTGTCTGCGCTGTACTTCATGGCAAGACTAAAACTCCGGATTCCATCCTCGTTGTGAGAGGCTCCGTTGTAATCGACGGTGAACGTCCGCCCGTCGAAATTCACGCGGCGGATATCGGCGGAGGTCCCGGTCAGCTCCCGGCGCCACTTGCCTGCCAGAACAAAATTCGAGCGCGGCGTCCAATTCCGATGGGCCGGATTCGTATCTGTGACATCCCAAACGGATGTGACCAGATCGCCGGTCCAGCGCGAGTTCGATACGTTCACGCCGGGAGTATTGGACTCATTCCCAATAAAATTTGTCTTCGCTGGATCGCTCTTACGGGTGATGGAACGGATGGAGCCGTACCGTTTATCGAATGCCACTACCATGTCCCCTGCAGTAAGCTCGGCAATGTCTTCCCGCCGGGGAGGCGCTCCAACGCCTGGCAGTTGTGGGGCGGACTCCTTACGAGGAGCCGATCGGGGCTCAGGATTCGGGGAAGGTTGCCCGCTTTGCCCGTCAACGCCTGGCTCTTCAGCAGACAAATGCTTCCCCGAGCTGACTGCCAGGAGAGCGGTTGCGCCTGCTGATCCTATGTTCTTCAGAAGCTTCCGGCGGCTGATTCGCTTGCTCATATTGTCTCCGCATGTGTAGGGCTCCAATGCTCGTCCCCTTGAGCAAGGGCTACTTAGCGCAAACCCCGGCAAATTTCCGTCTCGACAGATTCATTCGTGGGACCCCTCGTTTCGAATTTTGTGAATGTCAAACCACCATGAAAGTGGCAATAGTTTTCGATTCAGTGAAGGCCAGACCTTCTGGCTACGGACTATCGTGCGTAAAGGGATGGCGTTCGACGATCCCGCGGCCTTCGCGGACCACGATCCATTGATTGGCATCCACACTCGGGATGGTTTCGACATTGCTCACAGGGCCGTCAGGCCAGCGGATCGTCAAGTCTGCTTTGGTGGCATGGCCCATGCCGAAGTGCACGCGGAAGTCTCCCTGGGAGATGTGGTATCCGCCGCTGCGGACTTCGTCGATCTCCTTCCGCCCGCCAACCGTCAGGGTCAACCGCGCACCGATGGCGTCGCGTCCGGAAGCAGTAACGGCGCGGACGAGCAGCGCGTTGCCTCTGGGCCCGAAGTTTTTCAGCAGGGAGGGCGGCTCGAATAAATTGACGACAACAATCTTCTGAGAGCCATCGTTGTCGAGGTCGCCGACGGCAATGCCGCGGGACGCGTGTTTTGCGGTAATGCCTGAGCCACCGGTGGAAGACATGTCGAAGAACTGGCCGTCGCCGCGATTCCAGAACAACTGGCGGGGCTGCTTGAACTCTTCTCCGAGGTTGTACTTCTCCACAAACGGATACACGTGGCCATCGGCGATGAACAGGTCCGGCCATCCGTCATTGTCGAAGTCGAGGAAGGCGGTGCCCCATTTCACATACTGGGTATGGACGGCGAGACCGGCTGCGCTGGTGACGTCATCGAAGTTGTTATTTCCGAGGTTTCTGTAGAGCGTATTGGTGTCGTTGGAGAAATTAGTCTTGAAAATATCCAGGCGTCCGTCGCCGTCGAAGTCGGCGGCGGTGGCGCCCATGCCGGCCTGCTCGCGGCCGTCCTCGTTCACGGCGAGTCCGCTGCTTAGACCCATCTCTTCAAACGTCCCGTCGTGCTTGTTGTGAAAGTACAGACTGGGAGTGGAGTCGCAGGTGATATAGATATCGGGCCAGCCGTCGTTGTCGTAATCGCCGGTCAGGACCGTGAATCCGTAATACTCAGGCGGGGTCTCGATGCCGGCCTGTTTGGTGACGTCGACGAAATGGCCATGCCCATCGTTGTGATAGAGGGTCATCGTCTCGCCTTTGAGGCCGCGGGGACCGCAGGGGACAGGCATGCCTTTCCAGTTGCAGCCGCTCTGGGTGCGGGGCGGGGGGGAATCCTGCGCTTTGACGTTGACGTAGTTAGCGACCACCAGATCGAGATGACCATCGCGGTCGTAATCGATAAACGCGCATCCTGTGCTCCATCGGGATTCCGGCCGGTCAAGGCCACGCTCCTTCGTCTCATCGCGGAAAGTGCCGTTTCCGAGGTTGTGCAGGAAGACGTTATGTCCCCACTGGGTGAGGAAGAGATCGACGTAACCGTCGTTGTCCGCGTCACCGGCACAGACTCCCTGCCCCCAGCCGAGGTGGCCGATGCCGGCTTTGGCGGTGACATCCTCGAAGCGAAGGCCGCCGAGGTTGTGATACAGGTGCGGCGTGAGCGGCGGGCCCGAGTTGTGCAGACGGTCCCCCTGGACCAGGAAAATATCCGGAAGGCCGTCGTTGTCGTAATCGAAGATGGCAACGCCGGTGCCGGTGTTTTCGACGATGTAGGTTTGATCCAGATCGCCGGAGATGACGGTGGCGGTGAGCCCGGCCTGCGCGGCGATGTCGCGGAAGTCGACAACAGGCGCCTTCATGCCGGGGGGAAGAGGGCGCACCGGCTGATCGGTGGCATTTCCGGAGACCATCTGGGAAAGCACCTTCACTCCGATCAGCAGCGGCCCGACCAGCGCGAGGACGACAGCAAGCGGAAGAAAACTGCGCATGGACCGCACTAATACACCTTCCCCGCGGCGGAGGCCGAGTGCTGGTTTCGCGCCTGGGTGATGAGTTCGAGGGCGCGCTGGATCTCCGGATCCGATGGCTTGCTGGTTTTGGCGGCCAGCAGTTCCTTTTCACCGTTGTTGAGGTCGCCAGCCTGGCAGTCGATCAGGCCGAGTTTCTTGTGCAGGTCGGCTTTGACTGCGCAGTTACCGCACTCCGCAATGGCCGCCTTCAACTGGCGGGTGGCTTCGGACCAATCATGGGCTGAAGCGGCGACGACACCGTCGTTTGCCAGGGTGCCGGCGTTGTCCAGGATGCGCCGCTGCTTCTGGATCTCCACGTAGCGCGCCATGAATTGATCGGACTCGGCGCGATCCGACGACCGCAACGCCCGGGCCACGCCGAAGAGTGCCTGGCTGAAGTTGGGATCAAGAGCGATGGCCTGCCGCCAAGCTGCGATTGCCTTCTCGGTCTCCGACTGCTGCTCAAGACACTGGCCCAGCAGATACCACGCCATCACGTTGCGGGGCTGCAGCTTGACGATCTCTTCGAGCAGGCCGGCCGCAAGGGGGAGCTTGCCTTCCTGCTTGTCGATGAGGGCGAGGAAATAGCGTGGCTCGGGCATCTGTGGAACCAGGCGGTAAGCCGCTTCGAACTCGGGCTGTGCTTCGGTGGTGCGGCCCATGTCATACAGAACGCGGCCGCGATAAAAATGAGCGACGCCGGACTGCGGAGCAAGGCGGACTGCCTCGCCGGTTTCCGTCAGCGCGCCGGGCAGGTCGTAACTGTCAGCCAGCGCCAGCGCGAGGTCCAGATGAGCCGCAGCCAGATCGGGCCTTAACGCTACCACCTTGCGGAGGAGGGCGATCCCTTCGCTCATCTTGCCCATCTGCGCCCGGGCTTTTCCAACCGTGGAGAGGATGTTGGGATCCTGAGGGGCCAGCGCGACCGCTTCGTCGAGTTCCTGTTCGGCTCCAGGTATTTTGCCCTGTTGGGCAAGAATCAGCCCGAGGTTCAGGTGACCTTCTTTATATTGCGGATCGTCTTCGAGGGCCTGACGAAGAAGCTTCTCGGCGGTCGCAAGGTCGCCCTTTCTGGCGTAGATCATGGCCAGATTTCCGCGGGCGTCGACGAGTTGAGGCTCGAGGTCAAGCGCGGACTGGAGCCACTGTTGGGCGGATTCCATGTCGCCCTCCGCCAATTCTAACTGGCCCAGTTCTGCGCGAATTTTGGCCAGCTTCGGGTCGATGCCGATCGCCTTTTTGAGGGCGTCCTCTGCGCCCTTCGTGTCGTGCATGGCTTCCAGGGCCAATGCCAGGTTGTAAGCCGTCCACGCGCTGTCCGGTTTCTCTTCGAGCATGTGGCGATAAACCTGCGCTGCTTCCTCCGGCTTGCCCGCCTCCAGCAGATCATTCGCCTTGATGCCATCGGAAGTAAGCTGACTGTTGCGGAACTCGACGTCGGTAGTTTTCCGGAACTGCTCGACGATTTTGTCGGCCTCCTCCCTTTGGCCGAGCGCGCGCAACACTGCCGCGAGTTGGAACTGAGCCGACTTATCCCCGGGATTCAGCGCCACAGCTTTCCGCAACTGAGGCAAAGCCTGATCGGGTTTTCCGAGCTTAGCCAAAACGAACCCGAGTTGATAGCGCGCTTCAAAATCGTCGGGCGCTTTGGCGGCTCCAAGCTCAAGTTCCGGCTCTGCCTTCGCGTAATCGCCGAGGCCGCGATACACCATCCCGAGGAGGACGTGCCCCGAGGAATCGTCGGGTTTCTGACGCACGTATTCGCGGGCGGGTAAAAGCGCCTCTGTATAACCGGTTGCGTCGACGAGCGCCTTGACCTCGGCGACCAGGGCGACGGTATCGGTTGGATCCTGGCGGACCACCACCCGGTATTCATCGGCAGCTTCGCGAAAGCGCTGCTCGTTGGCATAGACGTTGCCGAGAGTGAAGTGGGCAGCCGTCATGCCCGGATGTTTGCTGAGCAACTCGGTGAAAAGGCCAATAGCATCGGCCGCTCCAGCGCCATCGACAGGCGGAAGCCCATCGGCCTGCCTGGCCTTCGCAGCCTTATAGGTTGCGGTGGCCAAAGCAAGCTGTAAATCCGGAGCATCGGGCTGAATCCGAACGGCCTGGCGCCAGTAATCCAGGGCGGCATCGTATCGTCCTCCGGTCAGCAGGACCTGGGCCAACCCGTCGAGGGCGCAGACCAGTTGCGGATTGACCTCGAGCGCCTTGCGAAACTCGGCTTCCGCTGCTGCGGGGTCGGGCAGTACCGAGCCGAGAGCGCAACGCGCCTGCACCAACGCCGGATCATATTGCAGAGCCAGCTGGAACTCCCGGATCGCGGCGGCGTTCTGCTTTTGATTTTGCCGGACCAGCCCGAGATCGAAATGGGCTTCGGCCGAGTGCGGATCGAGCCGGAGTGCCTGCTCGAAGGCTGCAACCGAACATTTGAAGTCGCCCTTCTGGGCGAACCAGACACCGACTGCGTCGTAGACGCTTGCGGGGGGCGTGCCCGCGGGCGGGTTGGCGGCCGACGCCGGGGGTTTGCAGGTTGGAGGCAGTTGCGCCTGCGCTTTCGCAGCGGTCAACAGCAGCAAAGCGCCACAGCAGACAAGCGACCGGCATGATGGAACTGCCCTCAATCGATTACAACCTCGTTTAGCCACATTGGCTAGCTTCCAGTGCCTGACTCAGTGATTACCATGAGGCGATCTGCGGTGACGTCGTGCAGCAACTGACGCGTACCCGATGGCCAGCGAATCTCGATTTCCCGAATCACACGCGAGCCACCCAGGCCGAAGTGAACGCGCGGATCGCTCGATGCGGCATAGCCGGTGCTGGTCGTTGCCTCATTGTAGAGTCTCCTGCCATCGTCAGTGGTTACGCGAATCTGCGCGCCGAGGCCCATCCGGTTGCTTTTGGTTCCGACCAACTTGAGCAGGATCCAGTGATTGTGCGTTTGGGTGACATTGCGGAGTACGCTAACCGGGGCACCCAGAGCGGTGATCACGAGGTCCACGCGGCCGTCGTTGTCCAGGTCTCCGTAGGCAAGCCCCCGGTGCGGTGCAGGCCGGGTGAAATCGGCTCCAGCCGCGGCGCTCACATCTTCAAACTGCCCGTTACCCAGATTGCGAAAAACCGAGTTCGGTTCGGCGTAGCGAAAGTGCCGGGAGATTTGCTCGATATTGTCCATGACATTACTGCGGGCTACCACCAAGTCCTTCCAGCCGTCGTTGTCGAGATCGACGATGCCGTTGGACCAGCCGGACATGAGCCTGGTGAGATTCGCGAGCCGGCTCTGCTGGCCCGCATTGACGAAGGCTCCTTTGCCGTTGTTCAGGTACAGGGGAAACGTTTCGTTTTCGATCGCAGTGTGCCAGATGTCCGGCAGCCCATCGTTGTTGACATCGCGAAAATCGACGCCCATCCCGGCCAGGACGTTCCCGTCTTCGTTGTAGGCCACGCCCGCCTGAATGCCGACCTCTTCAAATCGCTTTCCACCGAGGTTATGAAACAGGAGGTTCGGGCTGTTGTCGTTGGCGACAAAGATATCGGGCCAGCCGTCGTTGTCATAGTCGGCGAAAGCGACTCCCATTCCCCTGCCCTCGACCTTCGAGATACCGGTTTCCGCCGAAACATCGGTGAACGTACCGTCGCCGTTGTTGCGGTACAGAGTGTTCGTCAGTGGAGGGAAGCTGTCGGGGTGGCAGTAACCGCGGCCGTTCAGGCCCATACAGGCTGGTTCGTAGCGCGGATCCCAATCGACGTAATTCACGACGAACAGGTCCAGCAGTCCATCGCGGTTGTAGTCGAACCACCCGGCCGCGATGGACCACATCTTGCGGCCGCTATGTGTGGCACCGCTCAAACCCGCTTTTGCGGTGACGTCGGTGAAGGTGCCGTCGCCATTATTGTGAAACAGCTGATTTCCGTTGACGTTGGCCACAAACAGGTCTGGCCAGCCGTCGTTGTCGTAATCGCCCACCGCAACGCCCATTCCGTAACCTGCTCCGGCGACTCCGGCGTGCTCGGTGACCTCGGTGAAGGTCCCATCGCCGTTGTTGTGAAAGAGACGGTTGGAGTACTTAGGGTCGGTTTTCACCAGCGAAGGCATCTCGGCGCCATTGACCAGATAAATATCGAGCAGGCCATCCCCGTCGTAGTCGAACAACGCAACACCGGCAGGCATGGTTTCCGGCTGATGTTTCTCCGGAGTGGGAGAATTTTCGACGACAAAATGTACACCGGCTCGGGCAGCGACGTCCTCGAAGCGGATTGGCTCGGATGCGGTGCCCTGACCCAGTAGATATACGGCGAGCGCCGCACCTGAAAGCAGCATGAGAAGGGCCGAACGCATTCCTCTTCACTTCTAACTCTTCATCTTACAATTGCCCAGAGCTCAGGCTTCTGGAGAAAAACGGCATCACTACCGCAATTTTGCGCGGCAGTGATGCCATCGGGAGGCAAAACAAACCTAACTCAAGTCAATAATTGAACTTCAGTCCCATCTGTAACTGACGCGGCGAGTTCTGCTGGCTCGTAACCGCCCCAAAGTTCGTTCCCCCAAGAGCCGCATTCGGAATGGCGAACATTACTCTGTTTAAGAGGTTGAATGATTCGGCTCGGAACTCGAAGAATCTCGATTCTCCAAGTCCTATATGGAACGTTCGGAACACGGACAGGTCGAGGTCTTTGGTCCCGTCAGAAGTCAGCGTGTTCCGCTTCTCATTGCCGTAGGTATAGGGTTGTTGTAACGCAAAGGCACTCGTGTTGAACCATTGCGCGGGAGTATGCAGACCCGTCCCCTTGTTCGGGTCGCCGACCTCAGCCGGTCGTTCCTCGCTGATCGTGCCAACGTTCTCTGGATCGGTGCTGTCGGTAACCGTGAAAGGCCATCCCGAACCGATCTGACCGATGCCGTTGAGCGCCCATCCGCCAGCCAGAATGGATACCGCCTTATTGGGAGACCTGGAGAACGGCGACTGCAGGACGAAGGCCGCCGAGAACGCGTTGGTCTCGTTCAGGTCTGACGTGCCATAATCGCCGGCGCGGTTGTAAGGATTGGTGGAGTGACAGACCGCGTAGCCCAGACCGCAGCCATCATCGTCCGAATGGGACAGCGTATAGGCAACCAGGAACGTTACACCGTGGCTGGTGCGCTTGTTAAGGGTAACCTGCAGCGCGTTATAGCGGCTGTCGCCCACGCTCTGATCGAACCACTGCTGCAGCATATAGGGGTACGGCCGGCGGGATTGAATATCGCCAGCTCCCGGCTGGGGGGTATTCATAATCGGACCCCAGTCCAGGTGCCTGCCCACAGAGCCGACATAGTTGGCATCGAGAACGGTATTCGCGGGCAGTTCCCGCTCGATGCCGACGTTCCACTGATCCATGTACGGAGTTCTGAAATTCGGATCCACCATCCACTGGCTGACCTGACTAAAGTCGTTAATTGGATAAACTGTTCCGGTGCTGCCTAATCCCAGAGGATCATTGGCAAACGCCGTTGGAATGTTCGCGTTCAGACCGTTGTTGTCGATGGTGGCGACCGCCGGCCAGTTCCCGCCGAAATTCTGTGAGAGCTGGATCACGGTAGCCCATGCGTCGTAAAACCGCGTGTAACTGCCACGGACAACCATCTTGTCGGTGAGGCGGAAGTCCAGGCCGAAGCGGCCAGCCCAGTCTCCCAGGGAGTTATTAATCACGCGGTGATTGGAGTTCGGATCGACATAGGCGTGCGCCGGAAGCTGGCCCGTACCGGGCGTGCTCGATGCCGTGTAGATGCCATTAGGAATACAGGGCGCGCCCTGCGTTGCCGAGCAGTTCGGCGGAAGCGCGTTGAGCTCGTATTGACCGGTGACCGGATCGGCATTGCCCGTGTAAAAATTGGTGCCGTTCCCCGTTCCGAAAATCGGTGTCCACACCATGTCATTGCGGAAGCCCAGATTTACGGTCAGACGGCTCGTCGCTTTGATCTGATCCTGCGCAAATATCCCATCGATCCAGCCGCCGTGATTTACCTCCAGAATGTTCCGGTAGTTGGCGGAATAGGGAACACCGATCAACATCGATGCCCACGCGTCTCCGCCCACACCTTGCTGCGTCCCGAGGCCGGCAGTCTGCGCCGGCCCAAACTCACCTTCAGAGTAGGCGATTGGCGAACGGAAGTTGTTGGTCTGGAAATCGCCCCCGGCTTTGATGGTATGTCTGCCCAGGATTTTGGTGAAGGAGCCGCCGAACTGCCAGTCATCCGCCAATCCGGTTTCCTGCAGCTGGGAGCCGATCAGCCCGATATATCCATCCGGTCCCCACTGCGGTGCGTATAGCTTGTTATCCAGAGTCATCCAGTAGCTCGACATCCCGAGTGTTTGCAGCTGACCAAGAAACGCCGAAGTTTCTCCCGGGAACGACGTGCCGGTGATCGCGTCTCCGTAGTTTCTGCCGAAGGACACGTCCGAAAACGCCGTGGGGCTAAAGGTGTGAGTCCAGTGCCCGATGTAGTTGTGCCCGAAGACGTGGGTTGGGTTCACCCCGACGATATCGGTGGCGTTCGCCTCCTGCTGATCGAACTGGCTGTACCGAAACATGAGCTGGTTACTATTGCCGAAATTCTGATCGACGCGAACGGTTCCGGAATCCTGGTTGGTCTGTTCTGGTCCGGACGAGTAGATGTTGCTCCCGTTTACCAATGCACCGGCATGCGGGATAAGAGTCTGGTACAGCGCCGAGATCGGGTTGATCCGGCTGCTGGGGATACAGTTGACGTCGCCCCCGCAATCGGCTGTATTCCCTGGCCCTTCGTTGTACTCCTGCGTAAAGGTTTCGCGCGAGTAGGTACCGGTTGCAGAATTGTAAGTCGTCGTGGTTGGATCGTAGATCGGTACGCCCAGGGCGCTGAAATCGCCGGCCCGCTCTGCATCCGTCGGTCCCAAGACTCCGGTTTCATTCGCGGAACTGAAACGGTAGCCTTCCCACGCCGCGTAGAAGAAGGTCTTATTCTTACCGTCATACAACTTGGGAATCGAGACCGGACCGCCGACGGACGCGCCATACTGATTTTGCCGCAACGGCGCCAGGCTTGATTCGAAGTAACCGCGGGAATCCATCGCCGAGTTGCGCAGGAATTCCCAAAGCGCTCCATGAAACTGGTTCGTCCCGGACTTGGTGACCACGCTCACGATGCCGCCAGCGGCTGCTCCGTACTCGGCAAGGTCGTTGTGGCCCTGGGTTTTGAATTCCTGGATGGCATCTACGATCGGCGCGTAATTGTACTTTGACTCGATGGTGTCCAGGTCGTTTGCCCCATCCAGCATGAAATAATTACTGCGGTTGCGCGCGCCGTTCACTGCCGGATAGCTGAAACTTCCGAGCGAGTTTCCAGCCCAATTGCCGCCTCCGCCCGCGTTCTGGTCGCGATTGATGGTCGAAACCCCCGCCGTAATAGTCAGCAACTGGGTAAAGTTGCGGCCGTTCAAGGGCAGGTCGGTGACTTCTTGGGTCGAAACAACCGTACCGAGTTCCGAAGTCGAGGTCTCAAGCGTCGCCCCCTCCGCGGCGTTCACAGTAACGTTCTGCGTCGTGGTGCCGACCTTGAGTTCAAAATCGAGTGTCGCGGTCTGGCTGACCTCGAGGGTTATCGCCGGTTGTGACACCGAAGCAAAGCCTGTTGCCGACGCCCGCATGGTGTAATCGCCGGGGACGACGCTCGGGAAGTCGTAGGCTCCGTCGTTGTTCGTGGTCGTTGTCCTCGCCACCGCGGTATTGACGTTCGTAAGCACAACCTGCGCATTGGGGATTGCGGCACCGCTCGGATCCTTAACGACGCCATTGACGCTCGCGTTTGCCTGCGCCATGGCAACCGGAGACACCCAACCCGCCAGACTCAAAACCACCAAGGGCACAGCGAGAAACCAGAGTTGATTCCAACACTTTCTGAGTGACCCTCCCATATTTGCCTCCTTGCGAAAAATTGAGCGACGATTGGCCGGTCCTGCGACGCCGGTCTGAATCGCGACCTGCAACGGGCGTTCCGACTACGCGGGTCAACGACTACTTTAACGTTAACGTTCCGCATATTACGCATGGATACCAGGAGCTGTCAAGCCTCATCCCCCTGATTTGTGACCAGCCAAAAACCCTTAGTGATTTAACGTTTTAGCGATGACTGGGAAGTGCGAAGAAAGGCTGGTCCGCGCTTTGACCGGCGAGCTGAATGCGAAATGACTGGCGGAGCGTGCGTCGGACCGAAGCCGACCTACACTCTTTCGATCCTGACGAGTTTTGCTTCGGCGATGGGAACGGAAAGGCTCAAAGAACTGGCAATCTGCACTCGATTCTGCACCCCTCCGTACCGAACTGCGTAGGCGCCTCCGGCCAGACCTTCGACCAGCAGTTCGGCCGTTTTCACAACACCAGTCGAGTCGCTCATGTGCACCTCCAACGAGTGGCCGGAATCGCTTATGACCACCGTATCGAGTTCTCCCTGGGTTGCCTCTATATTGATCCTCTGCGGCACGAGCCTAACCCGTTTTCTTAGTCCATCTCGAGGATGGACAACGGTGCCTGCTGTCGAAGCTCCAACGTGACAGCCGCAACCGATCAAGCCGAAGGATGGGTCCTCTATGACCCAGGAGCTGGCAGCCTTCAGAAAACCGAACTGGGCGATCCCTCCATCCAGCGTTCTCGGGGGCGTAAAATCGAAGACCCCCGGGGTGGAAATGAAATGCGCAAAGCACATCCCGTCTGAAAGCAGGTCGACTTCGACACTCATTAGGCCGGAGTAACCTTTGACGAACGTATCCATGTCGCCGTTATCCTGAAATGCCTGCAGCAGTGCCCAGCCATTGGTCGATTCGGTGTACCAGCAGGTCAGATCGCCTTTATTGTCGTTGCCGCACTGGAACCACACGGGCTGATTTCCCCCGCGAAGTGCTTTGATTACCTGCACCGTCTTACGATTCTTCTCGACATTACCGAAATATCGCGTGAAAAAGTAGACCTGTTCCTGAGCGGTGGTATCGGCCGGGTATTCCGAAGCGTAAGGATATGGATCGTCAAGAAAGGCCTGGTTGCACTTTCGGATCTGATCGAGAAGCCTGCCATGTTCTTCCTGCCAGCCTTCGCGAGCTATGTCATCGAGAACCAGCAGGGCGCCCGACCCACCCATCACGCCCACGTGTCCCCACGGCTCCGTCTGGAACATATAAAGAGCCGTGCGATAGGCCATCCTTAAGTAGTCTTGCGGAGTCCTGCGCGTCAGCAATCCATAGCGTTTTCCAACCCGGTACATCGCGTAATAGATATTCATGACGTGAGCGTAGTTGTACGCGCGATAGGTCGCTTCAGCTCGCTCCACAGTCCAGTGGCTCCATGGGCTCGACGGGTATCTCAGCTTCCAGTATAGGGATGCCCTGACCGCGTATGTCTCAGGGTTCTGGATGTACCGGAAAAGACAATCATTAATGTAGGTTTCGAGTGCCTCTATTTCTCTCTGCGCGGGATAGTAGACGTTCTTCTCAGCCAGGAACAGCGGCTCAGAGAAGCCGAAGTCGGCGTCGCTTCCACCCACCTCCGATACCTCGTCCGAATCGAGAAATGTGCTGCCTGTACGGTGGTCGAACGGCAGGAACATGTGATTACGATGATATGGATCCTGCGGATTCTCGTAGAATTCTCTGTCCACGATAAATCGTCCCCGGATCTTCAAGAGATCCGCTATGTCCTCAATGCAGAAGAAGTGAATATTCGTCCAGCGCCCGTCATAGTGCAGCTTCAGGCTCTTTTGACCTCGCCCGCGAAACGACAACGTCAGCAGAGTCTTATCCTCAATGCGCTTCTTTTCTTTCAGCGTAATGTTGTCGGAAAGATAATCGATCTTGTCCACATCGGATCGTGTGTTCAGCTCGACATAGACATTATCGTTTTCCTGAACGACCATTGAGGGCAGAACTCTGATGCCGAGGTTGCCGGCCTTGTAGAGCTCTTCTCGAATTGCGTCATAGCTATCTGTGAAAACAAAACGCAACTGACAGGACCATTTCTCTCCCGGCTGTAGAACCAGGGATGTGTGTCCGTTGATCCAGGGGTTCTTATCCCATCCTCGCAGGTTCTTTGTCGCCCACGAATGGACGGCCAGGATGTTCGGCCCCTCCCACCAGTACACTTGCTTCCCAAAGGAGCTGTCGTCGCGATAGATGCACTCAAATGCCCCGCCTTGGGTGGCATGAAGAAGCAGGAAGGGTGCGTCGCCCTGCGGCCGCTGAATCAGGACATAAGAGCTATGCCCTCCTATATAGTGATGAGCAATCACTTTTTTCTCGTGGTAGAGCTTCTGAATTCGTGGGTATTGTTCCCGGATAACAGCGAAGGAATCGGCCGGGTCTCGCAAAGGCGCCTCGGTCTCATCAGGCGGGAACGGCAGGCCGGTCTTCGGATCGACGTAGTATTCGCCCTGATCGTCATTCACCATCAGGGGAAAGCCGAGTTCGCCCAGTTCGAGAATCTGATTCGTCGTGTTGGTAAGCTCACAATCCCACAGTAGCGCCCCTCCACCTCCGGTGCGGTACTTCATGGCGACACTGAAACTCCGGATTCCCTCGTCGTTCCGGGAGCTGCCATCGTAGTTGACCGAGAATGTTGTGCCGTCGAAGTTGACCCGGCGGATATCTCCGGATCGTCCTGTGAGCTCCCTCCTCCACCGTCCTTTCAGGACAAAGTTTGAACGCGGCGTCCAGTCGCGGTGCGCCGGGTTGGTATCTGTGACGTCCCAGACGCATGTGACGACATCCCCGCTAAACCGAGAATTGGAGAGATCCACGCCGGGCGTGTTGAGCTGATTCCCCACGAAGTTCGTGGCCAGCGCGTCGCCTTTTCTCGTAATTGAAAAAATTGAGCCGAATCTTCGATCGAACGTTACGACCATCTGCCCCACAACCAGCTCCACCAGGTCACCTGCAGACGGGGCTCCGATAATGTGGCGGAGTTCTCCTGCCGGTTCGCCGCCTGGCGTTTGCTCCCGCTGGGGCGAAGGATGCGATGAGGGTTGGCCCGTCTGCGCTGGCGCAGGCAATGTTTCCGCAGAAAGGTGCGGCTTCGCTGGCCCGGCTGTCAGAAGAGTACCTGCGCCCGCTGCCCCAATATCCCGGAGCAGCTGTCGGCGCGTCACTCGCTTGCTCACGTTATCTCCTCCTTAGTACGTGGCTGACGGGGCAATATCCATTAGCGGCATTGCACGTTACCAGCCAGCAGAATCAGCTGACTCGATCATTCGTGCAAATCCGCTAAGCCTTTCACTCGGCAACGCCTGGGCTACAGTCGTTGAGTGCCCTATCCCGATTGCCGACTTCGCGGTTGCCGATGGACTGAATCGCTTCTCTGCTGGCCTTTCTCCTCGGTTGACCAGTAAACCGCGTATTTTTCATCTGTAATGCGACACAAGGGCTTAACCGCGAACGCATTGGTTCCGCGGGATCTGAAGCTGAGGTCTTTCGCCGACGCAATTTCCATCCAGTCGCCCACTCCATTTCCCTGTACAACGGGGTTCGGTTCGGCCAGAGGCAAATGCGCTGCCTTCGCCCAGGGATCGTCATTGCCGATTCTGAGCGGCGCGCCCTCCGGGCCGGGTCCTATATTCGCTGCCAGCACGAGCGGCCCGTACAGTGCCGCCCGAGTCGAGGGGTCGCCCGCCAGCGGCTCCGAAGTTAACTGCATTGGCAGGGACACTTCAATCTTGTCTCCATCGCGCCACTCACGAGTCAGCGATAGGTAGCTGCCCGGCTCTGCGAACGCCTCCAGTTCGCGTCCGTTGATTTGTACCGATCCACCAGGCGCCGTCCAGCCGGGAACTCTCACACATAACGTGCGCCGTTGAGGCGTACTCACTTTCACGATCAGGGTCGTCCCTTGCTGCTCGGGAAAGGATGTCTCCTGCCTCAATCCGAATTGCTTTTCCTTCCATTCCATTTCCGAAGGGAGAAACTGATTCACCCAGACACTATCGGCATCGTGAAAGTAGATCGTGTCGTTAAATTTCGCGAACTCCTCGGCTCCGGTCCCAGTGCAACACCAGAACGACCCGTCGGCCGAGTTGTACTGTCGCCAGTAACCGGCAGCCAGCGGGAAGAAGTATTGCTTCAGACCGTCCGGATTCTGCGTACCCAATCTGCAGTTCCACAGCGCTCGCTCATAAGCATCCATGTACTTCGTATTCCCGGTCCAGGCAAACACATGCCGCTCGAGCTTCATAAGGTTGTAGGCGACGCAGCACTCCGCATCGTGATACTGCAACGTTCCTTTTAGATCGCCCGCCGGGCTGTTCCAATGCTCGTCTGCGCTGCAGTTGCCGATTGCGTAATTGCGCTCCGCCAGCACCTCGTCCAGAAAGTAGTTCGCAATATCGCGATAGCGGCTCTCGGCGGTCAACTCGTACATTCGAGCCGCGCCGATGACCTTCGGCACATGGGTATTCGCGTGGAGTCCGGTCAGTTCGTCACGGTGCGCTGCCAGCGGATCCAGGAACATTGGCTGCTCGAATAAGTGCGCCGTTGCAAGATACTGCTCGCGTCCGGTAAGCCCCGCCAGGTTGGCCAGCACTTCGTTCATCCCGCCGTATTCCGTACGCAGCATGTACATGCGGCGATCTTCACTGATGTCCTTGAAATAGCTGCGCACCCAGCGCGCCATGCCCTCGGCGACTTCCAGTGCCTGCTCGTTGCCGGTGTGCACATACATGTCCAGCATGCCGGCCACGATCTTGTGATACGTATAAAAAGGCGCCCAGTATTGGCCTCCGGCGGCGAGTCGTTCGAATCCTGCCTCCGGAAAAGCGCTGAGATATCCATTTCCGTTCGCCTTCTGGCACTTCGCCAGTTCAGCGACCATCAGATCCCCGTTCTTGCGGAGCGCGTCATTGCCAGTACTGGCATAGGCCAGAGCAACTGCGGAGAGGTAATGCCCGCCGTTGAAGTGCCCTCGCAGTTCGCAGTCCGCCTTCTCCCATCCTCCATAGGATGTCGCGGTCGACGTGATGCCCGCCGTCAGCCGGAAGCTATGCAAGAGGCGGTTCGTGTCCAAAGAGGCCAGGTAGCTCTGGTTGAACTCGGCCTGCTGCTTGAAGGGTCCGTCAAGGAGCCGTACCTCAGTCATCCGGAAAGGCTCAATTGTTGAGCCCTTACCCGCGACAAAGTCGTCGGGCACGGTGGCAGGGCCGGAGGTTGCTCCGAACACGCCTCCCCGCGTCATGATCGCACCCAATCCCACCGTCATAAGCGCCAGCGCACTCCGGCGAGTCATCCCATTCTTTTCATCCATGTCATCCATGTGGTGCTCCTCTGCGGAGTTAACGCTTTAGCGTCCGTCGCGAACCGCATCCCGTTAAAATCGGATCTGATCAGGCAATGGCCGCTAAAACAATTGAAATCGCCTGCAGCCCCCCCCGCAGTTTTGCCAGCTGCAGATTCAGCTACCAAGTCCTTACCCTGTAACCCCGGACGTCATTCAGGGAGAGTCATCGTGCCCTGCACTTTGAAACTTCCCGTGATGATCTGGGCGCCGCTATTGGGCTGACCTCCGCCTGCCGAAACCGAATAGGTGCCCGGAGGGATCATGATCTCGCCAGCCCACGTGACCATGCTCATGTCGCGCGGTGTCAGTTCAAAGTGCACCTTCTCCGACTGCCCGGGATCAAGATGTATTCGGTGGAAACCCCGCAACGCTCGGATGGGCGCACCCGCCACATCCGGAAAGCTGAGATAGAGCTGAGCAACTTCGTCACCGGCGCGATCGCCGGTGTTCGTCACGGTCACTTCGGTGGTCATAGGCTGACCGGCTGTTACCGGGCCGGATGGTAGCCGGAGATCACTGTAGGAAAATTTCGTATAGCTCAGACCATAGCCGAAGGGATAAAGGGGTGTTTCTTTGAAATAGCGATAGGTCCGGCCAGTCATCGAATAATCCTCGAAAGGCGGCAACTGGTCCGCACTTTTGTAGAAAGTGACAGGCAAGCGGCCCGCTGGGTTGTTCTTGCCGGCGAGAGTTTCGGCAACCGCATTGCCGCCTTCTTCACCGGGATACCAGGCATCGAGGATAGCGTTGACGTGGTCGTTAGCCCAGTTGATCGCGAGGGCGCTGCCATTGGTCAGGACCAGAACTACCGGTTTGCCCGTCGCCGTTAAGGCCTTCAGCAAATCTTCTTCCGGCTTCGGCAGGTCGAGGCTCGTGCGATCGCCCCCTTTGAACCCGGGCTCGCTCACTTGCATCTCTTCACCTTCCAGCTCGCTCGTGATGCCGAGCACTGCAACGACAACATCGGCATTCTTCGCCGCCTCGATTGCCTCAGGGTTGGGACTCAAATCGACTTTGGACCACTCCAGCACCGCATTGGGCTTACTGTTTTCGCGAGGCGAGTAGTCTACATGCAGAATCGCGGGTTTGCCCGCTTCAAGATGAACGCGACCAAGCCGAGCCACGCTGGGATCCGCGTCGAATGAGTTGGTAACGTTCTTCCCGTCGAGTTGAACCCGGAAGAAGCCACTGGCTTTCAGACCCAGGTTGTAGTCGCCCGTTTCCGGCGCCGTGATCGAGCCGTCATAGCGAATGACAAGAGGATGCACGGTCGCGGTCTCTGGCGGCAATTTAAGGCTCGAGGCATCGAGGGTTGCCGCCATTCCCGTCGCGGCAGGTTTCATGAGCTCGGGGTTGTTGATGTTGCTCATGTCGAGCTTCGAGAAACCCACCCTGAGGCCGGGTTTGCCATCCACAGTCAGGGCTGAAGCTGAAACCGGATCAGCGTTATGGGCGAGGAATTGCGTGCCTGGCACGTACGCGACCGTATCGCCCGAAAACTCCCTGAGAATGCCGTCGAGAATAGATACGGTGTAGGTGGGGGAACCGTTGTAGTTGCCGAGAAGAACCTTTGTCTGATTGGCAAGGGGACCGACGACAGCAATCTTCATACCGCTGGTCCTGAGCGGCAGCGTGCCGTCATTCTTCAGCAGGACCATGGATTCATTTGCAATTCGGAGAGCAAGTTCGCGATGAGCCGCGCTGCTCAGTTCGCGTTCGTCGATGTTCGAGTAAGGGTCCAGTTGCGGAGGATCGAACATCCCGAGACGCATGCGAGCCGTGTAGAGGCGGACCAGAGCAGTATCGATGTCACTTTCTTTGAGGTATCCCTGTCTGGCGGCGTCGAGATAGGCTTTGTAGTCGCTGTTGTCTCTCGCCAGGTAGGGGCCGTCGACGCATTCATTGTCCATACCGCGCTGCAGGCTGACAGCCGATGCCTCGGGCTGTGAGGGTTTGAAGTGATGGTTACGATAAATGTCGACGACTGCGCCGCAGTCCGAAACCACATAACCCTTAAAGCCCCACTTGCCGCGAAGCTGATCCACAAGCAGAAAGTCGTTGGCGCAGGCGGGCTCGCCGTTGATGTCGTTGTAAGCGCACATGACGGAGCCGGCTTTGCCTTCGGTAACGGCAGCACGAAAGGCCGGCAGGTACGTATCGAGTTCGTCGCGTTTGCTGACGCTAACGTCCGCCGTGTGGCGAGTAGATTCAGGTCCACTATGTACCGCGAAATGTTTGGGCGTCGCAATGGCGCGATAGTATTTCGGATCATCGCCCTGCATGCCGGTGACAAAGGCAACCCCCATGGTCCCTGTCAGGAACGGGTCTTCGCCGTACGTCTCCTGGCCGCGGCCCCAGCGGGGATCTCGAAAGATATTGATATTGGGGGCCCAGAAATCAAGTCCCTGAAAAAACATGCTGGCGCGTTTCTCACGGACTGCCTGTTCATCCTTGACACGTCCCTCAATGCCGATGACTTCGGCCATCTGGTGAATGACCGATGCATCGAAGGTCGCTCCCAGGCCAATGGGCTCAGGAAACTCCGTGACTCCATCGTTGATGACGCCGTGCAGCGCCTCGCTCCACCAGTCGTAGGCGGGGATATTGAGCCTCGGGATGGCGCGGGCCTGGTTGACAAGCTGCGACGCTTTCTCTTCCAGCGTCATACGGTTCACCAGATCCCTCGCCCGCACTGCGGGCGGTAAAGCAGGGTTCAGGTAAGGCGGCGTGGAAGTCTCCTGCGCCTTTCCGCAGGCCATAAAGGCCACGCAGGCGAACGCTGCTATGCAGGTGGCAAAGCTAGCCACAAAACGAACTGCACTTCTCTTCATTGCTCTCTCCAGGCAGGACCGTAGAATCGAAGGCGGCGGGACGGCTATTCCGGCAGCGAGACTGTTCTTTACCGGCGGGTCGCTCCAGCATCGGTGAACGATTCAGTTAACGATACCTAAATTGACCAAAAGCTAAATTACCTGGGCTAAGAATGTCAACGAGGGACCGGAAAAGGAGGGCGGAGACCGCAACAACGATGTATCCAGGCTTCGTCAGTTCAACTCTGCTTCGGGCTAGCGGACTCCACTGTTCAGGTCCGTGCGTTCCCTCCGCGGCAATTGCGGCGCGGTTTGTTCTACTGGCACACAAAGTTGCTGGCAGCCTCCGTGTTGCCGTGTCCGCTGTACTGCGCGTGTTTGGGGTAAGCGCAGAGCGGGCGGCTGCGTCCGGGAAATGCAAGGCCAGTCGCGATGATCGACTCTGGCGCGATTCCCTTTTCCACCCAGTCCACCGCCGCGCTCAGCATATCGAAATGATCGAGCGAGGGACCGCCGCCGCAGTGACTCATGCCCGGCACGAAAAAGAACCGACTCCACGTGGCTACCTCCTTGGCTCCGCCGTTGGTTTCGGCGAGCGATCGGTAGTACTGGAACGTGTCGAGGGGCGAGAACCACGGGTCGCTGTCACCGTGGAAGAAGATCAGCTTGCCTCCGTCGCCCGAGAAAGTGGAAAGATTGGTCGAAGCCGGCTCCACCAGCGGATCGGAGGCGTGAAGAGCGGCCTTGTCCACATCGAGGGTGGTCGCCGTTGTGATTGGGCCGAAGAGACCCCTGGATCGCGGGCTCAGCAAACCCGGCAGCGGACCGGACGCCGCGATTCCAGCGTCATAAAGAAAACCCGGATACACCTGCGTGCCGTAAGCGTTCTTCGGCCCGGCGAAGGCCTTTTTAATGGCCGCAACCTTCTCCGGCGCCATGCAGCCTTCGGTTTGGCCGGGTTTGCAGGCGATTTCCTCCGGGACGAAATGGCAGACGAGAGGATCGAAGATCATTCCGTCCTTCACTCCGTCGAGTGGGTCGCACTTCTTCATCAGTGCGTCCATAAAGAGCTTGCGGTCCGCCTCGGTGAAGAGCTTGTCGATCTCCGGCTTGCCGGATGCGTCCTTCGGCGCGACCTGGTTGTAAGCCACCGGAATCCACTGGCCGATGGCGAGATTGGAGAGGCCGGTGCGCATGGCTGGATCGCCGACGACTATGCCGTTGAATACTGTGGGGAAGCGCTGCGAGAGGATCATGCCTTCGCGGCCGCCCGTAGAGCAGCCCACAAAATATGAGTACCACGCCGGCCTGGCGTAGTAGCGGGCAATAATCTGCTTCGCCACGCCGGCCACTTCGGCGTTGGCCTGATAGGCGAAGTCGAGATACGCCTGCTGATCGCGCATGAACGAAAAGTCGAAGTCGCCGGTCCGGGCCTTATGTCCGGTGTCCGTGCTCGCCACCGCGAATCCGCGCTCGAGAGCCGATTTTTCGCCCGTATACGACGCTCCAGCGGGATAGTTCACCACGCCATTGCCCCCGCCTCCGCCCTGCATCATGAAGTCGCCGTTCCAGACATCCTTCTCCGGCAAGGCGACCGCAAAGCCGATGCCGTACTCGATGCCGTCAACGCCCTTGCGCCGGTGAATCACGCCTTCCACGCGACAATGAGCCGGCAGCGAGCCGGAGTAGCGCGGATACGAAGGCGGAGTCGGCGCATTTGCCGGAGCCTCCGTGGAACTCGTAATTTCCACGCCATCGATCTTCAGGCTGGCGAGATCGGAGCAGGACGGTCCTGTCTGCGCCCTGGCCGTCATGGCCGCGCAACAAGCGGCCGTTGCAAGAATCAGGAATCTGTACTGTGTCATGCGGGGCCTTCTTTCTCGAAGAGTGCACCAACGGTTACAGCAAAACGATCTGCGCTATGGATTCGCATCGCGCCAACCGCAACCCACGCTGGAGCCGAGACGAATTGCGCCCACGCGATTCGACCCGGTGAAGATTCTGGCCGAGGACAGCGGTAGATGCGGAGTCTGCTGGCAGTTGGGGCGCAGTATGCAAACCGTGCAGGCGTGTCCAGGGCGACACTGCCATCACCGGCAATGGTCCGTCGCGCACAAATTCTCATTGAAGAACGGGATTACGTGGTTCTGGAAGCGATCGGCGACGGCGCTGGTATGGGTTCCGTGATACATCTCGAAGCTATTCCTGATGCCGTAGCTCTCCAGGGTCTCGTGGAGGTTTTGCGTGTCGAAGCGGAGACCGTCCTGATCACCCACGTCTTCGGCGATGGCATGGTATTCCCCCAGGTTCTCGATGTACTGATCGATGAACGCCAGCGGAGCGTTCGCAGCCCATTTCGCAAGCACATCGGGCTGCGGAACACCATCTTTCATCGGCAGGTCCAGATAGAGCGGAGGGTTCTTCGGGTCGGGTGACCAGGCCGCCGCGGACGCGAGCTGCGCCCGCTGGAAGAACTGCATGCCGGCCGAATCAGCGGGAGAATGAAGAGCGGCCACGCTTTGCTCGAACTGCTTCTCCATCTCAACGTATTTGCTCGCGTCGGCTCCGGGCGGCGGACCAAACGGGCGCGCCGACAAGCAGCACGGGCTCATGATGTAGAGGCTGCCAAAGACGTCGGGATGCTTCATCCCAATGCGCGTAGCGCCGTAGCCTCCCATCGAATGGCCAACAAGGCCGCGGCTCATGCGATCCGGGAGGGTGCGGTAGTGCGTATCCATGTATGCGACGAGGTCGTGATAGATGAACTTCTCAAAGTCGCCCGTCGTCTCGGAACTGGAGTACATCGAACCGTTGTAGGCCGTCTTTGAGTCGGGCAGGACGACAATCATTTCTTTCGAGCCCTGGGCGAAGGCGCCTTCGATCGTCTGCGGAACGTGGATCTCATGCGTCCACTGCTCCGCGCCGATCGAGTAACCATGCAGGGCGTAAACCACTGGATAGCGGCGATGCTTGTCCTTGCTATAGCTGGGCGGAAGGAAGACGATGACGTCACGATCGGCGGATTCGCCCTCGAGATTGCCTTCGATCGCCGGCGAATGGATTTTGATATGCTCCACCGTCACCGGCCTGGCGCCAAGAACGACGGCCGGCGCGTCGGTTTGCACCTGTCCGAAGCTCGGACCCGCGGCTGCGGCGCAAAGAGAAATCAGAGCAGCAAAAGTAAAAGAGAGCCTTGGTCCCATCGTTCTTCACTCCGGTTAATGCGTTGAGTTGGCATCGTCATGAGCCGAATCGTTCTGGGCCGGACGCTATTCTGAGGTCGGCATAACGGAAAAGCGGTAAATGTTCACACTGATCGGAGCGACAGTGAGGGTCTTTTGCGCTTCACCGATCGCCGTCTCTTTCACCTCAACCTGCGGCGGCGCACCAACGTGGTCCGATGCCTCCAAACTCTCGCCCGTCAACTGCCAGAGCGTCGATGGCCCCGAGACCCGCGCGCCAGCAACGCTAAGATCGAATCGCTGTTCCTTGTCGGTCGCATTCACCACCGAGACCATGAGGAATTTGCGGTCGGGAGTGAGCGCGGCGAACATATCGAGCGGATAGGTCGGGCTGCCCGAGTTAGTCTCCGGCTGGTCGCCGCCTGCCGGATACTGCGGCGATGGCTGAGGCGAATTCCCTGTGAGGGCGACGGGAATCGAACCGTCGACGAAATGCGAACCGTACAGCTTGAACATCAGCCCTGTGGTGTTCAGGGTCGCGGCTGTGGGCGTGTAGTCCAGCGTAGAGACGCCCATGGTGTGGGCAGACATCTTCAGGAAATCTGTATGTCGGAGCATTTCGTTGAAGATCATCCCGTAGGCTAGAGCGAGCTTCAGATCCGGCGCGCGGTTGAAACCTCCGCCGAAATAGGCGTACTCGTCAATCGACAGGAAGATATGATTCGTGACCATCGCCGGAAAGCGTTCCTGATATCGCCGCCACGTCTGCTGATATAGGTGCACGATGTTGGCGGGATAGCGCGCGTACTCGATGGTCGTCTGGTCTACCTTGTCGTAGCCGGCTTCGGTGGGCGCGTCGAGCGGCAGATTCTTGGCCTTCTCGAGATCGAAGTGTCGGCCCGGCTGCGCGTACCAGTGCTGCGTGATGCCGGAGAAGTTGCCCCAGCTGTCCTGAAGCAGGCCGCCGGTCCAGTCGACAGGTGTGCCTTCGACGGCCGTGAGATTATCCACATCGTGCGCACGCATCTCCCCGGTGAGGTCCATCGCCAGAGGCATGTTGCCAGACGCCAGCAGCGTAATCGATGGGTCGGCGGCGCGCATCGCTTTCGCGAATTCGTCGTGCTTGAGGACGTAATACTTCAGATCCGTGCGGCCCAGCTGCCACACGCCGTAGGGTTCGTTGCCGATATCCCAGTATTTGACGTGGTAGGGCTCGGGGTGGCCGTTGCGGTCGCGCAGCGCGCCAAGCCGCGTGGTCACTGGGCCGTTCATGTACTCCACTTCTTCTCCGGCCGAGTGCGCGTCGCCGAAGCCCGCGTTGACCGTGATGTAAGGCTCGGTGTCGACCAGCCGGCACAGCGTCATAAACTCATCCATGCCCACATCGTTGGACTGCATCGCATTCCAGGCATAGTCAAAAGTCGGCGGGCGCTTGTCCGAATCGCCGATGCCGTCGTACCAGTTCCAGTCGGAGAGGAAGTTGCCGCCAGGCAATCTCCACATCCCGGAGTGTAACTGACGCAGAAGCGCGGTCGTATCGGGGCGGAAGCCATCGATATTATCGGCAGGCATCAGCGAGATCGTACCGATGTGGAAGGCGCCGCTGCCCGTGCCTGTGATTTCGAGGGCCGCGTCGGTGGAGTTCGCCGAAGAGCTGAAGCTGAGTGGAAATTTCCTGTACGTCGAGGTGAGCGCCGCAATCGACACGGTCTGTCGGTCATGCTCGCCGTCGCCCCAGATGAGCGATACCTTCACCTTTGCGCCCGGCGTGCCGCGCAGCCAGATGCGGCCGACGTACGTCTTCCCCGCCACCAGCGCAAGGCCCGACTGGCGGATGCCGTGCGGCGTCGAAGAGTCGAGCTCGATGCGCGGGCTCTGGTCGCCCACGAAAGGATCTTCCTTGTCCATCGTCACCGCGCTGTCAGGACCGACCGGACGCCATTTGCGCAGACGCATTCCCGGAAAGCCTGCCCGTGGCCCGGTTGCCTCCGGCTGCGAGTCGATCGGGAAATAGAATTTGCGATCATCGAGCATCTCCGACCAAAGACTCCGGTAAACCAGCGACCCAATGTGCTCGATAAACATGCCGAACTCGTACTTCGAAACCGGTTCGTTCGTCTGCCGCACTTCGATGCTCGCTGCAATTTGTTGTGGAACCGGCTTGTCGCTGCTCTGACTCCTCCCCGCCATGCTACCCAGGCAGACAGCTGCTCCCGCCAGAACTGCAAGTCGCGCGATTCTTCCTCTCATCTGCTCTTTTCCCTCGAACATGTCAGGTGGAACTGCCGACCGTCTTTATCCGCCCCGATGTGCTTGGGAAACGTTTTCCGGAGTTCGCACCAAACTGGGTTTTCTCTCGTGGTCATTAGCTTCTCAGCGGACAGTCCACTATACAAGGGATACTCGGGGGGAGAACGCTCCGGGCGTCGTCCAAAAATTTCGCCGGATAAGCCGCGATTATCTCGTCGCCGGGCTCGGAGATTTATATGCCCATGATCCCAAAAACCCTAGTCGCGAACCGGTGGCCACCGCGCCTAGGGTATTGGCAATGCGCTTGCGGAAATGGAGAATCAAATCGGACTCCTCCAGACGCACTGGGAGAGGACGAGAATGTACCGGGTCGCAAGGTTCGCGACGACGGCGGCGAGATTCGCGACGAAGAACTGAATGAAGAAGACGCGCTCCTGCCGGAACTTGACGGCCAACTGCGATGGCCAGACAAGCGCCGCCGCCACTAGTACTGCGACCGCGTGAAGCGGTTCCTTTTGTATCGGAACTTCTGGCGGGCCTTTGCACGTGTGAAGCGCCAGTCGATCAGGACCCGATGGCGGTTCATCCTTTCATTCCAGGCGG